>Ga0180009_10000694_pt1 | contig 44391 bp, 38 predicted proteins | sample OS_PC_MetaG_FD_123537 | JGI IMG/M metagenome (GOLD analysis project Ga0180009, IMG submission 123537) | Groundwater microbial communities from the Aspo Hard Rock Laboratory (HRL) deep subsurface site, Sweden - OS_PC_MetaG | ecosystem: Environmental > Aquatic > Deep subsurface > Groundwater...
GTCTCGTAAAAAGTCTCGAAATCGTCATGCCGGACTTGATCCGGCATCCAGAACGCATTGAATCTACTGGATTCCGGCTTTCGCCGGAATGACGGAAAAGAGAACTTTTCGACTTTTTACGGGCTCATCAATATTAGAGGTGTCAGTCGAAATCAAAAGCCGCATGAAAAGTCAGATTTTACACACGCCGCATCGATCACACTCTCCAACACGGCAGACATCGGATTCCTGTTCCTTTAAGGCGAGCTTATATTCCTTGATGAGATATTCTTTATGGATGCCGTGGTCAATAAAGTCCCATGGGAGGATTTCGTCAAGTTCCTTGGGTCGGTATACAAAGAAATCGGGATTTAATTCAGAGAAGCGGAAGGCTTTGAACCAGTCTTCATGAAGTTGATGGGACGACAACAGCATGGCCCCAACTCTCCTGTCCCCTAACGACAACAATGACTGGACGTAGGCCCATTTGGGCACATCAAAATTCACTTTTACCCCCCCCTCCCTGGCAAATGCCTTTTTCAACCATCTCTGTTTCTCTTTCAGGGATGAGAGATCCTCCATGGGAAACCACTGAAAGGGCGTGAACGGTTTAGGGACAAAACAGTTGACGCTCAGTTTTATCTGGCTCACTCTGCCCCGGGATCTAGATTCCTTAATGATGTGATGTTTAATGAATTTAACAAGATCCAGGATCTCAGCGACGTCCTCTCGGGTCTCTGTGGGGAGTCCTATCAGAAAGTAGAGTCTGAGGGCGAAGTCCCCAGTCCTCGCAATGAGCCTGGCCGCATCTAAAATCTGATCCTTTGTAAGATGTTTATTAATGACCCTGCGCAGTCTTTCAGAACCGGCTTCCGGGGCTATGGCCAGAGTCCTTTGGCCAGTCCTTTTAAGATTTTCAAGCAGTTCCTGGGTAAGAGAGTCTGCTCTTAAAGAGGAGATGGAGAAATGACCCCCTTTCTTGATGATGGAACCGGTTATGTTCGCTATCCCCGGTGTATCAGATATGGCAGCGCTCAGGAGACCGATATGCTTTGACTCCCCCATGACCTTATCGATGCAAGATCGCAGATGGGTTTCACTATGAATCCTGGGAGGTCGATACACATATCCTGCGGCACAAAAACGACATGAACGTCCGCATCCCCTCCCCAATTCAATCAAGACCCTGTCGGCAAATTCCGTCTCGGGCGTTAAAATGGTGGACGTGGCCACAGGGATATCCGGGGGAAGCTTAGAGGTGACATCTATCCTTTCAGGAATGAGGTCTTCAGTGGGTTCCCTGGATTTGATGGTGCCGTTTTTGTGATAACTCAGGTGATAGAATGAAGGGACGTAGACAGATTTGATATTTCTTGCCAGAAACTTTAGGGCTTCCGACCTGCTGTCACGTCTATTATGAATTTCTGCAAATAGTTCGGTGAATTCATCCAGATTTTCTTCAGCTTCGCCCAACAGAAAAAAATCAATGAATGAGGCCAAAGGCTCGGGATTCATAAATGTCGTGATCCCACCTGCCATAATGAAAGGATGAAGATCGTCTCTCTCTTCAGAAAGCAAAGGGATCTTACCAAGGTTGAGAATCTTCAGGATATTGGGATAGTCATTCTCAAAGGAGAGGGAGAAGGCAATGAGGTCAAATCTATGAAGCGGGGATTGGGATTCCAATGATAGGATCCCTTTCCCCGTTTCATGATAGAGGGATATCTCTTGATATTCAGGTAAGAAGACACGTTCTGCAACGATGTTCTTTTTGCTATTAAAAAGATGGTATACAACCTGAAACCCCAGATTAGACATGCCAATGTGATAATCATTAGGATAGGCTAGGGCTATGGTGATCCTTCCACCCCAATCCTTCCTTACTGTCCCTTTTTCCCTGGCAAGCCTTGAGCGGTAAAGGGAAACAATACTATCAGACACGTCTAAAGATACCTCTTATGCCGTGTTCAATCGGCCTTTGCCCTGAGAAAGGTTGGGTAATCAAGGGAATCCTTAAAGAAGGCACGTTTAAAAATGCCCTTTTTACCCTGCTCCATCTTTTCTTTCATCATTGAAGAAGAGGTCCCTCCTTCCTTTCTCTGGTAAGTGGGTACGTCCAGGTCGTCTATGGTTTCTCCGTTCCTCCTGACAGTCCAGGAATCTTTCACTTCATCAGGTGTAACGTCTCTTAGTCTTATCACCTTATTGTAATGATCCCTGTCGATACCGGTGGCAATGACGGTTACCTGAATCTCATCTCCCATGTTCTCGTCAAAAACCACACCCCAGAATATCTCGGCATCCTCGTCCACTTCCCCTTTGATATAGGTCGATGCCTCGTCGATCTCTCCCATGGTGATGTCGAGGGGTCCCGTGACATTCATGAGAAGTCCCTTGGCACCACTGATGGAGATGTCCTCAAGAAGGGGACTATTGATGGCCTGTCGTGCCGCTTCAGAGGCCCTGTTCTCTCCACTGGCCCTACCGGTACCCATGATGGCCGTCCCCATCTGTTCCATAACCTTTTTTACGTCGGCAAAGTCCAGGTTTATAAAACCACTGCTCATAATGAGATCAGAAATTCCTTTAACTGCGTGAAGGAGGACCTCATCGGCCAGAACAATGAGCTCTTTGAATGTACTGTTTTTATCTCCTATGGATTTCAGTCGCTCATTGGGTATGATAATCAGGGTGTCCACCTCTTTTTTGAGCTTCTCTATTCCATCCAGGGCCCTGTTCATCCTTCTATTCCCTTCGAAATGAAAGGGCTTAGTGACCACGGCAACCGTGAGGGCACCGCTCTCCCTGCACTCGCGAGCCACCACAGGGGAAGCGCCTGTTCCTGTTCCTCCTCCCATGCCCGCTGTAATAAAGACCATATCAGACCCGCTCACGGCTTCCCTGATATCACTGATGCTCTCTTCAGCCGCCAGTTGGCCCCTCTCCGGATCAGCCCCTGTACCAAGACCTTTTGTAACAGAGATCCCAAGCTGTATTCTATTGGAGCATGCCGAACGTTCAAGATCCTGACTGTCCGAGTTGGCCGTTATAAATTCAACCCCTCTGAGCTTGGCGGTAATCATATTGTTTATGGCATTGCCGCCAGCCCCCCCAATGCCCATGACCTTTATTTTGGCATTGTACCTTTCTCTTTCATCAACGAATTCAAACTTCATAGATATCCCTCCTTTTTATGGGGCCCTAAAAGGGCACATTATATTACATCCTTAAACCATCTTTTCATCCTATCCATTACACGACCAAAAATGTTACTATCCCTTATCCTGAATTTTTTACCCTCCTTAATTCTTTTTGCTCCGTAGAGCACGAGACCCACAGCAGTGGCATACATGGGCTTGTTAACCACCTCCACCAGGCCTCTGATACCCTGTGGATACCCCGTGCGTGACGGCGTATCGAATATCTGCTCTGCTATCTCTGTGACCCCGGCCAGTTCAGCAGAGCCTCCTGTGATAACGACTCCGGAGTTAATCATCTCGTCATATCCGGAACGCATCAGGTCGTCGTGAATGAGAGTAAATATCTCCTCAACTCTCGGCTCCAGAATCTCTCCCAGGATCTGCCTGGATAAAACCCTTGGCTTTCTATCCCCCACTCCGGGTACTTCGATGGTTTCATCCTTTCCGATCATTGAAGATAGTCCGCAGCCATATTTTATCTTTATCTTCTCCGCTTCTAATCTTGGCGTCCTCAGACCGATGGATATGTCATAGGTGAGATTATTTCCCCCAAGGGCAAGAACCGACGTGTGTTTAATGGTACCTTTTGAGAAGACGGCCATGTCCGTTGTTCCTCCGCCAAAGTCTACGAGGGCCACCCCTAAATTACGCTCTTCATCGGAGAGTACCGCCTCACTTGATGCCAGTGATTGCAGAACGATATCGTGGACGTCCAATCCTGCCCTGTTTGCACACTTAATAATGTTCTGGGCCGAAGTGACAGCCCCAGTGACGATATGAATCTTTGCTTCCAGACGAACACCCGACATTCCGAGGGGATCCGTGATGTCGTTCTGCTCATCCACAATAAACTCCTGTGTCAGGATATGGATAACCTCCCGGTCCATGGGAATGGCAACCGCGCTGGCAGCCTCGATTACCCTTTCTATATCTTTTTTGGTAACCTCCCTCTCCTTTAGGGCAATGACTCCATGACTGTTGAATCCCTTGATGTGTCCACCTGCGATTCCGGCATAGACAGAACTTATTTCACAGCCTGCCATGGTTTCTGCTTCCTCTATAGCCTCCTTGATTGAATTCACTGTCTTTTCGATGTTGATAACAACACCCTTTCTAAGGCCCTCTGAAGGATGACTACCAATACCTATTATCTCTATAGCACCAGGCAAGACTTCACCCACCACAGCGCATATCTTGGTGGTCCCGATGTCTAAACCCACAACAATTTCTCCAGCAATGATCCTAGCCCCTTGTGATGGAATTAACTTTTTCGCCTTCCCTGAATGAAACGGCAGCCCCGTCCCTATAGTTCAAATCGATTGCTTTCACCATATGGATGAGGCCTGTTTTTTTCAGATGCTCCACAATCTTTTTTAGTTCATCTTTTTTTACACCCAGGTCACTTCCCCTAAGCTTAATGACCGCAGGTAGGGAAAGAGAATAGAAGGAGACGTTTTCGTCCTTGTTAAAATGGATCTCAGAGAGCTCTTTGAGTGAGAAGGGACCTTTTTCCGGTTCGAGGAGCATGAGCATGTTGGCCGCTAAATTCAACTGAGTCTCCCTTACCCTTCTGTCATTGGAGATACCGGTTAATAACGGATAATCTATATCGTCCATCTGATCCACTTCTTTGAAAATTTCACCCCATGGATTCATATAAAATAAACTCCCCAATACAACCAATGCCCTTGGTCTCTCCTTTTCAGCCCGGATGATTAATGTGTGGGGAAACTGCTTTTCCAATTGTACCGATCGAATCCAGGGATGTTTTTCCAACATTTGCTTCAGTTCATCCAGGTTGATGGCCAGCAGGCTCTCATCAAAGTTCAACTGTAACATCTCTATAAGTTCGCCTTTTGTCTCTTCATCAACACCTTTAACAATAACATCCTCAATTTTGATATAAGGGGATGAGAGCAGATATTGATAGAGAGATAGAAAGAGTAGACTTATGAAGACAAGACCAACCAAAAGAAAGGTAAACTTTGCAAAACAGGATCCAACCAGACCTAGAATACTCCAGATTTTGGAGTCAATCCTTGGCTTCTTTCTCTTGACATCCTGTCTCTTTAAAACGGATTTACCCTTCATAGATTATTTGTCGTCCCCCTGACCCACCACCTTTATCTCCGGTTCCAGTTCGATTCCTGTCTCTTCCCTTACTCTCTCACGGGCAAGGTCCATGAGGGCAAGGATATCTTCTGCTCTGGCGCCACCTGTATTCACAATAAAATTTGCATGTTTAGGTGAGATCAATGCCTTTCCAATCCTTTTTCCCTTTAAACCTGCATTCTCAATAAGCCTTCCGGCATAATCGTTGGGGGGATTCTTAAAGATGGAGCCACCACTGGGGTATTCCAGTGGCTGTTTCGCCCTGCGTCTTGTAAGATGATCCGCTATTCTCCCGGCAATGCTGTCTGGATCGTCTTTGTTCAATTCAAATCTGGCTTTGACAAGCACCGCACCCCATGGAACCGATGCTATCCTGTATGAGAAATGGAGCTGCGAACGATCCTTCATAACCAAATCCCCTTGCCGGGTTACCATCTCAATATCTTGAACCATGCTTCCCGTATCTTTTCCAAAGGCTCCGGCATTCATAGCCACTGCTCCGCCTACGGTACCGGGTATCCCCGCAAGAAACTCCAATCCACTTAACCCTTTTAGTTTGCAATAAGATAAGACCTCACCAATGCTCACACCTCCTCCGGCCAATATGATCCTGTCATTTCTCCCATTCTGTTCAATGGTGGCCAGTTCCCCTTGGAGGATAATGACGACCCCTTTAAGGCCACCGTCCTTCACCAGCAGATTGCTTCCTCTGCCAACAACGAGATAAGGGATACTCTCCTCACTCAGGTATGAGACCATCCGTTTAAGGTGACTTAATGCTTGAGTAAAGTATATTGCTTCTACTCTTCCCCCCACACGGAATGTTGTATATTGACTCATTGGGCAGTGAAATCTAATCCATTGCCCCCCTATTTCCACTAATTCTCTTCTGTGTCTTTCATCCATAGTAGCCCTTAGGGGGTGGTTGCTTCCACCATCAGTCCCGGGACATCAATTATCAGCTCCTTCCTGGAGCTTTTTTATCAGCTCGTCACCTACTTGGTATATATCTCCGGCACCAAGGGTCATGACCACATCCCCCGGTCTTATGAGGCCTAAGAGGCGTTTCACCATCTCATCCTTGCTGTTACCCAGAATCACATCCCTGTGCCCATGCTCCTTTATTCCCCAATATAACCATTCAGCATCCACGCCTTCTATGGGGTCCTCCCCTGCCGGATATATGGGAGCCACAATGAGGGTGTCTGCCTGGTTAAAACTGATTGCGAATCGATCAAAGAGTGCCTTGGTTCGACTGTATCTATGGGGCTGAAATATGACCACCAGTCGTCTTTCGGGCCAACACTCTTTAGCCGTTTCGAGGGTGGCTATGATCTCTGTGGGGTGGTGCCCATAATCATCAATGACCAGAATGTCCCTCTTTTCACTTTTTACCTGGAAACGTCTGGCCAGACCTCCCAGATTCTTTAGGCCTTTTTTTATATCTTCAATATCCATGTCCAGTTCAAGGCCTACTGATAAAGCGGCCAGGGCGTTAAGAACATTGTGAGTTCCTGGCATACCCACCACAACACGTCCCAATGAGCGATTATGATGGATGACCTCGAAATCCACCTCGAATCTTCTTCTGTTAATATCTCTAGCCTTTATATCCGCCGGGGATGTCATGCCATATGTGAGATACCTTTTCTTTAATCGGGGGACAATGTTCTGAATCTCCTCATTATCCAGGCATAGTATGGCCAGGCCATAGAAGGGAACTTTATTAATAAAATTGACAAAGGTACTTCGAAGGGCATCCATATCTCCGTAGTATTCGATGTGTTCATGGTCCATATTGGTAACGACGGCAATGGTGGGGGATAGGGCCATGAATGAACCATCGCTCTCATCTGACTCTGCCACCAGGATATCACCCTGACCCAGTTTGGCATTTGATCCTCCCCAGATATCCAGCCTTCCTCCAATAACCACGGTTGGGTCAAGGTTACCGCAAGTTAATATGGATGCGATCATCGACGTGGTGGTGGTTTTACCGTGAGCACCGGCTACGGCCACTCCGTATTTGAGCCGCATAAGCTCGGCCAGCATTTCAGCCCTGGGAATAACGGGGATGTATCTCTCCCTTGCCTCTACGATCTCTGGATTATCACTTAACACGGCAGAGGAATAGACCACCACATCAGCCCCTTCAATATTTTTCCTGTCATGACCGGTGAAGATTTTTCCCCCAAGATCAGCGAGCCTGACGGTAACGGGTGAATCCTTGAGATCGGAACCACTTACTTCGTAACCAAGATTGAGCAGGAGTTCGGCTATGCCGCTCATGCCGATGCCTCCTATTCCCACGAAGTGTATTCTTTTAACTTTACCAAATTTTTTCATCATCCATCAGTTCATCATGACCGCTAATTGATCGACAATCACTTTTGTGGCATCACGCCTTCCTATTTTCCCAGCCTGTTTACCCATCTCTTCCAGGGCCGTTCTATCATCCATATATTTGATGAGAAGGTTTGCCAGTCCTTCTCCACTTAATTCCTCTTGTAACAGTATCTCCGTCCCCCCGATATCAGCCAGGATACGGGCATTGGTCTCCTGATGCCTGTTGGCTGCATATGGGTAAGGTATTAAGATGGAAGGCTTACCTAAAGCGGCCAATTCGGATACCGTGGTTGCGCCAGCCCTACTCACAACCATGTCGGCCCTTTGATAAACCCTTGCCATATCATGGATAAAAGGTGTGACCTCCCCTTCAAATCCCATCTTACGGTACGCTTCTAAAACCCAAGCATGATCTGTTTCACCCGTCTGATGAATAATCAGAGGGTCTTTCCCTTTGCTCTTTAAAATCTCCAATGTATCCATAAAGGCCGTATTTATGGCCCTGGCTCCTTGACTGCCTCCCACGATAAGAATGGTGAATCTCTTGTTCACGTTTTCATGATTATTCTTCTCTATAAAAAGTTCCTGACGTATTGGGTTTCCGGTCAGATGGATAGAACCCCCGCCAAAATGGACCTCGCTTTCCGCAAATGAGATAAAGACCCTGTCCACGATTCTGCATAGCAGACGGTTTGTTAATCCGGGAAAGGAGTTCTGCTCGTGAATAGCCGTGGGTATACCCATGATTCTGGCGGCCAAACAGACCGGTCCGGCAGAGTATCCTCCTACACCTAGAACCAGGTGAGGTGAAAATCTTTTAATGATTGAGATGGACTGAAAAAGACTGTATGGCAATTTTAAAAGGACCATGATCCCTTTTAGTAACCCCCGTCCTTTTATCCCTTCCACATGGATCGACACCTGATGAAATCCAAAACGGGACAATATCTCGGACTCAATTTTTCGGCGACCGGTAACAAAAAGTATTTCTGAGTCTCCGTATCTCCTACTGATCTCCTCGCCGATGGCCACTCCCGGAAAAAGATGCCCTCCCGTACCTCCACCGGCAATCATTACCCTCGTTTCTTCTCGGTCTCCAGCTTCAGAGTCTCCGTGCTGATCCATGGATCTGTTCACCCTTTATCCCGCCTACCTGATCCCACTCATCTTCTTTGTGAGATATTGAGCAGTATTCCTATGCTCATGAGATTGATCACCAGCGATGATCCACCATAGCTGATCAAAGGGAGTGTCAGCCCTTTTGTGGGGAGCAGACCCATTACGACCCCCATGTTCACTAATACCTGAAGCCCAATAAGCGTGCTGATTCCCAAAGCCAGATAACTGTCATATAGATCACTCGCGTCAAGTGCTATCTTTATGCCTCTCATGATGATAATAGAGAAAAGCGTGATGATGGTGGCTATTCCCACCAGACCAAGTTCTTCGGCCACAATAGAAAGGATAAAATCGGTGTGGGGTTCGGGCAGATAAAAGAGTTTCTGCTTGCTGTTACCAAGTCCCACACCGAGAATTCCACCAGAACCGAAGGCCAAGAAAGAATGTATGATCTGGAAGCCCAGTCCTTGTGGATCTTCCCATGGATTTATAAAGGCCCACCACCTCTTCAAACGATAATCGGCATGCCAGATAAGCCACAGAAAAATGGGTACGCACAGGATCAAAACAGAGAAAAGCTGTAAAAAACTCAGCCCCCCAACGAAAAGAAGTATTAGAACCCAACAGCCTATGATGATGGTGGTGCCCAAGTCGGGCTGGAGTAGGATCAGGGTCATAAATGCACTCGTCATAAAGAGATGGGGTAAAAGCCCCCTTGAGAAATGGGCCATATTTTGGCCTTCTTTTGCCATGGAATAGGCGATGTATACGGCTAAGGACAACTTTGCCAGCTCTGAAGGTTGAAAGGAGAAACCAGCAAAACGCAACCAGCGTGTGGCTCCTCCCACTTTTGTGCCTACGCCGGGTATGAAGATCAAAAGCAGGAGCGTAAAACTGATAAATAGAAAAGGATAGACAAGCTTGCGGTAGAGGGTGGTTGGGATATTTTTCGTTAATATGAGAATAAAGAGGCCCATGAGGCAGAACCCTGCCTGTTTTTTAAGATAGAAGTAGCTGTCCCCCAGCTTATGTTCCGCAAGAAAAGAACTGGCACTGTAAATGGCCACCAATCCCATTCCCATGAGCAAAAGGGTTGGAATAAGAAGCACATAATCATAACTCATATGTCCTTGCCTCCTATCCACCATTGTCGAGTCCCTCTACCACTTCTCTGAAAATTCTACCCCTATGGGCGTAATCGGAAAACATATCAAAGCTGGAACAAGCCGGTGCCAACAGGACCACATCATTGGTCTTAGCCGAGGAGAAGGCCTGATACACCGCATCTTCCATATCCTCTGCCAGCGTGAAGGGAATAACTCCTTCAAATGATTTGGCCAGAAGATATTTTGTTTCACCCATCAGGATTGCTTTCCTCACCCTACTTTTCGCAGCCTCAACGAGCGGTGCGTAATCTCCTCCCTTATGTCGGCCCCCCGCTATGAGGATGAGCGGTCGGTCAAAACTTACGATGGATTTGGATGCTGCACCCACATTGGTGGCTTTGGAATCGTTGTAGTAATCCACTCCCTTGATGCTCCCAACCAGTTCAAGCCGGTTTGGCAGACCTTTAAAGTTCTCTATGGTCTCCTGTATGAAGCCAGGTTTTATGCCCAATGCAAGGGCGGCCAGGATAACACCCATAAGATTCTCAAGGTTGTGTCTCCCGGGGAGCGTGAATCTCTTGATATCAAAGTCATGGAGCTCCACCCTTTTTAGGGCCGCCACCAGTTTTTCACCTTGGAGGTAGGCCTGACGATTTTCTTTCTTTGCTAATCCATAACGAAGAACAGATACCTCCCCGGCCGGGGCAAATTGGGATAGCTTTTCGTCATCATCATTTAATATGGCGTATTGCCCCGAACCTTGATTCTTAAATATCTTCAATTTGGATTGGACATAGGCTTCATAATCAGGATATCTATCCAGATGGTCAGGGGATATATTCAATAGAAGCGAGACCGTTGGACAGAATCTATTCATGGTATCCAGTTGAAAACTACTTACCTCCACAACGGCAAAGTCAGCTTCCCAATCACCAAAAGCGTAATCCATTAGGGGTATTCCAATATTCCCTCCTATAAAAGTTCTTAATCCCGCCCTTTTTAACACACAACCCAACAGGGCCGTGGTTGTGGATTTCCCATTGGTGCCGGTTACAGCCACAATGGGGATATGGATCAATCGAGCAGCGAGTTCCATTTCGCCCATGACAGGGATACCTGCCTCCATAGCAGCTTTCAAAGGGGCTATATCATGGGGCACACCAGGGCTTAAAATGATCATATCCGAACTCAGAAAGGTCTCTTTTTTGTGGATGCCTGTTTCCAGTTTTATCCCCAGTGCCAAAGTCTTGTTCAATAGCTCACCATCAAGTTCTTCCTCCATCTTGATATCACTAATGGTAACCTCAGCCCCTTCCCTGGATAACCAGCGAGCAGCCGATAGCCCCGATCTACCCATGCCCACTACCAGTATCCTTTTCTTAACGAATTCCATGTCTGTTTCAGATCTCTTGACACAAAAGGATAGAGACATTTTTCATAAAAGATGCCCAGCTTTCTGGAAAACCCCATACTCAACCCGAAGTCAATCAAACGGCAATAGATATGCAAAGGATTTGTAATATGTTGAATCCAAGTCGTGTAGAATTTCATCCACTATCCCCCTTTGATCACCTTAGCTTTAATGTGCTTATGGACATGAGGGCCAGAATAATGGCGATAATCCAGAAACGAACAGTTACCTTTGATTCAGGCCACCCCTTCAATTCGAAATGATGATGGATGGGGGCCATACGAAAGATCCTCTGTCCCCCGGTCATCTTAAAGAAACCCACCTGAAAGATCACTGAGAGGGCTTCAACAACAAATATCCCTCCCACAAGGATGAGAACCAGTTCCTGTTTGGTTATCACAGCCACAGTTCCCAGGACAGCACCAAGAGGTAGGGATCCCACGTCACCCATAAAGACCTCTGCCGGGTATGAGTTGTACCAGAGAAAGCCGAGACCAGCTCCCACAACAGACCCACAAAGAACAGACAGCTCTCCTACACCCGCAACATATGGGATCTGAAGGTAAGATGCTATTTTCACATGTCCGGCTAGATACGCAAATGCCAGATAACTGGTAAAGGCCACAATAACCGGGCCTATAGCCAATCCATCCAATCCATCGGTAAGATTAACGGCATTGGATGCACCCACGATGATAAATATGGTCAGGGGGATATATAACAGTCCCAGATCCGGGGCGATGGTTTTAAAGAAAGGGAGGTTTAGACGGGAATCAAAACCTGAATAACAGTACAGAATAATGGCCACTGTTAATGCCACAAGGACCTGTAGGGAGAACTTAGACTTGATACTCAGCCCATGGCTGCTTCTCCGAATCGTTTTAAGATAATCATCCGCAAAACCTATTAGCCCGAAACAGAAAATAACAAACATCACCAACCAGATATATATGTTTGTAGGGTCCGCCCATAGCAGGGTTGATACCATTATGACGGGGATAATTATGGAGCCACCCATAGTGGGGGTCCCCTCCTTATCTTTATGGTTTGGTGGCCCATCATCTCTAATGTACTGTCCAACTTGCATCGCTCGAAGCTTATTGATTGCCCATGCTCCCAAAATGAAGAAGATCATGAGGGAGAAGAGGGTTGAGAGGATGGTCCTGAACGTTATATATCGAAAAACATTCAACCAGGAGTAATCCGAATGAAAGAGGTAGATCAGTTTATAGAGCATCCAAATCCCCTTTTCCCATCTCCCTTAGCCTGATGAGACCTTTTTTCTTTTGCTCTTGGCAGGCTGGGAAAGGGCAGAAGTGACTACTTTTAAGAGACTATTCATTTCCATCTGATCCAGAGAGTTCTGACCATCCTTGGCCAACGAAACATTGAAGCCTTCACCTGAAAGAACATCAAATAGAAGGTTTCTGATACCCGCCTCGTCATCCACCACAAGTATTTCCTTTGATCTCGTCATGTGAAAACCGCCTTTATTGATTTATGGTTAAAAGCTCAAATTAGGATTCAAAAATAGATTCAGAATATCGCTATCAAGTTATGGCTATGAGCTGCTATGAGCTATTGGTTAAACTCTTGGATACCTTTTCCAGGGCCATCCCTCTCGAGCCTTTCAGTAGAATCAGATCACCATTTTTCATGATCTCCCTTATTTTCTCTCCCATCTCCTCATGTGTGTTCACCACCACGGCCCTATCCCGAGGGAAACCGCTGGTTACGGCTCCTTTTATCATCTCCGGGGCATGTTCCCCCATGGCGAAAAAATAATAGACCCCAAGTTCCGCAACCATGCCTCCTGCCTCCATATGAGCGGAGATGGTCTCATCACCAAGCTCCAACATCTCTCCCAGTCCAACGATAACTCGTCCTCCATTAGCCATTAGTTCCTTAACCGAATCAATGGCCGCCCTGAGGGATGTGGGATTGGAATTGTACGTATCATCAACGAGGATGATTCCACCTGGAAGCGTGTTGAGCATAAAACGTCCCTTTATTCCCTCAAAATCATACAGACCCTTAACAATATGGTCGGACGGTTCCTTTAGACATATGGCAATGGCAGACGCTGCTACGGCATTAAAGACATTCTGAATCCCAGGGGATCGAAGCCTGATGGAGACTGAATCTCCGTCGTATTTAAGTTCAAATGAGATGCCATCACGGCCAAAGTTTTGAATCTTTTCAGCCCTGATATCATTCTTTGGTCCAAGCCCATAGGTTATCATTGTTCTGGGAAACTGTGATGCTACTCTCATAAGCAACTCATCATCACCATTTAAGATCACCTGGCCTTCTGAAGATATCTTCTCCAAGAGTTCCGCTTTGGCTCTGGCTACACCGGTGATGTCACCCAAACCCTCAAGATGGGCCCTTGCTACGTTGGTAATAAGGCCTATATCCGGGTCAGCTATCTCCGTGAGTCTCCCGATCTCGCCCTGTCGATTCATCCCCATTTCCAATACGGCTCTGCGGTGACCTTCTTTCAGTAGCAAGATGGAAAGGGGCAATCCCACCAGATTGTTGAGATTCCCGCTATTCTTCAATGTCATGGCATTTAATTCCAAAATGTTTGCCGTCATCTCTTTGGTGGTTGTTTTCCCGACGCTTCCCGTAATGGCTGCTACACGGACATTGTGCTGATGCCTCCACCATCCCGCCAGGTCACCAAGGGCTCTCAAAGTGTCTTCTACGGCAATGACAACCGGATCTCGGCCTGTGGGAATTTCAGGTCGATAGTCTTTTTTTGTCACAATACCAGAGGCGCCTTTCTCCACGGCCTGTTTCACAAAATCATGGCCGTCATATCTTTCGCCCTTGAGGGCCCAAAAAAGCTGGCCCCGGATTATCTCCCTTGAATCAGTGCAGATACCCATAAGAGGCGATTCCGGATTGCCTGAGAGCAATTCTCCCTTGATTGGGGAGATGACCCCACGGGCAGTTATATCACCCCATTTCGCTTTCATTTCATGTCTGCCCTTTGCCATTGGACACTAATAAAAAAACGTAACCGTTTACGGGTTCAGAGGTTCAGGGTTCGAAGGATAAGAGAACAAGGATTAACTTGCTGCCGAAGCAGCTTCCTTTCTGTCATCGAAATATCTTATCTCTCCACCCATAATCTGATAGTCTTCGTGACCCTTGCCGGCAATGAGAACAAGGTCCTCTTCATTGGCCATTGAAATGGCATTTGTGATGGCCTTCCGGCGATCCACTTCTATAAAATAGCTTTTTCCCATAGACTTAGGGCCGGATGACCATAATTCCTTTTTTAAGCCCGATTGCTGTATCCCCTCTTCAATCTGGGCGATGATAGATTCAGGGTCCTCACTACGGGGATTATCGGATGTGATAAAAACAAGATCACTATTCATCCCAGCTATCAATCCCATCTCAGATCTCTTCCCCCTGTCACGATCACCGCCACATCCAAAGACCGTTATTAATCTTCCATTGGCAAGGGGGTTCAGGGTTTTTAATGTTTTTAGAAGGGCATCTGGGGTGTGGGCATAATCAACCACTAAAGTCAAACCTCGACTGTTTGGAACCAGTTCCAGGCGGCCCGGTACCACTTCCAACCTTTCTATCCCTTCAGCAATGGCATTGAGATCTAAATTGAGTGATATGGCAGCCGCTGAAGCTGCCAAGATATTGTAGATGTTTATCTTCCCTATGAGAGATGATTGAATAACCTTTTCTCCTATAGGTGTTATCAACCTTGCTCTTAGTGCGGTCTTGTCCGTTGAAATGGAATCCGCTCTCACCTGAGCTTTCTGTTCAAGGCCGTAGGTTATAACGTCTGCCTCAGTAAGACGAATCAGTTCCTCCCCTTTAGGATCATCCGTATTGATAATGGCACTTGTCCCGTTAGCTCGTTCACTCTTTTTCAACCTACGGAACAGAAGACTCTTGGCCTGGAAGTATTCTTCCATTGTTTTGTGATAGTCCAGATGATCCCTCGAAAGATTTGTAAATATGGCCACTCTGAATGGGCAATCTCCGGTCCTTCTCTGGTGAAGGGCATGGGAAGAGACTTCCAGTATCACATCCGTCACACCGCCATCCACCATCTCCCGTAAAAGATGCATGAGATCAAGTGATTCAGGGGTCGTAACCGGGGCCGGATGGGTTTTACCCATAAAACGATAGTTGATGGTTCCTATCACCCCAGGTCTGGCGCCAGCTGCAGATAGGATTGATTCCAGGAGATAGCTTGTGGTGGTTTTGCCATTGGTGCCTGTAATGCCAATCATATTTATTCCCTTAAAAGGATAATTATAAAATTGGCTTGCTATTTTTGACAGGGCTTTTCTTGAACTGGGCACCCTGACCTTCACGACATCCCCTTTGAGATCTTTCACTTCTTCCATAACAAGCGCCACAGCCCCATTTTGTATTGCGTCCTGGAGATATGCGTGTCCATTCTGAATATGACCTTTTAGGGCCACAAACAGATATCCGGGTTTAACCCGGCGGGAGTCGTAGGCCAATCCTTGGATCTCCTGTTCCGGGTCACCACTCAGATGGTAGGTTGGGATACCATTTAGTAGTTGACCCAGTTTCATGACTTCCTTCCATCTGATTATATGGGCGGTTTGAAGCTGACCTGCACCGCGGTTATGTTTTGTAGAGAAGATCCAGGTCTGGGATTCTGGTTAACCGCTAGACCGGTACCATTAAGAACCACTTTTAGACCCATTGCCCTTCCTTTCTTTAGTACCTCCCGCATACTTTGACCCCTAAAATCGGGCAGGAGCCCCTCATCTTCCATATTCAGTTCGGGCTCCGGATCTAAATCTGATCCTTGCAAATGATGAATAAAGGAGCTATCTTCAATCTTTGTTAATTCTAATTGTGGATGGATTCTGAGGGTATTAAGAGCCCAAGCGCCTACCTCACGAAAGACAGGACCTGCTACTAATCCACCATATGGGGTTCCTTTCGGTTCATCGATCATCACTAAAATAACAATTTTGGGCCTATGAGCAGGCACAAAACCTATAAAGATGGCCACGTAATTCTCCTTTGAGTACGTCTTTGTTCGGGGGTCCACCTTCTGGGATGTCCCCGTCTTTCCCGCAACTCTGTATCCGTAAATGGCTGCTAGAGATCCTGTCCCTCTCTCGGTTACGACACCTTCCAATACCTGAGCTACTTTTTTTGCCACCGAAGTCGATACGACCCTTCTTACAATTCGGGGACGGGTCTCTTTCACCACCCGACCGGATTGATCTGTCACGGCCTTAACAACAAAAGGTTGTATAAGCTTGCCACCATTGGCTATAGCGGCCATGGCCGTGGCAAGCTGAAGGGACGTGGCCGACATCCCCTGCCCGAAAAATAATGTAGCCTGGTCGATCTCTCTGGCACTTTTAAAAGGTCTTATGAACCCCTTACTCTCACCAATCAGGTCGATTTCGGTTTTATCACCAAAGCCGAATTTTCTAAGATATTCACTGAACCTTTTATAACCCAGCAACTGACCTATCTTAACTGCACCGATATTGCTGGAGTAGACCACAATATCCGATGCACTTAAATAACCGTGTTCTTTAGTATCATGTATAATATGCTGGGCTACCTGAAACTTACCCTGCTCACAGTAAAACCTTGTATTAGGGGTTACGATGTGATTCTCAAGGGCTGTTGCCAAAAGGAAGCCCTTTATGGCAGATCCAGGTTCATAGCAATCCGTAATAGTTCGGTTTCGCCATTGGGATGGTCTGTATTTTGAAAAAATATTAGGATTAAAGGAGGGGACAACGGCCATGGCAAGGATCTCTCCAGTCTCTGGATTCAATATGAGACATTGCCCACTCTTTGCTCCTGTTTTCTTTATGGCTGATGTGAGAGACTGTTGGGCCTTATATTGGATGTCCTTGTCGATGGTCAGAATGAGATTATGCATTTCGTGGCCATTGGAACTTGGTCTGCTGATAAAAAAAGGACGACCCAGTGCATCGCGCATGACAATAAGGATGTTTTGAGGCCCTTTCAGAATACGGTCATATCGCTTTTCCAGGCCCTCTAGCCCCTGGTTATCTGTCCCAGCAAACCCTAAAAGGTGGGCAGCAATATCCTTTCCCGGGTAATAGCGTCTGGTTTCTGAGGTAAACCCCACACCTTCCAGTCCCAATGCCCTGACCTGATTAACCTTTTCCGTGGGTATCCTCCTTGCTACCCATACAAATGAGCGTTTATGTTTCAGAAGGGAAAGTATACTACTTTGTTCCATATTCAGGACACGGGACAGCTGCTTTGCGGTATGGCTCTTGCTCTTTACAAGGTGAGGATGGGCATAGATTGAACCCACCTCAACACTGACGGCTAACACATGTCCTTCCCGATCATAGATGGTTCCCCGTTTGGGCGGAAGTTTTATCTCTTCTTTATAACCTGCACGCGCTATGGCACCTAATCTATCCTTTTCCAGGACCTGAAGTTGATATGCCCTTACCAGAATGGTTCCCAGTCCAACTAGAAAAAAGAATGCCACAAGGTAGATTCGAAACCTTATCCATTTTTTGTCTTGCACCTTCATTGTAAAATGACGATCTGAGTTGATAAAGCCTCTCTAAGTCCCAAATTACGGGCCATCTCTTCCAGGTTCTGAGGCGATGTTAGTGTCGCCAGCTCAACTCTTAATTTCTGGTTCAGCTCTTTAAGCCTTAACTCCTCCTGTTGCAGAAGACTCAGGTCATAGCCTATCTGGGTCCCTTCAAAGTTGGACCAGACATAACCTATACCACTCCCCAGGAAGATAATAAGAAGGATCGCTATAAGAAAGATTTGGCGATGGGTAATATGTAACCTCTTTCTCTTGGTCCTGGAATTATTTATCCGAATACCTGTTCTGGAATTCCGTTTCTTTTCAACCTCAGATCTTTTTAATGGCCTTACCATTTCATATCCTTTCTGCGGCCCTTAATATGGCACTGCGAGCCCTTGGATTATCCTCAATCTCCTGTTGGCCCGGTCTGATCCCTTTTTTTTGTAAACGTTTTAAAAGAGGTGTCTTTCCACAGGCACAACCCGGAAGATCCGGGGGGCAGCTACATCCTCTCTCCCAATCCGCCATGGCCTGTTTGACCATTCTGTCTTCAAGGGAATGATAGGTTAACAAAACCAGCCTCCCCCCTTTCGCAATGAGGGATGGCACTTTGTCCAGAAATGCTTTAAGGTTTTCTAGTTCTCTGTTTACAGCGATCCTGAGGGCCTGAAATGTCCGGGTTGCTGGATGTTTAACTCCTGGACGATTAGAAGTGGGAATGACTGACCGAATTAGATTGGCCAGTTGAAGAGAAGAATCAATGGGTGTTTTTCTGCGTTCCCTTCCGATTGATCTTGAGATCAGCCTGGCTTTTTTCTCTTCGCCATAAGCCTTCAATATTTTTTCAATCTCTGTGGAGGGGAGGGTGTTTATCAGTTTGTGAGCTGTTACCTCATCATCCAGGTCCATTCTCATGTCCAGTGGCTCATCCCGATTAAAACTAAATCCTCTCCCAGATCTCTCAAGCTGATGGCTTGATACACCCAGATCCAGTAAGATACCGTTGATCTTTTCAAACCCCAGACCCTTGAGGATATCATTGGACTCAGCATAGTTTGCCTTCATGACGATGACCTTTTCACCCATAAAAGATAATCTTTCTTTTGAAATGTTTACGGCTTTTGAATCCCTGTCCAGACAGATGAGACACCCTTTCGAGATTATCTTTTTTCCTATGACTTCGCTGTGTCCTCCACTTCCGACCGTTCCATCCAGATAAACGCCATCAGATAAAGTAACGAGGTATTTGACAACCTCACGGACCATGACCGGTCGATGAGGGTATTTCAATCTCTCCCCCTCAGATACCAAGTTCGGAAAGGGTCTGACTGACTTCAGGGAAACTATCCATTGCCCGCTGAAATTCCTCTTCCCATCTTTCCCTGTCCCATATCTCAAATAGTTTTAATTCTCCAACAAGTACCACCTCTTTCTTTAAATCTGCTATCTCCCTTAAATCAGGAGGGATTGTTATTCGCCCTTGTTTTAAGGGACATTCCTGTGCGCCTGAAATAAAATAGCGGCGATAAGTATTGACGGCCCTGTCAAATAGGGATAGATTAGCGGCTTTCTCTTCAATAATTCGCCAGTCATCACGGGCAAATGCCCATAAGCAATTGAAATGATTGGTCAAAACAATACAATGATCATCCTTGTAATTTAGGACTTCCTTGAATCGGGCCGGAATGGCCAATCGCCCCTTTTCGTCCAGGGTATGTTTTGAACGTCCTCTAAACATAGATCCACTTATTTGACACTTTGTACCACTTTATTTCACTTTATGACACTTTTAGGTTATTAATGCCTATTTGTCAAGAAAAAAAATTAAAAAAATTTAATTTTTTCTGATATATGCGATTAATTTCCTAAAAACGATCCGGTCATGACCTCACGGTAGGTATAGATATCTCTTCGGACTGAAAAAGAGCCACTTTTCAGGAGGTAATCATTTGGCTCCTGACTCGCGCCTGCCGCCCGGCGGGGGAGCAGCATCTCTAAGCTTCAAGGATTGTAACATTTTAGCTCTTTGAAAGCCTTTCAAGTCCGGCAGTGGAGGTCTCTTTCAAAAGCAGCCTCATAAAAATACTTCCGATACTCGTGGAACGCCCCCGGGCATTTAATAAACCTATGGAAAAGGCAGAGAAGAGGTGGGGGAAGAATTTCAACACTAATCTGACCCTCGGCCTGAGCTCGGGTCGAAGGCCGTCCCATGGAATGAGGGAGGGTTAGGCGGCTTTTGAAAGAGACCTCCACGCCGGATCAAATGCGGATTTTTTTCAAAGAGCTAAAATGTTACCAAGGATTAAATTTGGCAAGTTCATACAGACTTGTTGGTTTGCCCGTCTCCCGCTTTGCGGGACATGGGACGGGGTGGCGAAGCTCCGTTAGATCCAATTCGATCTGAGTAGAAATAACTTGCATCTGAAAGAGGTAATTTCTAAAATAGAGATAAGGTGGTGTCTCTTTGAAGAGAACGTCCCTAAGAATGATAAGGAGGTTTAGCAATGCCAGGTCTTATAGAATGGAAGAATCAGGAGATTAATAAACTGAGGAGGGACATGGACCGTCTCTTTTACAGGCTGTGGGACGATTTTAGCGTGCCTCTTATGTCAACATCCGCAAGAGAAACTCCTTTTATAGACATCACAGAGACAGAAGATAACCTCATCATCAATGCCGAGATTCCAGGTATAGAACCTGAAGACCTGGACATATCAGTTACTGAAGATATCTTGACAATCAAAGGAGAGATGAAAAGCGAGATTTCTCAGGATAAAGGGAACTACCGGAGAATGGAAAGAAGGTATGGCGCCTTTTCCCGCACCCTTCAACTCCCCTGTAAGGTAAAGACCGAAGATGTCAAAGCCAGATATAAAAAAGGCATATTGCATATCGCTTTGCCTAAATGTAAGCCTGACACACCCCGTCAAGTGAAAATCAGAATAAAATAGATGATCCTTCATCAGATGTGGATTGGTTGTTGTCCGTTGTCTCTTCATCTCTTTGCAACTGGCAACAGCATATATCTCATGATGCACTAAGGGTATCATGATTTCGTGTCCTTCAAAACATGACGAGTATGACTAGGTGTACGTATTTAGATTATAACTAAAATCTACCGTTGACGACTTGCAAACAAGTTAGTTCACTTCGCTCATCCCGCTTACAGCGGGAGAATAATGGAATACTGGAAAGATGGAATAATGGGTTTTAGGAAAATGGTTGAATGTTATTAGGGGGAAATGCATTTTGACATAGAAACAAAAATGCTCATAAATTATGAATATTCCTTTTCAAAACAACATTCCAATATTCCATGTCTGGGGCATAAATATCATGCTCTAAAAATACCACCTCATTTCAGTGAGTTATAGAATTTCCGAGATGTTAAATTATGAATAAGAGGAGGAGGTTATAGATGCCCAGGAAAAGTTCAGATAAAGAGGTGCCTGTTGATCAACTTCGCTGGCGACTTGATCCAGCTACTCTGCCTTTTGAGACCACTGAAGATCTTGAGCCTCTCAAAGAGATTATTGGCCAGCAGAGAGGCGTCGAGGCCTTCCGATTTGGTATGGGAATGGACAAACCAGGATACAACGTCTTTGTTACGGGGAGAGAGAACACAGGAAGGTTGTCGACGGTTCGGAGATTGCTTGAGGATATATCCGGGAAAAAGGACCAGGTGCCCGATGACCTCTGCTATGTGAACAATTTTAAGGATCAAGAATCCCCCATCCTCCTCAGACTCAAGGCAGGGTTGGGGAGTCAATTCAAGAAAGACGTTCACGATTTTGTTGAAACCCTGAAGAAGGAGGTTCCGCAACTTTTTGAGAGTCAGGATTATCTCAGCAGGAAAAAAGAGGTCATGGAGGAGTATGATAAAAAGGGAAAAAGCTTCTTCAAGGACCTGGATAAAAAGGTAAGGGAGGAAGGGTTTACCATTGTGGATATTCAGGTTGGGCCCATTAAGCGGCCTGAGGTTATGCCTTTGATCGATGGGAACCCAGTGCATATGGACCAGTTGGAAGAGATGGTGGAAAAGGGAAGGTTTCCAAAGGAAGAGTTTGAGGAGATGGCGAAAAAGCAGGCATCCCTGAGAGAGGAGATAGACCAGATCTTCCTCGAATTGAGGGACCTTCAAAAAGGGGTCCAAAATAATTTGGAGAAGATGGACCGTTTGATGTTCATGAAGCTGGCCACAGAACTTACCAAACCCATCAAGGAGATTTACAATAACAATAAGATCGATAGATACTTCAGTGACATGCTGGAGGATATGGCGGAGAATTTAAAAATTTTTATACCCCAGACCCAACAGGCAATCCCGGGCATGCCCATGATGCTTCCTGGAGGGGATCCCTTTCAACCTTATCAGGTCAACCTCATAGTGGATAATGGGGGAAAAAAGAGCCCCCCTGTGATTATCGAATCTTTTCCAACATACAGAAATCTTTTCGGAAGTATAGAGAGGGTGGTTGATAGGAACGGTATCTGGAGGACTGACTTTAGTAAGATCAAGGTGGGATCTTTAGTAAAGGCCAATGGGGGTTATCTTGTTCTAAACTTGATGGATACCCTTATTGAACCCGGAGTCTGGCTGGCATTGAAGAGATCTATAAAATCGAAAAAGATGGAGATTCAGACCTACGATCCTTTCTATCTCTTTACCACCACCGGTTTAAAACCAGAGCCCATTGAGATGGATATAAAGGTGGTGGTGGTCTCTGATCATTATATCTATTATAGGCTTCTGGCCCTGGATGAGGATGTGGAAAAGATCTTCAAAGTAAGAGCAGATTTCGACACATCAATGGAAAAGAATGAAGAATCCATTCGTCAATTTGCCGAATTCATCAAGATGAAAAAAGATGAGGAGAGATTGAGATCCTTTGACAGAACTGCCATAGCTGCCCTCATAGAGCATGCGGTTCGCATGACTGGTAGACAGGAAAAGATCTCCACCAGTTTCCCTGTCATAACGGATCTCATTCGGGAGGCCGAATATTGGGCGGAACAGGAAAACCAGTCCGTGGTTCAGGAAAAACATGTGGATAAGGCCATTGAAGCCAAGGTACACAGGTCCAATATGATTGAAGAGCGCATTCAGGAGATGATTGATCGGGGAACGTTGATGATCGACGTGAAGGGGGAAGTGGTAGGGCAGGTGAATGGGCTGTCTGTTTATGATTTAGGTGATTATACATTTGGAAAACCGTCGCGTATCAGCGTTTCAACTTCAATGGGTCGTGCGGGTATCATAAACATCGAGAGAGAAGCTGACATGTCAGGCAAAACCCACAACAAAGGCGTACTGATCTTAAGTGGATACCTAAGGGAGAAATATGCTCAAGATAAGCCTTTGACCATAAGCGCCAGCATCGCCTTTGAGCAGTCATATGGAGGCGTGGATGGAGATAGCGCTTCTTCCACTGAACTCTACGCCTTGCTTTCCAGTCTTTCCCATGTCCCCCTCAAGCAGTCTATTGCGGTTACAGGATCCGTAAACCAGAAAGGAGAGGTACAGGCAATCGGTGGCGTCAATGAAAAGATAGAGGGTTTCTACGACTGTTGTTGTAAGATGGGGTTAAACGGTAATCAGGGAGTTATGATACCGGAAAGTAATATCAAAGATCTTATGCTTCGAAAAGATGTAATAGAGGCGGTGAAAAAAGGAGCATTCCATATCTATGCCGTGAAAAACATAGACGAAGGGATTGAGATATTGACCAGTAAAAAGACGGGAGAGAAGAGAGCTGATGGAACATACCCAAAAGGGACGATCAATGACCTGGTGGACCAGAAACTGAAGGGATTGGCAGAGGGTCTTAAAAAGTTTGGTGAAGAAGAGAAGAAAGAGACTCAAAAGAGTGGGAGAGGAAAAAAAGGAAAGACCGGGAAATAGCCCAGTATGGCCATAAGAGAGGTCCCAATTGATAGTCCCATCGAGGTTAAGCTAGCTTGGGCACAGAATTGCTATCGGGAATTAAGAGAAGAGCTCCTTGGGGATGAGAGGATCGTCGAGATCTTGAGATCATTTAAAGAATCCATGCAGGATTCCCACAAGGCGATGGTCACAGCGGGCGTAGTGGATGAATGTAAGGATTGCGAACAGAGAGAAGGAGGATCATGCTGCGGAGCAGGATTGGAGAACAGATACAATGGAATCCTTCTCTTGATCAATCTTTTGTTGAATGTAAAGATCCCTGAAAAGAGATACGACCCCTTGAGCTGTTTTTTCCTGGGACAGAGGGGTTGTCAACTTCTGGCACGCCATGTTATCTGCGTCAATTATCTCTGCAAAAAAGTAACAGACCGAATCGATCCCCAAAAGATAGCCCTCCTTCGGGAAAAGGAGGGAGTTGAGCTTGAATGCCTTTTCTTTCTCCATGAACGGATTAAAAAGAAGTTGATAAGCTAACCTCCATCTTCCATGCTGGATGAATGGACTCTGGATGAATATCTGCCATTGAAGACGGAGTTGGAAGAAAGACTGAAAAAAGATAATCTTTCCCTCCCCCCTGACAATATCTTCGTGTTCCATGGCGATTCCATGGATGATGGATTACATGAAACCATCAGAAAAGAGACCGGCGTTAGCTTCGAGGATTTTGACCTCTTCTATACCTATCTCACCATGCAGGAGGAGTTTGCTGAGCTGATAACCAGAAAGGCCAAGAAGGGTTCCATATTTATGGTCTACGGCCTGGCGAAGATAATGCCCAGATTTAAGGGGTTACGCCTCTTGACCCCCGAAAAACCCATGGAAGGTATTCTGGCTCTTTATCAGAAGATATAAGAGAAAAGATTGAAGATTGAGAGGGTTGTTTATAATTGATCCCTGTACATCCACATATAAGGTGTCTCATATTCGATTGTGACGGTACACTTGCAGATACAATGAGCCTTCATTGGGAAGCGTGGCAGGAAGCCTTCACAGCCATCGGGAAGAGATGCCCGGCGAATTTTTTGGATGACTTAAAAGGTACTCCAGCGGAAAAGATCATCGCACGTCTCAATGAATCCTATGGTTATGACTTAGATATAAAACGATTCGCAAAAGAGAAACAGAGAAGAGTACATAAAAAACTGTTAAGGGCGAAGCCTATCGATCCTGTTGTGGAGATAGCTAAGAGATACAAGAACCGCTTTCCCATGGCGGTAGTTTCTGGCGGCACAAAGGCTAACGTGCAATTGACTCTTGAAGCCATTGGACTGGAGAACTTCTTTGATCCCATCATCACAGCTGATGACCCAGTAAAGCCAAAACCCTCGCCAGATATCTTCCTTGAAGCAGCCAGGCGATTGAACATGGAGCCGCGATATTGTCAGGTGTTCGAAGACAGTGATCTTGGAATAGAAGGGGCCCGAAAAGCGGGAATGACCGTAACAGATGTACGACTGTTTATATAAACCCTATAGTTGCATTAGATATGACATTAAATCGATACTGTCTCGACGAAAAACCTTGCTGTCATTGGTCGATCCTTGATACTGGTTTCTGGATTCTGGATGTTTATGGATTCCACTCCGGAAGGCATGCAGGTTATCAAGCATCGAGTCCCGCCCAAAAAAGCGGGACATCCAGCATCGGTCCAGTAAAGTCAACTGTCTCAAGCATATGTGCAATGGCAGTTTAATCGATTTTATGCATCGTTAGGGTAAACGATATTCATTCTGTCATAGGTGCTTGCCATTTTATCTCAGTAAGGAGCATACCAATAATTGACAGCATGGTGAAAATAAAAACTCGCCACATACAGTCTATAGCCAACCCACCCACATCCATTTTGCCACCATAGCTGAGTATGGCAGATATAACCGTATAGAGAACTCCCACAGCACAACCGCAAACAGCCGATCCAACCACCCGTTTTCCCATTGACGCCCCGCTAGCCCCCAAAGTAATGGATGTACCGCAGAGCAGTGGCAGTATCACGGCAAGCCACCAGATCTCTTTCAATCTGGGAATCTCTCCTAAGTTTTTGAGGTAAACAAAATCTGCAAGCCCAAATATCCCTGAGCAGATAATAGCACATATAACAATATGCCAATATCGAGGCGGCATTGAAGCACGCACCTGGAACCGCTCCAGCATCCTCCTTCTTATTGTCAAGGGCCAATTATAGAATAGACAAAAAACAGTATGCTCCAGAAGGGCTCCCCTTTCTCCAAATACGGGAACCATGTGTACAGCTTCGGTGGCCCAGTATCCCGCCATAAACCGAGCTAAAGCAGGATATCGATACGTCATCTGGATGGGAAAGGCCAAATAACCTATGTATTTGAAAAATCCGAGAAACACGGCTACGTTGTAGTCCTTAAAATTCCTTTCTCGAATAACCAGAAATAGTACATAAAGGCCGCGCACCAGGGACCCCGGTGAAATGGGTACAACTTGAAATAGGGCGATTATTCCAAGCCCGATACCATACGCCTGTGCTCGCGGCATCTCAGGATGCATAACAACGTAGATAATGGCCACCCCAACAGAGACAATCTGCGTAACCGGCAGTGTGCAGAGGTGCACTGCCAGACTCTTGAGGTACTTCTGTATAAACGGCTCCTTGATTTGTGAAAGGATAACGCTTGTGTCCTCTTGGCTAAGTAGATGTTTTTGCTTACCCTCCGTCACCATCTCACGAAGCCATTCCTCCCTCAGTTCCGAGTTAAAATAGAGTCTGACTGGACGAAGTAACAGATAATCAAGACGCTCCTTGGCGTACCCCCAGTCAGTTAAAGACCTGTGCAAAACTACCGGGAGCACTGATAGGGGGAGATGATATGTACACCGCCAAACTCCTTTTGCTACTTCAAGGGCATGTGCACCATCAACCCGTCCCGCCCTGTGCCAGCCCAAAACCTTTTCAATAACCTTTGCCCCAACTGCTCGCTTCAAGTAACTCCAACTGGTGAGCATCCCCAGGTAATGCTTTCGCCAATAGACCTGCCCCCAGATCCGCCGAAAAAACCGGCCAATCAGTGGTATCATGCCCATGATAAAAAACAGAAGTGTCAAAATTTGATTCCCCAGCAGCTTCTCCTGACACCTCTCGTCAATCAGATTTCGGACCCTCCACCCGGTAACAGCGCTACTAAGCATCGTAGACCATAGCCTAGAGCTATAGAGGAGTCGAATGTGGTTGTGGGTAATATCTGGAACCGATTCTCTGTATACCCTCTCAGACTCTCTCAACTCATCTAGCATCTGACGCATATCAGTAAAATGGTTGCTTTGCGCCTGGATAAACTCCTCCAGTTTTCCCATATCACCCCGATCAAACTGAACCAGACTTCCCCTCATGATTCCTTTGGCAATAAGCTTAAAGTCTCCCGGGCTCATGGGCAAAAATGGTAAAAGGGCAAGTCCTGCCCTGAAATCAACGGCCACCAACCCCTCAGATGGAGATTCTTCTTTATCTTTCCGCTTCAGACAGTTGGGCTGAGTCTTCCAGGTTGACCACTCGTACTGTCTGGCAAATTCGTGACCTCCCATACGGTGTAACAATTCTACAAATCTAACCATAAAGTCACGCTTGGCACGGTATTCCGGGGAACCGAGATTCTCAGGATCAACCTTCTCTCCTTTAAACCACCGTTTAAGTAAATCCAGACGATCATCTACCTCCAACCGCCACGTCCGTCCCTCAATCCATTCACTCAACTCGCCGCAGCTACCCATTCTGTTATCAACAAAAGTCCCATAGATATCCGCAACTGCCCTTTCATCACCGAACCAGATCTTAGCACCCCGCCGGAAAAATTTTTGCCAAAGTGCCCCGGACCTTGCCGCGGTGGGGTTTACCTGCAGTTGAAATGGACCCTGGAACCCAACCCAGTAAAGGGCATTGCGAAACAGTCGTGAGAAGGCGGTTGGTGGAATGAGAATCTTCATAGCAAAAACTCCCCCCACCTCAAGGCCTTCTATTGGTTCCGACTCATACTCAATATCCAGGACCTTCACCCGGTATACCTGACCAGCAAATCCCCCTCCCACAAATCTTTCTATAATCAGACGAATCTTTCCTTTATTGGCCCTTGCTACACCGGTAACGTCGTATACTAATTCAGTGCCTGCTTCAAAGCGCTCAACATGCATTGGCCTGTGCAGTGCAGCCTTTCGAAATTCCTCCTCAAGTTTCTTAGAAACCTCAACAGAATATTCTATATCCATCCTTCGTTTCTCAAAAGCTTCACGACCTTACATGGGGATCTGAAAAGTGCCCAATATGAGATGACACGAATAGAGAATCAATCATAAGAAATGGACTTATTACTTTGCCTTGTACACGGGTTTTCTCTTCTCGGCAAACGCACGTGGGCCTTCTTTTGCGTCCTCGGTGGTGCGGAGAAATTCCTGAAATGACTGTTCCAGCCGGATGCCTTCCTCCAGGTGTAGACTTTGAGACCTTATGGCCAACTCCTTTATGGCGCGTACAGCAAGGGGCCCGCTTTCACACAACCTCCTGGCATACTCCTCCGCGGTTGGCATCAGATCCTTCATAGGGACCACCTTGTTCACAAGTCCATATGAGAATGCCTCTTGCGCGGTTAAACGTCGACCGAGAAGCAGCATCTCCATGGCGATGGGATAGGGAAGCTGCCGTAAGGCACGCTGAGTTCCTCCGTTTCCCGGAAGAATGCCTCTCTTCACCTCAGATATTTCAAAGACAGCGTGCTCAGCCGCTATTCTGATATCCGTAGCAAAAAGTAGTGTCATACCACCGGCCAAACAGTATCCATTTACTGCGGCTATCACAGGCTTCCATACTTCAAGGCCCCGGTTGAGTATCATATCCTTCTGGGTCAACCAGAACTCATCTTTTCCCGGTACCCGAGGAATGGCGGTCTTGAGATCGGCACCGGCGCTGAACGCCCTCTCTCCAGCCCCTGTGATGATGGCCACCCATACATCCGGGTTATCACGAACATCGATCCACGCCTTTGACAACTCGGCATATACTTCGGGATCCATGGCGTTCATGACCTCAGGACGATTAATAGTAATATATGCCACCTTATCCTTTATCTCATATATCAGCTTCATCTCTTATTATCCCTCCCTTTTCCTCGATCTAAAGATAGAAATAGCTCTTACCTCCCGAGATATTTAATATACCAATACAGATGAGGTAAGAGCTACGGATATTTACTGGATACAAATGCCTGAATCCTTGTAAAGATTCTTGATGTCTTTAATCAATTATTCACGATGCCAAGTTTTAAGTTTCCAATAACTCAGATAACCCTATCCTTTGCCAAGTTCTCTAATGTCCCGGATTCATAGCCTAAAAGATTTCTGTAAATCTCGTCGTTATCCTGGCCAGGAGAAGGACAGGGTTTATCGATTTTTCCAGGCGTTTTGGATAATTTTGTCACCAATCCAGGAATAGGCACTTCACCCAGGTTTCCGCCATAATCTATTTTCAGCAACATCTCTCTTGCAAGAACCTGGGGGTCTGACATGGCGGTTTGTATATCATTCACCGGAGAACAGGGTATATGATTGGCTTCGGTAATCTCAACTATCTGGTTAACGGTCTTTTCAGACGTCCAGTTCTCAATCACAGGTATAAGATGTTCTCGGTTTATGAAGCGGTGATAATCATTAATATAACGTGGATCATCTAAAAGGCCCTCTTCACCAATAAGCTTGCAAAAGCTCTTCCATATGGGATCGGTTGCGAGGCTAATAAAAACCGATCCATCCTTCGCCTTAAAGGTATTTGCCATGAGCCAGTGGCTGGCATTGCCCACCTGGGTACGCGTCTTTTTGGCCTTCTCCATCTCCATCGCCACCATGCCCGTAAATGAGATGGCCACGTCAAATAGGGCTATATCGATCATCTGTCCCTCGCCGGTCATATCGCGATGTCGAAGGGCATACATAGCTCCTAGGGCTCCATAACAGCCTGCGCTGAAATCGATGACCGGGACCGGACTTCTACTGGGAGGGGTCCCCGGAAATCCTCCCAGTGAGATCATGCCCGACAAGGCCTGAGCATTGGGGTCCCAACAATTACGTTCACGATAAGGACCGGTCTGGCCAAAACCTGATATGGCCACCAGGATTATTTTTGAATTTGATTTTTTCAGGTGATCGTAGGTGAGTTTCAGTTTTTCAGCCCCACCATAACTGTAGTTCTGCACCACAATATCGCTCTTCTTGACCAGATCTGAAAAGATCTCCTGACCCTTGTCTGTTCTAATGTCAAGGGTAATGCCTTTTTTGTTACAGCCCAAGTGTAAGGGAGGGCAGATAGTCTCTGTTCCTTCCCATATGGGTGGCCCCACTTTCCAATCAATCTCGCCACCTGGTTTTTCTACACGTATGACCTCAGCACCCATGGAAGCCAATAAAAAAGTACAGTAGGGGCCTGCTATGATCCGTGTACAATCCAAAACCCTGATTCCTTCAAGTACCTGTTTCACACCATATCTCCTGTTCTTTTTTAGACTTCCAAACCAATTGACGCGGCAAAATCAAGCATTTCCCGAGCGGTTTTCACCATGGCATAGTCCACCATGTCACCTTCGTAGACCACAGCGGCAGTCCCCTTTTTCTCGGCCTCTTCCATTGCCACGATCAGTCCTTTATAGTATTGGATTTCATCGGCGGAGGGGGTAAACACCTTATTCACTATGGGAACATGCGAGGGATGGATGACTACTTGCCCCCTGAATCCCAGTTGCCTGTTTAGAAGGGCATCACGCTCGAGCCCCTCTAAATCCTTTATGTCCCACCAAGAGCTGACCATAGGGTACTGGATACCCGCAGCTCGGGCATCGAGCACTGCTTTCGAACGAAGATAGAGGGTCTCCTTTCCTTCCTTGGACCAGACATAGCCGATGGCCCTATTAGCGTCTCCTCCAGGGCCGGCAGCCAGGGAGATACTGGTGATCCTCGAACAGGAGATGGCTATTTCATAGAGATTCCTCATGGCTTTTGAAGTCTCCAAACCCAGAGATATGTTGATAGCGCCCTCTTGAATATCCATTCTCTTTTCCAGATGTTTTAATAACGTATCAAGCTCCTTTATATCATCAATCGTCTCCACCTTCGGTAGTGTTACCCCATCGAGCTCAGGACACACAACTCCCTCGATATCGTCAAAAGCCAATCCCGTTACGAGACCGTTAATACGCACATAACAGACTTGTTCAAGAGCCTTTAGTTCTTTTAGTCCCTCTTTCACAAGAGGTCGTGCTGATATCTTTTCTTGATCTGGAACAGAGTCCTCGAGATCAAGTATGAGGGCATCTGCGCCGTAATCAACAGCTTTTTTTATCCACGAAGGCTTGTTGCCAGGAACGAACAACATGGATCGATAGGGTCTCATGATCGTTTCCCCTTTCTGATTTAATAAATGGTAAACGTTTTAGCGTTTTTCAAGATTTCTGGAAAATTCTTTGTTGTTCAAAACTTTAGGCACTTCAAACCCTGGCCCAGACCTGATTTGAAGCCATGCATACACAATAAACACCAATGAAATGATGCCTTTGGTCAAATATCTTTAAATCGTATTGCACCAGGGCGGGCTTTAGGCACTTCTTTTTATTAACTCCTATAACGGTAAAACCCCTTATGGTACCATATTACCATCCCCCGCCAGTCTCTTCCACTACGGCTTTCGCTATCCGTTCCCCATCCAGGCTGCTACCCCAGAAACCGTAAGGCGTTCTGGGAGATCGATATTTTTCGTATACGGCCATAATGGCTTTCCGGAACATCTCTTCATCGTCAGCGTCAATTGAGATAACGTCCTGAGTAATCTCCTCAATGGCCTTGTCCAGGGTCTCCTCCCTGAGCATTCCATCACTGAGGGCCCGGTTATCGATCCTCTTGAAAGTGATCACCGCCCCATAAGTCGCCCCAATCTTATCCAGATCCTCCTGACGGATCTCTTCAAGGGGATCCCCGGGATAATAACGAAGATGTACGGTGTATTTTTCCATGACCTTATTCCTCCACCCTCATGTATTCTTTGTAGTGCTGAACTTTTGCCTTCCGCACCTCTTTTGTCCTCATGAAGTAATCCCTCGAGGGCGTGATATGATAGGTAAAGTGATTGTAACACACCTCGGGATCAAACCGATATTCTGCCAAGGCTTTCTGATCGAACTCCACGTCAATCATCCCTTCCTGCACGACTAATTTGCCTCGAACACCACAGGTGGGGCACTCCACATTCTTACGATCTCTCAAAATTCGGATGTTCCAGTCCTGACAGATGGGACACAATCCCGGTGTCGAGCGATAGGTTGGATCTTGGTTAAGGATGGCCTGGGCCAACTCCAGGCCGATGTTGTGGGCTTTCATTATTGCCTCGTTTTCATGGACCACTTCCCCTAGGCCTTGTGTGTGGATCAGTTCCCGGTGAATGACTTTAAATCCTAAAATCCCGAACCAGATATTCGGCTGAATCATGGCCATGGAAGTCCATCCCTTGGTACCGTAAGGGATCATGTATGAGGCGTACTTCCCGCGGTAGGTGCCCTGATGAGCTAAAACCCAGGATCGATCGATGAGTTGCTTGATTACTGCTGTGGCTTCGAGAAAATAGCATGGTACGCTCAACAAAATGCCGTCTGCTTCATCGATCTTAGACCAGATGAACTTGAGGTCGTCTTTTATGTGGCATCCCTCCTCACGGAAAAGACAGAGTCCGAATCCCTGACAACTCTCTATCCGATAATCGGTAAGACGTATTAGCTCTACCTCGGCACCTGCCTCCTCAGCACCCATCAGGGCCTCTTTCGCCAGGATATCAGAGTTCCCATTTTTCCTGTAACTTCCAATCATACCCAAGATTTTCATCCTCTTGCCTCCTTATTAAGTCTATTGCTTCGTGATCTCTTTTTTCATCAAATAACACCAGATCGAGTTTTGACTCGATTATAACTCCTTGGAATAGCGGTCATTGAATATGAACACGCTATTTCAGGAATGGAGTATAGGGAAATGACAATGGCCTGTCAAGGTTGATTAAGATGAATGATTTTGTAATGATTTCGAGATATTCCAAGTAGACGGCAGGTCATGATATGATTGGAACTTTCATGTTGTGACTAAAAATGGGGGACCAATACAGCTACCTCGTCAGCCAGCTCAAATGACCTAAAAGCCTTCCACCTTCAGTCTATCCGCCTGAGTAATATTATTCCAAGTATTTGTTGACAAGATGTATTGAGCATATTAAAATTTTCTAATCATGTCAGAGAGTTAGATATGTCAGTTTTGATACAATTACAATTAAAAATCATTTGGATGTAAAATTTGTTGGGGAGGAGGTGATAAGAAGATTTCGAAACACTTAATGGTCCTATTTGCCTTTTGATTAGTGTATGACAATCTGAACCCAAAAAGAGTAAGGAGGTGAGGGGTAGTAACCGGAAAGGGCGCCGTACCGCAGAAGAGAATCTAGGGATGTCTGTGTGCAGGGAAGCCCCGTTTAAAGATTTTAAATACTTAAAAGGAGGTCCGAGTATGGCAAAAGTTTATTTTATGAATGATCGATCCTCATCGATCCAGACGAGCCTTGTGGCCAAGATGCTCACGCTGTTTGACGCAGCGGATTTCGGCAAAATGATCAAGCCGGGGGATGTGGTGGCAATCAAGGTTCATATGGGGGAGTTCAACAACACGGCCTATTTACGACCCGTGTATGTTCGCGGATTGGTGGAAAAGATCAAGAGCCTGGGGGGTGATCCAATGGTGGTGGACACCACTACACTCCCATACTGGCCGTTTTCTTCCCGTGCTACAGCACTGGATTACCTCAATACCGTGGCCAGGAACGGGTTTACCCATGCGGCCCTTGGTTGCCCAGTAGTCATTGCGGACGGATACATCGGCACTGACGATGTAAAAATCGACCTACCCGAGGGGTTCATTCTCAAGGAGCAGTATATCGGAACCGGGATCGCCCTTGCGGATTCCATGATCGCCCTGACCCACTTCAAGGGCCACCCCATGGGTACCTATGGCGGGGCGCTCAAGAACATCGGAGTGGGATGCGCTTCAAAGCGTGGTAAATTGAATTTGCATTTGGGGGGGCATCCAAGATATGGACTCAATACCAGGCATTGGATGCCGGAGCGCTGCGCAAAAAAGGAGTGTCCCGATTACGAAGTCTGTGTGAACCTTTGCCCGGCAGGGGCTATCCAGCATACCAGAACAACAGTCAAGTTTCATCGGGATAAATGCATAGGATGCATGGCGTGTGTCGGGGTCGTGACCATGTGTGGTGTGGCCTTTCTTCCTGATGACTACTTTGATGCCACAGCCGCGGCCATCACGGATTCGGCTTTGGCTGCTGTCAAGGCTGTTGGGGATGGAAAGGTGGGGTACATCAACATGGCCATTGATATCTCCCCATGGTGTGACTGCGTGAACTTCAGCGACCGCCCCATTGTCCCAAACCTGGGCCTTTTTGCTTCCTGGGATCCAGTAGCTATCGACTCAGCCTGTATTCAGAAGTCTAAAGAATCGGCCGGTATGCCTGATTCACTGGCCATGACCAAGGGAGTTATGGATCCGGGTTTGCCCAAGTTCACGGCTTGCGGGTCCTTTTTAGGAGTCAGCGAGGAGATTCAGCCCAACGTTGGTCAGAAGATCGGCATGGGGACCCGAAATTTCGAATTAATAGAGGTCCAACCGTCTGAAGATCCCATCCCCTTCCTCTGTCACACAATCCCTGCGGGGGCGAAACTGGGTAGAGTATTTGCCAAGAAGGGTGATGTCTATCCCCCCGGAGGATTTAAAAGGGAAGAAGAAGTGGATCTCGAGGACATGAGACTGCCATAGGAGGTGATACTATGTTTGGATATATGGGAAAGATTCTGCGAGTAAATCTCTCCTCAGGGAAAATCAAGACTGAGGAGATAGACCCACAAATAGCTCAGAACTACATAGGAGGTGCTGGGTTTGCAACCAGGATCCTCTATGATGAGGTCCCGGCCAAGGCTGATCCTCTGGGTGCTAAAAATAAGTTGATCTTTATGACCGGTCCGGTAACGGGTACTCATTTCCCCACCTCCGGCCGTTTTGTCGTGGGTGCTAAATCCCCTCTGACAGGCATCATGACGACCGCGACTTCGTCTGGTTTCTGGGGTGTGGAACTCAAGAAAACAGGGCATGACGGGATTATCTTCGAAGGAAAGTCCAAAAAGCCGGTCTATTTGGAAATCCTGGACGATAAGGTAACCTTGAAAGATGCTTCAAAGCTCTGGGGCAAGGATAGCTACGAGACCCAGAAGATCTTAAAGACCCAGGCAAAGAAAAAACGGGCCCGTGTGGCTTGCATCGGCCAGGCCGGAGAAAAAATGGCCCCCATAGCCTGTGTTATGAATGATGAGGGTAGGGCTGCCGGACGCGGTGGCGTCGGAGCGGTGATGGGCTCCAAGAATCTGAAGGCCATCATAGCCCTGGGTACACAGAAGATTACTCCTGCTGCCGACGATTTTCTCAAGCCCATGGCCCAGGAGATCGTTAAAGGGGTCGCGGAGGATCCCTTTGCCGGGTTCTTCACCAAGTGGGGAACGGCCTTCAGCATGGATATGGGCTGGGCCGCAGGCGACGTCCCTGCGAAGAACTGGCAGGTGGGCCTCTGGGAAGGGGGAAAAGGATATACAAAGATCGGCGGGGCACGGATGACCGATACTATCCTTAAACCACATGCCGGTGCCTGCTACAACTGCCCCATCCACTGTGCCCGATGGGTGAAAATTCCAAAAGGACGCTTCAAGTACGAAGGGCCTGGCCCGGAATACGAGACCCTGGGCTCCTTCGGGTCGATGCTCCTTATCGATGACCTTGAGGCCATTGCCTGGCTGGGGGAGATGTGCAACAAGTACGGCCTTGACACCATCTCGACCGGATGTACCGTGGCCTGGGCTATGGAGGCTTACGAGAAAGGTGCCCTAACCAAGAAGGATACCGGTGGGATAGAACTTACCTGGGGCAATGTGAATGCAACCCTTGAGGTGGTGGATCAGATGGGACGCGTAGAAGGGTTCGGTGCCCTGCTCGCTCAGGGGTCCCGTAAGGCCTCTAAGAAAATAGGCAAGGGCTCAGGGGAATATGCCATCCAGGTCAAAGGGATGGAGGTGCCCATGCACGATCCCAGATGTTACTTTAGCCTGGCCGTCAACTACGCAACAGGGACCCGCGGGGCATGTCATTGTCAGGGAGCCTCTTATACAGTGGAAATGGCCGTGATATCACCTGAAGCGGGACTTCATTACAAACAGGGGCGCCATGACAAGAAAAACAAAGGGCTTGCAGCCAAGGTATCCCAGGACATGAGCGCTGTCCACAACTCCACAGCCATCTGTATGTTCGCCGGGATGGCCCTCCAACCTTCGCACATTGGGATGCTGTTAGCCATAGTAGCGGGGCAACCGCACAACGCGCAAACCATACTGCAAGCCGGGGAGCGGATCATCAACCTTCAGAGGGCATTTGCCTGCCGCGAGGGAATTTCGAGAAAAGATGACACTCTTCCCATGAGACTTGTAACGGCCCTCCCTGATGGAGGGGCCGCCGGCAAGGCCGCGGATCTTGAGTACCAGCTTAACGAATACTATCAATTAAGGGGATGGGATGATAACGGCATCCCCACGCGTGAAAAATTACAAGCCTTGGGTCTTGCAGAGGTGGCGAACGATCTGCACTCATAAGGACATAAGAGGAGAGGGGCGCTCATGAAGCGCCCTTCTCCTCCACTATAGGACATGAACAATAGATTGAATATTGAATATTGAAGAGTGTTGAAGGATTTTTCCGTTTATCGAAAATTTTTAGAGGGCATTATTCTTCAATCTTCAGTATTCAATCGTCAATAATCAATATTCAATATCAAAGGGGTTTTTATGAACGGAAAGGATTATGTAATAGAGGCCATTAAGATGGCAGAACGGTTGGTTTCGGAAATCAAGAAATCTAAATTATTAGATGGCGACCCTCTTTTAGAGGAGACAACCAATGCTTGTGGAGTTCTAGGGAATGTTAAGAACAAGGCGACACTTCGAACCAAGGCAGGTACAAATATGGCTTTTCCTGTCTACGATGCCGCACAAAAACTGGAAGAGGCTTGGGAAGAGGCCCAAGAAAGTGAAGACACGGATGAACTAAAGGAGCAGATGGAGGAGTTTGTGAGCTCTGTACAGACCCTTGGCGCCACCTTAAAAGAACGGACCGTAATCATGACCTGATGGCGTGGGCTTCGCTTCGATGCACTCCGTCTTGCAAAATTGCTGGAGAATAGTGGAAGGATAGCATAGATCCATTGTAACAGTTCAGTGGGGGCATATTATACCTCCAGTGAGTAGAATAATATCTCACCGCAGAGACGCAGAGGACACAGAGATGAATTATTTTCCCTTTGCCGTTGAGAGGACGGCAAAGGGAAATAGCTCAGTTAATCATTATTCGTTCCAGATTACACATAACTCAACATTATCTAGGTGTAGTACTCACGAGAATAATGGTTTTTACACATTCATGAGTAAGTCTTTTTGCTTTCCGGCCTCTCAACGGAAAGCAAAAAAAGCATAAAACTCAGCGCCCTCAGCGTCTCGGCGGTGAACTATTACGATCCATTGATATTAAAAATCCTGTAAAGCACTTACAAATTCCGAGACTTCCAATGATTAGAACCGGAGGCAGGACCACCACATGAAAGTGACAGTGATGTTCTTTGGGCCTTTAGGAGAACAGGCGGGGCAGGAGATTGCCCAGTTTGATCTACCCCAAGGGGGTACATACGGTGATCTCCTGGATGAGATTGGACATAGGTTCGGTTATCGATTCCACGAGCGCATATGGGATGCTAGGGAAAAAGTCTTCAAGCCAGGAATTCTGGTTGTTGGTACAGGGCGGGATCTGGATTCTCGTGACACCTCTCTCGAGGACGGTGAGGAGATCAAGATAGTTCCTATTCTCGGAGGGGGTTAATTAGAGTCACATCGGTAAAACTTAATCAGGCACGGGAAGAGATCAAAGGAATTGGGAAGGAGAAAGATTTAAGGAGAGGAGAATGGCGGAGATCCTGATTACAGGGGGTGCAGGAAACTTCGGTCGCACCCTAGCTAATGCACTTCGAGAAAAGGGACATGGCCTCCGCATCTTTGATTTACCATCGTGTGATTTCGATTATTTCCGTGGATGGGAACAGACCCGCCTATTTCGAGGAGATATCCTGGAGCCCACTTCCATGGATGAGACCCTTGACGGAGTTGAAATAATCTTTCATCTGGCTGCTATCCTTCCTCCGGCTAGCGAGGTGGACCGGGAAAGGACCTTCCGGGTGAATGTGGGTGGAACTCGAAACCTTGTGAATGCTTGCGTCTCTTCCGGGACGACGCAGAGGCTTATATTCGCATCCTCTGTTTCGGTCTATGGAGACACCAGCGAAGAGAAGGGACTCATCGGGCCAGACCACCCGGTTAACCCAAATGACTGGTACGCGGAGAGCAAGGTGGAGGCTGAACAGATTATAATGGAGTCCGGTGTACCCTTCGAGAATCTTCGAATCTCAGGCATTGTGATCCCCGCCTTCCTGGATCCCCCGGAACCTTGGCCATTCACTCGTGATCAACGGATAGAGCTGTTGGCGTTGGGGGATCTTGTGGAAGCCATGGTTACACTGGTGGGAGTAAAGAGCATCTCGCATGGCACCCTCCTCATGGCCGGGGGCCGGAGCTGGCAGGTATCCGGAGAAGACTATGTGCGGCGCTGGGGAGAAACAATGGATATTCCCCTGGAGGAGATGGAGTTCCAAGATCGACCCGGATGGCTGAACTGGTATGACACCAGCGAGTCTCAGGCACTCCTCAACTATCAAAAGACTTCTCTGGACGACTTTTTCGGGGAACTTGAAAAGGCTGTTGAAGACGCTTTGGCATAGAGAATCTGCAAAAGTTGACGACTTTTTGCGAGTTCATCAGAATTATCAAGAATATAGAATTGAATCTGCTCATAGAGTAGAAGCGTTTGAGTGAAAGGAGAGAGAATCCATGAAGATAACGGTCAACGGCATTGAGATGAATTATGAAATGCAAGGGGAAGGTAAGAATCTCGTCTTGATTCACGGCTACAGCGACAACCTGAACATGTGGTACAACCAGGTGCCTGAGTTTTCCAAGCAATTTCAGGTCCTTTCCTACGACGTGAGAGGGTTCGGGAAATCGGAAATTGGCAAAGGTCCCTATTCCATGGAGCTCTGTGCAGATGATCTTTATGCCTTGCTCAAGGCCCTCAATATGGAATCGGCATGTTTGCTTGGCTATTCCATGGGCGGACGAATCGGGCTTTCATTTACTCTGAAGCATCCCGATATGGTCAGAGGACTGGTCTTTGCCAACAGCGGTGTGGGAGGAGAGACCACGCCTGAAGTGGAAGAAGCCCGCAAGATGATGTTGGAGGTTTTGAAACAAGGGGACATCGAAACCATCGCCGAAATGATGGCGGTTGCCTCGTTTTCGCCCGATTTCAAGGAGAGGGATCCCGAGATCTTTAGAAAATACAAAGAGATCAAGATGCAGAATGACCCTTCCCCTTATGTTTCCATCATGGAGGCCTTGTTTGCTGCCATTGAAAATCCCCCGGACTTGAGCCAGGTTAAATGCCCGGCCCTGATCATTGCGGGAGAAAATGATGGCTTCATGCCCCTGGATGTAGCCCAATCGATGAAAAATGCCATACGCCATGCCGTCCTGAAAGTGCTGCCCACAGGCCATGCTGCTGCAATCGAGGCCCCGGAAGAATTCAATGCTATCGTTATGGAATTTCTCAAGGGGCTTTAGCATTTTCAAAAATTCTTGCCCCTTGAATTTCTTTTCCCATGTTGAACATATAATTCGCCTGTTCCTAGCTCTTACTCAAAACAAAACTCTCAACTTCGGGGGCCTGAAGAATCTTTATCAAATACGGCCCACGGAAATTCCGGATATTTTTATGCTTTTGGGAAAACCCGGCTTTCCGGATAATACTCATATTTTGGAGTTATAGAGTTAGAAATTTAAGTATTTTTAAAGAAAAATCTTATAGTGCTATCGGAATTTGGAGTTATACAGAAACTATAGAATTACTGGTTGTTGCCGGACGCTTCGCGCCCGGCAACAATCGCCGCGGATGTCATCCGCTGGCCGTTCGGCGCGAAGCGCCTCACAACCAGCGAATTCAGCCGACAGTGCGCATCGGCAAGCGAGCTTGCCTCTGCGCTTGCGGCTGATCCGCGGCGATTACATGGTAGAATTTAAAACCTCTATGTCGTGATATCATGAAAAATGACATTGAAAAAATCATGGAGGAGCTTGCAAAAGGTTCAGATCGAATAATTGTCAACCCCGAAACTCTCGAACGTTTAAAGAGCCATGGAATTCCATTCGATATTATTCCATCTCCAACGATAGACGAACTCTTTACGCAGAGAAAAGAAAAAGCCTACATAAAGGCACCTCATCTCCCAAGACTTCCGCAAGGACTGCCACCGTCCATTCAGGCACTATATCAAGAAATAAGAGAGTGTATATTTTTCGGATTAAATGGTGCCGCTATTACGATGGCCTCAATTTTAATCGAGTATGTAATAAAACAAGTAACCTTTATAAAGGAGTCTGGCGGTTATAAAGATGCTGATCCTAAAAGATGGGATGAATTTGAAAATATGGAACTTTCCACAGCAATAAATCGTGCAAAAAGAGCAGGTTTATTGGATTCAAAGATGGCGAAAAGGCTCCAATCTTTTAGAATAACAATTCGCAACCCATATAGCCACTATAACATAAAGAAAATAACCAAGAATGTTGTTGCCGAAAAAGTCAAAGAGCTTGATGTAAATACTGGTGAAGTAAGAGAAATTGATATAGAGGCACAAAATAGTCCTATGATCCAGGCGCAGGCTAAACCCTTTATGGATGATCATCATGTATTGCCTGTCTTTCATTTTGCTGATGAAGTAGTTAAATACCTTTTACCGAAAATTGGTAAGACCATATAACCTGTCAGTCCACCTGACCGGTGTTCCGCTGCACTTCCCACCGGCTGGTGACTTCTGCGTTGAGAATGATATCCAATAATTATAAGAAACTGTTTCCCTATGGCTTTTTTATTTGGGCCATCTTACTCATTGTTTCGACAATTATGAATCCCTACATTGGTCACCGTATAAGTAAAACATTCCAACCATATGTTAAAGATCTCTTAAAGTTCACAACAAGCGGTACAGAAGGCTCCTCAGGTTTACATAAAGGACAAATGGTTATCATCGACGTTGAACACGAGTCCCTAGACACAACTTATTATTTTGAAGTTTCTGATCTCGCTAGTTTTATTCCGGTTTATTGGTTAAGGGGCAATAAAATAAAGGGCTTGGGGTCAAACCTTGATTTGTGATTATATTTTGACAAATTGAATATGGATCTATAGTCAAGGTGTCAAAATGATTAAATGGGGGGTTTCGGTTGAATGGAATGCTAGAGATAAATACCAGATGCTTAAATCACAAATCAAGGTTTGACCCCAATTCTCTATACGGATTACAAAGGTGTGGTTGCAATAGGATCTCATGCATCTATGTTAGAAAGGAGATTTATAGACCAATCCCTATATCTAATATATCTTGTGATTTTCGCAGTTTATTAATTCCTTCAATTTTCTCCTTGGCCACTTTTGGTCTGCTAACCTGGGTATGGTAAGGTTGCTTAGAGTGGCAATCAACACAGAATATTCTAAGATTATTGTGATCATTATTTGAGGGATCACCATCTTTATGATGAAGATTTAATAGTGACGGATCAAAGGCACAATGAACTCCACAAGACTGGCAGGTATAGTTCGCTGCTTTTTTATATTCACGTGCTATATCTTCATGGTTGGGGCTATATGTTTGGATTTTTTTAACTGTCTCAATTCTGCGTATTGTTTTAGGAACATATGTATCAAATTTTTCAAAATATTTCTCTAGGACAAATGGTGTGAAATATAGCCTTCTCCATCTTAACTCTTGAATGCAGTTATAACAAAGTCTCATTTTCACTATATATTTTTTAGGTGTTGACCATGTAAGATCATTTACTTCAAATAGTCCATCCTTACGTTTCGTGACAAGGTATCTTTTTTCTCGGCCAGCGGCACGCATGGAACGGAGGGTACTACAATTAGCGAGGTGATAACGATAATCGCTTGTACGATTATAATGGTCAATTTTTTTATGTTGATCTCTAATATAGGCAACAACTTTTCTCCCTTCATACTCTAATAGCCCTTCTTTACTTACTGAAATTTCATCTGCACTTGCAGGTACAGCCTCATTTACTAGGATTCGCTCTAGTTTTCGGTCTTTTAAGTCTGGTTCCAAAATTTCTTTTTCTGTTACTACCTCTCGTTTAAACTCAACCATTGGCAGCACGGGTATAACTTTCACTCCCATCTTTTCTCTGAGTCTAATAAATTCAACACATTTGGAAAAATCAGGGAGTCTCATAATACCTCTTTCATCTCTTCAATGATTTCTACTACTTTCTTTTCAGCAGCAGTTTTCGATCGGAATTCGACTCTCCGTGATTTTTTCTTATCCTCCATTCCACTTTCAGTCGTAATTAAACGACTTGAAGAAAGTCCATTTGCTGTAATGTATTTTCTTGCCCATTCTTTAACTTCGCCTTTTTCGACGAGTCCTAGACAATACTCAAGCACAGAACGTGTACGATCTTGGGAAAGCTGCATATTATTGAAATATGCAGTTTCTTCATCAGTCTCTATTCTCCACTCTGAAGATGTATGTCCTTCAATACGAATCTCCTCAATATTGTCTTTGTATTCTTTCAAACTCATGATTTTTAAATATCTAGGAAAGAATTCTTGTAAAATTTCTTGAAACCTTTTGGTTACCTCACTACTCCCTATATCAAAAAGTACATCTGGTTCATGAAATTTTACTGAAAGTGTTTCTCGGATAATTTCTGCATTCCATTTTGGGAGGTCGTTTTTAAATTCTTCATATAATTCTTGATAAAGATTGTTTTGAAGTTCTTGGTAAGCAACAGCAATCTTTTTCACTTGATTAGCACGAATTTGTAAACTGTTCATATAGCTAATTGCTATAAATAAAAAAATCATCATAAGACCTGCCATCAAATCCGAAATGCTAATCCACTCAGTCTCTGACTTCTTAGAAAGACTAAACTCTCTGTTCATTATTTATCCTCTCAGCAAGGTGAACAACCTCTCTAAGTTGATCTGTTAAAGGGGTATAGTCTTCTGCAAATTTATTGGATAGAGATGCAAGTTGACCACCTAAAGAATTAAGTGAATTACTTAGAACGTTTTCTAAACCTTTTTCTAATTGTTCAATAGTGTTATCAACCTGTTTAGAGTGTTTCTCTACCAAATCATGCATTTTCCCTGAAACACCTTCAACAGTAGTTACTATTGATTTATTTGCTTCTTCCAACTGATCTTTCATTGTTTGGGTAGCCTTAACAAGTTCAGAAGTTGTGCTATCAATATGCTTAGTAATGGAAGGAAGAACATCTTTAGCCTCTTCACCAAGATTCTTTATAGATTCAAGAAATTCCTTTAACTGAGCGTTTTGAATTGTTATGTTTGTTGTGTGTTTCTCCAAATCTTCAGCACTTACAGAAATGGCAGAAAGAGTAGAATCTATTTCTTCTAAATGATTGCTGGCTTTACTTAATGAATCTTCAATCTTGCTCACGAATTCAACTGTCATTTTCATCTTTTTGAGAAATTCTAAAAGATTCGCTTGCATCACATCAACTGCATGACGATGCTTTTCTTGCCATTCTACCAACTTTATCATTGCTTCTTTAAGTTGTTTAAATTCAGCCCCAACCAAATCATTAAGACGTGCATTGAACTGTTCAATGACTTGTCGCAATGCCTCTATCATGGCCTCCGTCCCAAGTTCGGCTACCTTTTCACCAAATTCATCTAGACTTTTTTTTATCTCACGCTTCAGGTCATTCATATCTGTTCTTATCAATTTCAGCTGCGAAACAAATGAATATTCCTCATCTGATTTGAAACAGCGAACCACTGTTTCTCCAATAGTATCTACAGAAGTGGAAAGGGATAAAACACCATTTGCTATCTGCCGTAAAAGAGCTAATGGGTCTTCACTGGCTATCGATTCCTTTTTTATATCTCGTCTCTCAAATATTCCATAGATGTATTTAATTAGTAACGAAAAAGACATCCCAAAGAGAGAAGTTATGAATGCTGTTTTAAGACCTTCAAGGAGTTGGGGTATACTGCTGTTGATATTAGCAGTGTTGAAATTCCTTAATCCAAGATAAATCCCAAGAAATGTACCCAAAATACCAAGTGAAATAACAGCGCTAGGGGCAAGGGAAATCAAAGGGCCAGCAGGTTTATTCCTGATATGTGCTATTAATCTAATTAGTGTTTGACCGAAAACCGATTTAATCAAGTTTTCAAGCAGTTGCAATTTTTTTGGCGATGAAAAAGTTCCAATTTCGTGTATTTTGAGTTGTCTTTTTGCTGTCCAATCGAAGGAAAAAATGTTAATA
>Ga0180009_10000695_pt1 | contig 44357 bp, 35 predicted proteins | sample OS_PC_MetaG_FD_123537 | JGI IMG/M metagenome (GOLD analysis project Ga0180009, IMG submission 123537) | Groundwater microbial communities from the Aspo Hard Rock Laboratory (HRL) deep subsurface site, Sweden - OS_PC_MetaG | ecosystem: Environmental > Aquatic > Deep subsurface > Groundwater...
ACCTCCTAAAAAATATCCAAAACAGTCGATAAGTACATAGAACATTTTTTCAGTAATTGTCAGGATGTAGTTCAACACCGACTCCTCGCTGGGTCTTGCAGACCGCTCAGAGTCCTATTTATTGTATGCTGGGCTTTATTCATTATCAATTAACTATCAATTTATCACAATCAAAATCCGCTCAAACGAAGCACTGCTTTTCCCGAAAAAATTAGTTTTTAGGGTCGGCAAAAAAGTGGTGGAAAACAGACAAGCTCTTTTGTAATTTTTGGTTGAGCTAAGGCTTGTGCGAATTTCAAATGTGCTTGGCTGTGTGGGTAGAATCATTTTCTCTCAGGATTTATCTTTTTTTGTATTTTTTCCTTTTCTGTTAGAACAATAGGAACCACATTGGTTTCTTGAGCCTGAATAAAATATTTATTCATCCAAAGCACCTCTGTTCGTGAATGACTCTTCCCTTTAGAATCCTTGGTCTCCGCTTGAAAAGTTTTTTTTACCCAACCCTTTTTTTTGGTTAGTTCAGAATTATATAAATCATTTTCATATCCACTAATAAAAACCATGCATTTGGCTTTATCTGCCACTTTTAATAATTCGTGATGATATTCTTGGTTGTTTACATCTTTATTATACCCATTAGTTCTATTGGCAAAATATGGCGGATCAAGATAAATTAGTGAAGCTGGACGATATAAAAACTTCTCAATTAAGGTTATTGCATCTCTATTTTCAATTCTAATGCTTTTTAGTCGTTCTATTACATTCGATAGCCTTTCAGGTAAGTTATACCATCTATTAACTCTTGCCTCTTTATTATTTCTTGTATAAGAATTTGAGGCAGAAAATCCTGAACGTTGTTCCCCAAATACTCCATTAATTGCCATCATTGACTGTACAAGAAATTTTCTTGCTCGCTCCAAGTCATTGTCATTAATATTCAAAATTCTTGATTTTTTTAGCTCTTCACTCGAATATGGGGTAAGTGCAATCTGTTCACATAATTCGTTTTGATTATTTCTTAATTGATAAAACAAATTAATAATCTCATCATCAATATCGTTTATTATTTCAATTGGAGCGGGTGATTTGGCTAAGGTCATCGAAGCTGAACCACAAAAAGCTTCAACCCAACAATGATGAGGAGGCAAATTCTCACATAATTGTAATGCCAATCTATTTTTAGAACCAAAATAGCCAAAAGGGGAATTGACTTTCTTATAAGTATTATTTTCCTGATTTAATATTCCTGTTTCTATATCCATTACTCTATTTGTGAAAAATTCTTTTATACGCAGCTACATCATCATCTATTGTTTCTTCAAACATATCAAGATTGTAAATTTGGTAATCTTCTTCAATTATGCTATACATTTTATTTGCCTTTGTTTCTAGATTTAGTTTGATGTCTTGATCTACAGAGTTTTCATACTGCAAAAAATAATAATTGGCTGTATTGATTTCTGAACCACCAACTCTATGAATCCTATCTAAAGATTGTAAGTATTGTGCTGCATTATAAGACAAGTCATAGTAGATCGCATGAAAACAAGTTTTGTGCAATGATATTGATTCAGAGGCTGCAGCTGGATTTGCAATCAATATATCTAAACCACTATTTAGATTTACAAACTCATCTCTGATTTGTTCCCTTGTTTTTTCTTTTTGAAATTCAATCTTACTTTTTGTTCTAATCGGTGTTTTTCCATAAATTAGCTCACTTCTCAGATTCTTTTTTTCAAGTTGCTTTTTAATTAATTTAAGAGTTCCAATAAAGTTTGACCAAATCAAAACTTTTTTATTTGAATGGTTTAATTTTTCTACAATCGACAGTAAAGATTCCAGTTTTGAAGGTATTTCAAGTTTATCATAGTCTTGAATTAATTTTACTAATTCTGGTGTATCATCCAAGATATCTTCTGAATAATTAGTTACGGCTTTTAATAATAATTTTGGATAAGAAATGCATTGCCTTAAACGAATCATTCTACCACGCCATAATTTCATTAATAACTCTTCATTATGGAGGTAGTCAGATGTTGAAAGTTGATGAAGTTTGGATTTTATAAGAGTGTAAATTCTTTTTTCAACCTCATTCATTTCTATAAGTAATGGAGGATTAAATATTGCTTCTTTTAATCCCAAATCTTTTTTTCTTACTCGATAAAAAAGAGGGCCGATCTTTTCATCTAGCAATAATTTTACATCATTATTTTTGTTTGCTTTTTCCCAAACACTGATTTGAATTTTGTCCTCCTCAGATAGAGGCGAATTCTCAGGATATAAGAAATCAAATAAATTGAATATGTCTTTAAAACTTTTTGGTAACGGGGTGCCAGTAAGAATACATCTATAGTTCGAATATTTTGTTATATGTAAAAGTGAATTTGCCCACGAACCATCAATTTGCTTCATATAATGAGCTTCATCTACAACAAGATATGGCTTTAAATCCTTTTGATTGAAAAAGTGAATTGCTTCATTGTTATCATTAAGAATTGATTGAAATGTTGTTAAGTATAACTCTGATGTTTTATTCACACTAGTATAATATTCAGATTTTCTACTACCCTTATTTCCACCTGCAAGAATTATTGTGTTAGGACGTCTACCTAAAGTTTCTTCAAATTCATGTTGCCAAGGTTGGAAACTTGCAAGTGGACCTACAACAAATAATATATTCACGGCACCTTCCTTTTTTAGTTTTTCATAAACTGAAAGCACAACAGAAGTTTTGCCACTTCCCGGAACAGAAAAATTTGCTCCATTTTTTAATGAGTAGAGGTGAAAGGCTGCCTTTATTTGGTGTGATTTTAGTTTTCTCGGAAGATCATTTAAAAATTTTTGAAACTCAAAGAACGAAGATTTATCAATAATTCCATTCTTAATGTCTTTTGCAAAAAGAAGAAGTCTTTCTTGCTCCTTCGATAATTGATTAATTTTAGTTAGTAATTGATCGAAACTTTTAGATACTTCATATTCTATAATTTCTTGATCTAGGTAATTAATTGTTTTTAAAATATCAGATTCTAAATTTTTAGATTTTAAAGAAAATAAATCTCCGAACTTAATGTAACCATAGAAATTAAGTTGAGAAGCTTGATATTTTTTAAGCAAATTATTGGCTTCAATCGTGATTATATTTTCTTTTAAGTCGAGTTTCAATTACTTCTTTTTTTCAGTTTATTCAAATTGCCCCTAGCATGGTCTATTTCATCATATATTTCATCTGCTTTTTGAGATATCTTCTTTGTCAAAATAAGAGCTTTATTGAAATGTTCCATTCCCAAATTTTCAATCTTCAGATTCTCATGATTGAGTTTTTTTAATGCATCTCCTAATAAATCCAAAGGTTTATCTCTTTCTGATTTATTGTAAACGGTTTTATATGCTTGCATGAGGTTTCCAAGTATTACTTTTCTATTATTGACACCCCATTTTTCATCAATAATTCTTTCACTATATTTTTCCCCAGAATCATTGAATTTTTGATCATCAGGGATATCTTCATCCACTTCCTGTGCTATTTTAATAAAGTATTTCTTTGCATCTGTTTTTGATGAATCAAGATATTTTTTAAGATTACCTCCTCTGACAAAAGAATGTACTTTTCCTAGTGCTTTTTCTATTTCATCTGAATCTAAACTCCGTTTTCTTATAATTTTAAAAATTGCATTTTCAATTTTCCTTACTTCTGACTCTTTAATACCAAGTTCATTCCTTTTTAATGGATTATCTAGAGTAGAATAATAAAATGAGCTGTAATCTATAAATGCTTGCCATCTTCCTTCTTTATCACCTGCTCCTTCAGAGATTGAAGTATATATTCCTTCACGATTAAATGTTTCCAAATACCTATCTACGCATTCTAAGGGGTTTAAATATTTTGCTCTTAATTCTTTTACAGCTTTATTTAATTCACTTCCAGATTTATCGGCATGTTGTGGGTCATCTAATATTTGAGCTTCAAGTGTGTAATTATCTTTTTCATTGTTCCTGAGAGTTAGTGCACGGTTTAGACCATGATATTCAGACTTTCCTTCATCTTGTAATTGATAACTATTTTCTAAACGTTTAATTTCAAATTCTGTAATATTCTCAGGGAGAATGATCACCCTCATATTAACAAATTTTGGATCTTGATGACTTTCTATATATAATTCTTCAAATACCATCTTTCTGCGATTTCCATTTATCAAGAAACCATCACATGTTATGATTGCAGGTTGACGCTGTCCTTTTTTCTTAATTTGTTGCTTTAGAACCTCTTTTTTTTCAGGATCACTTTTACTGAGAAATCCTCTTAGAATTTCCTGTCCTTCGATGCTTAATTCATCAATTTCTCCAATTGATCTTTCATAACTTGCTACTTCAGCTTTAATTCGGCCATTCTCTTTTCTAAACAATAATTCGGAAAATGGAAGTTCATAAATATCACTTTCCTGATTTTTAATGAAGTTGTTTCTAAAGTCAATTACATCTTTTTTTGGCGGAGCTGCTTCGTCTTTTAAGGTATCAATTTTAGTTTTAAGATGTGCATAAACATATCTGTATTTTTCATCTGAGTGTTTGGATTGATTCTGATTATAGAAATTGTTTTGTGTCCCAATTTGAGTTTCAATCTTCTGGGTTGTCGCTTGATTATTTATTTGTCCACCAATTCCTGTATTTATATTTTTTTGTTCCATAAATCTTCGGATTGATTTTTTAACAATATTATCAGAAACTTGAATGTTTTTATTTCCATACTTGTCTTCGTGGCTAGTCTTCCAACTTTTCAACAAATCTACACTATACTTAATTTCATCAGAATCTATCTTTTTATGACAGTTTGGGCACATTAATATAAGATTACCAAAGCTTCGTCTTTCTTCATCATTGGAATCTATATTATATCTTGGCGCACCCTCCTCTGCAGCTTCAATATGACAAATTTCACTAAGTATTGTAGAATTATCTATTAAAGGATTTGAACAATTTTCGAAGGCGCATTGATTACCTGATAATGCGAACAATCTTTTTACGGTTGATGGTTTAGGTTCTTTTCTTGCCATTTCAAGATGTTTAAAATTACATTTAGTAAATTATAAAATTAACAGAAAGATGCCTATTTAGTAAATAAAATTCAATTTGTCTCAGAAATTGGAGAAACAACTCTTTTGGCAACAGAAGCAAGAGCCTGTACGTAGGGGTTGCCAAATGTGTTGTTTGTGCGTTGGCTTCTCCAACTGTCCCGAAGGGCAGAAGCGGGCGGGCAAAAACTAATTTTTTCTTGCACCAACCTTCATTCAATGAGTCAATATTTTTATTCCGTTTTTTCAATTTATTAATCAGGTTATTTCTATGTGAATCGGTCTCTTAGCCTTGCATACAACTTATTTTTAATTCGACAAATTGTCCATTTATTGAACAACAAAAACCACAGTAAACGGACATCATGTCTTTTTTCATTGTCCCAAAATTAGTCAAATTTTTAAATTATCCAACAAGTTGGCATCTTCTTCCTGTTTGTCCGGCTTAGGCTGGTGTAAATCTTCCTAGTTTTAAGCCCTCAGCCTTCTGCGCGAGGCTCATGGGCTTTTCTGTTTTGGAAACTTAAAAAAAGAAGTCTGCCAAGTAATAGTTTATGCGTATTGTGCATTATAGGTGATTTTTTTGCCTTAGTATTCACCCAAATAAATGGAAATAAGAAGATTAAAAGCCAGGTTGAAGTCTTTTGTTTTTTATCTATTTCATAGCATGCTTTGCGAAATCCATTTCTCAAAGCGACATAATTATACTGGTCTAAGGTTAATGAGGCAACATGCTGCAAGCCATCGTTGTTATTCAAATCCAACTGACCAAAACTGTAAAAGAAACCATTGAATAAAAACCTTAAACGCGACTTCAGCGATAAGATGTTTGGTGTTGATAAATACAACAGACCCTGAGGTTTAAGTATCCGATTTATTTCATTGAAAAATTGTTCATGATCAATAATATGCTCACTAACTTCAATCGCGATTGCCAAATCAAAAGCATTATCGGGATAGGGTAATTCCTTGGTTATATCAGCTTTTTTGCAGGGGATGCTATCGTACATAAAAATCTCAGGAAAAAGATCACAAGCCGAAACATCAAAGCCCTTTTCGTTTAATACCTTAGTAAACGCGCCATGTCCAGCGCCAATATCTAATATCTTCAGGCTTTTCGAATGATTGAAGCTATTGAAATATTTCAAAAAACGCTGATGCGTCCCGGGCATGGCAATGGGTTTTATAGGCTCCATAAGATTTTGTTTAAAATAATGCTGACGTCAGAATTTCCAAACGCCTTGCAGTTATTCATTTTATTGCTGCAACGAACGGCTAAAGTAGGCAATAAATTGATTTTGAGCCAATGCGCTGTTCAGCCTTATGCTGAGCCTGATTTTAACGGGATGCATCAAAATGCCAGTTTATTAGCGTTTCGTGCCTTTTTTATGCCTGTTTAGATAGTTTATACACTTCGCTAAATGTGGGTTCTTTCCCTGTAATCAGGATGGAAACCCTGAAAATCTTAGCTGCAAGTTTGCGTAAGAAATAAAAAGTCAGCAGCAGTAAAGCAAATGAGCCGGCCAATTGCCAATAGGCTACCTCTGTAATCGCCCAACGTATGGGCATAGCAGTGGCAGAGGTTAATGGAAACCACGAAAGGAAAGCTGATAATCCACTATCCGGGTCGCGTGTTACCAAAAATGATGCTAATACAAAAAGCAGGGGAAGCATCATTAGTGAGCTCTTGCCCGAATTATTTGGGTCGGTAATAATGGAGGCGATGGCAGCCAATATGGCGTTCCAAATTAAAATGCCGACAAGGGCAAATGGCAGGTAAATAACAATTGACGGGATGTAAATATAGTCGAGAATGCGGGATACGGGCAAACCCGTAAATTGAAAAAACAGCATTCCGCCAACGATACTCAAAGTTGCATAGGTGAGCATTGATGAGAGGCCTGTTAAGGTGATCCCAAATATTTTGCCATCCATCCAAACTTGGGGGCTAATGGCAGAAACAATTTGTTCGGTGATTTTTAACTGCTTTTCGCCTGTTATAGCGGTAAACTGATAGGCAAAACTAAGGAATACGGCCATGATCATAAGTCCGGCAAAAAAATAGGAAAGCACAACTCTCTTGCCCGAATTGTCGGCATAAACAAAAGACGCAAGTACAGGTGCCGGCGACAATACAGCTTTTAGCTCATCGGGACTTAATCCTATTTTTTGCATTGCGCTTTGTTTATGATAGGCAGTTAAATGGTTCTTGAGCTGTTTAATGGCACGCGTGTTTTTATAGGCGTGCAACACAAAATTTTCAGCTTCTGATTCCAATAAAACTCCCGATTTTTCATGACTTATAAGCGCGATAAATGCTGCCTTTTCTGCTTTTGGAATCTCTTTTACCATATACTGACTACTCAGGAATTCGGTTAGTTCAGGATTTGTATCTTGATACACACTGATCTCTATTTTTTTTTCCGAGTCGGAAAACGCGTATTTACCGCCAAAGTAAAAAACGGTCGAAACCACCAGCATAATCACGATACCCAGGGCTTCATTTCTGGGTTTAAAAAAACGGCCGAACTCCCAACGGGTCACTGTTATTACTTGCTTTAAATAGTTCATAATCATTGGTTTTTTACAAGTTGAACGAAAATTTCATGGAGGTCGGGTTTGCGGCTTGTGATATCGCAAATCCCCTCAAGCTTTGTCAAATCGTGCAACACCTCTTTCAGCACGGTTTTTTGCCCGAACCTAACTTTTGCTCTTAAATCATCGATTTTTTCTATGTTTTCAACACCGTTTAAACATTGAAATGTTGCTTCATTAAAAGGGGATTCAAGTTGAACTTCGATAATAATATTTTCACCAAACTTCTGGTAAATCCCCGATAAAGAACCATTATATACTTCCCGGCCATTGTTGATCAGGAAAATTTTACTGGCCAGCTTTTCAATTAGCGACATTTGATGTGCACTCAAAAGAATAGTAGTCCCCTGATTGTTGATTTCTTTGATAAAACCGATAAAGAGCTCTTGATTAAGCGGGTCTAAACCCGAAAAGGGCTCGTCCAGAATGGCGAACTGAGGTTTATGAAGTATTGAAGCAATAAACTGAATCTTTTGTTGGTTTCCTTTGGAAAGCACTTGCAGCTTTTCTTTCGATCTGTCGGCAAGCCCAAGTCTTTCGAGCCACTCAAGGGCTGTCTTTTTTGCATGCGCCTTTTCCATTCCTCTTATGCTTGCAAGGTAAACCAATGACTTAAGTATCGGAATATCCAGGTACAGCCCTCTCTCTTCAGGCAAATAGCCAATATGTTCGGCAGCGGGTAGTTGGTTCTGTTTGCCGTTCAATTTCCATGCGATATTTCCGCTGTCCGGCTTAATAATATCAAGCAGCATGCGAAGTATGGTCGTTTTGCCGGCACCATTTGGTCCCAGAAAAGCATAAATATCGCCTGGCGTTATTGAAAAGGAGATGCTGTCCACGGCCTTTACATTCGAAAAGCCTTTGCTTATGGAGTTTACTTCAAGAATTGTCTTTTGCATTTTTTCAATCATGGTTCTTTGCTTTTTATAAATCTGGGCGCTAATGCCAATCACCTCAATACTTTTTCTTATAATCATTTTGTTTCCTCATCGCCCTACGAATACATCTTTTTGCCACAATTCATTCCATAAGGAGCGATAGGCATGGGTTTCATGATTTCTAATGCTTAAACATGGATTTCCTTTTTCATGATATTTTCAAATCTGGTATTGCTAATAGGGTGATGGCTAATGATTTTTCCATTATAAATAATGCTGAATGTGCCAAATGCACATGGCGTATGTTGTGCCGCATTGGCATCTGCCAGATCAACTAATCGGGTTTTTAACTTCAGGCGCTTTGCAGATTCAATAATTGCATTGACGTTCTTTTCGGTATAAGGACATTGTGCAGAGCGCAGAATTGTTAGCCCTTCATCATAGTCTTTTAAATTTTCACCCATGTTTTGTTTAAAAGCAGGATTTTTTGATTTTTCATCAAACTTGAAAACCAATAACTCAAAGTCAGGTTTTGCATGATCAACAATTTGAAAGCCATTTTTTAGAAAGATAGAATTATCCGCCATAAATGAACCTTTCCGGGTAACGACGGCCACGCCAAGCAGTTCATTTGTCATGGCCTCCTTGATACATGCATCAATTAAGAATGAGGCATATCCTTTCCCTTTAAACTCTTTCTTAAACCCAACAAAAAGGCAATGAATAAACAGATATCCAGCTGCATCAACCGGACGATGCGCATATTTTCCGGGAATATATTCCAACATGCCCTGGTAACCTCCTTTTGGTGAAAGAAGTGCTTTTATCCTTAGTCCTTTGGGGTAATATTCATTGAACCAGGCTATTTTCTTTCTTAACTCAGCATGTTTATTCACGTCTTTATATCCGCAAACGCCATAATCTGCAATATTTTCAGGAGTGAGGTCGATAATTTTGATCGCTTCCATAGGTTCCTTTTTTTTGCGTGGTTACTGGATTTTACATTGAATGCATTTTTAGCTTTTTTCTGTAAATGAGCCCTGTGAGAATACCCACAATAATGAGCACCAGCCAGTTTATGGTGATGGTTGCCACTTCAAACAGATAACTTCTTTCAATCCCAAACTTAATAGCGTAAAAAATAAAAGCCATCATGGTTAAAAACATTTGCGCGATAAGTATAGCCCGAACTATCCTTTCTGCACGGCTGATTTTGGGAAAGGCAAATGCAAGAAAAAACAATGCAACGGACATCGTAACATAGCCTAATTCTTCCATTGCAATAAACAACCCATGGTCGTTGTATTGCGTAATCAAGGCAATTCCTTCGGCCTCTCCTTTCATCATGCTTACTGGCACTACCGAAAACTGCGTAAAATAGGCTATCAACAACACGGTTGATGAAATCAAGGCAAATGAAATGCTAAGAAATGTGTACAGCTTTCTCGAAGCACTGGCAATAAAATGATTTGCCACACTAAAAATCACAAAAGCAAATAATTGAAATACTGCAATATACATCCAGTAATAGTCCCTGGGGTAATATAAAAGCAGGTCATCAAACGGATAGCTCATACAATTATCAGGGCAATAGGGGCCTGAGGGAGGAATTGCTGTCATTGCAAATCCAAATGTTACGATGGTAAGCAATGACAAAAGAAAGGATGAATAATACCCAAGTTTCAATGAATTTTTGTGTGATTCATCAGTTTCCATATGCCCGTATTTTTTATTTAATGAGTTGCCGTGCTGTTTTTTTTATGTCGTTGCCCACGTCAGTTTCTCTAAATACTATTTATCCTTTTCGCCCTGCTAAATTAGCAATAAATCATTTTTGATGGTATCGGTATCTGCTGAAGTTAGCTGCTCACTTTTTTGTTCTGCATTTGAATGTCTGCCGCTTGAATTAAAAGCAGGAGTATAATAGGTGGATGTGCTGTTTTTTTTGCCTTAGCCGGCTGCAACGATTTGACTGAGGTGTAGTAGTGGTTTAGTCGCGCGCATCTATGTGTTAAGTCTGTTTGGCATAAAGTTTCATAGAAGCAGCCTCCTTCGACTTGGTAAAATATCCGCTATGGCGACATTAATACTGTTTCCAAATGGTTATTTTCTCTGTTTTGCATTTTCCAAATAGGGGATAGGTGAAACAAATTCGAATTCTCTGGATGTATCAAAAAATAGATTTAAAAGATTTAGATGCCCACTGCCAATAATTAACAAAATTCTATCATCACTGTTATGAGGAATCCTTTGGATATTGCGAAATATTCTTAAATTTCGATTAAACCATCTGCCCGATTCGAAATCGACACCGGTAAAATCCCCTTCATGTTCTTCATATTTAAAAGGATGTAGCAGATAGGGGGCTAAACTTTCTTTGATTTTTTGAGGTTCGTTACTTGCATATAATACATCAATTACACTGGAAACTTTAGCTGTGCTAATCGGAAGTTCATAAACGGTATCTCGTGAATTGATAAAATAATCTTCAAATTTTGATAGTCTGACACTGTCCTGGAAAATTGCCTCAACATGCTCATAATGTTTGCCTTGATTATCAACACAGTAAATTTTGTCTAATTGTAATTGTTTGCCCAGCCTAAACCCAAGTTGATAAATCTCATTTTTCTTCAGTTCAAATTTATCCGCTTTATATTGTTGATAGAGGGAGTCAATAATCGGTTGTATGGCAGGCACACCTTCTATGGCGATAATTGAAGGATTAAATTCCTCAATAGCTTTACAAATCGCTATTATTTCAGATTGAAACGGTTCATCAAGTACGGTTATTTTGTCTTCTTCTTTAGTCTGGACAGCATCGAGATTTGGATAATCAAAATGAAAGACGCCAAGGGTCATTATTTTTGTTTGAGTAAGGGTAGCATTGGTTTGTCCAAACGAACTGCCAGTAGTTATTAATAGACCAATTATTAAAACCAGTAATTTATTCATAATTTATTGCTTAGGAGTATTGGGGTAGGACGCTTAATTGTTGTATTAGTTACAAAAGCTTATCCTGTTTAGCTGTATTAAAGTATTGATTGTTTCGATACCCACTTTGCTATTGAAGGATATCGAACTTTGAAGCGGTTACTTGGACTCAATTAACCAGTTAGTTTCCAAATATTTATTGATGCCGATTAGGGCCAGGTACTTTATTTTCGCTCTTTTTGTCGGCTGCAAATTATAAGATTATTTCCCAAAATACTTTTTTATCAAAGCGTGTAATTGCGTTTTTCTAATCGGTTTTGCGATATAGTCGTTGCATCCCGATTCTATTGCTTTTTCCCTGTCGCCCGACATGCCATAAGCAGTTTGTGCAATGATGATAACCTCCTTGTTAAATTCCCTTATTTGCGTTGTAGCTTCATAGCCACCCATGCCGGGCATGAGGATATCCATCAAAATCAGGTCGATGTCGGGATTGTTGCGGCAAGCTTCAACGGCTTCAACTCCTGTCCTTGCTTTTAAAATTTCCTTGCCAAATATTTTGATATAACTGTCGAGCAACATTTCCGAAGTCTCATCATCTTCAACAATCAGAATATTTAGTTTGCTGACAGTTTCGTTTTGTCCTGAAGGTTCAATTTGGCGTTCAATGGTTTCTGGAGCCGGCTCGGTATTGTAAGGCAAGGTGAAATAAAATGTTGAGCCTCCTGCCTTGTCGGCAGGCAGCTTGCCTCCCGATTTTCCATCGGGATGGCTTTCAACCCGGATTTTTCCGCCAAGCATTTCTACATAAGCTTTGGTGATTGCCAAACCCAATCCTGCACCCTGATATGCCATTCTATCTTCAATATCAGCCTGTATAAAACGCTCAAATATGGCTTCATGCCTTTCTGCTGGAATGCCGATTCCGGTGTCTTTTACATAAAACTCGAGTTCGGGGGTTCTACTTCGCTCACCCACCTTACTTCGGCTTTGCTCACCTACCTTATTTTGAATTTGGTTTGTTGAGTCTGATGGGCTTTCGCTGGCATACAGGCCTGTCGAAACGTACCCCAATTCTATTGAGCCTGCTTTGGTATATTTTATGGCATTTTTTACCAGGTTGGTCAAGATGGCATAAACTTTTTCGCGATCGGTTTTGATGGTTGCTTCCTTTGCCGGCAAGGCGTTTTTAAAACTAAGCTTTACACCTTTAGCTGCTGCTTCCGGATTAAAGAAAGTGTAAATATATTCAATTTGCTCGTTAACATTTGTCGGCTGCATATCAAGTTCCATCAGGCCGACTTCTATCTTCGAAATATCAACAATTTGGTTGATGATATTGAGCATGCGTGCCCCGCTTTTCTCTATGATTCTGATATATTTCTGCTGCTCATCGCCTGCAAGGCCAGGTTCTTTCAGTAATTGGGCAAAGCCAAGTATGCCATTCATTGGGGTTCGAATTTCGTGCGACATATTGGCAAGGAAAGCAGACTTAAGGCGGTCGTTTTCTTCGGCCTGTTCTTTGGCTTTTAACAATTCTTGGGTGCGTTCCTCTACCTTTTTTTCGAGGCTTCGGTTCACTTCTAAAACATGTAATTTTTCGCGTTCAAGCCTGCGGTTCAGGAAAAAATTGCGTCGCGCATAATGCTCGATGTTGTAAGCAGCAAACATCCCAATCAGGTTTATGCTGATAAAAAAGAAGTTGTTGTTGATTATTAACAAACCGGACATCTGTGAAAAAAATATCGCACCGATATTAAAAACAAGTAATACGGTCCAACCTGCAATTGTTGCAAAAAAGAAACGAAGTTTAATAAAGAAGTAGCCTGCAGAAAATACAAGCATCATACCGCCATAATAGGCATAATTTTCGGGTGCGACCATGGTCATTATGCCAATGCCGACACCGGCAGTAATAAAACTGATAAGCAACAATACTTGCCAGATTTTTCGAAAAATAGCGGTAAATGAAAGTATGAAAACGATCGAAAGTGTAGGAATAACGATTAAAAAGCGAATTATATGGAAGGAATTGGCATGTTGCGGAACGATTAGCTTGTCGAGGTAACCAAACACGGCATACAGGACTATCAACAGTAAAAATGCAATTCTAAACTGAATAATTGACTCAAAAAAGTAGGCTTCCCTAAAAAGCCTTTCTTCCTTTTCTGCAAACGACAAGGTTATTTTGTTGTACTTCATTTCAGTGCAGGATGTATTATGAGTAGCATGCCATTTTTATCGGGACTTTTAGCCATGGCTAAGATATGAAATTTTGAAACAGTTTGGTTTACTCCCCATAGTCTTGAGTTCCCTCTAAAGTTTGGGTTGGTATAGGGCTGTCTTGCCTCAGGGGCAATTCACCAACAAGCGTGTTGCAGGTGGAATTAAAACTGATAAAGATCGGGGAGGTAAAAGAAATAATTTAAAAAAGAGGTGATTTCAAATCATTAGTTTCCGGCGAGGAAACACGAAAAATGCTCAAATGATGATTTCATATCGTTGCCTTTTTTTGCTTCTGCTTTAATTTTTCTACCAAACGATTAAGTTTTTGGATTTCTTTAACCAGTTTATCGTTTGCAGTCTCTAAACTATTTTTTCTTCCGATGGTATCCAAATTGTCACAAATATTATCGATGCGTAATTCCCGAAGTGCTTTAATGTGCTTTACCAGCTTACCAATTATTTCAGTGAGTTCATGTTCTTTTTTCTTCAAGTCTGAAATATCTGTTGCAATAAGGATATAATTTTCGCTCTGCAGATAGTTTGGCATAAGGTGAATCGATAGTCTGAGGTAAATGGTGTTGGTTAGTGATACAATTAAAACATCATGCTTTTCATGCGTCAGTTGAGCTAGAAAGGAATCTAATTTTAAATTATCGTTTGGGGTGATGAAACTTTTTAGGGATGAGCCAATGACCTTTTCGTAGGGAGACTTTACAATTTCGGCAAATCGCTGATTGCAATAGAGAATTGTGCCCTCTTTTGTAAGCGTAACGGCTCCTTCGCTCATCTCCTCAATAAAAGTGCGATAGGGTGTTTCGGCAGAACTAACAGAATACACCTGTTGTCCCTGGCTGCCGGAAACCATGATTGCATCCACTTCTCCGTTTCGGATAGCTGTTAGCGCATCCTCTATTTCAGCCACACGGGACCGTAATTCCTCATTTTCAATTTGCAGCTGTTCTTTTGTCTTAATCATTTTTTTATCGTAATAAATAGAAAATTAAAAGATTACTGGAAATCATTCTTTCCCTTTACCTCTTTCAGGTCCAATCCTAAAAGCACTTTTTCTTTGTCCGACATATCGCCAATGATACGCCTGAAAGGAAGCGGTAATTTCTTAATCAACGTTGGCGCTGCAATAATCTGCTCGCCTTTTGCTAAACTTGGGTGTTGATAGAGGTCTATTACTTCAAGCTCATATCGCCCTTCAAGGTATTCTTTGCAAATCATTTTTAGATTTGTCAGCGCTGAAACCGATCGATTTGTTGAGCCGGTAATGTATAAGCGCAATATATATTTATCCTTGCCCTGATTAGAAACTCTCAGATCGAGATCATCGAGCGAACTTTTTACTTTTATTTTTTTCTCTTTCATTGCTGCATGCTTAAATATTTTATTTAAAATCAGCTAGCAGATATTAAATCCAGGCCGATTAGAACGCGTTCTGTATTTGAGAGGTCGCCGATTATTTTACGAACAGGTACCGGCAGTTTTCTTACCAATGTTGGCAGGGCAAAAATCTGATCTGCGGCTCCCAATTGTGGATTCTCCAATAAGTCAATTACTTCAATCGAGTATTCACCCTTCAATTGTTCTTCACATATCTTTGTCAGATTTGCAAATGCGGTTATGGCTTTTGGCGTTTGTCCTGCAACATATAATCGAAGAACCCACTGGTCATTTGAACCTCTTTTTGGCTTTTCTTTGGTTCTTTGGTCTGAATTTACGTCCATTTGATTTAGGTGTTTATTTTTTTAAATTGGGCACATGGAATAGGTAAGTTGAACTTTTTTTTGTGTGAATGGTTTTCTTGTGCGTATTTCATTGCCTAATTTGTTGAATTATTATTAATCGTTTTTTGTTGTCCTATTTTCAATATTAGCTTTTCTGCTTTCTGCCATTTCCGTTTTATCCTGTTTGAGTTGTTTAATTATTTCTTGCTCTTCTTCTATGATTTTGATAGCCTCAGCTTCTTCCGCCCCAAAATCAGCACGTAAAGTTTCGAGCTTTGCTTCCAGTTCCTTTCTTTTTCGCACTATTTCACGCTTTTTAAACTCTATTTCATGCTTTCGCGTCAATACTTCTGAATTTTCGTGGGCTTCCTGTGCTATTCTTGCTGAGCCGGTCAAAACTCCTTTTGATCCAATATAAACATCACGTAATTCAACGCCGTGGTTGGTTAATATAAATTCACGAATCTGGTTAGAATTGGCGATCCCGCGCGATTTGAGCACATACATACCTCTGTTGCGTTCGCCGTTTAGCTCTATATCACGCAGCAATATCCAGGTATCTATTAGGGATGATATGCCGGCATCTGAACTTTCTATTCTGCAATCAGCTGAAGTGAGACTGGTAAATAATGCCGTGATCTGGTTTACTTTAAGAAAATCGACAATGCGCATTAAGAGCGTTTTCACCTCAATTTCCTTATCGCCTGTAACAAAAGTATTTATCGGATCCAGGATTACAATATCAGGTTTAAATTCGTTAACAAATTTGTGAGTTACAGCAAGATGCATTTCCAAACCATAAAGCGTAGGACGGGTTGCCTGAAACCTTAACAGTCCTTTCTTTACCCATGGTTCTAATTTTATGCCGATTGAAAGCATATTTCGCATTAACTGGCTTGGAGACTCTTCGAAGCAGAAATACAAAACACGTTCTCCTCTTTTGCAAGCAGCTTCAGCAAAGTGAGCCGCTGTGCTGGTTTTTCCTATTCCGGCCGTGCCTGAAACAAGTACAGTACTTCCCCGGTAATAGCCTTTTCCTTCAAGCATTTCATCAAGTGCTTTTATGCCACTTGAGATTTTTTCATTTGATACTTCATGCTCTAATCCCAAAGACGTAACTGGTAATACTGAAAAACCAGTTTCATCAATCAGAAATGGATACTCATTGGTGCCGTGAATTGACCCGCGATACTTTACAACCCGCAAACGCCGCGTAGAAGTCTGTTCGGTTACGCGATGGTCGAGCATAATCACACAGTCCGAAACATATTCTTCCAGGCCTTGCCTGGTTAATGTTTTATCGCCGCGTTCGCCCGTTATAACTGTAGTAACACCTTTATCTTTAAGCCAGCGAAATAAACGCCGCAGTTCGGCTCGTAAGATTAGTTGGTTTGGCAATCCGGCAAAAAGTGATTCGATGGTATCCAAAACAACACGCTTTGCCCCAATTGAATCAATTGCATACCCAAGGCGAATAAACAATGCTTCTAAATCGTATTCTCCGGTTTCTTCTATTTCACTGCGCTCAATATGAACATGGTCAAGAACAATTTTTTTGTTTTTTATCAGATCATTCAGATCAAATCCAAGCGAAGCGACATTAATGATTAATTCTTCATTGGTTTCTTCGAACGACATGAATACACCCGGTTCGTCAAACTGAGTCGCACCACGCACAAGAAATTCAATTCCAAAAAGTGTTTTTCCGCAACCTGCTCCACCACAAACGAGTGTGGGTCTGCCGGTGGGTAGGCCACCCAGGGTTATTTCATCAAAACCATGTATTCCAGTCGGTGATTTTGGAAGAGTAATATGAGGAGCTTTGTGCGCCGCTTTTTTCATTTAATTTTTTTTCTTGCAGTTAGAGTAACAATCAGTTATTTCCTTGCCATTTAATCATTTTATGGTTTTGCAATAATTTGCCTTTTTGGCTAATATTTTGTTACATAAATTTTGAAAAATGTTACATAATTCACAGATTCTAAAATCAATATTAAAAAAAGAAAAGGCATGCTTAGCAAGCAAAGATATTTCTCTCGCAGCTGCTTGTGATGTGAAAGTTAATGTCAGCTACAAGGTGTGATGGTGCGAATCGGTTGGTTTTACTGCTCTCGGCTGTGAACTCATGCATGATGGCTTTATGCATATAAAAAACTTCTTAGTCTTTTCGTGCCAAAACCTTGCTAACTGCCGTAATATCCAACGCCACAAAGCATGTCGGTTTGGGCGAGTTGGCACTCAGCGTCCTTATTTATTATCAGTTTGTGCTTTTTTCTTCTTTAACACGATCCTTTCTGCTGTTGATGCTTTCCCAAACCATTACTACTTTTCCTTTAGTATGCATGGCTTCAATATAGCTAATGGCTTGCGGGATTTCTTTATAAGAATAGGTCTTGTCAATATGCACTTTAACTGCCCCTGTTTGAATCAAAGAGGCTAATGTCGCCAAATCTTTTGTGTTGGCATCAGCTGTAAATTGGATCAATGGGAATTTGCTAAAAACTCCGCTCAAAAGCACCGAAATCATTTGCCCCATTGTTGTGAAACCAACCATTACACCTCGCTGTCCCATACGTTTGTAGTCTTTATGAGAAAGATTGCCGTGTGTATCAATAATGAGATTGTATTTTCCATGGTGTTGATGGATGTTTTCTTTATCGTAGGCAATAACTTGATCAGCACCTAATGACTCAACAAAGCCCTTGTTTTTGCTGGAACAGACTGCGGTTACTTTGGCTCCATAGGCTTTTGCAATTTGCACAGCGAAATGACCTACACCACCTGAAGCACCGTTGATAAAAACCGATTCTCCTTCTTTGAGTTGACCATGCGTGACGATCGCTTGCAAAGCCGTTAGACCGGCTATTGGCACACCAGCCATTTCAGGAAAATCTATTCCTTCGGGCATAAGGGCACAAACCTTTGCTGGGGCACAAGTGTATTCAGCAAATGCGCCTCCTTTAAGATTCTCTCCAAATACCCTGTCTCCAACTTTAAATTGTTCTGCCAGGTTTCCAACTTCTTCTACAATACCAGCAAAATCAGCCCCAAAAGTTTTAGCTGTGGGTTTGAACAAGCCGAACGAGAATCGTGCTAGAAAAGGTTTCCCTCGCAGAATATGCCAGTCAGCGGGATTGGCTGAATTCGCCATAACTTTAACCAGTATGTGATCATCATTTAAAGATGGTTTTTCTACCTCTTCCAATTGAAGTATCTCTGGTCCTCCGTACTTTGTTTTTGTTAAAGCTTTCATTTTTATTTATCTAATGTGACTACCCGTGTTGTTTTGCGTAACGTTTAAAATTAGGGTTTCTCAATGCTTCCCATAATCCTAAAAATTCAATGGTGTTTCATGCCCGCATCCAGTTCTGAATGATGTAATTTGTTCTATCAGAATCACGAAATCTCGCATATCCGTCAATGAAATATACGTTTCTTCGCATAAAGCTACGAAAGTATAACGAGGTGCAATACATAAAGACCTACACCCTAATCTTCGATCCCCAGCTTGCTTTTTCGGCAAAGTCCATGCATCTTTTAAATACAGCCGATGTCAACTCAGGGCATTCAATCCCTAAAGGCTCCAGTATCTTTCTTGTCCGGTAATCGCTAAAGCGTCTTTTGTCGCAGAAATAGGGATAATAAACATCCATATAACTGTTGATAAGGATCTGCAAAGGGCTGTCATGAGCTGCCTGGTCGGCTACCTCCAGGCCTGAGATGGCATAATGCTTCTCGATATATTGCGCAAGCTGCCCGATGGTATCAGATTTCGGGTTAACAATATGAAAAATCCCTGTTTCTTCACTTTCCATTATTGCGGTAACAGCCTTCACCAAAAAGTTTATCGGCACAAGGTTCAGCCAGCCATTTCCGGGAAACCTGAGCGGAAGGTGCATAATCCCTTTTTCACTTAGCGAGACGCCAAGGGCGGCAGCCCGTTTGCCGGATCTTTCTAGAATATCTTTTTCCAGTGAATTTCTTAAAAAAAGCAGCGTCCGTACCGGAAAATACAAGGCATTAAACCTAAGGCTTTTCCCGGTGTCCGAATCCCCATAGGTAATGGAGGGGCGCAAAATGGTAAGCTTGGTTCTTTTTGCACTGCACAGTTCTGTTATAAGCTGTTCAGCTTCATTTTTCGACTGTTCGTAGGGGTTATGGAAAGCCGGCGGATACAGCATTTCTTCTTTAACAAGACCTTCCTGTTTGCCGGCAGAATAGGCTGAGCTCATGTGGAAAAATCTTTCACAATTCGGGACAACATCAAATACATTTCGCAGCCCTTGTAAATTTGTTGTTTCCACCTCCTGTTTTTTCCGTTCAGCAAAGGAAGTATCCGCGGCACAGTGAAGCACCTCCGGAATATCCCTGAGAATTCGCTGGTGCTCTTCCGAAAGGCCCAAACCGGGCTTGTCAATCTCTGCAGGAATAACTATAGGTTTGTGCTTTGCTTCTATATTCAGAAACCTCAGCAGGTTTCCTACCCGCTGCAAGGCAGTTTCATTGCCCTTCGGACGCACGGTAAGAATCGTTCTTCGGCCGCTTTTTATCAGCTCGCCGGCTAAAAAACCTCCGAGAAAACCAGTTGCACCTGTAATAAGAATTGGTGAATCGCTCATGCTTTACTGAAACTTGCACTGTGATACAAAAAGCCTTCTTTCCTTGAAAATCCTTTGTTAAAAACATCCCGAATCCAGAGCACCCGGGGATCCTGCTGCATAAACCCTTCCAGCATGGCTCCTGTTTTCTCCATGGCTTTGCGCATCTTGCCAACCTCATCGGGATTCGTATGATCCAGGTACATGTCCCACTCAAAAACGCCCATAGCTCCCTGATCTATTGGCGTGAGAAAGCCGAATTCACCTCGCACACCGCTATTATGAGCCACCTCTTTAAACCCTTTATGTATCTCTTCCACCTGTGGGATGTTGTCAAGAGGAACGTATAAAATAAAAGCCACAATATGTCCGTCTCTTCCCATTCGGGAGCTCACTATTCTGAAGGTATTCAGCCAAAGCATATCAGTAAGCTCTGGGCGCTTGTACAGCTTATGGTAAAAGGACTTTAAATCGGAATCGACAGTCTCAGCCAGCCTTTCGGGCGAAGGGTCAAGAGCTACTTCGATAAGGGGGAGCATTTCGGGCTTCGCTAGTATTTCGTTGGGTTTTTCTTCGCCTTCCATCCCGCGTAAAATCTGAATAAGCCCTTCCTCGCCCAGCGCGGGTATGCCCAATATCAGCGCCCGCATTAGCTCCTGTTCAAGAACCACCGGAGCCAAATCTCTGGCCGCATCCAGGTGATGTTTGTTTCCAAGAACGACAACCAGATAGGCTATACCTAGCTCCTTATGAAAAACATTCCGCAGGGTTTCGGCAAGTTCAGCCGTTGGGGATATAAACGTGCTCAGGTATTCTCCGCCAAGCACTCCGATGCCAAGCCCGATATTCCGCCTGTTCAGATTTTCTGCATAGCTGATAGCAGATTGCATATCAGAAAAAGGCACCGCTATGGCCGATTCATCCGCTGTTACCGGATGGAGCTTAACCACAGCCTGCGTGCATATTGCTTGAATAGGAGGCTCAGTTTTACTGAATCCGTAAAGGTTGGGAGCATTTCTTTGTGAAAGGGCAAAAACATCCCCCTCCTCCGAAACAAATTCCGCATCGATAAGGTTGTCTGCCGCCGTTCCGTATGAACTCGAGAATAAAGAAAAAATCCCCGAGCACATAATGTTGGCACAATACAGCGCCGAAGGCTCAGCGGCATTTACCCTGTAGCCGCGCGCTATAGCTTCCTTCTGAAGCTCAAACGCACTAATACCCGCACCAATAGTAACTGCACGGTTGCTGGTATCAAACTCCATCTTGTTCATTCTTGTGGTATCAATGATAAGCCCCGAACCTAATACAAAACCCATCACAGAGGAGCCGTTGCCTCGCACGGTGTACTTCATGCCTTTGCGCCGGCAAAGCTTTACAATTTCGCTTACCTGCTGCGTGTCGCCAGGAACGACGGCATATTTGGGTATTGTCTCGAAGGAGATCGGGGCTGGATCGTTGGCGTAGGCAATCAAATGGCCCGGGTCGTTGGTGGCGTATTTTTTGCCCGTTATGGACCTGAGCTGCTCCAGAAATTCATCGGAAGGAACCTCCACAGGATCATTGGACTGAAGATAGTCCTCAAGAAACTTTTTCAGTGTTTGAAATACGCCAAAAGGCCTGAGTTCAGTAACAAAATGGCATTGGGTATCGCAGATGCCGCAAAGAATACATTCATTTGCCACTTCCACAAGTCCGGTTGTAACAGGAATCCTGTTTTCCAATACAGCAGCGGTGATATCCATCATTCCCTGCGGGTAGAACGAAACAAAATGGTTCTTTTTGCCTGACGGACATACGCCTGTTCCCAAAAAATCAACTTTACACATTGCATAGTGCCTGCAATGGCTGGCTGTATGCAGGGCCTTATTTGTACTGTCTGTTAATTGGTTGTTTTCACTTAAATGTTGCATAATTGGTTTATTCTATGTGTAAATATTTCTAATTGAGTTAGCTGAATGAAAATGGTTGACAGCTATTTGCACCAAATTTTTTATGACTGCCCGATAGCTGGACAAACTTATTATTTTTCTTTTAATAGGTCTCTAATTTCTGAAAGCAATTCGATAGCTCTCGGAGTAGAGACAGTAGTATCATTTTCAGCCTTTCTGCGCAATTTATTTGCTGCCTCCTTCACCAATGGCCATCTTCTTGGTAAAATATGTGTGTCTGATATCTCCAGCCTGTTTTACCCAATCTTCCACGCCTAGCTTTTTCATCAAACATAAGTTATAGAGTTTTATGTTGTGAGGAAATTTATGAGCTCCATCAGCCAATGGCATTAAATAGCTGCAAGGGAAGTCGTTGCATTCAAAACAATAGCTCACACCTTTTTCCTTCACGCAATCAAGCGTTTTGCATGTTCGACCCTGCAGCCTAAGAAACAAACAGATGTTTCCATCAATGCAGCCATCGCATATAAGGAGGTGTTTGGGGACCTTGGTTGATTCCGATACGCGGGTTTGCAGCTCGTCGGTTACATTTTCTTTGTACAATTCGCAATTAAAACAATCTATGCCACATGGGGCTACAATTTTTTGTTTCATATTGTTTAAGTTTTTAATGCTACATTAGCGTTCCTGCTGTTTATTAGGTTGTTAGGAGGAGGAGCTGATTTCTATTTTTCTTATCGAATTCACAATAAATAATGGGTTAACTGAATAAAAATGGTTGACAGCTCTTCCATATCATGTCGTTCCCCTGAAAAGGATGCCGCATTATAAGACCGGATACAGGATATGCCAGATTGCGTAATGGCCTAAACGCAAAAATATGGCTGCAATAAATCCGAATTTACGAATGAACAGAATAGTTGTCAGGTTAAAAATTAGGACAAAAAGCGTCAGCGGAATGGCAATAATTCCCACCTGCTGAATGATAGATATTCCTGGATTTGTAAGTGGTTCGAATAATGCGATGGCAATACCGACAGACCAGAAAACAATGCCTTCAGCTTTTCCCTTCAATAGTTTGGTGGATATGAGGTACACAACAATTGGAATCGGGATAAGATAATACAGGATATTTACAAGAATTGCACCTCCGAAATATAATGGAATTGAAAAGGGGAAAGCGATATGTATGTCACCAAGTCCCATACTTTCAGCTATTGCACCGCTGGCCCCGGTGAACATGTCATACACTGACTGCATGGATCCCAGGAAAAGCCCAATAAAAAAGGGGAGGAATGTTTTTTGAAAAAGCCCTACATCAGTGTCCCACAATTTTTTCAAACCGGTTAAATTCAGTACATAAACACTTGCCAAGCCAAGAAGACCTATAATTCCAATGGCCTTCCACGAAAACACTGATTTTTGGCTTTGGAGCATTTTAATATCCGGCCATAAGTCAATGACATAATGAACAATAATTAATACTGCAATGAGTAAACCATAGCAGATAAAGTTGTTTCTTTTTCGAATTTCCATGGTTAGATAGTTATTTCATGTGTTTTTTAATTTGATCTTATTGGTAACACCTGAGGGCAGGTGCAAGCACTAAAAGACAAATATTTATGTTCAGAAGGCATGAATATTTATTCTAATGGCTTTTTTTAATTTTTGCAGCTTGCCGATAAGGTTTGTCATGTATATGAAATTTAAGGATTGCGAAGTCGCTTCACTATCAAGGTGCATCACTTGCATGCCCGATTGATGCAAGAGCCGAGTCTAGAATAAGTACCTTGATACCAATATTTTATGATCGTATATTACAGTCTGTGCATTTTTCATCTCTTTGTCAATAAGTCAAATAATTCCTCGTTAATGTAATAATTTCCAGTTCCTAATTTTTCTTTTCGCAACATATTATCGTCTGCTAATTTATTTAAATAGTTTGCTGCGGTAAGTCTTGAAACTCCCAGATCATTTACAACAAATTCAATTTTGGTATAAGGATGTTTGAACAAATTGTTCAGCAAATCCTGACTGTAGAATTTATAATTATCACGTAGTCTGTGTTTATAGTTAAGCATTAGTTCCTTAATCTTTAGGATTAGCTCAATTGTTTCTCTTGAGGTTTGTTCAACGCCTTTTATCATAAACAGCACCCATTCTTCCCACAAATTTTCGTCTCTTACTTTTTGTAAAAAACGATAATAGTCAGCTTTGTTTTTAATAATGTAATTGCTCAAATATAGAATCGGTAATGATTGAAGCTTCTCCAGAATCAAATATAGGATATTTAAAATCCTGCCAGTTCTGCCATTTCCGTCATAAAACGGGTGAATGCTTTCAAATTGAAAATGAATTATTGCCATTTTTATCAATGGGTCGCAATCCTGCAACGCTGAATCATTAATGTATCGTTCAAGATTTGCCATTAAGCGTATAATTTCCTGATAATCTTGTGGAGGGGTGTAAATTGTGGCGCCAGTAGCAGTATTTTTCAAGGCAGTGCCGGGTAATTTCCTAAATCCAGCATTATTGTCCTCTAATACTTCCTGAATTTGTAAAACACTTTTATTTGTCAGTAATCCGGTTGTCGTTGTTAATTCGAACCCCTTTTTAAGCGCTAAAATATATTTCTGAACCTCTTTAGCTTGTAGTGATCGAAAGGCAGTAGCATTCAGTTCCGACTTATACAAATCATCATGAGTTGTGATAATATTTTCAATGGCAGAACTATCTTTTGCTTCTTGTAATCCCAGTGTATTAATCAGGATATTTTGATTGGGGATTGTTGAAGCGATTCCCTTTAATTCTGCCAAAGCAGCATGTGCTGCTGGTAAAGCTTTCAGAACCTTCTTAGTTTCTAAATCAATGCTTAGTGGCAATTCATTCAATCCCCAGGTTCCCATTTGTAAAGTATTTTTAAAAATCTATACAAAGATAAGTTCTTTTGGAAAGAAAACACTAATTTCTTTACATTTTACAATTGGCATGTATAATAAACTATAAATCTATACATAAGGCTATTGCTCTGATTACATAGGAGTAACGCAGTTTTCCTAACACATTTCCGTTATTTATTTGTCATAATTCCGGTACTCTATAAAGTCAATTGCCATTTTTGTGGACATACTTTTTGTTCAAATCTCATTACAGAATTATCTTTGATTTTCTATCCCATAGCTTTTGGCTATAGGCTGTTTTTTTTAGGGGGGGCAGTAGGTGGATGGGTGGTGATTTGTGGGATTTATGTTTTATAATGCTTTCTGAATTTCTCTCCGTGCTGTATCTGTTAGCAAGCGGACATTGTCGTGAAAAGCATCTGGTTCCAGAGCGGGTAGTATGGTCATGCGGATTGTGCTGCAGGTATTGAATGTCCAGCTTCCTTTTGGAATGGTTTTGCCGGTACCTTTTATGGCAATGGGAAGAATGGGGACTTTTTTATCCAGGGCCAGCTTGAATGCGCCGCTGCGGAAAGCACCCAGATCACCGGTATCGCTGCGGGTGCCTTCGGGGAAGAAGGTTACGGACACGCCGCTGTCGATCCATTTTGATACCTCCCGGTATGCTTGGCTGATACTTGAGCGATTGGCTCGCTGCAGCCGGATGTGTTTGGCAAGCGACATGCACCAACCCAGAAATGGAATCCGAAAAAGTGAATCCTTTGCAATCCATTTGAATTGCATGCGGGTTTGAAAAAGCAGGACTATATCTGTCAGGGACTGATGGTTTGCAACGATGACGTAGGTTCTGTTTTTATCTATGTTGTCCAGGCCTTCGATAGCCACCTTCCAGTAAGGATTTATACGGATGACGCTATCAGACCACCAGAAACACTGGGTATGCTGAATTTTCCTTTTTTTGTCGAAAAGGAATGTTGCCACAGTGAGCACAAGCATATCCAGAAACAGCAGTATCGTCAGCAAGATGGAGGATGTCCAAATAACTACTGACGTGGCCATTTGTTTCGGTGTGGAGGCTATCATGGTTTCAGGTGGTTAAATGATGAAAAGATAATCCCATAGTCCTAGCACATAGGCCAGGCCGCCGATGATGAAATGGGAAATGCTAACGCCGACCAGGCTTTTCTTTTTAGCATATAAATATCCCCAGTATAACGAACAGACATAGGATGCAAAGGCGATTGCCACAGAGAGCTGGATATGCACCAAGCCAAAAAGAGCTGATGCGGTGAGAATAGCCCAAAGTGTGGCATATGGTTTATTAAGTACAGACTCAATGGTTGTTTGTATCACTCCTCGGGCAAGAAATTCCTGCAATGCCGCAATAGGTAGGTATGCTACCAAAAGCCAATTAAAATTGTCGATGACAAATATTTCGTTGCTCCTGTCTATACCCTGGTTGATGAAAAAAACTTTCAGTAAAATGAGTGCCAAACTTAAAACGAGTGTCCCGGGTAGTATGATGCGGATGGATGCCATGGCTCCTTTAAGCGTCACGCCGAGGAAAGAGAACGAGAAACCGCTTTTGCGGATGATGAAAATGCTCACCATCAGAAAAAGCGCTTCCACGATGCGTGCTGAGTTCTTGAATTCGTAATTGAGTTTGGCAGCAAGAAAGATCAGAAAAACATAAAGCGAAATAGAAAGGAAAAGGCTCACAAAAAGAGATGAAAACAGCTTGTTCTTTTTTTGCTCTTTCAGCAGTTCTGCATTTTGTGAATTCAGGTCATCAATTGTTTTTTTCAAGGCATATTCTCTGGCTTCCAGTTTAACAGACATGAGGCTGAGCGTTTGCAGAAATTGTGCTTCTTCAGGTGTATGTTTTTTATTACCCTGCATACGATCTATCTCGTCGGATTGGGAGTAATCGCCAAGTATGATAGATGAGATTATAGCATCAAGTTGTTTTAACAGGCTTTTTTCCATGGTTAATTTTTTATTTCGTATTTGGGGCATTTAACATAATCAAGCATTGCTTGTGAAGCGGGGAACCTTCCGCAGTTGAAGTATTTCCAAAAGAGGCTGCCATAAGTCACACAACGATTTTTGGATTTGTCCAGAAAGCAGCAGTCTAGCACAAATGTGCAACAGCGGTTGCATTCTCCGCAGCTATCTGCAGTCAGGTTCCAGTGTTTGGTGAGACGGAAGAGGGCAGGGTCGGGGCGATCCATGGGGGGGGAGGTTAGTGGCAGCACTGTTTTTATTAATCCTTGTTTCCGGAGCAGGAGTGCCCAGATGTAGGAGGCTGAATAAAAAAAATATTTATGATAATATTTTAGGTATTTCCAGAAGCGGAGGTCGTTGAAAAAGAAATAGGATGTGTAGGGGGCGATCAGGTAGAGGAATATCCCGCCGGTGAATAGGTTGATTACCACAATGGTGTACGACATTAACCTAAATAAAGCGTTTAGTATGTTATTGATTTTTTTGTTTCTCACAGATTTACGCGGATAGTTTCTCGCGGATTTTCATCGATTTATAGTTCTCGGCGCAATGCTGGAGCCTTCGTATCATTTGTGTCATTCGATGATCAATTTCTTTTCATCATATCATCATATTTTTTTTTAATCAAGTCCCATTTTTTAAACTTTGTTTTATCGTTTTCTATTCGTTGCAGCCGTTTATCGAGTAAATCCTTACGCTCGGCTGGAAGTTCATCCAATACTTCATTTTACATTAACAAGCTCAATATAATCCATTTCTTTGATCAGATTAAGAAATGCAGCTATTTTACTCTGTTCCTGCATATTAACTTAAAGTTCCATGTCAAATAGCTTGAGACAAAGATAATGATTAAAAGAAGCTTGTCGACTTATTAAGGGTTAAATATCTTTTGCTCTTAGCTTATGGTTCCGCTAAGCGGGAGCTGTTAGCATTTTTTGGGGTCAGTATGCCTGAATGGCATGATGGATTAAATAGTTTAAGGGTTTACCCGGTTGCCGCTCGAGACCCCACGCGTGGTGTGAAAAAAAATATTTCAGTCTTGAAGAATTAATGTTTGTTTGCATTAGTAAAAACTGCTGGTAAATGCTGTATAGATCATTGAAGAGTTCAGTCTTTATTCCTATCCACTGACATAAAAGTTCGTGCATGGCAGAAGGCTCGAATAACAATCATTCCTCTAATGTTATATGGCCGCGTGTTATGGACTGGACTTTTTTAATCATCCTCATCTTGTTTACGATACTCTCAACATGTATTTTCGTTGTGTCAAGCACTTCAATAGCTTCAAAATCTGATTGAGTCAAATCAACGGGAGTTCAGTTCCTCCTAAAATTAGTCCTTCTATTAATTCTTTGTGCACCATTTCGTCCACAATTTCAATCAATTTTCGTTTTGTGTCAGGATTTATGTTGTTGAATATCAGTTTATTCATGTATGTTTTTATTCTTGTAAATAAACTTTAGACCTTCTTCAATTCCACCTGCAGGAACGTGTCCTTTATCTTTTAAACCCTTTAGTTCCATAATCAGGTTATCCCCAAATTGCTCTTTTAAAAGCTGATAATAATCAGGAAGGTAATCAACAACCTGTTTAAATTGATCCTTCATTCCATAATGAATATATAAATAGGTTCCTTTCATTTGACTTTTTGGTTTGAAATCAAGCACTTTATTATTCATGTATGCCGGACAATGACCAATCATCGTACTACTTGATATGTATCCAAAAAACGAATCAGGTTGTTCAAGCATTGCGTAAATGGGAAATAAACCTGCTGTTGATGCGCCATATAAAATATTATCTCCGGTAGTGTTGAAATTACTATCAATGTAGGGTTGTAATTCTGAAATTAAAAATTGCAAAAACTTATCTGCACCACCAGCTTCCGGTCTTGAAACCATTTTAACAGGTATCATATCCCTGTTTCGATGCTCAACAGTTTCAATTCCAACAATGATATGAGGCCCGACTTTCTCATTTGTTTGAACACAGTTTAAAGCCTCTCCATATTGGTCTATCCTTTCGCCATCCAGCATATATAGAACAGGATAACATGAATTTTCAGAATTTTCTGTCGGAACATAAATAAATATTTTTCTGGTTTCATTTAATACTTCCGAATCAAAAAGTTCTAAACTCACCTTGTCAAACTTATCCGATGGTAACATGCTTTGAGCAAATAGATTTTCACTTCCTGATGTATATAAAACAGTAAATAATAATAAAATTAGATTCTTCATATTTTCAAAATTAAAATAAATGTAAAAATGCACAGTACCATACTGCTGTGGACGCGACAAGTTTAAAAGTGCAGGGCCTGGGATTTATCCTGCGTTAAACATCTGCCTGCGCCCCGACACACTTGGCTAACCCATTCATCCATGATGGGTTACACCCCTTATTAATCACTGGCGATGGCAGTCTTCACTCAAATTATCTATAAAGTTTGTACAATCAATCAGCCCAGCTTTTGAGCAGGACTGACAAAGTGCGGAAAGCTATTTTCTATAGAAAATTTTAATCAGTTAATTGATAAATCTATATGTAAATCCTAAGCTTATGAAATTATCAATTGCGTTATTATTAAGTCCAATACCACCAGATATATCTATCTGAAAATTTGGTATGATCAGATAGGTAAAACCAGCATCAATCAAATGTTCGGAAACACCTTCTTCCGGAATCAGTCCGTAGCTTTCTACGAATAGCCCTAAATTTTCAGCTAAACCGAAACCAATAGCAATAGAATAAAAGTATCCGGGTATCGCAGTTACTCCACCCCATTCTGCACCAAGGTTGTAACCAAGCGAGAAACGTTCCGATAGCGTATGAGAGAATGCAAATCTAACAGTAGCCGCCGAATATTCTGGTTTAAAATCATCATTGGCAGTAAATGGAAGAACCAATCCGCCTAGAAAGGCTATTTCGGGTTTCCAGCCGTCTTCATCTGCGATTTTTACTTTAAAACCAGTGTAAATGGGACTTAATCCAGAAAAAGAGTTTAGGGTATCATTTTTCTTAATTTCTACTTTTTCTCCCAGATACTCCAAGCCTAATCGAAGTTCAAGGTTTTTAAGTAAACCAAATCGTAGCAAAGTGGTATTGTAAGTAAATGATTTTTGTTTAATCAAATCAGTTTCATCATTTTCCAGAACAAATCCAGTCTCAATTTGTAAAGATCTAAGGGGTACAACAACCGACGATTCCGTTTGGTCAGGTCTGTCGGTTATTAATTCAGGAACCATATTCTGAGCTTGTATATATCCTGAAATTATAATTAAGGCAAGTATTAATTTAGTTCTCATATTGCATATCCATTATGCGTTAGTACTCATTATAATTTTGTCATTTATCGATTAATTTTTAATTGTTGTGCTAGGCTGTTGAATTTGTCATATTGCTTCTCCACTTGTGCCTGGCGGTTTGCCAATAGGGGCAGGCGTGGTTTTCGAATGGCATCAGTATCCTCCGAAGAAAACGCTGAAACGCTGACGGGGTAATAAATACAACCCCTAATCCACGCTTACCTATATCGGTTGGCAAATAAGTGTCGGCTACGTTTCTCTGGCGCTTCAAACTCGCAGCTGATAGTTAGTTGCTGTTAGGTATTGTTGTTTCTCAGTTTCGGATGTATCTTAGTCAAATCTTGAATCAAAAATTCCAATGGTTTACGCTCTTCTTTTGGAATCTTTCTGTTGTCAGCATTTATTACAATCACCAAATCTAAGTGAGGTACCACATTTATTATTTGTCCTCCATTTCCAGGTATAAACCAAGAATTAAACCCGTATTCAGTTTCCACCATTTGCCATTGGCAGCAACTATATAAAGGATGTCTTATTTCAATGTATGGTTCAAATATTTCGTCCATCCATTCCGACGAAACAATTTGTTTGTCGTTCCATTTCCCTTTATTCAAATGTAGCAATCCGTATTTCGCAATATCTCTTGATTTTAGTTTTAATCCACCACCAACATCATAAATTCCATTTTTTGAAGACCAATGATAATCTTTTATTCCAAGCGGTTTGAAGAGGTTTGACGCAGTAAATTCCGCTATATTTTGTCCTGTTGATGCTTTTATTATTTCTCCTACGATGATATTGTTCGGTCCACTATAAGCATATCTAGTCCCAGGCATGGTTCCCATAGGTAACTCAATTGAGGCTTTAAACAAATTATCCGCCTTATCCATTTTATAGCCCATATTATTGGGGTCGTCAACAGCTAATGAAACTTCATCCCATTCAAATCCAGATGTATTTGTCAATAGATGTTTAATTGTGATTTTGTCTTTCAGCGTGTCATTTGATTGAGGTACATAGTCGGGAAAGAAATCAAGCATTTTTGCATTTTCATCCTTAATCTTCCCTTGTTCTATTGCTATACCTGTCATAATCGCACTGAAACTTTTGGTTGTAGATGCTAAAAAATGAATCTGATTCTCATCCCAGCCATTATAATATTGTTCTACAACAAGTTCATTTTTGTAGATAACCAGCACACTATGCAAATTGCCGTACACTCCAGCACAAATATCTTTATTTACTTTTTCAAATGCATCAATATCAAGACTATGTTTCTCCAGTGGAGATACTATCAATCCATCATTTTTGTCAACAGGCACTTGATAAGAGCAGTTTATTTTCTGTTTGCAACTCAAAAGACTTAATACAATCAGTAAGCCTATTAATTTTCTCATATTGTGGGATTTTTCATGGTTTCAATCGGTTGGCGGGATAAAACGTTTGGGATTTCGGAGTGTCACTTCACTATCAAAGCCCAAAGAACCTTGTTGCGACAACAGAAGCTCTAAAAACCATCACATCACCAATGTTTTATGATAGTATGCTATATGCCGTATTTTATTGATGCTGTTCATCTGAAATGTTTGATAAAATTTCAATTCCACTTTTTTTCATCAGCTCACTTGCATTAAAGTCAAAGCAAATGCCATCGTGAAGTTTGTAATTAAAAATCATAGAATCATTTATCATTTCGCTATTGAAACTATAATTTGCAACTAGCTTTTTGTTTTCTGATAGCTTGGCAAGTTCAATATCATGTGTTGCTATAATTCCTGATGCTTTGAGCCTACTCAATTGATTTATCAATGAAAAACCTCCTTTATGTCTATCTTCTGAATTTGTACCTTTAAACATCTCGTCTAAAAGAAAATAGATGCGCTGATTATTTTCTATCAGTTTCAACATTTTTTCTATTCTATTTAATTCAGCATAAAAAGAAGAAATTCCTTTCTCTAAATTATCCTGGGTACGCATACTTGTAAATAATTTCAAGTTTGAAACCTTCCCACTTTTGGCACAACAAGGTGCTCCAGCTAATGCCAATACAAGATTAACGCCTACTGTTCTTAAAAAGGTACTCTTCCCTGCCATATTTGAACCAGTTATCATCACCATATCACCGTATCCGTCTGAGCGAAAATTATTACACACACGATTATTGGAATCTATTAAGGGGTGTCCTAACGATTCGAATTGTACGTAGTTGTTCTTTTCTATTATTTCCGGAAAAGTATAGGATGGGTTCGAATAGCAAAAACCTGCAAAACTATTCATTACTTCAAATTCACTAACTGCTTCTGCCCATGATTTTAAAAACGTTTTATTCTTTGATTTCCATTTTTCTGTTCCCAGAATCAAGTAAATATCCAATAGCAGGAAACTGTTTAAAAGAGGATACAGGAAGTTTCCACCTATTGCTATCTTTTTTATAGGTCTTTGATGTGAAAAGTCTAATATTTTGCAGATCCTGTTAATTTCATTGTATGCTGAATACCTGTCTTTTATAAATATTGACTGTAGTTCGTGTAATTTTTTTGACTTGAAACTTTCGCATTCAATTTTATGGATAAGTATGCGATACCCTCTTAAAGTTTTGAGATTTTCAGTGGAAGTTTCAACGATATATTCAGCTTGGGGTTTTATTTTCCTTAGAATTAAATAGGTGCTAAGTAAAACTAAAATCATCAGAGACAAATAGATCAGCCCCTTTAGTGAATCCAAATGAACAGAAAAAAAGTAAGCGCTAAGCATAAACAGAACCGGAAGGCTTAGTGCAACTGCTAAATAAATTTGTCGGTTTTTTAATAAAACACATGGTGCTTCTACCCAATCCAGCAATTTGTAATAATCACTTTGTTTATTTTGAAAGTGCATGCCTGATGCCTGAAAATCTTGCCTCCAATCCAATTTTTGAGATAATTCTTTAATTGCTTGCTGTCTGTCATTTATTTCAGCATTAGGTGCAGATTCAGACAGCCATTTTGATAAAAATATCATTCCTGACTCTGTAGTCGTTCTATTAATCAATTGAAAAATAGAATGTTGTCCGAAAATATCTAAATCGGATATGTATGGGTGATTTGGATTAATAAAATTTTGTCCGGCATCAAATGCTTCAAGATTACATTTTTCTCTTTGAATTTCGGATTCATTTATTCTTTTCAGGTAGGAGGTATGTTTTCTCAACTGCGCAATTTTGTCATGATATTTAACAACTATGGCAAAGCATATAGCTGAAATAGGAAATACAATAACAATGGGAGTGATCAAATTGATGCTCAACAAGTATATAAGAATGGTGCTTGAAATTATAAAAATAAGCACTCTAAGTAAAGATATGGTAGTCAATACCTTATTTAATCTTAATGTTTTAGCATTGTATTTTTCTATATTTTCGAGATAGATTCTCATTTATTATTTTTTAGTTTACTAAGTTACGCGGCGCCCTGTAATAGGGTATAGATCGATCCTGCCATAGGAGTAGTGTGGGTTTCCCCCGCCTCACGTTAGCTATCGGGATACCAAGCCCCCGTGGATAATGTTTGCTAAGATATTATATTGTCAGCAAACCACAAAAACCTGCAAACGTGTTTGACTGCGTGTTATAGCCATTTCATTTCCATCTGATTCTAATCCTTCCAAAATTCAGCGCATTTTTCTTGTTCAGCAATTCTCAGAACTGAAAACCCTAAATCGATAGCTTTAGTAAAATCTTCACATCCTTGTTCTTTTTCGCCCAAATCATATCGAGCTAATCCACGAAGAAAATAGGCATTCTTGTTAGTAGGCTCTAATGCAATAGCCTTGTTGCAATCAAGAACAACTCCTTTTAAGTCGTCAGGAAATCTGGTTCCGGCTCTATTTATATAAGCTCTTGCATTTGTTGTGTCATTTGATATATAAGCATCAAAGTCCGTTTTAGCTTGTTTGGGCTTACCTATCGCCATATATATTCTTGCTCGATTTAAATACGATGCTGGTTTTGGTGAATTTGATATTTCCTCTTCAAGTTCATCAAGAAGGTCGTCGAAAGCTGGTTTTGTCCAAAATCCCATAGTAGTTTTTATCCTTCCGCCACAATCGTCATCGATTAGGTCAAAGGATACATAGTAATCTGTTTGATATACCTTGTACTGCCCGTATCCTTGGCACATTTGCCCTTCTTCATCAATAAACTTGATTGTATCGCCTGATAATTTAAACTTTGTAAAAACATCAACAGTTTGGTCATTTCCAAAATCCACCTCAATTAGGCCATTTTCTTTAAAATCAAAACTGATTGGTCCTGTGTGTCCAATCTTTATCCATCTACCAAGGATATGATTGTCGGCCTTGACAACTTCTTGTTCATTTTGGTTTTTTTTCTTTGTGCTTTGATTGCAACTGGATAAAAACCGATGGTAAAAATTGCTAATAAAATCAATTTTGCTTTCATGTCAATTTTGTTTAATATTTGTAATACTATGATTTGGAGTTGATTAAAATATTTTGCATTTATGAGCAGTAGCGGACCAAAAAGCTTTACTCTTTCAGTTTGGCACGGACTTTTATTAAATTGCTGGCCTTCGATTTGCCGCTATACCTGCTGAAATGCCGTCGCACTTCTTCGATATTTGCTTCGGTTTATGGTCTGGTGTTGTGCATTCGTGCTTTTTACAAATTTAATCCATTTTCAATATGCTTTGATAATTCGCTTATAAATCGTGCCATTGGAGCTCCATCAATTACATCATGGTCTAAAAGAATCGACATATTTAGAATTTCTCTGATTTCAATCTTGTCTTCTATCACAGTCGGTTTCTTTATTATCGAGCCTAATCCGAAACAGATTGGATGAATTGAAATGGGAATGAACCAACCATTGATTTGTCCCATCATGCCAATAGATGTAATGGCAACATTTCCCATTTTCCGGAAAGAAAGTTTAGGGTGTCTTAGTAAATATTTCCAAAAGTATCTTCTTATAAATCCTGGAAGAAAGTAATAAATCCCTTCAAGTCTGGTAGCATTTTTCTGAAGTACTATATCTCTATTTGTCAGTTGCTTATCCTTTGCGTCATTGATCTGCTTTGATATTGCTTCAATGCTTATTTCATTTGCCTTTTCAATTATTAGCGGAATTGGTACTTTTTGACCATTCATATCTTTTTCAACAAGAATAGATACATTGATGTTTTCAAAAATCATCAGCTTATTTTTACCCTTAAGATAAGAGGATGCCGTCTTGTAATTATTTAACGTATAACTAATTACACTTATAATCCACGCGTTAAATGAAATCTTGTTTTTATGCTGTTTATTATAAGCTCTAATTTTTTCCCGACTTTTTGAGATATCAAGTTCTATCAATCCTGTTACATGGTGTTTCCGTTTGCCTATTTCACAAATATCTATCGTTGCAATTCTTGATTTTGGAAATCTATGTATCTTATAATTTGTCATTTAAGAGTGATTTTAGCAGTACTTACCAACGACCCCGCGATATGGCCAGTTGCTGCGTGTTTTGTGTAGTGCTGAATTATTCTTTTATAAATTTGTTTAGTCCGATTATCTGCTTGCTTTTATCAAAAACAATCACTGTATAAAAACCCTTTAAAAATTCACCAACGGAAATTTCTAATTTGTTGTCCGTATGAACATGCTTTTCAAATAGGGTAATTCCGAGTGAATTGAAAATTTTCAGACTATGCATCCTTTTGTCAATATCATTGTATTGAATAATTATCCGATCTTTCGCAGGATTCGGAAATACAGTAAGTCTGTTTTCTGGACATTTTGTTTGTGCAATTTCTGTGTACAATTGGCAGAAACAAACATTACATAGAGGATTATTCAAGTACACAACTTGTTCATTCTGTTTTAAACAAGCAAAATAGAAATTATCACCATTTGTTAAAATGTCTGTAATTATTGGGTTAAATAAGCCGTACCACGCCACACTTCCAATCCCTTCGATCCAGGTGTCGCTCATAAAATCGCTTTCTAAATGCCATCTTTTTCTTTGATCGCCATTATCTATCGTTATTGTATCTATGGCAGTTACCGTTTTCCAATGAGACTGTGGCCATAAATCACAGCCACTTGAATAGGCGCACCCACCTATTTCATACCAAATAGTATCACCGACATTCAGGGAAAAGTCATACAAAATCGTTTCAGGAAAATCTTGTATTTGGATGATTACCTTTTTCTCCTCAAGTCTCATTGCTGCAAAATAGGATGAATTCTTATGAATTAAATTCGTGTCAAACAGATCATAAATTTTATGGTATGGCGTGGAGTTAATTATCGTATCTCCAAATAAACCATAACGTGTTCGAAATTCGCCTGAAGTGAAAATATTATTACCAACCGTGTTCCAAATTGCATTTGAATCAGGAAAGGGGAAATAATTTTGTCCAAACGTTGGTGTACAACATAGCAGTTTTACACCAATTAAAAGGCTTGCTAACTTTTTCATGTTTTTGTCTTTTTTAGAGTTGACGTTTGATCGTATGGTGTCGTGCGGGATTCGCAGAGCGTTACTGTCCGAAAAGACATGGCGGTCAAGATAGGAGAGGGGAATGTGTTTGATTTGAACTGGCAATATGTTTTTTGTAATTCTCCATTTTGTTCGAATTTTTACAAACCTTATTTCGATTTATTTTAATATCAACTATAAGCGTTTTACCAATACCACCCAATCCTGTTCCGGTAAATTATTCTCTTTTTTAGGAGGATTTCCTAAGGAACGAACTCCGCCACCATTTATTGATTTTACCGAGCCGATTTGCAATTCACTTCCGGTTAATGGGTTAAACCATTGTACGCTAAAGCTGTCTTTGGCAGAGCTTAAATTAAGCGTATAGGTTTTAGAATTTGGCAAATAAATAGCATAAATCTCATCCTTCTTGCGTAAGCAATACGCTTCTTTTGAGTTCACTAAATTATGTTCGGCTTGCATTTCCCAATAGGGTAGGTGGGTTTCAAAAAATTCTTTAGCGTAGTTTGTAATTTCCCAAAGACGATCTCTCTGTCGCCAATCTTCAGAAGTTAAATCATTATGTGGATGCTTTGCTCCAAAATACCATTCAACACCGGCTCCTCCTGATAATAAGGTGCCCCAAAGTGCGTAGCGTCGAAGTGTATTATGATTTGGGTCTTCTGCATCCGTCATGGCACCATCGTACCACATCCCAATTTCGTCCATCGTCATCAGCCATGGGTGACCAGCGCTATCGGACTTTGCTTTCCAGACAGATACTGTTTCTGGTGCGGTTTCTCTTTCGGCATGTTGCAGGGAAATACCATCCAAATATTCGTATCCAAGCATATTGTTTAAAATATCCTTTCTAAGTTCTTCATTAGGTAAGGTATGTATTACTACCGGATGCTTGTAAGGATCCTTCTCTTTTATAAACCTGGCCATTGCTTTTCGCTGTTCATCATCCTGGTATGGATTATCCGGGGCCCATGGTGTTAATCCATTCTCCTCACCTAAATTCCAAATTAAGCCAAGATGATGACCAAACCTTGCAATAAGTTCCCTATAGTATAATTGACGATAAGGTCCGGTATCTCCATTATCGAGCAAGGTTTCATTTTCTGTTTCCTGTAACACTACATGTAATAAAATGCCTTTTGATTGCATATATTCAAATATGATTTCCCATTGATCTAATTTGCTCACATCAAATCGGGTAAAATCTTCGGGACTAACATAGGGCCATACATCTTTTCCGTCGCCCAAAATATTCAGAGTTAAGAAATAGTCAGCGTTCATGCCTTTTGAAGCTAAATAATTAATAGCTCCAATCAGTGATTTTCCTTTTCCATTCTTCCATGTTGGATCTCCTGTTTTCCAATCTTTGAGGTGTGGTTCGTACTCATGAATATAAGTAGGTGCTGCTGCTTCTCCATCTCTGGCTTCTGCTTTTATGCGATAGGTGTCATCAAAATCAACATAAGCCAATAGATTTTCAGGACTGTTGGTTCCGGCTTTAAGCCAATAATTATCGGTACCCCTAAATTTAAAATATCCGTTAGATGCTTCGATTCGGCCGTGAGCCCTAAAATCATCTCCTTCTTTATCCGATTTAATCACTAAAAACTCTCCATCAGCATCTGATATTGACACTGGTTTTCCGGCATTCAAATCATCGCGAAGTGCAATGCTATCTCCTTGACTAAGCGTTGCCGAGAAAGACCATTTGCCCATTTTTTCCGGGGTAAAACGTACTTGCCAAATATTGCCTTGCTTCGAACTGGTTTCTGCAGCATTTCCGTCGGCTGAATAAAAACCTTGTATGCTGTGTTTGGTTTCTCCGTTTTGAAATTCAACACTTAACCGGTAGTTTAAAAATGGATTTTCCTGAGCCGATTCTGATGTTTCAGGGCCCATAAAAGATAATGTAATGGTGTGCCATTGCATATGTACTGGCGTAATATCTATTTTTTTAGATATTGGCACGGCATCTCCTTTAGGTAATTCCAAACGTTCAACTGAAGTTAATTCGGGTTCACCTTCATGTTTTCCACAACCTGAAGCAGTATAAACATAGTTTCCGATTACGGCAAATCCGGTTCCATGTCTCCCTTGATTAAAAGAAGGCCATTTACTCCATAGTTTTGTTTTGGTGTTATAGGCTTCAACTTCATTATGGGCATCCACTTGTTTAGCGGTTTCGCCCCCGCCAATTAGTATTGAGTTGTTCCAGCCAAAAGCAAAATTTCCGGCTCGCATGGTTGGAATGGCTAAATTATTTGTTACTGCTTCCCATTTTTGAGTGTTGAAGTTGTACACATTACCGTGACTAACAGTTAAAGCCATATCTTGATCGCTTATTTTCGAAGTATTTCGGCCTGCAAATGCATAAAGCTTATTGTCAACAACTACCGCTTGAAAATGATCTCTTGCATTTGGGGCATCCGCCAATGTTTTCCATTCACCAGTTTCTGGATTATACTCATCAAACCAAGGTTTGTAGCCATTCATATGGCCATTTGTTATACCTCCAATTAAATAAATTTTATTATTATAAACCACTGCTCCGGCACCACCTCTTCTTCGATGTTCAGGAATAGTGTCGCCGTATACATATTCATCACGTTCGGGATAATAAATAATAACCCTGTCAACAGGCGTTTCGTTGGGCCATTCTCCGGTCATAGCACCAACTAAATAAATTGCATCCTTAAAAACTACCGGTTGAAAGTGATGTAACTCAATAGGTGTAGCCGATTTCTCAGTCCATGTATTTGTGGCAGGATCAAATACTGAAGTAGGATTAATCCTTCGCCCTCCCATTAAATAGATTTTGTCTTTGTAAGCTACAAGACCTGCCTCATGGCGCGCTGTTGGTTCTCCTGTTGTTGCTATTGTCTCCCATTTCCAATCGTCCGGAGTTGCGTTGTTACAACTTGCAAAAAATAAAATACTGATGACAGGAAAAAAAACGAATGCTCTAAAAATGTGTTTCATAATTTTGAATATTATTTAGCTTACTCTATCAGTAAAGACTCTAGTTCTCTAATTTCAATATTTTTATTAAACACCTCACTTGCTACTCCTTCTTTGCATACATAATCGGCACTCTTTTCGCGATATCCGTAGTCCTTGCTTACAAACATGGGTACACTTGCATACAACCTTCAGCGTATGGTTCGTGACTTTGGTTTGTGATTTGGGTAGGTGTGGCCAAGAACTACATTCTTTGTTATATGCCGGTTTTTTTCACATCTTTCAATTGAATTATTCAAACTATTCAATAAGTGGTGGTTCGTCTTGCCAATCATCATAACTAACATATCGAAACGTCCAAAAACCATTTTCACCATGATCAAAATTTACTGTCATGAGGTCAAAAGATGACATCTGCTCAAAGCTTACATTAAAAGCTACTGAATCAGGCAGATTGATTCCGTGATTGGAAGACGTGCCTAAAAACGGGAAACCGATCCATGCGCCTTTACCTCTGAGGGTTATTCCGTTATAGCTGGATTTTTCGAAATTATGGACGCCGGAAAGCCATGCGGAAAGGTCAATATTATCTACTACCATGTTGCCGGATGATGGTTCAAAGCAGGATTCATATACCGAATTTTCAGGAGGCCAAATGGAATGGTCTCCATAGAAAACATTGTGATCCACAAACTCAAACGTTCTATCTGTATTAAATATGAATTCATGTTTGTATAGACAACTTCTGGAACCGTCATTGTAAAATCCTTCCCACCACAAATCGGGTTGAGAGGGATCAGGACCCAACGTTACTGCCGATCCCACACGGTAAAGTTTCCAGGTTTTGGAATGCCTTCCGGTTAGAGGGTCTACCTCAACGCCATAAAGCGTGATACTTCGTTTTTTTACATTCTCATTCCCGTTTGCACCATATACTGTCAAGGTCACATCATACGTACCTTCAAAGGCATAGGTGTAAGTTGGATTTTCAAGGTTTGAGGTGTCACCGTTACCAAAGCCCCATGAAAAACTTATTGCATTTTCCGAGAGATTGGTAAAATGTACTTTGAAGTAATCAAAAACATCAATTTCATAGCTGAAATCAGCAATGATTTGAGGCTCTATATCCTTACTTTTATCGTTGCATGAAATGATGATGCAAGCTAACAATATGATTATTATCTGTTTCATATAAAATAATTTTCGGTCGACGGCCACTTGTTAGCGTAGTGCGGGATTTATTACACTTACTGCCTAATTTACACTGCTGTTTATTATACGCTATTTTGTTAATTTTTAGTTCAATAGGATCTTCTTCGAAAATGTGCTGTTGGCGGTAACCACGGTGATGATGTAAATTCCATCCACCATTGCGCTCAACTGAATCGATGACCTATGCCCTTTTTTCTGGTCAATAGTTCTTCCCATAATATCTGTTAGGTAAACATCAAAATGCTCCAAATCTGAGAGATTTAAAAGAATCTGGTTATTTCCAAGGGGTTGAACTTTAAAATCAAATATGTTGTTTTCGCTTATTGATGTGGTTGGAATTTCCAGGGTGATTTCTGTAAATAATAGCATTTCCCCCTGGTTGCCGGTAATTGAAATTGCAGCAGTATATGAACCATTTGCCAGGCCAAAAGCTGTAAGGTCAATATTTTCAAGAACCTGTAACTCGTCAGGGTTGTAAGATTTATCAAATATCACCAGGCTTTCTTCGGTTATGGTTAAGTTTACATGAAATTCATCACTGTTCTTAAATTTATTAATTTCCAGCTTGAGTTGATCCGGGTTTGGAGTTGAAGTGAAAACAGCTATGTCTTGGTTAATTTCGGTAATTCCTCCCATCCCGGAAGTAGGCACATACGATTCTTTCCAGGCCAATTGCTGATTAGCTTCTAAATGGGCATCCTCGAAAAATGCCAGTGAGTTTCCGGCCCAGAGTTCTATATAATTATCAGCACCTCCGTTGCTAAAATCAAATAAATCATTGTCGATATTGTTTTTGCCCCAGGTCCAGAATTTCATGCCGGGCGTAGCAAGATTTTCGGAGATTCGAAAAATCCCTTCGCTGTTGTCGTGATTAATTACACCCCAGTAACTGCTATTCAATTCATGGGCATACGCAATTCCCATATCGTCCCATTCGCTTAAATAGTTGATTTGATCGAAAGCATAGCGCTGGCCCCAGTCGCCTATCCACCCGCCCGGGCTCCATGCGGCTTCATACTGCCCAATGGGGACTATCATTTCAGAATTCAAGGGGCTACCGGTATTTCCGGTTTCCGATCCGGGAGTTAGGGTAGTGCAGGTCCAGTATTCATAGTTTACCTCATAGTTTTTGTTGTTGATCAATCTCACATCAAAATCCCACAGGCTTGAGTTTCGATAAACACTCACGTCTACCTGGCAGGTAATATGCGTAATGCCGTTATTAAATCCGCCAGGCGCTCCACCAAAAGAAGTACTGTCGGTGTGTTCCATACGGATGGTAATCGTGTCAGTGGTATATTTTAAAACGGAATAATTCCACGGCATAAGCCATGTTTTGCCATGCTCCGGCTCAGGGAAAGTAGGAAATATGCCACCATAAACCATCAACCAGTTGTAGTAGAAATTGCCTTCATTGATACCATATGCCGAACCACATTCGCTTTGATATAGATGCTCGTAACCAGTTGGTTTATAAACAAAAGAAATTATCCTGGCGCCATAATCAGGGAGAACAACCAGGCGAATTAATTCATTTTCCAATACCTTGCCATCAAACAGTACCTCCTCAATTTCAGTATCCTCAGTGCTGTGCGAAAGCATGCTGTAATCATCGTTAAGCTCAAAAGCATGGTGTTGCCACCTGACGACGGTATCCCGCAAGGTAACCTGGGAAAAGAGACTTAAAGGAATGCAAAAAATGATCAGGGCAATGTGATAGGAGAATTTCATGGCTTAATATTTATGTGTTTGTAATGATGGAGTGGTGATTTACCCGTGATTTGGGAAACCAATGGATTCCATTCGCTATAATTTCCGAAATCGGTTAAGGCCTTCCCAACCCTTTCCTTTGACGTATTAATAGCTATTTTGGTATTCAATGATTTTGAACGGATAGCGGCTTTCCAAATTCGAATTCATTCCCATTTCAAATATTTTCGCCAGTTATGTTGTTCACTGAATCCTAGAACTTCACGGATTTTGCGATTTGAAAACAATGCTTCATGCTGACCCAATTCGCGAATAATTGGCACATTAGGGAAGAACTTTTCAGCTAAATCTTTGCTGGGAATAATGGCACCGTTGTGATCGTTTCCAGCATTGAAAATCTGATAACCAAGGCCGTCTTTTTTCAAACATAAATCCACAATCTGCCCCAGGTCACGCGCATCAATATAACAGAAGGCATTCCTGCGGCGCACTTCAGGGTTTTTAAAATAATGCGGAAACAGTTCAGCATATTCGTGAGGTTCAATCACATTTCCGATGCGAAGGGCATAAATATCAAAACCTGACCGTCGCTGGAAGCTCCGTGCCGTTTTTTCATTTACAACTTTCGATAATCCGTAGCTATCCATGGGATCAACGTCATAATCCTCCTCCAGAGGCAGCGCTTTAGGGTTGGTTTTGCCATCTGAAAAACAGATGCCATAGGTGGTTTCTGATGAGGCAATAATAATCTTTCTGATTCCAAGTTTAACAGCTGCTTCAATTACATTGTAGGTACCCATGGCGTTGACCCTAAAAGTTTCATTATCAGGATTGATTAAAATCCTTGGCACGGCAGCAAAATGTACTACAGCATCAAATTTTGGTACGCCATTCCCTGGTTCCAATTCATCTAACCCGGCATACGAACTCATGGCATTAAACATTTGTCCGGAATCCGTAATATCAGCTACCAGATTATCTACCCCTGGGTGATCCAAAGGCACCAGGTCTACATTCATCACTCTATGTCCTTGGGCGAGAAGGTAGGGAATTACGTGCTTTCCAGCTTTTCCCGATCCACCGGTAAAAAATATTCGTTTTTTAGTCATGTATTCTCCTATTTAATAATGGTTTTACTTGTTACTAAGCTATAATGTGTGCGCTGCATATTCCATGTCAATTTCATAATTATTTTTTTATTTAACTAGATTCTGACTAACGTTTTTTCAACACATTATATATCAATCAGATACAATTCCAATTTCTTCATTAGTCTGTCCAAATTTATCAATTTGTTTTTTAATACGCTTTACCAGATCAGGTTTTCTTTGCTTCGGTATGCTTAGTAGAGGTTCTGGTCCAAAAACAGCTAGCCAGCAGGGTTATGGTAAGGCGAACCATTGACCAGTATAACGATCTCCATTGATATTTTTTCTTCTTCCATATTCCTTAGTTTTACATTAATAAAACGCGCTAAGGAGATGTGCTTTTATAGCGTAAATATTCTGAACGGGCTTACCGAAGCATCAGCACCGCCACGGAAATATTCGCAAACATCTCAACCAGGATTGCGCCCGTACTCGAAGTAGCAGTTTAAAAATCGACCTTGCATAGCGCGCAACAAATATACCTGATATTAAAGCCTTTCGTTAGCTTTGGAAGTCAATGCTTTCGGTATAAGTTGGATTCTGATTAACGGCAGTCCGTCTAAAAAACCCTTTTCAGCTTTCATTCCTGCCTGCCGACTGCAGTCAGGCAGGTTTCACTTTTTACACTGCTAAATTAACAAATACCTGGGTTTTAAGGAACTTGATTTTTCAAGCGAAACTTGAAGCTGATTTTTTTTGCATGCGCCAAAAATG
>Ga0180009_10000696_pt1 | contig 44332 bp, 28 predicted proteins | sample OS_PC_MetaG_FD_123537 | JGI IMG/M metagenome (GOLD analysis project Ga0180009, IMG submission 123537) | Groundwater microbial communities from the Aspo Hard Rock Laboratory (HRL) deep subsurface site, Sweden - OS_PC_MetaG | ecosystem: Environmental > Aquatic > Deep subsurface > Groundwater...
GCTTGCGCACCGGCCTGACTGTCTCTGCGGTGAGCGGCAGATAGACGTGAAAGGCTGCGCCTTTGCCCGGCGAGGAGTCCACCACGATCCGGCCGTCGTGCTGACGCACGATGCCGTGCACGGTGGCGAGGCCGAGACCGGTGCCCTTAGACTTGTGCTTGGTGCTGAAAAAGGGCTCGAAGATGCGCTTCTGGGTCGCGTCGTCCATGCCGTGCCCCGTGTCCCGGATGGTGAGCCTGATCCAACGCGCGGGGGGAGCGTCGTCCCTTTCAAGCTGTGGCCCATCGCCTGCCGCCACGTTCTGGGTTTCGACAAAGATGGTGCCCGCGCCCCCGATGGCGTCTCGGGCATTGATGATCAGGTTCATCAGGATCTGCTGGACCTGCCCCTCGTCGGCCTGAGTATTGCCGAGATCCGGCTGCAGCGTGAGCTCGATGGCGATGTCCTCGCTGATGAGCCGCCGAAACATCTCATGGGAGCGTGCGACAAGGTCGTTGAGGTTGACCACGCGCACCCGAAGCATCTGCTTGCGACCAAAGGCCGTCAGCTGCTGGGTGAGATCCCGGGCCCGCTTGGCCGCCTCCTCAATCTCCAAAAGGTCCCCACGGGCGGGGTCTGCGCCATCCATCTCCTGGAGCAGCAGCTCGGTGTATCCGAGGATCGGCGACAGCAGGTTGTTCAGATCGTGGGCCACGCCACCGGCGAGCTGACCCAGGGCCTCCATCTTGGCGGTTTGCCGCAGGCGGTCCTCGAGCTGGGCCTTCTTCTCCTCGGCCTCCTTGCGCTCGGTGATGTCCCGGAAGACTCCAAAGGCGCCCGCGTAGGTCGTGCCGTCCTCCTGTATCTGGGGGGTCGCCGTGACGAGCAGCGTTCGACGCTCGCCGTTGTCCTGGCGGATGAACTCCATTTCGTACGAGGACCGCTCCCCCGCCTGGCGTACAGCGGTCTGCTCGAGGATCCGGTTGTACTCAGCTGCCGGCATAAGGTCGCGCAGGCTGCGCCCCACCAGCATCCCGGGCTGCACGCCAAAGATCTCATCGGCGGCGGGGTTGGCAAAGGTGAACCGCTCCTGCTCGTCCACGATGCCGATGCCTTCCCCCTGGTTCTCCACCAGGGTCCGATATCGTCTCTCGCTCTGTAACAACGCCTCCTCGACGTATCGACGATCGGAGACGTCGATGTTAAACCCCGCGATCAGGGCGATGCGACCGTCAGCAGCGCGCTCGGCAACTCGGCCGCACATCCGAATCCAGACCCACTCGCCGGCCGCGGATCGCACCCGGCAATCCACGTCGAAGGTCTCCACCTCGCCTCGATTGGCCTGCCGCAAGCGCTCGTTAATCAAGCCCACTTCGTCCGGATGGATCAGCGCTGACCAGGCCGCCGCGTCGCGAGGCAGGGACTCGGCGATGTAGCCCAGGGTGCCGCTGCTATCGCCATGGAAGTGGACCACTCCGGACGCAAGATCCCAGGTCCACAGGGCGATGCCGGCGTCTTCCAGCACGAGGCGGGGCCATACCCCGTCGACGCCTGCGAACGGGTTTTGGGGGCTACTTTCACGCCGCTGGCTCACCACTCACCTCGCACCAATCCGGCAAGAATACACCGGTACACTATGTGATCGCCTGCCTTTTAGCATCATATTGCAGGTGCTCTTCACCATCGATGATCTCCACGAGATGCTGTACCACCCGCCAGACATCGGCAAACCCCGTGTAGAGGGGCACCGGCGCCAGCCGGATCAGGTTGGGGGGCCGGAAATCCGGCACCACTCCCCGGGCGCGCAGGGCCAGTCCGATGCGGTAGGCCTCCTCATTTCGCTCCAGGGCGATGTGCCCACTCCGTCGACGCGGGTCCCGCGGTGTACCCACGGCAAACTCATACGGTGCCTTGGTCAAGCGCGCGTCCACCAACTCGATGAGATACCCGGTGAGCTCCCGCGACTTCCGCTCCAAGACTTCGATGCCCACCTCGGCGAAGATCTCCAGGGAGCCCAGCAGGGGGGCCGCCCCGAGGATGCCCGGTGAGGAAACCTGCCAGCCCCCGGCGTCAGGCTGCGGCTCAAAGTCCAGACGCAGGTCGAACTGGCGCTCCTTGGCGTAACCGAACCACCCTGCCAGGGCCGGGCCGAGCCCGAAGTGACGTCGATTTACGTATAGGAAAGCCGGTGCGCCGGGCCCGCCGTTCAAATACTTGTACCCGCACCACACCGCAAAATCCACGTCCCAGGCATCGAGTTGGTGCGACACCGCACCCACCGAGTGCGAGCAGTCCAGGCCCAGGGGGATCGACCGCTCCCGGGCCGCGCGGCAGAGCCGTTCCAGGTCCAGCAGCTGCCCACTTCGATAGAGCACCGAAGGCAGAAAAACGAGGGCCACATCATCGCCCATTTGGGCTTCGATATCCGCTTCATCCAGAGTCCGGCCGTCCCGGCTCTCCACCAGAATGAGATCCCGCTCGGGGTCTGCGCCGTGCAAGGCAAGCTGGCTTCGCAGAGCATAGATGTCGGTGGGGAAGTTCAGGGCGTCGGCGAGAATCTTTTTTCGGCCTGCCGTCGGGCGATAGAAACTGCTCACCAGCAGGTGGATGTTCATGGTGGTGGTCCCTGTGGCCACCACCTCATCCGGGGCGGCGCCCACCAACCCGGCCACGAGCTCTCCCAGCCGCTCGGCATACCAGAACCACGGTGGATCCGCCTCCAGCCAGCCCCTGACGCCGAGCTGCTTCCAACTGTCCAACACCCGGGCAAGGCTCTCCTCGGCGCCAATGGAAAGCAGGCCCAGAGAGTTGCCATCCATGTACAGCGTCGATGGCGGCACATGGAACCGATCCCGCAGGGGTGCCAGGGGATCGCGTTGATCCCGCTCCAGGGCTGCCTCGAGGGAGTGTTTGTGCTCGCTCATCCGTCGTCCCCGAAGTCGGTCCCAGACAGCGCGGGAAAGAGCATCGTGGCCACCCGCTGCAGGTCCAGGCTCCCGTCGGGGGTGGTGGGCAGAATCTCGGTCACGGCGCTATGCAGATCCACCGCGTCGTCGGTGAAAATGGGCAGGATTTCCGTGGGCGCCGAGTACAAATGTTCCATGCTGCTCAGGCGCACGGGAAGCCCCCAGGTCTCCGACGGCGGAGGGCCACTGAGACCAGGCACTCCGGCCGGAGACTCCGCAGGCGGCTCGATCACGCGCAGCTCCGTGGAGTGCACCCGCTCGTACGGCGTGGTCTCCGCGGCCTCATCCACGCCCTCCACGGCGGTGAAGTCCAGCGCGGCATCCGCCCCTTCGTCGGACCGCTGGGGCAGCTCGATGAAGGTCTCGAAGTCGCCGAGCTTCTTGATGGGGAAGCCGGGTTTGGTTTGCCCGCGGCTCCCGTATCCCGAACCCACGGGGGCCGCCTCCTCGAGATAGGCCTGGGCGAAGGAGAAGCCCTTGGTGGATTTGTACCCGGCGCGGGTTTGGATGACACGCTGAGCCGCGGTCCAGTCCTGCAGCAGCCGCGCAAAAGAGGGCTCCTGGTCCCCATCAAAGCTGCGGGTGCGCACGAGATAGGACTCATGCAGCAGATCCCCCAAAAAGGGACTGCCCTGGCGCGCCTTGCGCAGAATGCGCGCGTAGTTGAACAGCCCCGGCAGATACCTCTCCTGCAGCACCCGCAGGTAGTCGATCCAGGCAGCATTTTCCGGCGCTCGTCCCACGGCCAGCACGTCGCCGCGCAGATGAGTCGCAAAGTCCGCGATGAGGTCGGCGAGCACCTCCAGCCGATCATAGCCCGCCAAAGCGATGAGCTCCACGTGGTGCCGCAACAGCGCTGATATGGGCTCCGCCGTGGCCGGATCCTGGGAAGCCACGGCGTTAATCAGGAGCTCGCGATGCGCGGCGGAGAGGCGGTCGTCCCGCTCGAGCAACTTAACCAGGGGCGGACGCCGAAGAGAGGCGCACCCCAGCGTGAACTTCAGATTGGATAACACCTCGACCCGCCGCGGGTCCGTGCGGCGCTGGATGAGCTTCTCCGCCGTAGCAAAGCGCGGATAGTGGCGAAGACGATCCCCCCAGCGGGTCTCCACCAGCTCGATCTCTCCCTTGACGATGGACTCGAATACGCGCCAAAGCATGAGCTGAGTGGCGGGCGTGGGAGCAAGGAGCGTGCCCCGGCGCGCCAGCCTGCTCCAGGTGCGGATGACCCGGGAAGAGGTGGCCGCCGCGGCGCTCACCGGATCATCAAGCCCCTCTGAGAGCTCGAACAACGCCTCCAAAGCGTTGAGCAGAAGCTGACGCTCCGCCATGTTGGAGGCGTAGATCCCGATGAAGAGGGGGAAGTAGCTTCCGTCGTCAAAGGTCGTGCCCGACGCGACCTCAGCGTAGCGACGGCAGCGGTGGCGCACGAGCAGCTTGAGCTCCACGGGGCCGATGCCCCAAGACCGCTGCCGCTTCACTGCCCGGTGCACCAGCTTCTCGAGACCCTGTACAAAGTCGCCGATGTCCGGATCTCGGATCTCGGCGTGCAATGCCTGGCGGTACTCGGGATGCAGCGCGGCGCTCATGGGTACCACCAGTCTATCGGCCGACCGGTATCACCGCAAGTAAAAGTTGTATTTTACAGCACAGTCAGCACCAGAAGCAGAACCTCTCAGACGACCGGCTGAAGCTGTTCGATCTTCGCCGCGCAGATGAAGTCGTTTTCCGAGATCCCGCCAATGGAGTGCGTGTTGTAGCGCACCTCGCAGGTGCGATAGTTGAGCACAAGCTCCGGGTGGTGATCTTCCCGGTGGGCGATCCACGCCACCGCGTTGGCAAAGGCCAGCGTCTGGTAGTAGTTCTTGAATCGGAAGACCTTCACGATGCAACCATCCACCAGGCTCCATCCGACCACGGATTTCAACTGCTCGACAATTTCCGGCTCCGTCAGGGGAGCCACTCCCCCCTCACAGGGCTTGCAGGACTTATCACCCAAAGCGTCCACGGGACACATCTCGGACATGACGACCTCCTCGGCCACAGGGCCGAGGGGACAACATAAGCACCCGTCGCCAAGACGCCAACCCGCCCGCAAACACAGATTAGCGGAGCACTTTGAGCAGGAGCAGACGGCGGGACTCGATCTCGCTCGAGGCCTTGTCGATGGCGGCATCCAGGGATTTGAGCTTGGAATTGACCCACTTGAGGGCGCCCTCGACCTGGCCGCCCTCTTTGAACACCACGCCCCAGATCTTCTTGAACGTTTTATCCAGCAGGGAGTCCAGCAGCTTCATGGCGGCGCCGAGGGCCCACGTCTTGAGGGTACCCTTGGCCTTGGCGATGATCAGGTTCACCGTCACAGCCAACACGCCACCGGCACCAGGCACCGACGCGGTCAACGAGGTCAGGGCGTTGGCGGCCTTGTCCAGGATGGGGCTGACCACTTTGTCCCACTGCGTATTGAGCAGCATTTCAAATCGCGGACGGATGGTCTCCCGCACTCGCTGCTCCACGAGCTGTTTGAGCACGTTTTTGAGATCGCCGGTGACCGCCTGGGCCTTGGCAAGCAGGGACTTGAGCTTGGCCTTGGCCTGCGTCAGCTCGCGACCCGAGGCGGTATACACCACCAGGAGCTGCTGTTGCACATGTTGCCACTTGTCGTAGCCGGCAACGACCTTCTGCACGAGCTTTTCCACGTCTTCGTTAAAGACGAGCTCCATACCCTTGGAGATGGCCTTGTCCGCCAGCTCCTGCGCCACCTTCTGGAGCTTCTCTTTCACGTCGGCCAGATACTGGTCCATCTTGGCCTTGGCCTTCTCCTTGAAGCCGTCAATGACGCGCTTCACCGGGCCCCACTGCCCCACCTTGCCGGCCATCTCCATGGCGCCGGTGAGCTCGGACTGCACCACCAGGCCGAAGTAGGGCCGGAACAGCGGCGAGCCGTACTGGAAGTTGTCCTCACCACGGAACAGGCCGAAGGCACATCCGAACTCGAAGTACGTCTGGCCGACCATGCGCAGTCGGAAGCCGAGGATGGCCTCGTGGGCCGACCCGAGGGCCCCCTCCTCGCTCAGGTCAAAAAAGCCATTGAAGGGCGTCTGCCCCACGAACTCCGCGAGCACATCCAGCCGGTCCTTGAGGATCGTGAAGCCAATGCCCACACCGTAAAAGAGGTGATGCGTCGTGAACATCTCCCGCAGGGTGCCGCACTCCGCGGCGTTGCCCGAGCCATCCTGCAGGTCGCACATGCGGGTGTCGGTCCAGATCGAGTACTGGCCGAACCGTAGGTGCGCGCCCACGTTCAACGCCAACCGCAGCCGCCCCTTGAGCAGCGTGCGCTCCAGCAACACGACCGGCGTGAAACGAACCCGCCCCGGGCCCAGGAACGAGTCGGGTTTGGACGTCGGAAAGGCCGCCGTCAGCCGGATGCCCAGCCCCACCGGGAACCTGGGCTGCTGGAGGATGCGCCCCTTGAGATGCAGGACCAGGTCCCCGATGCCGAAGCTGCTGATGGTGTCTTCGTCGACCCCGATGAGCTGCTGGGCGGTGGGCGTGGTGAAGCCCGACCAGAAGGTCACCGGCACCCCGAGGCCCAGCTGAAAATATTTGGAGAGTCCCAGGGCCGCCACCAGGTTGCCCGTGGCGAGGTGCGAAATGCGGTACCTGCTGTAGATGTAGTCCGGGCTGCCCAGGGTGCAGACGTTCTGGTTCAAACACCAGGTGTTTCCCCCCGGCGTGGGCGCCCGCAGCGAAAACGGCAGGTAGCCATAGTTCACGTTGACGCCCACCGAGAGCTGCAGATGCCCCACGGTCTCGGGACCATCCAGGGTGATGTACCCCTTGGAGTCCACCGCTGGACGAAAGAGCTGCATGTCAATGGCGCCGCCGGCCTGGGCCGCGGCGGTTCCCCCCGACGCTGCCATCAGCAGGAAGACCAAGCCAATGAACAATTTCCTCACGTTACACCTCCGAGGTCAGCTTGCCCTCACGCGGGCGCCCATCGCTATATGTTCAAGACACATGATCCTGTTTTGTGAAGCATGGTCAACCGCTTATCCGGCCTCTTCTTCCACCTCCGCCACCTCGGCGCGGCCCCGGGTGGCGTCGGCCAGCGCGCGCTCGAAATCAGCGCGATGGCGCTGCTCCAGTCGCACCCTGAAGGTGGCGCCGTCGGCGGTGTAGTCTTCGGCGAGACGGACGAGATCCGGCGTCCGGGCGAGCAGTCCCTGCGCGGCGCTGACATCGGCAAACGAGACCACCAGGCGAAGCTGCACCGCGGGCCAGCGCTCCACCGCAGGGGCCGCGCGCAGGCAGGAGGCCGCCGCGCCCCCGTAGGCACGGACGAGACCCCCGGCGCCCAACTTGATCCCGCCGAAGTACCGCGTAACCACGACCAGAACGCGGTCCATGCCCTGGCCCTCAATGGCCGCGAGGATGGGGCGCCCCGCCGTGCCCCCCGGCTCGCCGTCGTCCGAGAAGCGGTACTGCGCGCCGATGCGGTAGGCCCAGCAGTTGTGGGTGGCGTCGGGGTCCGACAGCTGCGCCAGCCGGGCGAGGGCCTCCTCGGGAGAGGCCACGGGCATGGCGCGCACGAGAAAGCGGCTGCGCTTCTCCTCGAGCTCGAAGGTGGCCTCGGCGGCCAGGGTTCGAATGGGCTCACTCACGGTCATGCTGGCTTCACGGCCCACCCTACCTTATTTCCGTGTTACGATCACAGGCTGCATCCACCCGGGAGGACGGACCCATGCGTATCCTGCGAGTCCTGCTCGTATTGTCTCTTTTGCTGGCGGCCTGCGGTCCCACCAACTCCGCGGGCGACTGTGGAAGCTGTGACCCCGACCAGGTGTGTGTCAACGGCCAGTGCGTCGACGCCACCGACGGCGGCACCGACGGCGGCGACGCGACCCTGTGGCCCGACGCCGGCTGCCCCTGGGCGCAGTGCGGCGCGGTGTGCTGCCGCGCCGGTGAGTTTTGCGCGCTGGGTGAGGCCTGCGCCGTGGAGCAGGATCCCTGCGTGACCTCGGACGACTGCTGGTACGACAGCTACTGCGACAACGGCACGTGCATCCCCTACGGCATCCCCGCGGGGCACGACCACGACGAGAGCTGCGAGAACCCCATCGACATCACCGCCATCCTGCCGGCGGAGCAGTGCCGCTGGACGGGCCCCCCCGCCGGAGACGCGCACCCGGACCACTACCAGGTGATGTCCACGCCCATGGTGGTGGACTTCGACTTCGACAGCGACCCGTACACCCTGCACCCATCGATCGTGTTCACGAGCTTCCCCACCGTAGGTCACTACCAGGCCCCGGGGGTCATCCGGGTCATCGACGGCAACGACTGCAGCCAGCAGTTCAGCTTCGATGCCGTGGAGGATCAGGCCATGTCCCCGGCCCCGGTGGCGCTGGGCGACCTCGACGGGGACGGCCGCGCGGAGATCGTCGCGGCCGCCCACGGAGGCGGCCTCCTGGCCTATCGCTACGACGCGGCGGCCCAGACCTTCACTCGGCTCTGGCGCTCGGGCTCCTGCGTCGGCGGCGGGCCGCCCACCACGCCGGACTACACCGGCGGCGCTGACATGTGGTCCGGGCCGTCCATCCACGACCTGGACGACGATGGGGACCCGGAGATCATCTATGGCGCCACGGTCTACCGGTCCGACGGCTGCCTCGTCTCGAACAGCCTCGGCTTCCCGGCCTACCACAAGGGCCTGATCCCGGTGCTGGTGGACGTGGACGCGGACAACCTGGTGGAGCTGGTCATGGGCAACGGCATCTACACGTGGTCCACCGCCCTGCAGGACTGGGTGGCGGAACCCTACTTCAACGGCGCCGGACTGGATCATGGCCAGGTGGCGGTGGCCGACTTCGGTGACTGGCCCCTGGCCTCCCAAGGCGGTCTGGACCGCGCCGAGGTGGTGGTCATCTCGTCGGGCTTCGCCCGCGTGCAGACCATCGAGGGTACGGTGATCTTCGGACCGGTGGCCATCCCGGGGGGCGGCGTGGGCGGCGCGCCCACCGTGGCGGACTTTGACGGAGACGGGCGCCGGGAGTTCGCCACCGCCGGCGGGAGTCAGTACGTGGTCTTCGACTTTGACTGTCTGCCGGGTGGCGATCCGGCCGGCTGCAACGGACAGTCGCCGGGCACGGGAGTCCTGTGGACGCAGCCCTCCCAGGACCAGAGCTCCAACACCACCGGTTCGAGTGTGTTCGACTTCGACGCCGACGGCGCCGCCGAGGCGATCTACGCCGATGAGTGCTTTCTGCGGATCTACGACGGCGCCACCGGGGTGGTGCTCTACAGCGCCGCGCGGTCCTCGGGCACGACCTACGAGAATCCGGTCATCGTGGATGTCGACGGCGACTACCGCACCGAGATCGTCTCGGCGGTGAACGACTACGCCGCCGGCCTGGTCTGCCCGGCCACGGACCCGCTGATGCCGAGCGCGTCCTACCAGGTAAATCACGGCATCGTCGTGCTGCGAGACGTCGAGGACCGGTGGGCCGCCTCGCGCCCCGTGTGGAACCAACACGCCTACTCGGTGACGCACATCGGGGATCACGGGCAGATCCAGCAAAGCTCCCTGGTGGACCGCAACTGGCAGGACCCGGTGCTGAACAACTTCCGCCAGAACGTGCAGGGGGACCTGACCGCCCTGGGCGAGCCGGACCTCACGGCCGGCGGGGACGTGGGCACCGTGGCCTGTATCGGCACCGTGGCCACCATCTCGGCCCGGGTTTGCAATCGCGGCACCCTGCCCATGGTCGGCGGCACCGAGGTGGCGTTCTACGAGGACGACCTCACCGGGCCCGAGCTGTGCCGCGCCACCATCCCCCTGGCCCTCGGCGTGGGCGACTGTCTGGTGGTGAGCTGCGAGGCAGACCTGGCGGGCCAGATGATCGACGTCTTTGTCATGGTGGACCCCGACGGTGCCACCGCCGAGTGTTATGAGGCCAACAACGGCGCCCTGTATCAGGGCGTGGCCTGCGGAAACATCCCCTTCTGAGCCTGGTCTCCCACCCGGGAGCTCAATCCCTACAAATTGGAGCGGTTGAGTTGACAATCCCCCTGGCGGGCCAACATTGTAATGGAACGCCAGCGGCCCGTCGGCCCGAGGGAGCTACCCATGACCGTGATCAAAGAAGGCGAAAAGACCACCTACGAATTCCACTTCAGTCCGGTCAATCGGCCCCGATACAAAGTGGGACAGATGGTGCACCACAAGCTGTTCAACTACCGTGGCGTCATCGTGGACGTGCATGACGGATACCGCGGCACGGACGAGTGGTACGACGAAACCGCCAAAACCAAGCCCCCCAAGGACAAGCCCTGGTATGAGGTCCTCGTGCATGACTCCGCACGGGTCACCTATGTGGCCGATCGCAACCTGGAGCTGGACCTCACCGGCATGCCCGTGACCCACCCGTTGATCCGCGTCTTCTTCAGCGAGTTCGACCGCGGTGCCTACCGCGTGGGCGGCCCCTCCAACTGATCAGCGCTTCGGGCGCGCCATGCCCAGATCGATGAACGACTGACAGGTGTCCACGAGGGTCTCTTCGAGGGGGCGGTACGACAGGCCGAGCTCCTTGCGGGAGCGGCTGTTGTCGATGACCACCGACCGCCCCAGCTGCTGCCGAAGAAAGGCAATGCTGAGCCGCTTGTCAAAGAGCGCGGCCGCATAGACAGCTACGTCCGGCAGCGGCCAGGTGGGCACGGGGTAGTCCGGGAACCGCGGCGCGATGATCTGCGCCATCTCCCGGATCCAGAGCCCACGGTTGTGCAGAATGTAGCGTCCGCTGGCCTCGGGGAGCTCCAGGGCAAGCTGGTGTGCCAGGGCCACGTCCCGCACGTCCACCAGTCCCAGGTAGAGACGCGGACAGGCCGGCATTTTCCGCACGAGCAGGTCCCGCAGGGTGTTGGGGCTGCTGCGCACGTGCGCCTTTTTGATCAGCGGCCCCATGACCACCACGGGGTTGAGGGCCACGAGCTCAAACCGCTGGGCCTCGGGCAGCGCCTTGTGAAATTCCCAGGCGGCACGCTCGGCCAGGGTTTTGGCGAGCAGGTAGGGCGTGACCTTCAGGTCGGCGCTCTCGTTCCAGTCGGCCTCGGTGAAGACGTAGCTGTCGGGCTTGTCATGACCGGTCACCGCCGCAATGGAAGAGGTCAGCACCACCCGCCGCGCGGACCCGACCCGCTGTACGGCCGACAGCACATGCGCCGTGCCCTTCACCGCCACATCCACAATGTCTCGCTGGGGGTCCTTGGCAAAGAGCCTCACCGAAGAGGCCATGTGACACACCAGCTCACAGTCCCCAAGGGGGGCGTCGAGGGAGTCGGGCTCCATGACGTCCCCGCGCACCACCTCGAGCGGATGGTCCGGCGCCTCGGCCAGGGTGCGCAGGTGGCCGACGTTCTCTTCGTTGTCCGGATCACGCACCATGGCGCGCACGCGATAACCCTGGTCCAGCAGCCGCTTGACCACGTGGCTGCCCAGGTAACCCGTGGCGCCGGTGACGCAGACCCGCCGCCCGTTGCCGCCCGCCGGGGTCGTCCCGTTGCCGCTCGCCGGGGTCGTTGCCTCGCGGCCCGAGGCCTGGATTTTGTCGTTCATGGTCTCCTCCACCGACGACGTCGCGCCGACGCGGGCCGAGCATACGCTCTCCCCTCGAGGATGCCAATAGGTGGCCCATCACCAGGGGCTGCGGTAAGCTGCGGACGATCATGCCCCGACCCGTGACCCAAGGCGCCCGGCGCACCGCAATCTGGGCCCTGCTGGGGTTCTTCGTCGCAACCCCGTCTTGCCGGGGTACGGACAAAGTCTCCCGAAAAGCCCCCGCCTCGAAGCGGTCTCTCACCGCGACGCCTCCCCGCGCCAACCCTGCTCCCCCGGTTTCGCGCCCGGTCCGCCCGGCTCGCCGGCCTGCCGCCTCTCCGCCGGTCGCCGCGCGGCGCGCCACCCCACCGCGCCCCTCCCCCTACCGGGCCTGCCTCACGCCACCCAAGGGCATGAAGTGTGTGCCCGGTGGCCCGTTCTGGCGCGGCAGCGACAAGCACGGCCGCCGGGAACGCCCCCGGGCGCGCGTGGTGGTCTCGACCTTCTATCTGGACGCCCACGAGGCCGCCAACCCGGTGTTCGAGCAGTGCGTGAAAAGCAACCTCTGCAAGCGTCCCAAAAACTTCCGGCGCTATCGCGGCTTCCACGGGCGCACCCAACCGGCCGTGCCCGTGAGCTGGTACAACGCCCAGAAGACGTGCCTGATGCTCGGCAAGCGACTGCCCACGGAGGCCGAGTGGGAGAAGGCCGCCCGCACCACCGACGGGCGCACCTACCCCTGGGGCAACGAGCGCCCGCGCTGCAGCCGGGCCCACTACCGCGGTTGCAAGCCGACCACCACCCGGCCCGTGGGGAGCTTCGCGGCCAACCCCTACGGCCTCTTCGACCTGGCCGGCAACGGCTACGAATGGGTGGCGGACTGGGCGAGCGACTGCTACGGGGGCTGCCGGCGGGCCTGCGGCGCGGCCTGCGCGGGGCCCGATCCCCAAGGCCCCTGCGGGGGCGTGCTCAACTGCCGGGGTCACCGCCGTCGCGTGCTCCGGGGCGGCTCCTGGTACTGGTCCACGAACCACATCCGCGCGTCCTGGCGCCGGGCCGAGTATCCGCGCAGTGGCGGTCACCGCCTCGGCTTCCGATGTGCCACCCGGGATCCCAACCCCCGGCCCCGCACCCCGTCCGAGGTGCAACGGCTCATGCGCAGCTTGCGCACCACGCCCCTAGCGCTCTAACCTCAGGTCAAACCGAGTTGCTCTTGCCGCAATCGGGACAGTCCCAGGTGACGCTGTTGCACGAGAAGATCTTGTCGTTGTCCTTGGCGCACTGCTGACAGATGTGAAAATCGCAGAAGCGGCACACGTGGAAAAGCAGCACCGGCCGCGAGCAATAAGGGCACGCTGTGTTGGGAGGGAATTTGCGGCGCCGGGAGCCGCCGCGTCTGGGAAGCCCAGCCATCACCGTCGCCTGCGTCGCCAGAGCCACATCAACGCCAGCAGCAGCGCCATGCCCAGCCCCGTACCCGTACCCGCCGCGGATGCCCCGTCCGCCGCGCGACACCCGCACCCGACCCTGGGAGTGTCCCCGCCGCCCGGGCCGCCGTCGGGCCGGAGGGTGTCACGCTCCACCACCGTGAGGATTCCGGGGGCCGTGAGCTGCTGCCCGTCGCGATTGGTCAGGATCAGGTCCTTGGCGCCCAGCTCCGTGAGCAGGGGAATCGTCAGCTGGAAAGACACCGCGTCGGGTAGCACCAGATCGATGGAGGCGACCTGTATGGCTTCGTCCCCGAACGCCAGACGAAATTCTCCCCCCGCCTGGAACCCGGCCCCGCGGAGCACAAAGGGCACCCCCTGCTGGCCACGCTCCACCACTGACGGCTCGAGGATCAGTTCCGATGGCAGCTCCAGGACCGGCTCGAAGGTGTAGGTATAGCTGGACACCGGCCAGCTGCTCGGCGCCATGTACTGGTCGGGATCGTACCCGTCGTCCCCGAGATTGGCCACCACCAGCAGGAGGGTGTCATACCCCGCCGGCTGCACCACCACGGTGCCGTCCCAGGTCTCGGGGTCCAGGGTGAGCGCGACGGAATCCGTGGCCTGGCCGCCGCCTGAGAGCACTACCCGCGCGGCCCAACGCGTGTCGTCGTCGCCGTTGAACCGCACGGCAATGGGGTGCTCGTAGAACGCGGGCAGATCCAACAGGACATGGTTGGCGCCGAAGGCGGCCGGCGCTTTGGTGGGCGCTGGAGACTCCTGGCGAATCGGGAGCTGGCCGTGGAAGTGCTGGGCGGCGAGGGCCACCTCGGCGTTGTCGAACTGCCAGGCACCAAAGATGTGCTCCCCGTCGTCCCGGCTCCCCACGAAGAAGCGCGCCTCGGAGAAGTCCAGCAGGATCTCCTCCATGGTGTGATCAAAGCCCCGATCCGCCACGGTCGCCTCGATGGCGTCGAAGTAGTCCGGCTCGTTGAGCTGCGCGTTCTGCACGCAATTTCGCCAGATCTCCGCCACGAACTGCGGCGGATCCGCGGGCGCGTAGGTGTCGGCCAGATACCACACAAAGAGTCCGCCACCGTACTCGTAGGCGTCGCTGTTCTGCTGGTTCATGTAGTCCAGGGCGCGCCACGGCTGCCCCTGGAACAAAAACATGGTGCCAATGGTGAACCCGAGCTGGCCCGGAAAAACCCGACTCTGAATGTACGAAGCGGTGTTCTCCCAAAAGGGCGCCGGCTCCAACGCGTCCATGGCCGCCTGGGTGGCGTGGTTCAGCTCGTGGGCCACCGTGCCGGCGATGTCCCACTGGCTGTTCGCCGCCGGGTCCACCACGATATAGGTGAAATAGTCCGTGTGGGGTGTGGCCGGGTTTTCATCATAGGGGGCCGTGTAGGCCGCCCCACTGCCGTTCGTCGAGGTGATGTAAAAGCGGTACCGCTCGGACCCGGGCTCAATGGGCGGTTCCCAGAACCCGTACTCATCAATCAACACGTCCCAGGCGATCTCGGCGTACTCCAGGGTCCACTCCGCGAGGGCCTGGTCCACCGTTGATTCGTAGCTCACCCGGATGGGGTGGGTGGTCGACTCGATGACAAGAGACAGATCATCCGGCGGCAGCAACAGCCGGTGCAGCGCGCCGCCCTGGGCCTGATTGTCCTGCACCCAGCGCATGGCCTCGAGAAAGATCGGGGTCAGGCTGCGCCGCTCGCCCCCCCCCGCTCCGAAGCGCAGGGCGAGATCCCGCAGGTCCGCCGGGAGCAGGTCCGGGCGCCGCACCGCCGCCACCCGATACAGGAGGCGCGTCTCGGCATCAATGGCGCCCCGCTCGTAGCGACTGTCGATGGCGCCAAACAGGTCACCAGGAGAAGCAACCGCAGACCCCGGAGAACCCAACACAGAAGAGAGAACCACTAACGTAACTAAGCTCATTCGTTCATCCCAGACAATAACTCAGCCGCCAATATGACTCGCGGGCTCGGCGATATCAAGGGCAGGCTTCTCCGCCTCGGGCGCGCACCCGCCGCTGCGCCGCTGCGCCGCTGCTCTGCCCACGGAGCGCTCCGCGCTCACCCGAGAGCGCCAGGGTCTGCCCCACACCCCTCCCGGCCAGACCCAACCGCTCGGGTCCCCTCCCCTTTCGCGCACGGGTTCAACCTGACGCCCCGGACCTCCGCCGCCGGAACCCCCCACTCCACCCCAACGGCTCCGGGGCCCGCCGCCGAGGCCCTCTGGTCCTCCCCAACGGCTCCGGGGCCAGCCGCCGGAGCGCCCTGTCCTCACCGACGGCTTGTCAAGCGTGCATTGTCCTGCATCTCAAGTCGTTAGCAGGTTCCACAGGATGAGCTCCCAGTCCACAAATCCCTGCTCACCGAGACAATCCAGCAGGTCCCCAGAACGATGCAAAACATGTAGAGACAGTCCAGGATCACCGTCGCTGGACCCCGCCCTTGCGCTTGAGACCCAAGCCATGCAGGAAGAGGTCCGGCGCATCGATCCGGCCATCGGGTCGCTGCCGCAGGATGCCGACCTCGACGAGGTAGGTAACAAAGTCCCTGGTATCCGTGAAGGGGGTGACTGGTGGTGACCCTACCTGTCGGTCATCTTCGTTCAGGAGCTTCTCCATTTGTCTTCGCTCGATTGGCACGAGGTGTCCGTCCAGTCTCCCTCTAAGCGCCTCCATCCAGTGCCACTCGTCATGGGCGTGATCCACGTGCTCCGAAGAGACGCGATCCAGGGCTCTGCGCAGGGATGATGGGTGCAAGATGCGCATCCCGCCCACCGCGTTGGGGCCATCCGTTTCGAAGCGCGCGGCCTCCTCGAAGAGTCGAACCAGTGGCCGGGGCACAGCGCGTCCCCGCCCATCACGCACATGGGCCAGGGGCCAACGGTGGCTAAGCCCCTTCTTCTTGTTCGATCCCATGTAAGGACCGACCATGCGCTCGATCAGGGGTCGGGCATCGGTCCAGCGCTTGAGAGTGGGGAGGAATCCGAGCTTGGGGACGTCCTGCCATTCTACATTGGTCTTTATATCCCGCAGGTATTGGGAGAGCTTGGAGCTGGTGCTGGCGACCCGCCGGAGCAACATCGCGTACAGCTGTCGGTCGCTCCAGGCGAGGTCAACCCGCCCGGCCGCCAACTTGGCAAGGTCGGCTCCACCGCTAACCGCGAAGCGATCGAAAAGGTCCGTGCGCAGAAATACTTTGGGCCGGATCCTACGCCAACGGCGCGCGTAGGCGGCCCAGAAAGCAACCAGCCCGCTGATTCCAGCCGCCATCGCCTCCCAATCTGAGCCTCCTAGGGTATCGAGCTCATCGTAGGCGACGAAGAGATAGCGGTCCTGTCGCTCCAACCGCTCGTCGAGGTCGTCCAGGGCCAGCAGTGGTGCATCACCGGCCGCGGCCCATGCCCCGTGGACCTCACTGATTGACCCTCCGCGAGCGTTATGTAGCGCTTGGAGGTCCTGGGACCCATCATCGGGATCGCAGACGAGCCGCACGAGATAAGCAAACCAGAGGTCCTGAATAGGTTGGCTGCTGCCATTGCCCAGGGCGAGGAAGCGACGGAGTCCGTTCGCATCGAACACGCCGTGACCGGCTGGATATGCCTTTCTCCACTCCATCTTCTCGGGAGAGGGAAGGGAGCGGCCACCGGCTTGCGCTACCACGGCATCTAGTAGACCGGTCTCTGTGAGCACTCGAAAGATCTCCGATTTTCCGCTACCGCGTGGACCAACGACCAGCACGACCTCAGGGTCGAGCATACGGAGGTGCTCCTTAACCGGATAGAAGGTCCCGGAAAGTTTCTCGACTGGCTCCCCTTCCGCGCGGCCTTGGCTGCCCATCTGGGAGAGATCGTGCTGCAATTCCAGCCGCTCTTCGGTGCGCAGGCTACTCATCATCCGCCTCTGCGAAACGCGCCGTGATGCGCTCGGCGAGATGCTTGTAGTCGGCCCCTTCTGCCAAGTGGTCAGCGACATCAGCCACATCTCGAAAGTGCGCCAACTGCAAACTGTAGGACAGAGCGGCCGGCACATGGGGGGCATCGTCACTCTCGAGGTCCGCCAGATCCCAGGCGTCGTCGGAAGCTTCTGCGTAGTATCCTGTCTCTGTGTTTGAGAACTCGTCGCGAGCGCGGTCCTCGAACGATTCCTTTGCCCGCCGGGCTGTCTCTGTGTCCGCTGGCACCATCGCCTGGACCAGGATGCAGTCGCCCTGGGATTTGCCCTGGGAAACGCGGCGAGCGCCCAGGTGTTCGATGACCACTCGAAGCCCCAGCCAGCTTTGCTCAGATGGCGTCCCGAACAGCACATGCAGGTGGGCGAGCCCCGATAGGAGTGCGCCCGCTGGCTCCGACAGGCCAGTGCGGGCGTCGAGAAGGATCCAGTCCAGCGCGAGCTGATCGCGAACCGACAACAGTAGCCTTTCGATAGCGGACGGACTTCCTGTCTTTCGGGACGGCTCGAAGTCCACGCGCGCGAGCTTTCCCGGATAGGCGCTGTTGAGAAGACCGGCCGGAAAGACAAAGAGCTCGCCTTCTCCCACTACATCCTGTCGCCGGCAGGGGTGGTAATAGTCTGACAACGGCGCGGGGGCTTCATGCTCCAGCAGTAGGTCGAGCGTCCCCCATTGTGCGGTACGCCCATCAGCGTCCGCCGCCAGGAGGGTTCCAACCCCCGGCGCATCCAGGTCGAAGTCCAGGACAGCGACGCGCTCGCCCATACGGGCACGTTGGATGGCGAAGGCAGCCAACGCCGTACTGCGCCCGAGCCCACCCTTGAACGAGTAGAACACGACCACCGGTGGGCAATTGTCTTCATCGGCGTCACCCAGGGGCCAGAGCGGATCACCGGGGGGGGCGAACCAGGCGCCCCGGTTCCGGTGGCGTTCCAGCAGACGGAGACGCTGTGGGAGCTCACGGTCGGGCTTGGCTTCGCTCCAGGCCACGTCGTGGACTGGATCCGCAACCCCGTCCTTCGCGACCCAAACATCCCCTTGCCACCAACCCCCAGCGCCCTCCTTCAGCACTTGCGCCAAATCCGACTCGAAGGGCTCGCCGTTGTTTGGCGCGCCCCAAACAATGATACGGATCCGCCCAAACAGGTCACTGGCAAGGACCGCTCGGTTGACGCTGGGGTGGTCTGTCAGCCACTGCCTGGACACCTCTATCGCACGGCGCCATGCCTCATCCATGTGCTTGTAGGTCACGTGATCACTCCATCCAAGATCAAGCTGGCAATGGTGTCGGTGTAGAGCTGGTTGGCTTCGCCAACCCACGCGTCCGCGTCAGCCCGGCTCATCGACGGGCTCTCCTAGCGCATGTCCGGCCTCCAACCCACGATAGAAGCAGATGGTAGGTTCTGCACGGTCGGTGTCAGATACTTGGCGGTAACCGCTGTGGCGCTGGTGCTGGCTTTGGCCACTTCAGTGGCAAGGCTTACGAGGCGATGTCCTCGCGTTGCTACGCCATTCTGGACCTGTAGGATCGACTTCAGTGAACATTCTACGACATAGCCCGCGAGGTAGGCAGCTCCGTCAAACCTGGAATCGCCGAGCAGCGCCTTGGCATCCGCAAGGTGTTTCGCCGCTGCGTCGGGGTAATCATCGCCGTTCGGTTTCAGCAAGCTCGACATCAGCGGCTCCACGCGTGGGACAAACCATCCACCCTTCCAAGCTCAACGGACAGTATCTCCGGGCCGATTGTTCAGTGTCAAGCGCGCCTGACAGCGCGCCTGACAGCGGGTGTTAGCCTGACAGCGCGCCTAACAGATGAGTGGAATCGCCGTCCGTGGGTGCTTCATCCAACGCGTAGCCGTCTCGAGTGCATCGCTACTGGCAGGCTTAAACGAGCGGGGTCAGTTGGGTGGTTTGACCGAGGCGGTGAGCAGGAGGGGGAGGTGGTCCGAGGAGTAGCGGGGCTGGTGCAGGACCTGGATTTCGTGGACCTGCACGTTCCGGCTCACGAAGATGTAGTCAAGGCGTCGGTCGGGTCGCGCGGCACCGTACTTGATGTAGGTGAAGTATGCGGACGGGTTTTTTTGATAGGCCGCGGGGGAGACTGCGGTGCGATGGCGCTGGGTGAGGCGGATCAGGGGGCTGTCCGCGCCGGCGTAGTACTTCGCTTCCGAGCCCAGGCGCTGGGCCGACTCTCCCGGGGGGAGCATGTTGAAGTCCCCGGCCAGGATCCAGGGGAACCCGCGCGCGTCGAGCTCGGCGAGGCGCTTTAGAATCACGTCCACCTGGCGCTCCAGGGTGCCGTCGCCGTAGCTGAAGGCGGACAGGTGCGTGTTGAGCAGCACCAGCGGGCGCGGGTGGCCCTCGAGGGGGATCGCCGCTTCGAGGATCGCCCGCTTGAGGTTGAAGGCCCGCCTGACGAACCACTCGTTGAGCTGCGGCAGGGCGTGCCGTCTCGCCCAGGCGAGACGGTAGCGGGCGGCCGTGGCCAGGTGCATGTCCACCCGACCCAGCGCGTTCCCAAAGGGCGCCGGCACGTAGCGCGACCGATGATAGGGCACCGACGTCCAGCAGGACCAGTGGCCCAGACGACGCAGCCGCGCGAGCTCGTCGATGCGCGCGGTGCGCGCCGAGTCCCGGTCCACCTCCTGCAACAGCAGCACATCGGGGCGGTGGGCGGTGAGCAGACCGCCGATTTCGCCGAGGGTCTGCTCCACCTTGGGGCGGCTGGCGTGCACGGCCTTGCCGCCGTCGTAAAAAAAGTGATAGCTGCGCCCCGCGGCGTACTGCAGGTTCCAGGACAACACCGTGAAGCGTTGCCCCGGACGCAGCGTCGCCTCCGAGGCAGGGCCAGCGCACCACACGGGAGCCTTCTCGAGAGGCTTTGGGAAGTAGTTCAGACCCCGCACGAGCAGCGCTCCAACCCCGAGCACAACGACCAGCAGCCCGCCCAGGGCCAGGCCGATGCGGATGAGCCTTTGGCGACTGATCACGCCGGGAACACTAGCGCAAAATAGGACTCGGAGGTGAGAAAGCTCGCCAGCTCCGCGAAGTCCTGGGGCGCCAGGGATTTCGAGAGATGGCGCAGCGTCGCGGGCAGGTCGTCGGCCAGGATCACGGCCGAACGCACGGCCGTCTGCCGGGCTGCCCGAAGCCAGGCGCGATGGTCGGGCCCGGGGCTGGCGGCGTACCGCTGCACCACCGGGCCGAGGGCCGCGCGGGCGTCCATGGGCAAGCCCTCCTCGAGCTGGGCCGCCAGGCCGTCCAGCACGGCCGGGGCCGTGAGCCTCGTGCCGAACCCAGGGACCACCGGTCGCGCGGCGGCGGCCAACAGCACGGCCAGCTCCCGGGGGCTGGGCTGCACCGCCAGACCCCGATGCGCGATCAGCGCGGACTGGGCCGCCAGGGCCAGACTGTACGCCAGCTCGAAACGCACCCGTTCCGGGCTGGCCTCGGCGAGGACGCGGTCCACGATGATTGAGAACGGATCCGTGAGCTCCACCGCGAGTCCCTTGTCCACGGCGTCGGCGACGTACAGCCGGAAGCGCTGCTGTCCCAGCGCCTCTCCGAGGGCCTCGGCCAGCTCAATCAGCCCCACGTAATCCCCGGGCTCCTTGGACGAGACCGACGCCAGTCCCTCATAGCTGTCCAGTTCCGGTGGGTAGATCTGGCCAAGATGCGGGGCCAGCAGGGTCACGAGCTCCTGAACGATGCCGACCTGGTCAGGATGGCGAGCCGCCTCCGGAGGGAGATGCCCCACCGCCCGGGGCGGCGTCACGTCCGAGGACAGCGTCGCGGCGTCGTTTCCCAGGACCAGCGACACCACGGCCGCGCGACGGGGCCGCTGTAGCCGCACATAGAGGGCGCGGAGCTGCTCCAACAACGGCTCAGAAGCGCCGGACAGCGCCACCGCCCGGCTGAGCTGGGCCACGGCCTCGGCCTGTTGTCCCTCCACCTCCACCAGGATGGCTGCGCACTGTGCCCGCAGGGACGCGTCGTCGGGCGCCAGCCGCAGCACCGCGTCGATCTGTTCCACGGCCTCATCGGGACGGTCCAACCGCTCCACACACAGCCGCGCCAGGCCAATCCGCGCCGGCACCGCACGGGCGAGGTCTGGGTCCTCGGCGATGACCAGGTAGGCCTTGTACAGCCCCTCCCAGTCCTCGGTCTGGGCGAGCTCCTCGGCCAAGGCGTCCGGATCCGGGACCGCCCCGGGATCCTCGGTCAGCAGCCTGCGGAGCACGGCGCGCGCTTCGTCGGTCTGGTCGAGGCGCGTCCGCAGCACGGCCGCCAGCTCCACCAGAGCCGCACTGCGCTCTGCGGCGGACGTGGCGTGGGCGACCACCTCCTGCAACTGCTCGGCCATGGTGTGCCAGTCGTGCTCATCCTGCAGCAACTCAATGTACTGCATGCGGAGGGTCCGATCGCTGGGATCCTGATCGATGGCCAGACCCAGGTGCACCCGGGCTCGCGGGGAGTCTCCCAGCTGATCACCCCAGAGAATGGCCAGCCGGAGGTGCGTCTCCTTGAGCAACACCGGGTCCAGATCGCCGGCCACCAGACGACTGTAGACCGCCGTGGCCTCCATGAACAACCCGGACTGCTCGTAGATGTCGCCGAGATCCAGCAGCAGATCGGGCTTCTCGGGAGTGTAGCGCACGGCCTCATTGAGCAGCGACAGGCGCCGTGGCACCCCTTCGGGGTCCCGCGGATAGCTCCGCGCCAGGCGCGTGCAAAACAGTGACAACGCCTCTGGATCCACCTCCGCGTCCCGGGCCGCATCCAGGATGCGTTCGAGGGTCGCGGTCGGCAATGCCTCCCGATCCTGGCTCTCGTACAGGCCGAGCAGCTTGTCCACCACCTCCATGGCGTCGGCGTCCAGCCGCAGGGCCGCTTCGAGCAGATCACAGGCGGCAGCCACATCCTGTCGCCGGTCCACGGCGTCCTGGGCGAGCAGCAGGAGATTGCCGGACTGCACCTCCTTGACCCGGGAGAGCCGGCAATCCTGTTCGAGGATCCGCGCCAGTCGCGCCCCTTCCTCGCCGGTCGCGAGCAACATCCGCTTGAGCAACTTCAACGCCGGGAGGTAGGGCTGCTCCGTCTCCACCAGCGCGGTGAGGAGCGCGAGACTCTCCTCTCGCCGTTCGAGGGTGTTGTAGGTCTGGGCCAGCGCCGTGATCACTGCGGGGCGATCCGGATGGTCGGGTCCGCCGGCTTGCAGCTCCTGCTCCAACGTCCAGGCGAGCAGCTCCATGTCGCCGCGCACGAGCGCGAGGCGCTTGACGGCTTCCCGGGCGAGGCTGTCGGACGGATCCAGCTCCATGGCCTCTCGGTAACAGGCGAGGATCTCCTCCGAGCTGCCCCCCAGCCCCTCCCGGCCGAGGGCCAGCCGCAGGAGCAGCGCCCGCCGCAGCGCCGGCTGGGTGACCGACTCGGCCAGCCGGCCCAGCGCGTTGACCGTCCCGGCCAGATCCCCGTGCTCCATGCACAACAGCAGCAAGCCCAGCAACGCCCGGGGCTCGTGCTCCGTCACGCCGAGCACCTCACGGAACGCCTTCGCGGCGCCGGCGGGGGATCCCAGGACCTTCCACTGGTACTCGGCGAGAACCAGCAGCAGCCGGATCCGGTGACCGTGCTCCTCGAGTCGGTGGGCCTCCCGCGCCAGCACATCCGCCACGGTGTCGTGACGCACATTCAACTGGGCGATCTCCACCAACAGCTCCCGGGGCTGCCACAGGTGACCGTACTCCCGCATAATGCGCACCAGCACGTCCAGGGCCCGGGTGGGATCCGGATCGCTCTCCCAGAGCAGCTCCGCCTGCTGATAGCGCAAGACCGCGCGGGAGTGGGGATCAGGTCCGCGCTCGGCCTCCCCGGCGAGCACCCGGATGAGCTGCTCCACGTCCTGCAACTCGGTGGCGCACCGGAACAAACCGTGCACCGCGGGCATGTAGGTCGGATCATCCTCGTAGGCGAGCTTGAAGTGGACCATGGCGAGGGCGGGCTTGCCCAGGCTGTCTACCAGAAGCTCCCCGATGCGGCAGCGCACTGCCGTGCGTTCGGCCGGCGCCACGTGCGGCAGCTGATTGATGTAGGCATCGAGCACGGCCTGGTGGTCACCCTTGCGAGCGTGCGCACGACCGAGGGCCAGCCAGGCGGGGAGGTAGCTGCGATCCACCACGGAGGCAGCCTCGTAGTGCCCAAACGCCTCTTCGGGTCGGTCGAGCTGGCGGTCCAGGATCGAGCCCGCCCAAACCAGCAGGGAGGCCTTGCGCGCCGAATTTTCCAGGAGCTCGGACTCCTCTAGCAGAGTCTCGACGAGATCCTCCCAGCATCCGGCGCGCTCGAACAGTCGCGCGCGGAGCTGCAACAGGGACAGACCCCGCGGGGCCCCGGGCGGCACCCGACGCAGGGCGTTGATGGCGCCGGCCACATTGCTCAACCGGTGCTCGGCCACGATGGCGATGCTCTCGAGCAGGGAGGCGCGTTCGGCCGCGTCGTCAGTAGACTCCAGGCGACTCTCGTAGAGCCCCACGATGTCGCTCCAGCGATTGCTCTCGCCATAGAGGCGCTCCAGCGCCCGCATGCAGAGCTCATCGGACGGGTCCAGCCGCATGGCCCGTTCGTAGGCGTCGATGGCGTCGTCCATGCGCTCGAGCTTGTCGTGCAGCACGTCCCCCATGCGCCGGTAGGCGATGGCTTGCAGCGTGGTGTCGGTGGTGTTCTGCGCCTCGGAGCGATGCATGCGCACGAGGTCCTCCCACCGCTCATCGCGCGAATAGATCTTCCCGAGGCGGCCCAGGGAGCGCAGGTAGGTGGGGCACATCTCCAGGGCACGCCGGTACTGCTCGACGGCCGCGTCGTCTTCCCCCTGGAGCTCGTGCAGCACGCCCGCCTCGTGGTACAGGGCGAAGCGGCCCTGTCGATCCGGGCGGCTCCCGGCCTGGCGGGACAGGAGCTGACGCTTCTCCTCGAGCTCCCCGGTGCGCTCGTACACAGTGGTCAGGAGCTGCATCGCCGGCGCGCAGTCGGGATCCTCCTCCAAGGCCATTTGCAGCTCGGTCCGCGCCGCCTGCGGATCGTCCAGACCGAAGTACGCCACCCGCGCGCTCCAGTAGTGGCGGGTGGCCCGATCGACGTTGGGATCCGCGGAGAGGGCTGCCGCGAGCTCGGCGTGGCGCTTGTCGTCCCGCAGCCCCTTGCGGAGCAAGGCGTGCGCCTGGGGGATACGGGGATCGGCCTCAATGGCGGCCTGGGCGCGCCGAACCAGCTCGGCGGAGGATTCGCCCTCGTTCAAGGCGTGGCTGGCGTGCCAGGCCAGCAGCGTGGATTGAAGCTCCGAGTCCTCCACACAATCTGCGAGACGGGTCAGGCTGCCGCTCGCCGGCTCCTCGCCGCGAGGTCGCCCCTCGAGCAGCAACCTCGACAGCGCGGCGAACACGTCATCGGGCGCCGCTTCGGCGATTTTTTCATAGCAGGCGCGCGCGGACTCGAGATCACGCTGCCCCGTCTCGAGCACCAACGCCTGCTGGGCCAGCAAGGCACACCGGGCCCGCCCCTCGGCCTCCGCCGCGGCCAGGCCGAGGTGCCGCGCGACCTCGTCGCCCGCACCCAGGCGCAGCCCCGCGCGCACGAGCCCCGCGGTGGCGTCCTCGGATTGCAGATCCGCGGCGATGGCTTTGCGGAAACAGTCCAGCGCCCGGCCCGGATCCGACAGGGCGCGCTCCCAGAGACGTCCGGCTTCACAAAAATAAGACGCGCGCTGCGTCGGATCCGAGGACGCCTCGGCCTCGGCCTCCAATTCATCGATGAGAGACCGTGTCTCCTCGGTGAGGTCCACCCCGGCTGAGAGTTGGAAGGAGGCGTAGCGCATAAACTCCCCGGTCCCGAGCTTGTCGGCGTCCGGGTCGATTTGCTGGATCCCGAGATCCGGCTGCGGCGAAATCTTGTGACGTGCTGCCGAGTCAGTCCCACTGGGAGCACCCTCCGGCGTGGTGTCCCGCTCATGAAATTCGGGAGCGTCTGTCTGCGGGTCATCCCGCCCCGGACGTTTCGCGGGCTGAGTGGGTACCTCCTGGAATTCCAACTCGTCGGCGTTCCGTTTAACGATCCGGATCGTGGCCAGACGCTCCCCGATTTTTTGCGTGGACTTGTTGGATTTCCGAGCCATTACGCCATTTTAATAATGGATATAACAAAAAACAGCAAGATTGAAACAAAGCGGCGCATCCGCCCCACGTCTCGCCCGCCGCTCACCGTAGGCCTTGTCGGAGCCCCACACGGAGCGCCCGTTTTCACCGCTGATCGCTACTCGTGTACAAAACCGGCCGGGCTTTGCGGACCGTTATCGATGAAATTCCGCAGGCCGATGTCGAAGTCTTTGGTCTCGCCACAGGTGCCAAAAGCCGTCGCTTCGATTTCGAGTCCCTCGGCGAGGCCGGTGCGCGCGCCGTCCAAAATGACCCGCTGCTGGATCTCATCAATCTTCCGACTCAGGTGGCCCAGGTCCACCTCGGGCAGGGAATCGGGGACCGGTATGGGGCCCGTCTCCAAGGGCTCCGGAGCGACCTTGCCCGAGGCGAGGTCCCGGCACAAGGCCACCGCCAAGGGCACCACGTCCGGCCCTGGCACCTCGCGCGAGATGAGGCCGATCTCCAGCGCCCGCGCCGATGAGATGGGCTCTCCGTTGCGCAGCATGGGCCAGGCCACGGCGAGGCCCACGATGCGCGGCAGCCGCTGGGTGCCACCGTAACCCGGAATAACACCCAGCTTCGGCTCGGGCTGACCCACGAACACGCGCTGTCCGGCCGCGGCGATCCGCACGGTGCACGCCATGGCGAGCTCGAGCCCGCCTCCGAAGGCCAGGCCGTTCATGGCGGCCACCACGGGCTTGCCCAGGTTCTCGGCCAGGTTGAACACCACCTGTCCACGCCGGGACTTGGCCGACAGCCCGGCGATGTCCGGGATCTGCACGAGCTCCTTGATGTCCGCCCCCGCGGCAAAGGCCCGGGTGCCAAACCCCGTCACCACCGCCCCGACCAGGGACCCATCCGCCGCCACGGCCTGGAGATGCTCCTCGAGCTGGTCAAAGACCGCGGTGTTCAAGGCATTGAGTGCCGACGGGCGCCGCAGGGTGATCACGGCCACGTCGCCCTCGTCCCGGCGGACCACCACCGGAATCTTCCACGGCTCGCCCGACGCCGCCTGCGCCTGCAGCAGGGCGGGCACCCGGAAGCCGGCGTGGCCCGCGGCGTACGCCTCCACGAGCGCTAACGCCCGGGCTACTCCAAGTTGGTTCATCATGGCGAAGGGCGGCTTCACCGCCAACGCGGTGGACACGGCGAGCTCCTGGCTGCCCAGGTCGATGACGTCGGCGTCCACCACCTCGGTGACGAGCCCGAAGTACGCGCCCAGCAGCGCCTCGCGCACCCGATCCTCGACATCCGGCGGGACCTCCACGACGGCGCCGCGCTCGGCCATGGGCCAACGCTCCCCCGCATCCGCGGCGCGCCGAAGCATGGAGGGGCAACGGAACCAGGGCATCACACGGGCGCCATACTCAGGCAGCGCCTCGGCCGTGAGCGGATTGCCGCCGCACAGATTCATGGCCGTAAAAGGCCCCACGCCAAATCCAAGGGCCTTTTGGGCCACTGCGTCCACCGTGACGGGGTCGGCCACCCCCTCCTCCACCAGCAGGGCCGCGGCCAGGAACATGCCCTCAAAAACCGGGTTGACGGCGAAGCCGAAGCGACTGCCCAGCCGCACGGGGATCTTGCCCGTCTGCTCGTACAGGACCTCCACGAAGTGCGTCGTCTCCTCGGTGGTCAGCGGGCTCACCGCCAGCTCCACGACGGGGTTCCGCTCCGCCGGAAAGAAATAGTGCGCCACCAACGCCCGCCCCGGCTCGCGCAGCCCCGCGAAGATCACCTCCGGCTCGAGGTGCGACGTGTTCGACGCCAGCACCGCGTCTGCGTCGATGATGCGCTCCACCTGGTTGTAGATCTTCTTCTTGATCGCCAGGTTCTCCGAGGCCGCCTCCACCACGAGCCCGGCACCCGCGAGCGCCTGATAGTCCGAGGTGAAAGACACCGCGCCGGTGACCGCAGCGCCTCGTTCGGCCTTCCAGCGCCCCTTGGACACGAGCTTGCCGACCTTCGCCGACAGCTTGGCCTCCCCGGCCTGCAGGGCCGACTCCGCCACATCCACAACCACCACCTTCACGTCAAAGGGCGCCAGGGCCGTGGCGAAGTGCAGCGCGATGTCCGGTCCGATGTTGCCCGAGCCGATGACTCCGACTTTGTCGATGGTTCTTCCCAGCAGGCACAAGCTCATGGTCCGCTCCTGTAGTTCGATTTGACTGCGATTTCTATCACAGCCCACGGACCCGTGGCCAGGCCGACCTGAGCCCTGCCCAGTCGGTCACGGCGTACGGATATTCCAGCCCGCATGTCGCATTCGCACGTAGCGCAGCACGGTGCCCGAGGGGGCGATGATGTCGAGGGTATTGGTGCCGCGTGCGGGGTAGGCCAAGGGGCCGGAAATGCGCCGGCCGTGGCGGTCGACTCTGGCCCGGGCCAGAGTGTGTCCATTGACGCGCAGCAGGACCTCCACCGGCTCGGACCCGGGGGCGCTGGCGTGCACGGTCACCTGCACGCGCCCGGTGAGGTTGAGACCCAAGAGGATCCGGGCGCGGGTCCCGCGGAAACGCACGGATCGCGCCGACGGACCGCGCTCAAAGCCGACCAGGTGCGGCGCGTTGGGGTGATTGAGCCTGAGCGTGGCGACGCGCCCTCCCCGGCGCCGGTGGGGCGGCCAGGGGAAACGCTCATTTAGCAGATGTTTGCCCACCACGTGATCGTACGCGCTGAGCGGAACGCCGTAGCGCCAGGCGAACACCGCCCGGGCGGGAAAGTTTGCCCACTGCGAGGCCCAGGCCACGATGCGGCCGGGGGGGCCGCCAATTTCCCGACGCAGGATCGGTGCGGCAGGACCCCGGTGGTGACCGCGTACCTTGGTGCAGTCCATCTTTGCGGTGTACGTGAGGTTGCCCCAGGCGAGCAGCGCGGCGAAGAGGCCCGCCCCGACCACCGCCGACGTGCGCGCCACACGCCAACCCAGCTTCTGGCGTCCCTGCCAGGTGGGGCGCAGGAGCAGAAAACCCAACCCGAAGGCGAAGGCCACAAAACACGAGTCGAAGCGGCGCGCACCAAAAGAGACCCCGGCCCACCAGTCCCAGACCGCTCCGTTGGTCCACGTTTGCAGGGCGACGCCAAGCAGCAGCCCCAAGGCGAGGCGGCGGTGACGACGCAGAGCGGCAAAAAGCCCCAGCGCCGCAAGGGCGTACAGCGGCGCCCAGGGAAACAGCCCGTTGCGCGACGAAAAGAGCACCTCATGCCACGCGGGCTCGGTCCAGCGCATGAACGCCGCGGACTGCGGGATCAGCAGAAGCTCCCCGTAGATGACCTTCCAGACGATCATCTGCGGCAGAAACGCCAACCATGCTGCGGCGGCCCCGGCCCCCCAGCGTGGCGCCGTGACGCGCAGGGCGGTGAGCCAGCGCCGCCCCGGGCCCAAGGCGCCGCGGTGGGCGCGCCGAAAATCGTCGACCACGGCGATGACATAGAGCGCGCCCCAGAGCACGAGCTGCGTCCGCGCCAGGGCGGCCAGGCCGAGCAGCGCCCCCAACCCGATCCACGAGCGGTAGCTCCGGGGCTGGTCCCCGCCGTCGAAGGACCGATCCCAGGCGTCCACCAGCCAGGCCACCCAGAAGGCGGCGAAGGGGTGGCTGTATCCCGGCTGACGGACAGCGTAGTAGAGCAACGGGCCACCGGCGGCCAGAAGCAACGGCACCAGGGGCGCGCAGAACCGATCCCCAAGTCGGCGCCGTACGAGTTGATACACAAAAAACAACGCCCCCAGCGAAAACAGCAGCGAGGCGAACATGGCGCCCGCCTTTTCGGTTTTGGAGTAGCCGTTGGCGCGCTCTCCCCGCAGCCGCGCGAGCCCATGCCCGACCAGGTAGGAGGGGAGCGCGTAGAGGGCGGGGCCAACGCTGAAGACGTTCCCCAGGCGCCCGGTGGGAGTCTTCGGATAGTGGAAGTAGTTGCCCACCACCCGGTACTGGTTGGCGAGATCCAGGTCGCGGTCAAAGACGATGGAGGGCAGGTAACAAAAATAGTACCGACCGTCGGTGGAGGGCTCGGCCGTGGTCCCCCGACTGTGGGTGGACGTGAAAAACCAGTGGCACGTGGCCACACAGACCACGAGCGCGATTACCAGCGCGAAGGCCCGCGGAGGCTCCCGTCGCGCCCAACCGACCATCGCCGCGGGCAGGCGCTTGAACCGACGCGTCCCGCGGGCCAGACGCTGCTTCCATTCATTGTTCATGGCAATGTGGGCATCGTAAAGCCGGGCCGGCCCCAGGCCAATGCACAATTGTGATATCTTCTGGAAAAAGTGAGGAGAGGATCAAACGCCCATGAATCATCGCCCTATGACAAGCATCCTCCTGGGCTCCGCGCTGGTCCTGCTGGGCGCGCCCACCGCCCAGGGGACAAAACGCAATGCGCGGTGGTTTACGCAGCTCTACGGCCCCGCCACCAGCGGCCCGGCGGCGCCCCATGCCGCCGCGTATCTCTCCGGGCGAGCCGCTGCCCTGGCCCTCGACGGCGTAGAGCTGCGCCAGGTCTCGCGCGTGCAAACCTGGCGGGGACACCGCGTGGTGCGCTTCGCGCAGATGCACGAAGGGCTGCCCGTGTTCGGGCGCGGGGCGCTTGTGCGCCTGGACCGGGCGGGGCGGGTCTCCACCGTGGTCAACTTCGCCGCCCCGGGGCTGGCGGTGATCCCGCTGCCCGTGGTCACCGCCGAATCGGCCCTCCGCGCGGCCGCCGGCCTCTGGGCCCGGGATCGCCTGGGCAGTCCCGAAATGCAGCTCGGCATCCTGGACGACGGCCACCAGGGTCTCCTGGTCTGGCGGGTGGACGGAAACCTCGCCACGGGCCGCCGGCGCACCTTCGTGGACGCCATCAGCGGCGAACCCCTCCGGAGCTTCACGCTGGCGCGCCGCGCCCCGGGTCGGGTCTACCGCGCCAACCCCATCGCCACGCCCACCCCCGAAGTGCTCGAGCTCGAGAACATGACGGGAGATGGAACCCACCTGGAGGGACGCGCGGGCACGGTCTACCACTATGTTTCGGGCAGCGTGGAGGACTTCGGCGCGTTGGAGCTGGACCAACTGGCCACCTCGGACGGCACCGGCTTTTATTACACCCCTTCACCGTCCATCATCAGATTCGACGACCCCTTCACCGAGGTGAACCTCTACTACCACGTAGACCGCATCGACAGCTACTTCCGGGAGGTGCACGGCCACACGCCCTTTCGCAGCCTGATGGTGGTGGCCAACTATGGGGAGGGACCCGACCAGCCCTACAACAACGCCTTCTCCACGCCGATCACCACGGCGTTGCACGGCATCTTTTTCGGCCAGGGCACGGGGGTGGACTTCGGCCTCGACGGGGACGTGGTGTACCACGAGTTCACCCACTTCGTGATCGACGAGCTGACCCAGATGGGATACCTCGACACGCTCTTTGATGCCTACGGCATGCACTTCGCCCCGGGTGGGCTGCACGAGGGGTTGGCCGACTACTTCTCCTCGAGCGTGATGGACGAGTCCACCACCGGTGAGTACGCCATGGGCGCCGGCGGGGCGCGTGACCTGGTCAACGACCTGGTGTGCCCCGACGACGTCTTCGGCGAGCCCCACGAGGACGGCCGCATCATCGGCGGCGTCACCTGGGAAATCCGCGAGACCCTGGGCGCCTCGGACCTGGCCGACGCGCTGGTCTTCGGGGCCCTGACAATGCTCACCCCCGTGGCCACCTTCGAAGACTTCGCCGCTGCCCTGAACGACACCGCCGCCGCCCTGCAGGCCGACGGCGACCTGACCCAGACCCAGACCGACAGCGTGGCCGCCGTGCTCGACGCCCGGGGCATGACCCGGTGTGGGCGGAGCCTGCCCCTGGATGGCGGGGCCGAGCAGACCACCCATCCCTTCGGATTCGACTGGCTCGCCACCGTGGCCAACAGCGACTGCGAGACCCTCCGGGTGCTCGGCGTGTGGATGCCCGGAGCGTTCCAATACCGCATCGACGTGCCCGCCGACGCCCAGCAGCTCACGGTGCGGTTGCGACAGTCCCCCAACGACCGGCTGCTCACGCGCATCCTGTTGCGGCGCGGCGACCCCATCGAGTACGTGGTTCAGCCGGTCATGATGGGCCTCAGCGTGGTCTTTCCCCAGGCCTTCGACCACGAGCTCGGCGAGTTCGAGGACGCCGAGGTTTCGGTCACCGTAGACGTCCAATCCGACCCGCCCCTGCAGCCCGGGCAAACGTACTACGTGGCCGTGCTCCACCAGAACTGTCCGGACTCCGAGCAGAACGTGAGCGCGTCCACCTCCACCGACGCCCCGACACCGGACGGCGGCATCGAGGGCGACGCCACCACCGACGCCACGGACACCCCGCGCAAAGGCTGTGGGTGCACCACCGGGCACAACGCACCGCCGCTGTTCCTGCTGCTGCTCCTCGTCCTGGGCCTGGGGTGGGTCGTAAAGCGCCGGCGCTATTCCGTCTGACCGTCCTTGAGCTCGCGGACCCGGGCGAGGACCTCTTCGGCCAGGTCGGGAAAGTGCTCCCGCATGCAATCGGGACATACACCGTGGGAGAACGAGACTCCGGTGTGCTTGATCAGGTACTGCTCCACGTCTTCCCAGAAATCACTGTCGTCCCGCACCCGGCGACAGTACGAGCACATGGGCAGGAGCTGCCGGAGCTCAGCTAGCTCGGTGATGTCTTCGAGCACCAGCAGGACATACGTCCGCTCCTCAAAATGAAGCGGCGCGGCGGTGATCAGAAACGACGCAGACCGTACCCGCCCGTGCTGCTCCAGGAGCATCGACACCATCTGTCGCTTGGCCTGCTCCCCCCGCTCTGCGGTTCCGACGGCGTTTCGGATCACGCACCGACCGCATTTGTCGCTGGACCCGCAGCCCTGGTCCGATCGCACGGCGTTCAAACACTGCAGCACGTCACCGCTCATCTGTCCCAGAATGCCGTCTGTGGAGCTGTCGAGCAGCTCCCCTGCGGCGCGGTTGGCGTCACGAAGCCGGAACCGATCGTCGACGACAAACACCGCCGCAGGCATGGCATCTAGCACCACCCGGAGGTGAGAGTCACCGTCAATGAGTCGCTCTGCCATTCCTGCACTCCCCACGGGTTCGTTCGCCCGGTTTACACGCCCGCACCAATACCGTAGCGCCCGTAGGTGTCCGCCAGCATCATCCGCAGCTTCCAGTGGATATACGCCGCGAATTCGTACGGCGTGTACTCCCAGTAGCCCTTGCCCGCCAACGTCGAGGCGAAGGGCATGTACGTGGAATCGGCGATGGTGATGATGGACGGGATCCGCTTGTGGTCCCGGAGCTTCACGATGAGGCGTCCGAAGCTGCGCATGCGCCGGTCGACCAGGTTCTGGGCCTTTTTCAGCCGCTTTTCGTACTCGTCCACCGCGAGCTGTCGTTTGCGGGAGCCGGTGTTCTTGTGATCAGGGTTTCGGTTGAACCCGGAGTTGGAGTCGATGGACATGAAGTAGTCGCAATCAATGTCCAGCACGAAGGGTCCCGCGGGAACGGCCCGTAGCATGGCCTCCCACCGCTCGTTCTCCCGGAGCACCCCGTTGGAGGGGTAGGTCTTGATCAAGCTCATGCGGAAGGGCCGACGGTGGGTGAGCTTCTTGAGGCCCTGGTCCTTGACAGTGGACGTCTCCAGCCACGGCATGGTGGAGTAGGTGGGCAGCAGCCGGCCGCGATCCTCGCCCTTGTCGTGCAGCAACCGGAAGGTGCCGTAGGAGCTCTTTTTGTCGGGCACGTTCGCGTAGAACATGGGCCGCCGCCCGAACTCCGAGGCGTACGCCCAATACGGGAAGCACCACACCACGTCCTTAAAATCCACGCCGAGCACGCCCCCCGACACCGGCGTCGCGTGATCGTGCACCCCGGACACGAGCCCCTCCAGCCCCTTGACGCGGCCCTTGCCGCCGCCGCGCACCAGCTTGACGGCCTTGAGAATGCGGTCCGGATGGTTGAGCCCGCGCATGTCATCGTGGGTGTCAAAGTGCACCAGGGGCCCGAGCTTGCGCCGACGGGATTCGTCAATCCACATGCGCGCCGCGTGCTGGTGGCCGTTGTAGGCGAGCACGGGGATCTTGGACTTGCGGGACTGCTCGTTTCGATACTCGTGCACGCGCGAGGTGAGCTCGTAAAAAAGCCGCCAGGACTCAGCAATGGTCCGGCTGAAGGAGTACGAGGCGAGCTCCTTGTTGAGCTTGAGAAAGCGCGTCCGGACCTCGGGCCCCAACACCTTTTGGAACTGGGGGACCGAGTTGAGCGCCCCGATCATGCACTCCAAGCCCTGGAACTGCTTGCGGAGGGCCGCGCCCCACAGCGGATCCGTCTGGACCGCCGTCACACAGTACTGCTTCATCTCCGCGGCGCGCACCCCCGGCCCCGTGGGACAGGTGGGACAGCAGCTCTGCACGCCGGCGTCCGCCAGAACTGCAGCAGCAAGTGTCAGGAAATCGCGGCGGGTGGTCATCGGTGGTTCTGCATCCTAACCAAGCTCCCTATTCTGAAGCCGTTGCACGCGGGGGGCAAGGACATTGTCCCCAGGACACTAGACCCGCTCCTCGGCCCGGCGCAAGGCCCACAGCGCCACCATCAGCAGTACCGCGCAGAGCCCACCCAGCACGGCCACGCCCTGCCACGCCCCGCCAAAAGTGCCGCCCGAGTAAAGCGCCCGGTTCAAACCCTGGGACACGTAGTAGCTTGGCGTGAGGCGACTTGCCACCCCCACCGCGCCGGACAGGTCCGAAAAAAAGGCGCCCCACAGCAGCGGGATGTACAGCGCCGTCGCGATGCCTGCGGCCCCTTGGGGTGACTCTACGAGCAGTCCGATGGTTAGCCCCAGGAGGGTGGCCGCCGCCGCACCGAGCAGCAGGAACACGAGCACCAACGCCAGATTGCCCTGCAGGGAGCCGTTTGCCGCGAGCACCACGATCCCCCCCACGGTGCCAATGGCCACGCCGTACAGCCCCTTGCCCACCACGAACTCCCACAGCCGGATGGGGGTCACCAGCACCGCCTGGAGGGTCTTGGCCTGGCGCTCGGTGGTGATGCTCGACGGCATCAGGGTAATCGCGGAAAGCAGCACCATCACCACCCAGGCCGGCAGCATGGCCTGCCAGGGCGTGATGCCCCGGATGCCGCGCACCTTCAGGCGGGCGGGCTCCTTTTGCCGGGCCTGGATGCGCAACAGCTCACGCACCACGGTTCGCAGGGTGAACGCCGACGAGCCGCCGGTCTCGTCGAAGTAGAGCGTCAACGGGGGCTGCTCCCCCGCCGCGAGCCGGGCGTCGAAGTCAGAGCCTAGCACCAAAAGACCCTGCAGCTTGCCCTTGGCGAGCAGGGCCCGTCCCTCGCGCTCGTCGGTGACGTGCACCAACCGCATGGGTGGCCGCCCGGCTTTCACGAAGCGCTTGACGATCTTCACCAGGGCCGGCTTGTCCTGCCCTACGATGGCCACCTTGGGGGGTTTGGCGCCGTCCCCCGAGAGGATCCCCCGCATGACCAGGGACACCAACAATGGCACACCCACCAAAAGGTACAGGCTCGCCGAGCGCAGGCCCACGTTGAGCTCCTTGCGGAACAGTACCCAGAGGTTGCCCAAAGGCCCAGGCAGGGGCCTCGTCGGTGTTGTGGGAGGGGGCGTCGCGCTCATCTCAGGCTGCTCCCGGTCAGCCGGAGAAACACGTCCTCCAGCGTCGGCTCCTGGGTGGCCACTTCCTGGACGTCCCCGCCCCGGAGCAGCTCCGCCAGGCGCGCGGGAGTAGACTCCGCCGACAGGGCCAGCACCTCTGGCTCCGACGCACCGCTCCGTCGCACCACGAGCTGCGGGTCGGCGCCCGTGCGCTTCAGGGCCGCCGGCGAGTCCTGGGCCACCAGCCGCCCCTGGTGTAGGATTGCGAGCCGATCGCAGACGTGATCGGCCAGCTCCATCAGGTGCGTCGTTAAAAACACCGTGGTCCCCTGCCCGCGCACGTCTTTTATGAGCTCCCGCACCGACCGGGCCGACGCCGGGTCCAAGCCCGACGTGGGCTCATCCAGAAAGAGCACCTGGGGCTCGGGCAGCAGGGCCCGGGCCAGGATCAACCGCTGTTTCATGCCCCGAGAGTAGGTTTTGAATTTCCGTTCCGCCGCGTCGGCGAGCCCCACCCGGTCGAGCAAAGGAGCAATCCGACCGCGATCCGCGCGGTAGAGATCGGCAAAAAAAGCCAGGTTCTGCCGTCCGCTCAGCTGGTCGTACAGGTTCGGCGTATCAAACACCACCCCGATGCGACGGTGCAGCTCGCGCCGGTCCCGCACCACATCACACCCCGCCACCCACGCGCTCCCCGAGGTGGGCGTCAGCTGCCCCGTGAGCATGCGGATGGAGGTGGTCTTCCCCGCCCCGTTGGGCCCCAAAAACCCAAACACCTCCCCCGGCCGCACGTTGAGATCGATGCCCCTCAGGGCCTCCACCGCCTGGGCACCTTTGCCATAACGCCGCGCCAGACCCTCGGCAAGAATAATGGGCTCAGAGCGATTCACGCCCCGGGTTATACCTCAGCTGCCAGCGTACACGCCACGTACCTGATATAGTGCGCCATGCCCGTGAACGGGCGCTCAGAGGTAGCATGTGGACCTCGAAGAATTTTCTGTGGTGAGGCAACAGGTCAACCACCGGTGGACGTCCAACCCCCTGCCTGGACCTTTCGCCCAAGCGGCGGGGCCTGGGCAAAGCCCCCGGCTAAGCTCTGGCCATCGCCGGGGACTTTGGTAGACTCACGGCTGCGATGCGCAAGTACCTACGACCGCTGGCGATAGTCGCCTTAACCTGTTCCAATGCCGCATCGGGATCCGGTCAGCCCGCGGATCCGCGGCCAGCGCCCCCGCCCCGCCGGGCCGCTGGGTCGCCGGAGCCCCGGCGCACAACCGCACCCACCGCGCCGGCCGTGCCTGCTCGACGAGCCACTGCAGCGCCTGCGGCACGGCCCCCGGCGCGCCCGCGTCCTGCGCCGGGACCGGGGCCAGAACTGGCTCCGGGCCGGCGCGCCGCTCCGCCCCCCGGTCCCCGCACGGGTGCATCGCAACCACCCAAACAGGGTCAGCCCAAGCGCAATGACATTGAGCCCGACTGCTTCAACCCCAAGACGCGAGCCGAGTTCGTGGATCCGGACCGCCGCTTTGGCCGGGTGACACTCGGGGGCAAGCTGGTGGACAAACGCACGCAGCTGCGAGCCCTCATCCCCGTCAAAGAGGGGCAGCTCTTTGATCTGTGCAAGCTCTCCTTTTTGCGGTCGCGGTTGGACCGCATGGGGTACTTCACCGAGGTCAGCGAGGAGCGACTGGGCAACAAGGTGAACATCCTGGTCAAGCTCACCCCCCTCGAGCACGTGCGGCACGTCTACATCCGAAACAACTGGCCGCTGTTCGAGGACGAGGTGTTGCGGCGGGTGCGCTACCGGCCCGGTGCGCGGCTGCCCCCTCGTTCCAAGGGCGATGATGCCCCGATCAAGGGCAAGAACATGACCGTGCGCCAGGCGGAGTTCGCGCGCCAGAAGCGCCGTATTCAGGAGTTTCTGCGCAAGGAGGGCTACTTCAAGAGCGACCTGAGCATCTCCGTGGAAAAGACCAAACAGCCAGGCGTGGTGAACCTGCTCATCAAGCTCAAGAAAGGGAGTCTCTACCGGCTCGGGAGGCTGCGGGTACAAGGCAACCGCGCCTTGTCCGTGGCGAGCATCCGGAGGGTCTTCGAACACCGCATCCTATGGTGGAAGCGCGCCTTCACCACCACCCAGTTTAAGAAGGACCTCAAGGAGCTCGTAAAGCTCTATCACAAAAAAGGCTACCCCGGCGTACGGGTGCGCCATGATTTCAGCCTCCGCACGAGCCTGGACCACAAGCGGAAGCGCGTGCACATCAACCTCACCATCCGCGAAAACAAGCGCATCGAGTTCCGGTATATCGGCCGCCAGCGGCTCTCGGAGAGCGACCTGAAAAAGACGCTTACCTTCTTCGACGAGGGCTCCTACGACGCCTACGAAATCCGCCAGTCGGCCCGGGCCATCCAGCGCAAGTACCAAGCCAACGGATTCTTTCTGGCGTCGGTGACCCCGCGCTGGGAGCGGATGTCGCCCTCGCTGCTGCGGGTAGAATTTGTCATCGAGGAGGGCCCCCAGCTCCGCGTGCAATCGACCACATTTTACGGCAACAAAAAGGTCAGCGACGGCAAGCTGCGGGGCGTGATCAAGACGAAGGTTTTTCCGCGCCTGGGCAACATCGGCCTGGGCAGCGGAGGCTTTGTGACGGACCGCCAGCTCCGACAAGACATCAAGCGCATTGCCAATCACTACCGGAACGAGGGTTATCTCGACATCAAGGTTCGGGGCTCGGTGGCCACCCGCACGGACGCTTTTGGGCACCTGGGTGTGCTCGCCCTCGACACGGCGCTGAACCTGCAGAAAAAACGCGGCAGCGTGCACGTGCGCTTCGACCTCATCGAGGGCCCACGCTACGTCATGGAACACGTCACCATGTCGGGCCACCCCGAAAGCATGAGCAAGGCACTGCAAAAAAAACTGCGGCTCAAGCCGGGTAGCCACTTCACCCGCAAGCGATTCACAACAGACCTCGAGCAACTCAAGCGGTTCTTCGCCAACATGGGCTACCCCTACTGCCTCATCAAAGGCACCGTGCTCAAGGGCCGCGAGGGCAGCCCCTCGGACACTCTCGCGTACATCGAAATCAAGTACGAGTTCAAGCTCGGCAAACGCGTCCGCTTCGGCGAGATCTTCATCCGTGGCAATTTCAAGACCACCCGCTCCACCATCCTGCGGGAGCTCAAGTTCAAGACCGGGGATGTCTTCTCCCTCCGGAAAGTGGAGGCCGCGCGCAGCAACCTGCGCAGCCTGGGCATCTTCCGTGCCACCCGCATCGAGTTCATCGGCCTGCGCAGCCGGGAGAGCCCCGTGCACGTAGTCGTCAAAATCACCGAGCGCTTCGACGACTACGGCTCGCTGGAGTTCGGCGTGGGCCTCTCGACGGACAATCTCTACTTTTTTTCACTGGCCTACCGGAACCGGAACCTCTTCGGCTGGGGCAAGGAGCTCGAAATCAAGGGCGAGGTGGGCGCCGAGATCCAGTCCGGGCGCGTCACCTACAAGGATCCGCGGTTCTTCGGCAGTCGGCTCACCTTCGACCTGACGGGCTTTGTGCGACGCGAGAACACCGAGCGACTCGGTGAGCTGCTGACCTTCGGTGGCTCGGTCACGCTGCTGCACCGGGTCACCAAGGAGCTTCAGTGGCTCGTGCGCTATCAGATCAAACGTGTACGGCGCAAGGAGGAGATCTACCGCGTGGCCGCCGGCTCCGACGAGGGAGACCGGGTGGACAAGTTCACCAACACCGTCTCGCTGGGCCCCACGCTGATCTGGGACAAAAGGGACAATCCTCTGGTACCACGCAAGGGATTCAAGCTCAGCGGCGCCGTCCGGCTGGCGTCGCGCTACCTCGCCTACCCGCTACCGTCGTCCGACTTTTTGCACCTGCACTTCTCCGGCCAGGGCTTGCTGCCCCTGCCCGCGGGCATCGTCATCGCTCTGGGGCTGCGCTATGACCACGGCATCCCCTTCGGCGGGAGCACCATGCTGCCCAAAACCGAGCGGTTCTTTGCGGGCGGCGACACCACCGTACGCGGTTACGAGGAGGATCGGCTCAAGACCGAGGTCATCGAAACGGGCGTGGCACCTTTTGGGCAGCCCACGGTGTATCGGGTCAAGCCCCAGGGCGCCAACATCCGCATGATCATGAACCTGGAGCTGCAGTTTCCCATCTGGCAGAAATCCATCATCTTCGGCATGCCCATCCTCGGTGTGCTCTTTTTCGACGCCGGCGCCCTCACCAACGCCCTCCAGCGCATGAAAACGGGCGATTGGAAGACCTCCATCGGTGCCGCCCTGCGGGTGGTCACCCCGGTGGGATTCATCTCCATCGAGTACGCCATCCCCTTCCAACCCGGCCCGGGCACCGACCCCACGGGCCGCTGGCACTTCAACTTCGGGCTTATTTTTTGAGGGGATTCGACCCGCCTGAGATTGGAGCGCTACTTCGGAACCAGATCCAGCGCGCGGGTCATGGCGGCGATGGTGTGCTGGACGTAGTCAATGCGCACGTCGTACTTGATGGGGCTCTTGCGAATGGCGCCGATGGCGTAGCGCGGCTTGACAAAGAGGTAGCTGTTTTCCAACCGCACCTGGTGACGCACGATGTACTTAAAAGCACGCACGATCTGGGCGCCGATGACATGCCGCGTCTCTTTCCGGTGTCGGCTCAGGTCAAAGGCCGAGACCACGGCCTCGGTGCGGCTCCCCGCGGGGGTCAGGTGCGGCGGGAAAAACGGCGTGATGCCGTAGCCGCCCTCATAATCAAAGACCGCCTTCTCCCGGGCGAAGAACTGCTGGCGCCGTTGGAACGCGGCAAACTCGTAGCAGAACTGCGCATAGTGCTTGCGCTTGACGTGCGGCCAGATGGCCTCGGCGGCGATACAGGTCCAGTGGTCCTCCCCAAAGAGGAACTTCATGGTCAAGGGCCAGTAGTTCTCCCCTGTCAGGTAGTCCAGGGCCTTGCGGGTGGCATTTTTGTAGCGCTCGTCCCGCAGCTGATCGTAGGCCAGAGCCAGGGCCAGGGCCGCCTCCCCAGAGTAGTACAACAGCTTTTGCTTGCACAGCTTCTGGCCGCCTTCGACGTCGTAGCGGTGACAGAACTCGCCGTCCTTCTTTTGCATGTACAGCAGGAAATTGGCCAGCTGGCGGCCTAGATCCTGGTACTGCTTGTCACCGGTCTGTCGCTGGTACTCCATGATGGCCACCAGGGGCAGCGCCGAGGAGCCCAGGTCAGTGAACTTGCCCTGGGAGACGCACACGTAGTTGCGCTCGGCGTGGCGACACTGGCCCTGACGCACCATGTCGGCCAGATAGCGGATGGCCATGCGCGCGCCGTCGCCAAACTTCTTGATCTGCTCGGCTGAGACTCCGGGGCGGCCGCGGAGCTTGCCGTAGAGCAGCGCCAGGGCATAGGTCGTCCCGGCGTGGCGCGGCAAGCTGTACCCGCCTACGTCGTAGTTGTCCGTCAACGGGTAGTAGATGTACTTGAACTGCCCCAGGCCGAGGCGCTTTCTGTGGGTGCGCAGCCCCCAGCCCGGCCCCAGAATGTGGGAGTGCAGCTTCCACCGCTGTCCCTTGCGCACGGCGATGCGCATGGGCACACTCGCCCGCTGCTGCATAAGCTGCCGCAGAATGTAGTTACCCCCGGCCACGCAGGCATCGATCACCGCCTGGCGATTGAACTTCGGCGGCGGGGTGTTGCCCCGGAACACGGGCAGCACGCCAGCGCGTTTGCCGTCTACCCGGGGCGCCTCCACGAAGCCCTCGGTGCGAAACCTGAAGAAGGTCTTCGACGCCTTGGTGTAGCGCCCGTCCTCCCACATGCCGAGCTGCCGCCCGAAGTACTCCTGCACGTCGCCGATGTGCAGCCCGGCCTTGAACTCCTTGACGAACTTGAAGGGCTGGTAGCCGGTCACCAGTCCGCGCCGCAGGGATTCGTCCGGATCCAGGTAGGCCGTCTTGCCGCCCACCTTCACGCCCAGGCCGTCCACGCCGGGTACCACGGAGATGGCAAAGAGAATCTCGGGCTTGGTCACAATGGGGCCCCGCCCGTGGGCGATGTCGATCTTGAACCGGGAGAGATGCCGGTCCGGCTCGGACAGGGCGGACACCTCACCGCTGGCCCGCAGCTTCACCGCCGCGGCATGCAGGGCGTCCCAGATCACGACCGGGGAGCCGCTGCGATAGGCGAAGGGGATCTTTCCCCGCAAGTGCAGCTTCACAAACACCGGCCCGGGCACCTTGCGGCGGAGGGCAGACTGTGCGGGGCGGCTGGGCAGCGGGTCCTTGCTGTCCCGGGCCGAGGCAAGCAGGGCCATGGCCTCGGTCCGGGCCGGGACCGGCAGTCGGTCGTAGGCCGGCATGTAGGCCCACCAGTAGACCCCGAAGTAGATCAGCACCAGGGCCAGCCCGGCGCCCGTGGCGCCTGCGGCCACGGGGTGGCGACGCACCTGACGCCAGGCGGCCAACGCGCGGCTCGCCGAGACTTTTTCGGTGCTCATCGGGCGAAGTGCTCCCGCACGTCCCGCCGGAACATGCCGTAGACACCGAAGGCCCCCGGGAGCCCGAAGTAGGGCACCACCATGGCGACGCCCACTAAAGTCGCGTAGGTCGCCCCCTGACCGAAGGCGCCGTATACCCCCTTCAAGTAGGCCGCCGCGGCCAGGAGCATGGCCGTGATGGTGAAACAGAGCCCGAGCAGCACAAAACCCAGGATGATCCCGAAGAGCCGGCTCCACCGCTGGGCAAAGATCTGGCCGAAGCCCGTGAGGATCATCGCCAAGCTCAACAGCCCGAAGCCCCACCGCAGGGCCGAGGAATAGGGAGGCACCACGTAGATGAAAAAGAACAGGTACAGACAGGCCATCCCGATGTTCAGCCCGCCATAAATACGCAACGTCTTCTGCGGCATTTAAGCTACCTCCTCGCTTGGGATCGCGGCGACGCAATGTTACACAAGCTGGGTGTAGGAGCAAGCGATGCCCGAGCTACCCGAAGTTGAAACCGTGGCCCGCCGTCTGGCCGCCCACGCCACCGGTCGCAGGATCCTGGCCGTACACGTGCTCGACGAGAAACAGGACGGCGTCGCTCTGGCAAGGCTCGTGGGAAACCGCATCGCAACCGTGCGTCGCATGGGCAAGCAGTGCGTGCTGGAGCTGCGGCGTCCGCGACGGCGCCACGTGGAGCGCTACCTGGCGGTGCACCTGCGCATGACGGGTCATCTGTACTGGGCGGATGCGCTGCCCGACGACGTGCGCCACCTGCGGGTGCGGCTGGACCTGGACCGGGGCATGGTGCTGTTCGAGGATCTCCGACGCTTCGGTCGGCTGACCGTGCACGAGGACCTGGCCTCCCTCGAGCCCGTGGGACTGGATCCCACCACGGCCGACTTCACCACGGCGGCCCTGCACCGGCTGCTCGCCGACAGCCGCCAACCCATCAAGCCGTGGCTCCTGCGGCAGGATCGCCTGGTGGGCCTGGGCAACATCTACGCTTCGGAGATCCTCTTTGCCGCCCGCATCCTCCCGGACCGGGCCGCCGGGAGTCTCGACGCCGGGGAGCGCCGGCGACTGCACCGGGCCACCCGGCAGATCCTCCGCCGGGCCATCGACGCCGCCGGCACGACCTACTACGCCCTCGAGGCCGGACGCCGCGTCCGAGGCACCTTTCGCGAGCAGCTCGCCGTGTACGGCCAGGACGGAGACGCCTGCCGGCGCTGCGGCGAACCCGTGCGCCGGAGCGTCCAGGCTCAGCGATCAACGTATTATTGTGCGGGCTGTCAGGAGTGAGCGGTAGGATTCGTGGGCTACAGACAGTAGGCGGGGGCGCCGCCGCCACAACTCGCCGGGCCCGTGGGGCATTGCACGATGCACTGCGAGTACTGGAGGCAGGTCAGTGTCGGCACGCACACGTTCCAGTTGCCGCCGTAGTAGCTCTCCGTCCCGCAGGTGGAATAGGCCGGGCAGTCGGCCATACCGGGATCACATTGATTAAAGCAGCGGTCCACGCCCTCGAATTCCACGCAGAGCCCCGCCTCGCAACCCTTGAACGGGTTAAACAGCCCATTGGCGTACCAGTTACAGTAGTCGCACTCCTGGCCACCGTCGCTGGTCTCGCTGCACTCTCCGGACCGCGGGATACATTGATCGTCTTGGCCGTCCACGGGGTAGCAGAAGAACCCATCGGGGCACACACCCGCGGTGCAGGGCTCGGTACAGATGCGGTTGCTCTCTCCGAAGAATTGCAGGCCGATCACGTCCAGGCAGACACCCGAGGTGCAGTCGGACGCTTCGATGCAGGGCGTGCAGCTGCCGCCGCCCGAGGCGCACGCGCCCGCGGTGTGGAAGCACTGGTAAGTCGCCGCGCCCACGGGACCGCAGGTGCCGGTGCACTCGGCGCAGTCGGCCACCCAGGTGCCCGAGTCCACGCAGAAGCTGGCCTCCATACACTCGGAGTCGGGCGGGCAGCCGGGATTGTTGGCCTCAAAATCACAGGCGGTGGAGCAATACGCATCGCCGGGAGAGACCGCCGCATCGGCGGCTACACACTTCTCGACGCCGAAGCCGCACTGGCCGTCAAACGCACAGCTGTCACAGAATTGGCGGTGGAGGCAGCGCTTGGTGCCCGTGGCGTCAGCCTGGCAGATCATGCCGGGGGCGCAGTCGCTCGCGACGGAGCAGTCCTTGGTGCAGTACGCCTGCATGTCCCCATCAAACCGCGTGTGGCACACAAACGGCGAGACGCAGGGCAGCTCGGAGCAGTTGTGACCCAGGGTACCCTGGCCGCCGTCGTCCGGAATGGGGGCGCAGCGCAGGCCGTCGGTCTCGGTCTCCAGGCAGTAGGTGCCTTCGGCGCAGTCTTCATGTCCCGTGCACCAGCGCAGGCAAACGCCGCTGGAGCAGTCATCCGCCAGGCAGACCATGGAGCCGTCACCCGGATCATCGCAGTACAGGGACTCGGGACAGTCCGCGTGCGTGGTGCAGTCCGCCGAGCAGAGGCCGGCGGCACAGAGGCCGCTCTCGCAGTCTGCGTCTTCTTCGCAAACCACGCCCACGCCGCCGGGCGGGCGGCACACGCCGAGCACACACGCGTAACCCGTGCGGCAGTCCTCGTTGGCTTCGCAGGCCGGCAGGCAGTAGTCGTTGCCGGCGATCCAGGTGCACACCTCGTTCGCGCCGCAGGGCAGGACCGTGCAAATTGAGGTGCAGAGCCCATCGGGCATGCCCAGCAGGCAGATGCCATCACAGACCGTGTTCACGTCACAGGCAGATCCGTTCTTCTCGGGGCCCTCGCTACAGCCCGCCGCCACCAGGCCCGCCACCAGACCCGCCAACGCAATCGCTAACCAGATAGTTTTCTTCATATTTTGGACACCTTTTCTCCGCGGAACGAATCCGACAGCACCGTTGCTGAACACTGAAATCTGCGTAGTCTGTGTAAAAGGGATAATAGAGGGTAGAAATAGGCCCGTCAACGATGATATAGGTAGTACAGTAGTTTGGTCGAGTCTGCGTCGCGTCGCCTATGATCCGATGTGGTGGACACCGACGGGAAAGCACGAGGTACCGACTGAAA
>Ga0180009_10000697_pt1 | contig 44331 bp, 37 predicted proteins | sample OS_PC_MetaG_FD_123537 | JGI IMG/M metagenome (GOLD analysis project Ga0180009, IMG submission 123537) | Groundwater microbial communities from the Aspo Hard Rock Laboratory (HRL) deep subsurface site, Sweden - OS_PC_MetaG | ecosystem: Environmental > Aquatic > Deep subsurface > Groundwater...
AAGCACTCATCCGCTGTGTTATGGCTCTTGGCCATGGAGTGGCCATGACCTGCGAGCCATGCCTTGCGGCTAAGCGCTTTCCGACTCGCTGAACGTTTCAGTATTTCCGGCGGGGTACACTAGTGCTGACGGAACCACTGCTGTCACTGAGCAGTTCGAAATCTGCAGCGCCATCAACGCTGATGCTGCCACTGCCGTCATGCACGCGCACGACGCCGGCAATGTCGCTGGCGGCGATGCTGCCACTGCCGTCGCGCACGTCCAGCAGGCCGCCGGTCCGTTTCACGCTGATGCTGCCGGAACCGTCATCGATGTGGATATCGCCGCGCACATCCGCCAGGCTTATTGAGCCTGAGCCGTCCTCGATGTCCACCGCAGCGCCCAGATCGCGCAGCTGTATCGAACCGGAGCCGTCCTCGATGCGCACAGCGCCGTTGATGTCACTGACGGCAATACTTCCCGAACCATCGTCAATGTCCAGCTGCAGCTTTGCCGGCACGCTGACCACGACATCGATCCGGTCTTCATCGCCGAAGGAAAACCAGCCTCCGCTGGTGTCGATGTCGGTCACCAGCACCGCGCTGTCACCGTCGCGTGAGAGCTTCAGTTCATAGTCATCATTGGCGCGTGACTGCCAGATTTCGGCGCTGACCTGAATGCGGTCACTGTCGCTGACACCACGAACCACAAGGCTGCCAGCGGTGACCTTGATGCGCAGCTGCGTAAGCTGTCCGGCGTCGATTTCCAGTTCTCGGGTGTCCTGCAGTTTTGCCTCGGCCATGGCCTGGGTCGAGACCAGCAGCGAGATACTTAGGAACAGGCCGGTTGTGTTTATGCGTCGTTTCATGTCGTTCTCCTGTGCAGTTGGATTAAGAAGCCTGCCGTGGCAGCCGGGATGATCTATTGCGCCAGCGTTGCACCAGGCTGCCTGGCCACGCGCGCAAGCTGAGGCGCCTGCTCGCCAGCCAGTGCCAGATGCGGGCTGGCAACTGGCGCAGCCAGTCGGTCATGATGTAGATGGTGGGCAGAAACACCAGACTCACCACGGTGGAAAACACCAGCCCGCCGACGATGGCCCTGGCCATCGGGAAATAGGGCGGCCCGTCGCCGCCGACCTGGGTCGAGCCGATGCACAGTGGCAGCAGCCCCAGCACGGTGGTGCCGACGGTCATCAGGATCGGCCGCAGGCGGTCGCGGCCAGCCTGCAGCACGGCCTGATCGCGCAACATGCCGCTGTTGCGCAGCTGGTTGATGTGGTCAATCAGCACGATGCCGTTGTTCACCACCACGCCGATCAGGATGAGGATGCCGATCATGGCCATGAACGAGAAGGTCGTGCTGGTGAGCAGAAAAAACCAGAACACGCCGATGATGGAAAACAGGATCGAGATGATCATCGTCGCCGGATACAGCAACGACTCGAACAGTGCTGCCAGCACGATGTAGATGATGCACAGCGCCAGCAGAATGTTGATTAGCATCTTCTGGCCGGTTTCGTCGTCCTGTTGAAAGCCCTGGCCAAGACGCCAGTGATAGCCGGATGGCAGGCTCATGCTGTCGAGCCGGGTGCTGACCAGTGTTCTGGCCTCTTGCATGGTGATGCCGTCCAGATTGGCCTCAATGGTGACCGCCGTTTCGCGATTTTCCCGCTGGATGCTGGCTGATCCGCTGGTTTCGCTGACCGCTACCATGGCCATCAGCGGTACCTGCCTGCCCTGTGCATTGCGCAACTTCAGCTGTGTCAACATGGCCGGATCGCGCCGATCCTGTTCACGAAACTGCAGCAGCACCGGCACTTCGCCCAGCGGCCCCTTGAAATCGCGCAGTTGCGTGCCGCGCAGTGCAGCGGCCACGGTCTGAGCGACGGTGGCGGTGTCAAAGCCCAGCCGGCTGGCGCGTTCACGATCCACACGAAGCTGCAGCTCGCGTTCGCGCGGGTTGTCGGGAATGCGCACACTCTGCAGGCCGTCGATGCTGGCAAGCAGGCGCATGGCATCGGCTGCCAGCACTTGCAGTTGCTCGCTGGAGGCGCCTGTCAGAGTCACCGACATGCCTTCCGCGCCACCGCTGCGGTTCTGCTCGAAACTGGGTTTGCCGATGGCGATGGCGGGCAGGCCGGCCAGGATTTCCTGCGCGATGTCACTGCTGGCACGCCGCGCATCGCGGTCTTCACTGAGCAGGATCGTGGATTGTGCCTCGCCGTGCTCGTCGTAATAGGAGTACACCGCGCGAATTTCGAATTCATCCTGATTTGCATACAGGTAAGATTCAATCCGATCCACCGCTGGTTTGATCCGCGCCAGCGGATACTGGCCATCCAGGTTGTAATCCAGAAACAGTGATCGGGTCTGACTGGCCGGAAACATGTCGGTCTGCACCATGCTGGCCGGCACCATGATGGACGCCAGCGTGAGCAGGATCGCCAGAGCAGTCAGCCAGCGGTGGCGCAGTGTCCACGCCAGCACGGCGACGTAACGCTCGCGCAGTGCATCCAGCAATGGCGCGGGTTTTGCCGGGCGTGGCGACAGGCGGCTGGCCAGCAGTGGGATGACGGTTTGTGCCATCACCAGCGACACCGCCAGCGAGACCACAATGGCAATCGCCACATGCGACAGAAAGATGGAAATCTGGTTTTGCTCGCCAAAGATGTTGGGTAGAAAAACCGCTGCGCTGGTCAGCGTGCCGGCGGCCACCGCCAGCGCTACCGCACGCACACCGCGCAAGGTGGCACCCTGCACGTCCTGCGGGCTGTTGACGCGCTCGGTGGCGATGCTTTCACTGACCACCACGGCATTGTCGACCAGCATGCCGATGGCGAGCATCAGGCCCATCATCGACAATATGTTCAGCGACACGCCGATGAAATACATCACCCCCAGCGTGATGACGATGGACACCGGTACCGCCAGTGCCACGATCAGGGTCATGGGCAGATTGCGCAGGAAAAAATACAGTACCAGCAGCGCCAGCATGGCTCCGAACAGTCCGGCGTTGCGCAACTCGCGCAGCGAGTCAACCACCCCGGCCGCCTGATTTTCCAGGAAAAAAAGACGTATGCCCTGCATTTCCTCACTGTCGCCGATGCGCTCGACTTCCGCCAGCACACGCTCGCCCACATCCACCAGATTGGCACCGTTTTCCTTGTACACGCTGACGCCGATGGCATAGCGCTGATCCAGGTGCCGGGCATAGTCGCGGCGGGCGGAGCCGTAACTGATTTCAGCAATGTCCGACAGCAGCAGTCCGCGCTCGTTGATGACCAGATTGCGATAATCGTCGACCTGATCAAACCCGGCCACCGGCACCACCCGCATGCGCTGAATGCCATCGTCGATGTGGCCGGCAGATGCCGCGCCGTTGACCGCCTGCAGGCGTTGCTGCAGCTGGATCAGGTCGATGTCATGCGCCACCACACGATCGGCATCCAGTTCAACGCGGATCTCCTTCGGCTCCAGTCCCTGCAGCTCCACCCTGGCCACGCCAGGCAGGCGTTGCAGCGGCCGGATCAGCATGCGCTGAATCATGTCGTAGGCATTGGACAGGTCACGTTCGCTGGCTATGCGCAGCGTGAGCACCGGCTGATCGGCCGTGTTGAACTTGAACACGTTGATCTGCCGCAGGTCATCCGGCAACTGATCGCGGATCGCCTCGATGCGCTCACGGGCTTCGATCGCTTTCACGGCCACCGCATTGCCCCAGTCCATTTCCAGAAAGAAGCTGGCGCTGTCGGCATTGGCGCTGGCGCGCATGCGCTTGATGCCGCTGATGGTGGCCAGCACCTCCTCGATGGGCCGCACGATCTGCTGTTCGACCTCCTCCGGGGTGGCACCGGGATAAGGCACCTCCACCATGACGAACGGGGCGTCCAGTTCGGGAAAGTATTCCAGCGGCAGCAGTCGCGCGGCCAGCAGTCCGATCATCACGGCTGCGGCAAACAGCATCAAGACGGTCACTGGACGCTGCAGTGCCAGGGCTGCGGGCGAGCGCATCAGACTGCCGCCGCTTGCGCGGTGAGGCTGCTGGCGGCGCTGTTTGCTGTCGCGCCGGCAAACAGCGAATACAGCAGCGGGATGATCAGCAGTGTCAGCAGCATGGAGATGAGCAGACCACTGATCACGGTCAGCGCCATCGGCGAGCGTAACTCGGCGCCCTCGCCAAAGCCGATGGCCATCGGCAACAGCCCCAGAATCGTCGTCAGCGTGGTCATCAGAATCGGTCGCAGACGCTGCTCGCCAGCCTCGATCAGTGCCGCGGTGACGGTGGCACCCTGGGCGCGCAGCTGGTTCACCAGATCAATCAGCACGATGGCGTTGTTGACCACAATGCCGGCCAGCATGATCAGCCCGATCAGCGCCATGACGCTCAATGGCATGCCGGTCATCAGCACGGCAATGGCAACGCCGATGGCGGCCAGAGGAATCGAGAACAGCACGATGAGCGGCTGCAGCAGCGACTCAAACTGCGCCGCCATCACCATGTAGACAAGAAATATCGCCAGCGCCAGCGCAAACAGCAGGGAGCGCGACGATGCCTGCAGCTCCTCATTCTGGCCACGGATGGCAACACTGGTCTCGGCCGGCAGCTGCACGGATTGCAGACGGCTCTCAAGCGCATCAATGGCAGCACCCAGCGGGCCGGAGGCCAGATTGGCGGCGATCACTGCCACCCGTTGCTGGTCGCTGCGACGGATTTCCGCCGGTCCTTCGACGCTGGTTACCGTGGCCACCGCATCCAGTGTCAGCGGTCTGCTGCTGCCCGGATTGATGACCAGCTGGCGGATGTCGGCCATGGAGGTGCGCTGGTGTTCGCTGGCGCGCACCAGCACGTCAATCTTGCGATCGCGCCAGCTGTAGCGGGTTGCCACCTCGCCGCGCACACTGCGCACGATGCGCTGGGTCATCTCGTCCACGGTCAGACCCAGCGCTGCCGCGCGTTGCTGATCAAACACGATCTGAATCTCCGGATGACCGCGCGCCATGCTGGATTCTATGTCGACCAGCATCGGCAGGCTGCTGATGTGCTGCTCGACCACGTCTGCTGCGCGCTTGAGGTCGGCCAGATCGTAGCCGGCAATCTCGACTTCCACCGGCTTGTCGATGCTCAGCAGCTGCGGCCGGGTGAAGCTGGCGCTGACCCCGGGCAACTGCGCGATCGCCTGCCGCAATGCCGTCATGCTGTGCTGCTCCGCATCGCTCCCGCCAGCATGCTGCACCACCAGCAGACGGCCGATGTTGTCGCCCGCTGCGGTTGGATTGGCGTCGATGCGGTTGCCACTGCCGGACACCGCATAGGTGAACTCGATCTCCGGCAGCTCGTCACTGATGCGCTGCAGCTGTCTGATCATGGCATCGGTGTCGCGCAGCGGCGAGCCTGGCGACAGTTCCAGGGTGATTTCATAGCGCCCCTGCGCCAACTGCGGAATCAGCTCAAGCTTTTGCTGCGCCAGATAGAACACGGCTGCGCCCAGCAGCAGCAGCGCTGCAGCCAGAATGGGCAAACGCTGCTGCAGGGCGCGGTGCAACAGCGCGGCATAATGCTGGCGCAGCCAGTGCAGCTCGTGACCACCGTGATCGGATTTGGCCGCTGCGCTGCTGCCGGACAGACGCCCGGCCAGCATAGGAATCAGCGTCATGGCGACCAGCAGTGACACCGCCAGGGCAAAGCTTACGGTCAGTGCCTGGTCGCGAAACAGCTCACCGGCGACGCCTTCGACAAAGGCCAGGGGCACAAACACCGCCATGGTGGTCAGCGTGGCCGCCACCACAGCCGCAGCCACCTGACGTGTGCCGGCGATGGCGGCCGCATGCGCTGAGCCGGGCTGGCGACGGCGCTGCCTGGCGATGTTTTCCAGCACCACGATGGCATTGTCGACCAGCAGGCCGGCGGCCAGGGCGATACCGCCCAGTGACATGATATTGAGTCCCACGCCGGCCCGGTTCATGAGAAAGAACGTGGCCACGATGGAAATCGGTATGGACAGGCCGATGATGATGGTAGGCACCAGCGAACGCAGAAAGACAAAAATCACCGCCATCGCCAGCACGCCACCCAGCAGGGCGGCCGAGACCACCTGACGTATGGATGCGGTGATAAAACGGGACTGATCGTCCACCACCTGCAGACGCATGCCAGCCGGCAGCATGTCGCTGATTCTGGCACGCACCGCGTGCACCGCTGCGGCCACCTGCACGGTGTTGGCGTCGCCTTCCTTGTACACCGCGATTTCGATTGCCTCCAGGCCATTCACGCGGATGATGGCATCGCGCTCATGATGACCCTGCACCACGCTGGCCACGTCACGCAGCCGCACCGGGCGCTCGCCGGCGGTGCTGATGACCATGCTGCCGATGTCCTGCATCGAGCTGAACTGGTTGATGGTGCGAACCAGATAGCGCTGATTGTCATCTTCCAGCCGGCCGGCGGAGACGTTCATGTTTTCTGCCAGTAGCCGGGCATTCAGCGCGCCCAGATCAAGACCCAGTTGTGTCAAGCGGTCCAGATCGACGTCGATCTGCACTTCGTCCTCCAGGCCACCGCTGATCTTCACTGCGGCCACCCCGGACACCGGTTCCAGATTGCGCTGCAATGTCTCGTCGGCGTAGCGTCTGAGGGTCTTCAGCTGCAGCGCCTCGTCTGCGGCGTCGCTGTCCATGCTCAGGGCCAGGCGCATGATCGGTGCGGTGGCCGGATTGAAGCGCAGCAGTAGTGGTCGCGTGGCCTGCAGCGGCAACTGCAGCACCTCCAGTTTCTCGCGCACATCCAGGCCGGCCATGTCCATGTCCGTGCCCCAGTTGAAATGCAGAATCACATCCGACTGGCCCGGCCGGGAGATGGATTTGACACTGCGTACGTTCTTCACCACGCCGACACTCTGTTCTATCGGCTTGCTGATCAGCGCTTCAATTTCCGCCGGTGCGGCACCCTCGTATTCAGTGCGCACTGTCAGTGACGGATAAGACAGTTCGGGCAGCAGGTTGACCGGCAGATCGAGCAGGGCAAGCACACCGAATAGCATCAGAGTGACCGCGCCCATGGCCACGGTCACCGGTCGCCGCACTGCGACTTCGATCAGGCTCATGACTGAATGACGGTAATGCGGGCACCCTCACGCAGGCTGCTCTTGCCGGCAGTCACCACCTGATCGCCGACGTTGAGTCCGGAGAGTACTTCTACCGCGCCCTGCTCACTGAAACCGATTTCCAGCAGCCGTCGCTCGACGGTGTCGTCGGCACCGATGACAAAGGCGCTGTGGCGACCGTCCTCACTGATCAGCGCTTCACGGTCCAGCAGCGCCACCGCATGGTGACTGTTGTAGACCACCTGCACCGTGCCGAACAGGCCGGGTTTCAGCAGCGGCTGCTCGGCGTGGTCTGTGATCACCGTGGTAACGCGAAACGTGCCGGTATCGGGGTCAATCACCGGACTGATGCGCTCGACGTGGCCGGAAAACGCCAGCGCCGGCAAGGCATCCATGTGCATGCGCACGGCCTGGCCGGTCTGCAGTGTGTTCAGGATGCGTTCCGGCACATGCAGCACCGCCAGGAGCGGCTCGAAATCATCAATCTGAAAGACCACCTGGTGTTCGGTCACCAGGTTGCCGGTTTTGCCGCGACGGTCGGTGATGACGCCGTCGATGGGGGCCCGGATCTCGGTCTGATCCAGCTCCATGCGTGCGATGTCATAGGCGGCCTGCTGTGCCTGCGCATCAAACCGTGTGCGATCGTACTCATCGTTGCTGATCAATTGTCTGGCATGCAGTTCTTCGGCACGCTCAAGGGCGTTGTTGAGGCGATCAAGCTGGGCCCGGGCACGATTGACCTCCAGTTGATAGCGCTCCTGCTCCAGGCGTGCCAACAGGTCACCGGCCTTCACCTGATCGCCTTCCTCGACCAGCACTTCCAGAATCACGCCGGTGGCCTTGCTCACCACCAGCGCCGAGTTCTCCGCTTCCAGCGTGGCCGTGGCCTCATACACCGCAGCAATGTCACCAATGCGCACTGCAGTGGTCTCGACCGGAATCGGCGGTGCCGCCACCGTTTCCGGCTCGGCACCATTGGTGTCGCTGCCGCAGCCGGACAGCAGCATGGTCGTGAAGCCGATTGCGAACAGGGCCAGGGCAGGGTAAAGACGGTCGTGTTTCATCTGAATTCACCGTTTTATTGAATTGGTGTTGTAGATAACTATAGCACTATAACGGTAAAAAGCAAACCCGTGCTGAAGTTTGTCGGTGAAATAAATGCAATGACTGTGCCAAAGTATGCGGATGGCACGTGCTGAACCCGGCCTGCCATGGGCAAGCCGGTGAGATTACAGCAAGGATTGGTTGTGGTGTCTAAAAAATGGTCAGATTGACCAAAGGAAGATCAGGCTTTGGGCAGGGCCTGTTCGATGTCGTGCCACAGGTCGTCGGTGTCCTCGATGCCGACGGACAGCCGGATCAGGCTGTCGCTGATGCCCAGCTCATCGCGTCGATGCTGTGGCACCGAGGCATGCGTCATGATGGCGGGGTGATTGACCAGGCTTTCCACGCCGCCCAGACTTTCCGCCAGAGCAAACAGGCGGAAATTCTCCAGCACGCGACGCGTGGCCTCGACATCACCGTCCACCACGAAACTCACCATGCCGCCGCCCAGTCCCTGCATCTGCTGCTGGCACAGTGCGTGCTGCGGGTGGTTGGCCAGACCGGGATAAATGACCCGCGCAACCCCGCGGTGATCCTGCAGGCGTTCGGCGATGATGGCCGCACTGCGATTGTGCGCCTGCATGCGCAAGGCCAGTGTCTTGACCCCGCGCAGCGCAAGAAAACTGTCGAACGGGCCCAGAATGCCACCGATGGAGTTCTGCAGATAGGCCAGGCGCTCGCCCAGTTCGACATCGCGGCTGACCAGCATGCCGCCGACCATGTCGGAATGTCCGTTCAGGTATTTGGTCACCGAATGCAGCACGATGTCGGCCCCCAGATCCAGCGGCTGCTGCACCATCGGTGTGGAGAAGGTGTTGTCCACCACCACCAGGGCACCGCGTTCATGCGCCATGGCCGCCAGTTTGCGGATGTCGACCAGCGTCAGCATCGGGTTGGTCGGGGTTTCGATCCACAGCATGCGCGTTTCATCGCGCCAGGCCTGCTGCAGGGCACCGTCTTTATGCAGCGGGACAAAGTCAAAGCTGAGGTTGCTGCTGCGCCGGCGCACGTTTTCGAACAGCCGGTAGGTGCCGCCGTAGAGATCGTCCATGGCGATCACATGACTGCCGCTGTCGAGCAGCTCCAGTGCCGTGCCCACGGCGGCCATGCCGGAGGCGAAGGCAAACCCGCGCGTGCCGTTTTCCAGATCGGCGACACAGCGCTCGAAGGCAAACCGGGTCGGATTGTGCGAGCGCGAGTATTCAAAGCCCTGATGCTGGCCGGGGCTTTTCTGCACATAGGTGCTGGTGGCATAAATCGGCGGCATGATGGCACCGGTGCTGGGGTCAGGCGACTGGCCGGCGTGGATCACGCGGGTGGCGAGCTTGCTGCTTGAAGATTCGCTCATGAATGGTTCCTGCACTGTAAAGAGATTGTCAGCCTTGCACTCAGCCCGGATTGCTCATGACCCGACCGTCGCAGTGGCTTGGGCCATGAGCAATCCGGACTCTGGCAAGGACGAGTGGCGACTGCTGTGTGATAATGGGGACAACCATAAAGATTACCACAGCACTCTGATTGACTCGCTGATTTCCACGACAACATGCCACAGACTCAGGATTACACCCGCCGCTTGATTGCGCGCCAGTCGATCACCCCCGACGACGCCGGTTGCCAGGCGCAGATTGCCGCATGGCTGCAGGCTGCCGGCTTTGAGGTGCACGATTACAGCAGCAACGAAGTCATCAATACCCTCTACACCCGCGCCGGCGGCGAATACCCGCAGCGTCCGCACCTGTTGCTGCTGGGTCATACCGATGTGGTGCCACCGGGGCCGCGCGCGCAGTGGCAGAGCAATCCGTTTGCCGCCGACGAGCGTGACGGCATGCTGTATGGGCGCGGTGCCGCCGACATGAAAGGCGCGGTGGCCGCCATGGTTACTGCCATGCAGGCCTTCACGGAACACTATCCCGACCATGCCGGTCGCTTGTCGCTGCTGCTCACCAGCGATGAGGAAGGCCCGGCCAAAGATGGCGTGCGCGTGGTGGTGCCGGCTCTGCAGCGCAACCAGTTGCTGCCGGATTACTGCCTGGTCGGCGAACCGTCCAGCCTGCACCGTCTTGGCGACAACATCCGCATTGGTCGTCGCGGTTCCATCCATGCCAGGCTGCGCTTTGCCGGAGAGCAGGGCCACACCGCCTATGCCGATCCGGCCGACAATCCGGCGCACCGCGCGATGGCGGTGCTGCAGGCCATCACCGCGCACCGCTTTGACGATGGTGATGAACACTTTCCTGCCACCATGCTGCACGTGTCCAACATCCAGGCCGGAACCGGTGCCAACAACGTCACCCCGGCCAACCTGGAAGTGCGCTTCAATGTGCGCAACAACCCGGCCACACCGGCGGCACAGATCAAGGCCTGGATCGAGACTTTGCTGGCGCAGCATGACTGTGGCAGCTGCCGGCTTGACTGGGAGGTCAGCGGCGAGCCATTCGTCACCGCCAGCGGAGCACTGGTGCAGGCAGTGGATGCCGCCGTAGCAGCGGTGCTGGGCCTGCAGCCGGTGCACGACACCGGTGGTGGCACTTCCGATGGCCGCTTCTTTGCCGCAGCAGGCTGTCAGGTGGTGGAGTTGGGCGTGGTCAATGCCAGCATCCATCGCATCAACGAAAATGTGCGCAGCGCCGATCTGGATCTGTTGCACACGCTCTATTACGACATCATCCGGCGTTTGCTGACAACCGGTGGTTGATGATGTCAACGGCGGACAATCAGAAACCCATGAACAATTCTTAACGAACAGCCCGTCAGGCTGCGGTTATAATCAGGCTACCAGCAAAACTTTGATCTAAAAAACAACTGATTCCAGTTGATAACAAAAGGAAACTCCCATGTTGCAAGTGATTCCCCGACACTGCGTCAATCGTTTCTCCCGTACGCTGGCCGGCTTGTGCCTGTGTGCGGCCATGTTGTTTGGCATGCCAGCCCTGGCCGATTCACTGGTCGAGCGCGGCGCTGTTGCCAATCCCACCGAGATCTGGTCGGCCTGGGGTGGCCAGGCCCAGTTCCGCTTTGCGCCCATGGTGCTGCGCGATATGCAGCTTGAGGTCAGCACACCTGACCAGGTGATTCGGGGTGCGCTCAGCTATGCGGCTGACCCAATACAGCTGAACATCGCCAATCTGGGCAGTCTGGCATTCCATGCGCCATTCGGCCACTTTGAAGGCTTTGTCGATGGCCGCCTGACCATCAACCAGCCGATGAGCATGCGCCTGGCCGGAGGCCGCGAAGTGAGTTGGCAGACCATGGTCATCTCGCCGCGCCAGACTGATCGCTTTCCCGGCCTGCAGATACACGATGGCAACGGCAACCTGTTGTTCACCACCGGCAGCATTCATGTCTACGTTGACCAGATTGCTGATCAGTTGACCATGGAGCGCATGGATGTTTTTCTGGCGGAAGACCTTGCTGCAAGGCTTGGCGAGCCGAGATTTGCTGGTGCTGCAGTTGCTGAGCTGGCAATGGGAGTGCAGTTGAACATTCCTGATGGTGCAGAAACTCAGGTAAGAGGTGGCACCTGTGCGGATCGTCCTAAGTGGCCCACGGAGGGCTTTGTTGCCGATGTGGGTCTTACCGCCATGGGGCAGGTTGATGACAGAGGCTCTGTTCAGATTGATGGGCTCAATTATGAAATTGTAACGCCAAGTAGTCGACTGGAAAACCTCTTGGGACTTGATGGCGCTGATGTACCTTGGCATCGAAAATTTACTGGCAATTTCCCTCCATATAACAACGACCAGCATCCCTATCTGGTATGGAACATGTATCGTGTTGACAGTATCGGTAAGCTGGAACATATCAGTCGATCCGGCATCAAACATGCGTTTCTAACGATAAACATCAACTGTACTATCGATTGCGGAAGTGGTGGTATACCTGGTGCCGATGGACACATTCTTTGGCCGGGTTGTGAAGACGTGTATGGCGTTTTTAATAATGATTCTCCAGGCGATTTGGGGCCGAGAGAAGAGGTCAATGCGTTAACGGGGGTTTTTGAGAGTACTGGATCATTTTTTGACCAGAATGGTGATGGTGTTCAGGATAACGGATCCGATGCTCCGGGCGAGAACCGCATGCTCGTTCTGGTGGAAGATTTGCAGCAGGCGGATGCAGACTATTTCTTCGAGTCCTGGTATGTGATTCGTGATGACAGCGACATCTACAATTCCATGGGCTTTCACCCAACCACGCCTACCAACACCAGTGGCAACAATTGGAGTTATGGTCTTGGCGCATTTCAGAACGGCCCGGTCATTGACCAGTGGGTGGACCCGGCCACCGATCCGGCCACGGGCAGCCAGAACGTCGAGTTCTTCAACCCCTCAGTGGGCCATTTCAAGCTGGCGGTGAAAACCACTGATCTGGGTGGCGGTCTGTTCCGTTATGTCTACATGTTGATGAACTTCGATGTCAATGCAGGGGTTTCCGCGCTGACGCTGGATGACGTCGGCAGTGTGGAGCCGGGCAGCGTCGAATTTCATGATGTGGACCAGGACAATGGCAACGACTGGAGCGTCAGCGAAGGGCCATTGCGTTTTGCCGCAGCAGCCGGTGCACAGATGCCATGGGGCAACGGTTACACCTTCAGCTTTGTAGCCGGACCGCCGGCACCAGGTGAAGTCACCGTGTCAATCGGCGACAGCGGTGGTGCGGTCAGCGATCGGCGCATCCAGATTCTCACCGCCACGCTGCCGGAAGTGCTGCTGGTCGATGGCTTCGAATCACCGGCACCCTGATCTGCCGGGCAAGACGGATAAACAGCAAGCCCTTGTCGATGTCGGCAGGGGCTTTTTTTCTGGCCGCTAACCTGCATACAGTCCTACCTGCTGCCGCGGCAAACAAACGCCTGGCCGCGGTGCAGACCCCAAACCGGTTCACGGCCCGGGCAAAGTGGCTACGGCAGCATTTTGGTGGGTGCTGCGGGCATGGCTGAACTGCGGTCGGGTCAGTGAGAAAAAACATGCCAAATGCTATTGACAATGATTCTCATTAAGCTATGATTGTCACATGTACGTATGCATCTGCAATGCCGTCACCGAATCCCAGATCCACGCGCTGGTGGACAATGGCGTGAACACGCTGGAAGCGGTGCAGCAGATCACCGGCTGTTCCGGCACCTGCGGCAATTGCACCGATCTCGCCGAGCAGACCATCCGCAAGGCCCGCCGCCGCAAGGTACTGCAATTCAGCATTCCGGTGCTGGATATGCACACGAACCAGTCTGCGGCCTCGTTCGACTCGCTCACCTGACCTGACCACAAGCTCTGCCGACGATCATATCCAGCCTCATGACGGCGGCTTTGCCTGACTGCGCCTGCGGCTTTGCCAGACTACGCCTGCATGACGGATGCGCAGTCTGCGCTGAGGATGCCGGTGATCTGACATCCATCCGGGAACCATGCTCGAAACGATTTGCATTTAAACATGCGATTTTCGATCACGTTATCATGAGCATCTGACACCCAACCGGAGAAGTAGAACCATGCAAGGCGACAAGCAAGTCATTGCGCATCTGAACAAGGCACTGCGGGCAGAACTGACCGCGATCAACCAGTACTTTCTGCACTCCCGCATCTTTCAGGACTGGGGTCTGAACCGGCTGGCGGACAAGGAATATCACGAGTCCATCGAGGAAATGAAGCACGCCGATGATCTGATCAAGCGCATTCTGTTCCTGGAAGGCCTGCCGAACCTGCAGGATTTGGGGCAGCTGCGCATCGGTGAATCACCGCGTGAAGCGCTGGAATGCGATCTGGCCCTGGAAATGGACGCGATACCGATGTACAAGGAAGCGGTGGCGTTTTGCGAACAGCAGAACGATTACACCAGCCGCGACCTGCTGCAGGGCATTCTGGACGATGAAGAAGAGCATGTGGATTGGCTGGAGACCCAGTTGGGGCTGATCGACCGCATCGGCATCGAGAACTATCTGCAGGGTCAGATGCACGACTGAGCGCTGTTTTCCGTGCTACGGCTCTAATCAGTACAAATTCAGTCTTGATTATTGCTGCCACTGGCAGCAAAATACCCCCATGTTCAATCATGCCAGCCAACCGGTCAAATTCGATCGCGACTGCGATGTCGTGATGATTCCTTCAGGTGATGCGGTAAGCATTCCCGCTGGCACGGTGGGTTACATCACCCAGGCGCTGGGCGGAAGCTATACCGTGTTCATCGAGGGCAACCTGTTCAGGGTCGCCGGTGAGGATGGCGATGCCATCGGCAAGGACATCGTGCCGCCGCCAACGCTGCCCGACGATGCCACCCGAGAGGATGTGGAAAAACTGGTCTGGCACCAGCTGGGCAATGTCTATGACCCGGAAATCCCGATCGACATCGTCGAGTTGGGGCTGGTTTACCGCTGCGATCTGCAGCCGCTGGATGACGGCAATTACCGGGTGGACATCGACATGACGCTGACCGCGCCCGGTTGCGGCATGGGCGACATACTGGTGGACGACGTGCGCAGCAAGCTTGAGATCATTCCGCGGGTGACCGCTGCCGAGGTCGAACTGGTGTTTGATCCGCCCTGGAACATGCAGATGATGTCGGAAGCGGCACGACTGGAAACCGGCATGCTGTGAATGCCATGCCCACGGCATCACGGATTGCATCCCGGCAGCAGATCACGTTTAATACCTGCACTACAACACTCTCCCCTCTAAGTCACTGGACACAGCATGCTCTGGATCAAATCTTTCCACCTGATATTCATCATTTCCTGGATGGCGGCGCTGTTGTACCTGCCACGGCTGTTTGTCAACTGGGCCGAGGTGGACGACCCCAACACGCGCCAGCGGCTGGCGCTGATGATGCGTCGCCTGCTCAAGCTGGGCCATGTCGCCATGGGTGGCAGTCTGCTGTTCGGACTGTGGCTGCTGGGCTGGTGGTTAAGCCACAGTGAGAACTACATGAGCCAGGGCTGGCTGCATGTCAAGCTGACCCTGATTGTGTTGCTGATCGCCTACCAGATCCTGATCTCGCGCATGAGCCGGCGCCTGATCGCCGGCGATCCACCGCGCACATCGACCTGGTATCGCTGGTTCAACGAAATCCCGGCGCTGGCCATGGTGGTGATCATCATCATGGTGGTGGTGAAGCCGTTCTAGCCCGCATTATTCATGAAACCGACTACTGCGATGCCTCCAGTACCCGTATCTGCGGCGTTTCGCTCGGTCACGAATCCTCAACGTACTGTCAAGCACGCCTGCGGTTCGTTCGGTCGTGAAACGCCACAGCTACAAGCACTGGCAGCATCTCGCTACGTCGACTCATGAATAATGCGGGCTAGTCGGGATTGACTGCGGTGCATTGATCGCTGCTGACTTATCCACAGATTTCACAGATTCATTGCCTCGGCGCAGGGCAGCCAAGTGCATTCAAATCATTAAGCTGGGATATCGTCCGCCGTGTCACTGCGGTGGTTGCATGATGCCAGTTGCAGCATGTGCTGGACATCTACAAGCAACACTGTCGAAACGCTATGCAACCGGGTTGGTGTTATGCGTACAATCTGTGGCTATCCTTCGTTGCACAATGATTAAATTGGTTCTGCCTGCGGCGGCGGTGGCAGCTGCGGCCAATCGTGCTGGTGATCACCGATGACGAGAAAATGCGGGTTCAGCAGCGATGCCTTGCGGTTGTACTCCAGCGCCGTGCCGGCGGCGGCAAGCACCTGACCTCCAGCCTGTTCCACCACCGCCTGGGCGGCGGCGGTGTCCCATTCCGATGTCGGTCCCAGCCGGGGATAAAGGTCCGCGCTGCCCTCGGCGACGCGACAGAATTTCAGCGAACTGCCGACCGAGAGAATCTCATGCGCAGGCAGCTGTTGCAGATACTGCTGCAGCTCCGCGCTGGCATGCGAGCGGCTGGCGATCACCACCGGTGGTGTTGCCGGTGGCTGACGCACCCGGATGGCTTCTGCCTGCTGCATGTTGGCCAGGTCCTGCAATGAATCCGTCTGCAGCCGCTGCGCGCCGGCGCCGCTGACGGCAAACCAGTAAGTGTTCAATACCGGTGCCAGCACCACGCCCAGCACCGGTCGGTGCTGCTCGATGAGGGCGATGTTGACGGTGAACTCGCCATTGCGTTTGACGAACTCCTTGGTGCCATCCAGGGGGTCGATCAGCCAGTAGCGCTGCCAGCGCTGGCGCGTGTCCCAGTCTATCGCTGCGGACTCTTCCGATAGCAGCGGAATGTCCGGGGTCAGAGCATGCAGGTGATCGGCGATGATGTGATGACTGGCCAGATCGGCGCGCGTCAGCGGGCTGTCATCGTCCTTGTGCTGCACGGAAAAATCCCCAGCATACACTTCCATGATGGCCTGTCCGGCGCGGCGGGCACAGTCCAGGCAGTCAGGCAGCAGGTTGATTGCTTGCATCAGTGGTTTCCCGTTGGTCGATATGTTTCAGGTGGTCACGCACCAGATAGAGTGCGGCCAGACAGCGGCCCTCGCTGCAATCGTCACGCATGGCCAGTGCCAGCAGGTCATCCAGGGGCCAGGGGATCACTTCGATCGGTTCGGGCTCGTCACCGGGCAGCGGACTGGGGTAGAGATCGCGTGCCAGCACCACATGGGTGCGATGCACCATGTATCCCGGTGCCAGTGTCAGGCTGGTGATTTCCTGCAACTGACGGGCGGCGAACCCGGTTTCCTCACGCAACTCGCGGTTGGCGCCATGCAGCACTGACTCACCCGGCTCCAGCCGACCCTTGGGCAGGCCGACTTCGTAGCTGTGCGTGCCGCAGGCGTATTCACGGATCAGCAGCACCTTGCCGTCAGCGCGCAGGGCGACAATGAGTACCGCGCCAACCGTGCTGCCGAGCACGCGCTCGTAGCGTCGCTCCTCGCCATTGCTGAAACGCAGATCGAGCTGTTCCACCTTGAACAGCCGGCTCTCGCGCAGCTGCTGCTGACGGATCTCCGGCAGCGGCAGCGGGGCCAGCGGCAACGGGGCGGCAGCAACTGACGCTGGCGGTGATTTGGGTGACTCGGATTGGTCAGACATGGCGGTGCAGTGTGGTCAACAGGGTCTCATGCAACTGTGCGGTGGCCGCTGCCAGCACCGTGGTGCTGTCAAGTTGCAACGGCTGGCCGTGCATGTCGGTCATGATGCCACCGGCAGCGCTGACAATCACCTGCAATGCGGCCACATCCAGGATGTTGACGTCGGATTCCAGTACCGCATCAAGCTGGCCAGCGGCCAGGCGATGATAGTGATAGAAGTCGCCATAGCCGCGCACACGGTTGCAGGCGCTGATAATGTCGGCAAGTCCGCGCCAGCGTGCGGGATCCGCGGCCAGCGTGCTGATATTGCCCAGCGACAGCCTGCAGGCCGACAGGCTGGTTGCAGCGCTGCAGTGGATTCGCGTTCGGTTGAGCGTGCTGGCGTGCTCGTTGCTGGCACAGGCAAGCTCGGCAAACGCCGGGGCCGATGACACGCCCAGCACCAGTTGCTGCCGCACCATCAGGGCGATCTGGATGGACCAGAACGGCAGTCCGGCAATCCAGCTCTTGGTGCCGTCAATCGGATCCAGCAGCCACAGACAGCCGCTGTCACGCTGCGCGTCGCTGCTGGCGTCGCCATATTCCTCGCCGTAGATGGCATGCTCGGGATAATGCTGCTGCAGCACCTCGCGGATGGCCTGCTCGGCCGCCCGGTCGGCGACGGTGACCGGCGTCTGATCGGCTTTCAGCTCAATGCGGGTGGATGCTGACTGATGCGTGTCGATCGCCTCTGCCGCCTGGTCTGCAGCGCTCAGAGCCACCTGCAGCGCCTGCTGCAGATCGGGTATTTCCATGGTCATTGCCAGCGCCCCTGCAGATCGAGCTGGTAGCTGCCATCGGGCTGGCGCTGGCCCAGCCAGGCCAGTTGCTGATGCAGTTCATCGTGGCCTGGCAGCGGGCGCAGGCGCATTTGCAGTGCGTAGCGATCGGCATGCAGGGTGCCCTGACCCAGCAGTTCGATGGCCTGGCCGCCGTCTGCGCCGGGCCGGTTACTGAGCTGCACCCTGGTATGGTCGGTCTGTGGCGTCAGCGTCAGCATGACATCGCCGAGTTCCAGTGCTGCTGCACCGGTGAGCCGCGCGTCGAGCCAGCGGATCTGTCCCTGCAGCAGCAGCTGCCGGTTGTATTGCAACTCCAGCTGTTGCAGCTCGGCCTGCAGCTGGCCCTGCAGGCGGATGTCGGGCCACAGTTGTGGCAGCGCGGCGGCCAGCATGCTGGCGTCGATGGCTTGCAGTCGCAGACGCTGGTTACGGAAGGACACATCGCTCAGCGCCAGACGTGCCTGCACTTGTTGCTGCGGATGCTGCAGCGCAAGCTGCAGGCTTGCCGGTGGCTGCAGTTGCCACTGCAGCTGGCCGCGATGTGCGCCCAGCCAGACCAGTGAGGCAGCCTGTCCTGACCACCAGCTGCCGCTGATGCCCTGCAGGCTGAATTGCTGTGCCGTGCTGGCAGGCAACTCGGGCTGGATGATGTCCCACAGCAGACGAGCCGGCAAGGCCGCCAGCAGCAGCACAAGCAGCAGCGGTACGATGACGAGGAGCCAGCGCAGCCGCATCACTCGGCGGCCAGATCGATGCGTGCATTGATCAGGCCGCTGGCCTGCTGGCTGCTCTGGTTGACGTTGAGCTGACGGCTGCTGAGGGCATGGTCCTGCACCATCATGGTGAGCCAGTCGATCATCTGGTCGAAGCTGACATCGCGCAGCCAGATGCGCACCTCGCTATCGGTCTGCCCCGGCTCGATGCGCTCGATGGATGCCGCCATGCCGCGCGCACGCAGCGTTTCATCGACCAGTCGCAGCAGTGATTTATCCGCTGGCAGGCCACGCTGGCCGGCCTGCTGCGTGGTTGCTGTGGCCGGCTGGATCTGCTGCAGCCAGAGCACGGTTTCCTGCTGTGCTGCGGTCTGCGCCCGCAGGCGCGCGCGTGATGCGGCCAGCGGATCCCAGAACAGCGCCCAGTACAGCAGCGGCAGCGCCAGCAGCAGCATGACCAGTATGGTGCGCTGCTCACTGCGCGTGCGCTGCTGCCACCAGTTGTCAAGCCGCGCCAGCATCAGCTGTTCCCGGTAGTGATGATGACCGCTGCGCGCACGCTGTCGGCATCGGAAGTGACGCCCTCCAGGCGTGCCGCCAGGCCCTGGCGGCGCAGTTGCAGCAGCATGTCGTCCAGCCGTGTCACCGAGGCTGTACGCAATTGCAGACGCAGCTGGGCATCGCTGTATTCCAGGCTTTGCAGACTGGTCAGCTGTTGTGCTGCCAGCACCGGTGCTGTGGCCTGCAGCAGCGCCAGTAATCTGTCGCTGCCGGTGCCGCTGCGCGCGGCCAGAGCGCGTTCCGCCTGCACCCGCGGATTGACGATGGTGGTGATTTCGGGGAAGGCGCGCTGCATCTGCTCACGCACCAGTTGCTGTTGACGTGTCAGTTCGCGCTGCAGCAGCCAGTGCTCGCTGATGGCATAGCCGCTGAGCACGATAATCAGTATTCCGGCAGCCAGCGCCGGCGCGCGCCAGAGTCTGCCGCTGCGGTCTTCGCTGCGGGCAAAGCGGCCCCGCAGCAGGTTCAGCTCGCAGCTGTCAGCGTGGCGTGCCAGCGTGGCCAGCGGATCGCTGTGCGGGTGGGTCTGACAGTGACCGCTGAGCGCCGCAGGGGGTGCCTGCTCGTTACTGATGTAGCAATGCCAGCGGGCGTTGCTGTCGGCAGCACTGTCCAGCCAGTCGAGCTCTTCCGCGCGCAGACACATGGCATTGTCGTGCTGATCGCGCAGCAGCCAGCCGTCGCCCAGTCGCATGATGCTGTGGCCGTCGGCATGCCGGGGCAGACACAGCGCGTCAGGCACGGCACGCTGCACTGTGATGCCCAGCGCCTGCAGCTGGTTCAGCACTGACTGCAGCAGCTCTGCATCCATGGCCACCACCAGCACGCTGCCATCGGCCTGCTGGCGGCTGCTGACCACATGCAGTTGCTCGACATCGCCAGCCAGATAATCTTCCAGCGCATAGGGCAGCGCCTGAGCAAGTTTGGCGGCCCCCATGCTCGGCAGCTGCAGTGTGCGAATGTGCATCCAGCTGGCGGGCAGCAGCAGGGTTGCAGCATCGCTGGCAGGCGGATTGTTGCCCGCAGCGCCGGGTTGACCGCTGTCACGCATAGGCTGTGTCAGCCACATCCATGCTGCCACTGGTGCCGCGGCAGCGGGGTCGGAGGTGGCGGGTCGGATGAGCAGGCTGTTGCCGGTGTCGGTCATGCGGTCTATGGTAGCGCGGCATGTCGCCACAGCACAGTATAACTTCGACTGTTGCGCTGCAGCATGGCCTCGTAGCGGCGCGGCAGGCCGTTCTGCAGTACCAGCATGCGCGCGGTGAAATATTCGCTGGTGACGGCGATAAACGGGTCCATGGTCGAGCTGTCCAGGCCCTGCAACACCGGTGCGGCCTTGAATTCGGCGACACTGCGCCAGGCGGCACGGCCTTGCTGATGCAGCTCTGCAGCCATCTGTTCGGTGATCAGCGGGCTTAACGCCGCCAGCAACGCTACTGTTGCCAGATTGACATTGACGCGGCGCCGACGAGGCGGCAGTACGCTGACATGCGGTCGCAGCAGTTCCGCCGTGGCCGCATCCATGCCGCCGATCAGCAGCAATTCGGAGTAATGTGCCAGTGGCTGGTTGGCAGCCAGATGAGGCTGCTGGCGACGCAGGTAAAACGGGTCTTCGGCCCCTTGCGGACGCGGTATGTTGTCGCTGTCAATCCAGTCGTGAATGCGATCGGCGAGCAGCGCCGGCAAGCCAAGATTGCTCAGCAGTCGCTCCAGGATCTGACGCGCGGCCGGGTCATCCTGACCATTGCTGTCGACCAGTGCATTCAGGTTGAAGCGCCCATCCATGCTGCTCAGCGAGCCGCTGACCACGCCACCGGGAATCGGCAGTGCAGGCAGTTGCTGCGCCCAGGGGGAATTGCGCGTGTCCAGTTCGGGTTCGCGGTCAAAATCCTCGCGCAGTGCCTTGCCGGCCAATGCCTCCAGCCCGGCCACGTACTCGCCGGCACGCAGGCTGGCGGTAAGGTTTTCGCTGCGCGCCAGATCCAGCGCCAGCCGCTGCTGAATGTGCAGCAACAGGATGCTGGCCAGGGCCATGATCAGCAGCGCCAGCAGCAGCGCGGTACCACGGTGTTGCAGCGGGGCTGGCATCAGTTCAGCGCCACCGTGGCAAACACCCGTCGATAGCGGGCGTCGTCGGCCAGCTGCAGGTCGACTTCGATCGCCAGCGGCAACAGCGTCACCAGATTTGTCGCACCGGTGGCGTTGCCGGGCGGCCATTGCAGCTGCCATTCGCGATTGCTGTCCAGATAGCGCAGCTGCAGCGCCTGCACATTGTCCAGCAGCAGGTCCTGTTGCAGACTATCGTTGCGCGCGCTGTCGGTGTTGAGCCACCAGTTGCGCCACAGTTGGCCGTTGCGCAGCTGATAGCCGAAGCGTTGCAGCTCGCTGCGCTGCTGCGCCAGTGGATTGCTCCAGCCGCTGCGCACCGCCTGCAGTTGCAGCGCACTGCCACTGACTGCCGGCAAGTGCCCGCCGCTGCTGTCGCGCGGGCGGCGGGCGATGATCTGGGTCAGATCCTGTTCCAGCTGATACCAGGTTGCCTGCAGCTGCTGAAACTGGCGGGCAAATTCGCGTTGCTGCTGCCAGGCCCGGCTGAGACCGTTGACTGCAGCGTAGCCGCCGGCAAGCACCAGCGTGAACACCGTCACGGCGAGCAGCAACTCGATCAGCGTGAAGCCGGATTGGCGAGACATCAGTTGCGCCCGAACCAGGCGGTGTGGGTGGCGGCCGGCTGTTGCAGCGAGTCGCTGAACACGACCACATCGGCGCGCCGGATGTCAACGTCTGCGGTGGCCTGGATCTCGGCCTGCCAGCGCCACTCGCGCTGGCCCATGCGCTGGCTGCCGCTGCGCACACCGATGCCGGGAAAGCGTTCGTCTATGCGCAATGTGGTGATCACATTTTCCGCCACCCATAGCGCTTCGGACTGGATCTGCAGCTGGGCGTAATGCCGTGGTGCCTGGCCGCCGGACTGACTCAGCGCGAGCACGGCGATACTGATCACGGCCAGTGCAATCAGCACTTCCAGCAGGCTGAATGCTTGTGCACGGCTGGTCTGCATCAGTCCAGCAGGCGCAGGCGTCCGTTGCTGTCGGCACTGAGGCTGGCAGTTTCTGGCTGCACTCCGGTGCGCTGCCGCGTGGCCTGCTGCAGGCGCAGCGTGAACGGTGTCATCTGGCTGGAGGCAAAGCAGCGCAGTTGCGGCACGTCCAGATCCAGTTCGGTAATCTGGCCGGTGACCAGCAGCTGCGCCGTCACTTCACCTTCCCAGGCCTGTGGCGAAAACTGTGTCTGTGCCGCTTCACGCCAGCTGGCATCGGTCACGCCGGTGGCACCGGTGTCGGTGAGCGGCTCCCAGAAATCATAGCCGCTGTGGCTGATGCGCACCGCCAGGTTGCGTTGCTGAAACACGGCCTGTTCACACCAGCCGGTGAGCAGGGTGGCCAGACGGTCGAGCTGCTGCGCCGGTGCGGCGGCACCGAAGGCACCGACGCGGATGACGATGAGGCCGCTGAGGATGGCAACAATGATGAGCACGACCAGAATCTCGACCAGGGTATGGCCGCTGGCGCACTGATACCGGCCTGATGCGGGCGGCGGGAGCGGACAGTCGTGCATCGTTCGTGGCAACATGCCCGGACCGGCTCAGCGGTTCCAGTTGCCGATATCGGTGTTGATGCCCTCACCGCCGAGGCTGCCGTCTGCGCCCAGCGAGTAGACATCGATTTCACTGTGCACGCCGGGGTTGAGATACTGGTAATCGTTGCCCCAGGGGTCCTGCGGCAGCCGGTCGATATAGCCGCCGGCTTTCCAGTTGCGGGCTTCCGGCTGCCCGCCCGGGCGTTGTACCAGGGCCTGCAGGCCCTGCTCGGTGCTGGGATACTGGTTGTTGTCCAGCCGGTACATGTTCAGTGCGGTCATCAGTGCCTGGACGTCGGTGCTGGCCTTGACCACTTTGGCGCGATCGGGCTGATCCATCACCCGAGGCACGACCACGGCAGCGAGAATGCCGAGAATGACCACCACCACCAGCACTTCGACCAGGGTGAAGCCGTTGAAATGTCGCCGCCTGCAGGGCGCTCTTGGAGATGAATGTTGCATGAGTTTCTGAGTTCCCGGGTTGCGCTGCGTGCGATCTGCTTGGCATGCCGCCCGCCGCTGTGTATGCTTGCATGATAGCAAAATTCAGCGCCCCGGCATGACTCCATACAGCAAGCAGTCTGCAGCCGCAGAGAGCGGATTGCAGCAACGTGATCTGCGCCATCTCTGGCATCCCTGCACGCAAATGCAGGATCATGAATGGTTGCCCCTGGTTGAGGTGGCCAGCGCCAAAGGGGTGTGGCTGCATGATTATCAGGGGCGGCGTTATCTGGATGCAGTCAGTTCCTGGTGGGTGAATCTGTTCGGCCACAGCAACGACCACATCAATGCCCGCATCCGCCTGCAGCTGGAGCAGGTCGAGCATGTCATGATGGCCGGCTGCACGCATGCCCCGGCAGTGGAGTTGGCCGAACAGCTGGTGGCGATCACCCCGCCCGCACTGGAGCGCGTTTTCTATGCCGACAATGGCTCGGCAGCGGTGGAAGTGGCGCTGAAAATGAGCTTCCACTACTGGTTGCATCAGGGTCAGCAGCGCAGCCGCTTCGTCGCCCTGTCCAACAGCTATCACGGTGAGACCCTCGGCGCGCTGGCGGTGGGTGATGTCGGCCTGTATCGTGATCTGTATGCGCCGCTGCTGCTGCAGCCACTGATCGCGCCGGCTGCGGACGACTTCCTGCGCCCGCCGGGAATGTCCAGCGAGGACTTTGTGCGGGAACGTTTTGCCGCCATGGAAGCACTGTTGCGCGAGCATGCCGGCGAGGTTGCCGCAGTCATCGTCGAACCGCTGGTGCAGTGCGCCGGAGGCATGCGCATGTACGATCCGCTTTATCTGCGTCTGCTGCGCGAGCTGTGTGATGAACTCAACGTGCATCTGATCGCCGACGAGATCGCCACCGGCTTTGGCCGCACCGGCAGCATGTTTGCCTGTGAGCAGGCTGCCATCACACCCGATTTCATGTGCCTGTCCAAGGGCCTGACCGGTGGCTACCTGCCACTGTCGGCGGTGCTGACCACCCAGCAGGTCTATCGCGCTTTTTATGCCGACTATGCGGCGCTGAAGGCTTTTCTGCATTCACACAGCTACACCGGCAATCCGCTGGCATGCGCTGCGGCTCTGGCCACACTGGAATTGTTCCGTGAGCGCGATGTGCTGGCCGACAACCGCATCCTGGCGCAGCAGATTCTGGCTGGAGTGGAGGCCTTGCGCGAGCACCCGCAGGTTGGCGATGTGCGCCAGCGGGGCATGATCACGGCGGTGGAGATGGTGGCCGACAAGGCACGACGCCAACCCTATCCGTGGCAGCAGCGCCGCGGCATGCGCGTCTATCAGTACGGGCTTGAGCACGAGATGTTTCTGCGTCCGCTGGGCAATGTGGTGTACATGATGCCGCCTTATGTCATCAATGCCGACGAGATCCGCCGCATGACGGCAGTGGTTTGTGACGGCGTCAACCTGGCCTGCAGGGATTGAGCCCGGAGCATGACTGAGCACATCGGTGACAATCACAGCGGCGCGCGAGGTTGCGGCGGGTCGTCTGCCCCGGCCGGCGTATTTCCAGGGGGCTGTCAGCGCTGCTGTGAGCCTGTGACCGTGCGGCATCAGGCCGCGCAACACCCGGGCTGACACGCGGTGCGCAGAATCCGTGCCTATCAGGACCAGCCCTTGCAGGCCGGCATGCAGGTGCAGCTGGACGCACGGGTCAGCCACCACTGGTTACAGGTGTTGCGTCTGCGCACGGGTGAGCCGGTGTGGCTGTTCAATGGCGATGGGCAGGATTACCCGGGACAGCTGCAGGTCACCGGCAAGCGCAGTGGTAGCGTGCTACTGCAGACTCCGCAGGTGGTGTGCGGCAATCGGTGGCCGCGGTTGCTGCTGTGCCAGGGCATGTGCCGCGGCGAGCGCATGGATCTGGTGCTGCAGAAAGCCACCGAACTGGGGGTGGACGAAATCCAGCCGCTGCAGACCCAGCACAGCCAGCTGCATCTGCATGGGACGCGTCTGCGCAAGCGCATGCAGCACTGGCAGCAGGTCATCATCAGTGCCTGCGAACAGAGTGGCCGCGCGTGCCTGCCGAGCCTGCATCCGCCACTGCCGGTCAGTGCGTTGCAGTCGGCCGGGCAACATGGCCTGTGTCTGCAACTCTATCCGGGTGCAGAGACCTCGCTGGCGGCCTGCTTGCGAGCCGTGTCAGCACAGACAACGCTGCGGATTGCGGTGGGCCCGGAAGGTGGCTTCAGCGATGAAGAAAACGACCAATTCGACCGCATCGGCTTTGTCCGGGTGAGTCTGGGCAACAATGTGCTGCGCACCGAAACCGCAGCGATGGCGGCGGTGGCACTGGTGAAACTGGGTCGGTCTAGTGAAACCGCCGAATCGATCAGCGGCTAAGCATCAGTCGCCGCGCTGCAAATGACGGCTGATGTAGGCACCCAGTGCCGGCAGCGCCGGAACATCCACGCTGCGGTTTTCCAGCTGCACCCTGGCCAACAGGCAATCGCTGTTGCCGCTGCCGTCATCGTCCAGGCTGATTTCCTCGCCGTTGGCGAGGTCATCGGCAGTGATGCTGAGCAGCCGCGGAAAGCCTTTGGCAATGATGGCGAAATAGGGCATGCCACCGTGCTTGTGCAGGTTTTTGATGATCGCGATGCGCACGTTGTCCAGTGCCACATCGGCCTGCGGGTCAATGATGCCTGACCAGCTCACCACCGGCAGATACCAGCCCTGCCAGTTGATCATGCCCAGCAGCCAGGCGGGCGAATCGGGCAAGGGTGCTGGTTGTGTGAAACTGATCATGGAGGCCACGGCGGTGTTCGGAATCAGCACATGACCATGGCTGACCGGCAACATGACACAGTTGACCAGCGTGTTGCTCATGACTGTTCTCCGGCTATCTGATCGTAAACATCAGACAGCAACTGATTGACTTTGAACATCAGATCCTTCTCGCCGTAGGGTTTGCCGATGAAATCGGTGGCGCCCAGATCGCGTGCGCGCTGCTGATGCTTGTCGCCACTGCGCGACGACACAATGATGATGGGAATGTCGCGCATGGCACTGTCGCTGGCGCGCATGTAGGCGGTGAGCTCGAAGCCGTCCATGCGCGGCATTTCAATGTCCAGCAGCAGCAGATCGGGCAACTCTTCGCGCATCTGGTCGATGGCTTCCAGACCGTCGCGGGCGGTGCGCACTTCGATGTTGTGCTGCTCCAGCACGCGGGAGGAAATCTTGCGCATGGTGATGGAGTCATCCACGATCAGCACCAGCGGCTGCTTGCGCTGGATGGTCTGTGCACTGTCACTGCTGATCTGCTGCAGTCTGCCGCTGTCCAGCCGCGCGCTGACCAGAGCACCCGGCTCCAGGATCAGAATCACGTTGCCGTCACGGCTGATCGAGCCGGCCAGAATGCCGGGGATACTGGTCAGCTGCGGGCCCAGCGGTTTCACCACCAGTTCCTGATGCGAGCTGAATGCCGTGACGCGTATCGCCGCGCGCTGTCCGGCGGACTCAATGACCAGGATGGTCACCAGTGTCTCGGTCACCGCGACCGCTGGCAGCTCCAGCAGTGATTCCAGATCGAACACCGGATTGTTTTCATTGGCATAGGGCATAAAGCCCTGGTCGACATAGCGTCGGTATTCATCGGCGGGGATCTTGGTGACGCCGAGAATGTTGATCACCGGTATGGCGAACAGGCGTTCATCGCATTCAACAATCAGCGCCTGCATCACCGCCAGTGACAGCGGGATACGGATCTGGAACTGCATGCCCTGGCCCGGTTCGGACTGCCACTGCAGCGTGCCGCCGATCTGGCGCACCGTGGTCTGCACCACATCCAGGCCGACACCACGACCTGCCAGTTCGGACACCTCGGCGGCGGTGGAGAAACCCGGCGTGAATATGAGCTGGGCGATCTCGCGCGCGTCCGGATCGGCCTGGGCGTCAATCAGCCCCTTGCTGCGGGCGCGATCCAGAATGGTCTGCAGGTCCAGCCCGCGACCGTCGTCCTGGATGCGGATGATCAGTTCGGCGGCTTCACGGAAGACGTCGATGCTGATCTGACCGACTGCCGGCTTGCCGGCCTGCTGTCGGGCCGGGGCATCCTCGATGCCGTGCACCAGTGCATTCCGCAACAGATGCTCCAGCGGTCCGGTGATGCGCTCCAGCGCGCTGCGATCAAGCTCGCCACCGGCCTGAATGTTCAGGGTCAGATCGGCTGGTTTGCCCAGCTCGGCAGCGCTGCGCCGGACCACCTGGCGCAAACGCGGCGCGATGTTGGCGAATGGCACCATGCGGGTCTGCAGCAGACCATCCTGCAGCTCGGCATTGGCGCGCGCCTGCTGCGCCAGCAGCGATTCGGCATGCTGCGAGGTGTTGTCGATGGTTTCCTGCAGGTTGATCATGTCGTTGGCACTTTCCGCCAGCGCCCGCGACAACTGCTGAATGGTGGAGTAGCGATCCAGCTCCAGCGGATCGAAATCGCTTTCGGTTTCTTTCTCGTACTGATGCCGCGACAGGATCTGGGCCTCGGTTTCCAGCTCCAGTTTGCGCAACTGATCACGCAGGCGTTCGATGGTCTGACCCATTTCGTTGATGCCGCTGCGCAGCTTGCCGGATTCCTGCTCCAGATGGGCACGGAAGATGCCCACCTCACCGGCGATGTTGCTGAGCCGGTCGATCAGGTCGGCATCCACGCGCAGGCTTGTGCGGCCGCCGGGGCTGACTGCCGGTGCCTTGCCGCTGCTGCGATCGGCCTCGTCTACGGCCGCTTGCGGCGGAGTCACCACGGTCTTGAAGCCGCCTTGCTCATTGTCGTTACCGACTGCCGCAGGGATTGGTGCCACAGTATCGATTTGATCGGTCTGGTCATCCATCGGCGGCAGCGTGAGCGCGCTGAAGGCAGTCAGATCCGGTGGCGGGATGCTGCCGCGCACCGCAACCGCGCCGAGCATCTCATGCAGTTGGTCAATGGACGACTCAACCGCCTGCAACTCCGATGGCTGCATGTTTTCCAGCGGCTGGCTTTCCAGATAGGTTTCCAGGGCATGGCTGAGCTGGCCGATCGGCATCAGTCCGGCCATGTTGGCGGCACCTTTCATGGTATGCAGACTGCGTCGCAGATCGGCGGCAGCGGACAGATCGTCATGATCGATCCAGCGCCGCACGGCGTCGTCCATCTGTTCTATGCCGGTGGAAGCCTCATCCAGGAAAATTTCCAGGATGCCATCGTCCACGTTGGCGTAATCGTCATGGCCGGCTTCAGGGTCAGCCTGTTCCAGCGCAGCTTCGCGCCCCGAGCTGGCGGCAATGTCCTGTTGCACACCATCTTCGTCCACGTCCTCGTCCTCGTCTTCGTCTTCGTCTTCGTCCTCGTCTTCGTCTTCGTCTTCGTCTTCGTCCTCGTCCTCGTCTTCGTCCTCGTCCTCGTCTTCGTCTTCGTCTTCGTCCTCGTCCTCGTCCTCGTCCTCGTCCTCGTCTTCGTCTTCGTTTTCGTCCTCGTCCTCGTCCTCGTCTTCGTCCTCGTCTTCGTCTTCGTCTTCGTCTTCGTCTTCGTCTTCGTCCTCGTCTTCGTCTTCGTCTTCGTCTTCGTCCTCGGCTTCGTCTTCGTCTTCGTTTTCGTCCTCGGCTTCGTCTTCGTCTTCGTTTTCGTCCTCGTCCTCGTCCTCGTCCTCGTCCTCGTCCTCGTCCTCGTCTTCGTCTTCGTCTTCGTCTTCGTCTTCGTCTTCGTCCTCGGCTTCGTCCTCGGCTTCGTCCTCGGCTTCGTCCTCGGCTTCGGCTTCGGCTTCGGCTTCGGCTTCGGCTTCGGCTTCGGCTTCGGCGTTTTCGGTTTCTGTTTGCAGATCGTCCGTGTTGAGCGTTGCAACGCCCGAATCAATTGCGAATGGATCGTCCGGGATATCCAGCAGGGGTTCCTGGGGCAATTCGACATCGGCGTCGGCATCCACCGGGAGTTCCCCACCAGTGATTGTCGGTTCGCGGTCCGCCCCGGTATCCACATCGACCGCAGCAGATGGGATGTCCGGGGCTGCCAGCTTACCGCCATCCAGTTCATGCAGGGTCTGGGTCAACAGTTCCTGCAGCCGTGTCCAGCCAGACGTGGCCTGTGCGCTGGATTCGTCGCTGCCGCTGATGCGCTGGTGCACCAGCGCTGACAGGCTGACGAGAATGTCCTGTGTCTTGCCGGCTACCGGCAGATCCTGATCGCGCATGGTCAACAGCATCGATTCGATGTCGTGCACCAGTTTGTTCTGCCGATGGCTGTGACCATCTGCGCTAGGCTGCAGGGCCAGCGTGCCGGCGATGGTGTGCACCGAGCGGATCAGCTCGGCGTCGGGCAACTCACCCCGATCATGCTGCTGACTGCGTGCCAGAAAACCGTCGACGGTCTGTACGTGGGTGGCAAGTTCTTCATGAATGATGCTGGTGAACTGCAGATCTTCGTCGTCGCCGTTCTCGCTGTCCGCGATGTCAGTGCTTTCCGTGCTTTCCGTGCTTTCCGTGCTTTCCGTGCTTTCCGTGCTGTCTGCAATGTCAGCGTCGTCTTCAGTCTGGCTACCGGCGTCTGTTGGCGTTGCAGCGCTGGCTACAGGCTCATCTGCGGTAGTGACCGGTTGTCCGGCCATGGCCAGACACTGTCGGATCAGGGCATGGCTGGTCTCATCGCAAAGGTCATGACCATCCTGCAATGCCTGATGCAGTTTGCGCATGTGTTGCATCAGATCAGGCAGCAGCGGGGCGGCGTCTGCGGGCGGCAGATGCTGATCGCGTACCGCGTTCAGCAGCATTTCCACGGCATAGGCATAAGCCCCGGTACAGCTTGCGCCCACCATCCGTGCGCTGCCCTTGAAGGTGTGGAAGCAGCGTCTGATGTGCAGCAGGGTCTCGTCAGCAGACGGCGCAGCGATGAAGTCACTGACGCTGCGATCCAGCCCGGCCATGAGTTCATCCAGTTCCTGCAGAAAGATGGCCTGCAGTTCCGGGTCGGTTTCCCAGTCGTGTGATCCGATCGGCGGCAGCACAGCATGACCGCCGCCAGGCACGATGACTGCTGCCGGTTCCGGCAGCGTTATCCCGGTTGCGCTCGGCATGGTGGCACCGGATTCATCCTGCGCTGCACCTGCTGGTTGTGCACTATCGTCTTCGCTGGTCGCGTCGTCCGCATCTGCCGGCGTCTCCGGGATGGTCTCTGCAGGGGCTTTTGACTCGGATTCCGCTACGCTTGCGCTGACTGCAGCCAGCGCTGGCAGATGCTCGCTACTGGCCAGTGCCGCTGCGCGCATCGGCTCGTTGATGATGCGGTCGCGAATGCTGATCAGATACCTTTCCAGCGCCGCCAGCATGGCCGCGAAATGCGCCAGCGAAGGGTCTTTGAGCGTGTCTGCCGACTCCCAGTGCAGCGATTGCAGCAACAGCATGCCACGGCGCAGCGCCTGGGCCAGCGCGGTTTCGTTGATCATCTGCAGCACACCGCTGATGCGCTGCAGTTGCTGCTGTGGCTCGTCGCTCAGTTGCGCATCGCTGCTGCCTTCCGCAGCCTTGCGCAGCAGGCCGTCCAACTGCTGCTGAACGTGGTCCAGCTGTTTGATGGACTGATTGATGACTTCGGTCATGCCGGACTCGAAGATCTTGTCGCTGGCACGGCCGCTGTGCATGCCGCCATCGTTGGCCAGCAGCCTTGATTCAAAATCCAGCAGCGTGGTGGCCAGCTGGGTGAGGGCAGTCTGGGTCTCTGCGCGCTGGCCCAGCAATGCGGGGCCCTGCTGCTGCAAACGGTCGGCAATTTCGGTGAAGCCGATCACCCGTAGCGATCCGCCCATGCGCATGACGCTGGCCTGCAGGGTGTGCGCCAGCTCGTCCATACGCTGCTGCTCACTGCTGTCTGCGGCGCTGGCCGCGTCTGCCTGCAACCGCAGCTGCAGCCGCTCTACCATGTTTTTCAGCTCGTCGAGTTCGCTGTGAATGGCGCTGGCCACGGCCTCGCTGAGGGCGCGGTTCTTGCCTTTGAGACTGGCTCTTGCCGCGTCCAGAGACTGCTGATCGATGAGTGACGCCAGCTGGTAATGGTCACGCAGCGCCTGCACCCTTGCATTGAGTGGATGGCAGCTGGCGAGAAAATACAGCATGGCGCGTGACAGGTCACGGGCCTGTTCGCGCAGTGATTCGCTGTCGCCGGTGTGAGTCGCTGCCCTGGTGCTGAGCTGTTGCTGTCTGGACAGCAGCACATCCAGTCGTGCCAGTAAGCGGCCCAGATCCACGTCGCCGTTGCTGCAACCGTCGCGCGCGGCCAGAATCACTTCGGCGGTGAGGGCGCAGCATTGCGTGAGCGCGGGTGGCAGCGCTGCGGACTGGGCCAGAGACAGGGTCATGCGATACAGTTGATCTGCGGCATCGGCGCCGGAACGACCCAGTCTGGGTTGATACTGCAGCAGCCAGTCACGCAGCGCGCGCTGCCACAAGCTGCGCACTGACGACAGCTCGCCACTGACCACCTGAGGTGGATCATCTGGCGACAGTGTGGCACGGTCGAGCGGTGGGAAAAACAGTTGCCCCTCGTGCATCAGTTCGGCTTGACGGGCCTGGCGCAGACGATTGATGTGGCGGGTCAGTACCAGCGTCTGATCGGCCCGGTTGAGGCTGACATAATCCAGATAGTCCTGCAGCGTCAGCTGCGCTTCCTGCAGCAACTGCAGCTGGGCACCGCTGACCGGTCCGTGCTCTGCATCAAACAGGTACTCGCCGAGCGCCAGCAATTCGCCAGTGAATATGGCGGCACCCCTGATGCGTGCCATTTGCAGGGTGGCTTGAATCTGGCGCAGCAGTTGGTCGCATTCACTCCACAGTGCCGCTGCGGCAGTCTGGTCGGCTTCTGCGCCGGAATGTTTTTCCAGTCGGCGCAAACGTTCGCTGACCTTGTCCAGCAGCTCGCCCAGCGGTTCGCGGATCCAGTTCAGTTGCACGATTCCATTCGTGTTGATCATGCCGATGATCTCCCTGTGGCAATGCTGCATATCGGCGTTGGTGATGGTTTGCCCGATGGCTGTGACAGCGGCATCTGCCATGCCTCAGTTCGCCGCATCAGTCGGTGGCTGCCGTGCCTGCAACCAGTGCGGCTGGCGCTGACTGCATGCATGGCTGATGCAAGCGGTTTCATGAGAGCAGTGCGCTGATCAGCTCAGGCGGTTTCTGCTGAGGTGCCTGCACTGAAGTCGTACTCAGTGTAATCAGGCTCTGCCGGCAGCTTGAAGTCGGACACGGAATCACTGAGCGCCTGCACCTGTCGCGCAAGCTGTTGAATGGATTCGGTGGTGGTGTTGGTACCACTGCGGTTCTGCTCGGAAATCTCGCGGATCGAGTTCATCACACGCGTGACTTCGGCGGCGGTTTTCGCGCTCTGGTCAGACTGCTGTGCGATTCTGGCAATCAGCTGGGCCAGCTCATTGGAGATGCTCTCGATGTCGTTGAGGGCCTGGCCGGCGTCTTCGGCGGTCTTGGCACCCTTGACCACCTGGGTTGTGGTCAGCTCCATGGAGTTCACCGCTTCACTGGTATCACCCTGAATGGTCTGTACCAGGGTTTCGATGCGACGGGTGGCGTTGGTGGCGCGTTCGGCCAATCGCTGCACCTCGTCGGCGACCACGGCGAATCCGCGTCCGGCCCCGCCGGCCGAGGCGGCCTGGATGGCGGCGTTCAGCGCCAGCATGTTGGTCTGCTCCGAGATGCCGTTGATCAGTTCAACAATGTCGCCAATTTCCTGCGAGGATTCTCCCAGCCGCTTGATGCGCTTGGAGGTTTCCTGAATCTGGCCGCGAATGGCGTCCATGCCTTCGATCGTTTCGCGCACGCGGTTGGCACCATCGTTGGCGGTGGCCACCGAACGTTCCGCCACTTTTGCCGATTCCTCCGCCTGTCTGGCCATGTCGCCGAAGGCGGTGTTCATCTTGTTGATGGTCTCGGTGGCGGCATCCACCTGTTCGCTCTGATGCTCGCTGGCTTCCGCCACCTGGGCCGCTGTGGCACGTGTTTCCTGCGCCTGCGCGGCCACCTGGACGGCGGTCTGGTTGATCCCGGTGACCAGTCCGCGCAGCTGGCTTACGGCGAAGTTGACCGCGTCGGCGATGGCGCCGGTGATGTCTTCGGTCACGGTGGCCTCCACGGTCAGGTCACCATCCGCCAGCGAGCTCATTTCGTCCAGCAGGCGCAGAATCGCCTCCTGGTTGCGCTGGTTGGTTTCTGCAGCCACGCGCGAGCGTTGTCGGGCCGCGCCCAGTGCGGTGAGGCCAATCAGAATGAACAGCGCGAGGGTGGCGGCACCCAGCAGCAGTCCGGTCTGCAGCGAGGGCCAGAAGACACCTTCACCCAGAGTGCGGTACTGGTCCGACAGTTCGGTGACCAGGCCACTGAGGTCTTCGCTGTCGATGAACACGTCGTCGGCAGCCAGACGCACGTCGGACAGCTGGCTGGAGGCAGTGAGCAGATTGTCGATTTCGGTGGAGGCTTCCTCGAACTGATTGCGCACCTCGTTGAAAATGGCGCGGGCGGCGAGGTTATTGACCTGGTTCAGTCCCAGTTGCGGGTTGCCTTCGATCAGCCCATCCAGCACCTGGCCGAACAATGCCGAGTCGCGCGACAGGTTGTCGGCTGCGGTGACCGCATTCAGGCCGCCCTGCAGGATCTGCACCACGTGGCGCAGCATGCGGTCGGCCAGCACCAGCTGACGGCTGGCAATGAATACCTGGGCGGAGGATGCCCCGGCCTCGGTCATGGTGCGGATGGCCTCGTCGGTTCTGGCCTGCAGGATGGGAATGGTGGCGGTGAACAGATCGGCGCTGTCGGCCAGTTCCTGCACCAGTTCTTCCTTATCCTCCACGCTCAGGGCGCGTTCATTGATGCGCGACCACAGGCTTTCCACCGCCGTCAGTGTCTGGTTGACCTGGGCCGGGCTGGGCGGCAGGCTGCGCGCCGGATCGCCGTTGCGCAGCGCCGCGATGTTGTCGCTGATGATGTTGCGGGTGTTGCGCAGATCCTCAAAGGCGGAAAAGTTGCCGACGGCGGACTCACCCGCAGCTTTGGCCAGACGCTCCACCTGCACACGAATGTCGGTCGCGGTCACGATGTACAGCTGTTGATGCGTGTTGCGCTGATTGAGCAGAAAGAAGTTGTAGGCAACGGCAATCAGCAAGCCGATGGCAATGACAAACAGCAGCGCCTGCACTGATCCGTAGCTGTTCTGGTTGACTGACTTTTTTGCTTTGGCCATGGTCTGGTCCCTGTTCAATAAGTTGTTGGGTTCATGGTGACGATCAACAGCATACGCCGTCGGCCTCAGGCAGCGCCATCAAGAAAACGCTGGTCATGCAGCAACTGTGGCAGATCCAGCACGCCCCAGCGGACGTCATTCTGCGCATACACATTGCCAAGATAAGGGCTGATGCCAGGCCAGAGCTCAGCATCAACGGCGCTGGCCGAGTCAATGTCAAAATGCCGCTGCCCGAGAATTTCGTCAACCAGCAAGCCGGTGTGGTGGTTGTCTGCACTGGTGATCAGAACCTGTGACTTGCTGCTGATGGGCGTGCGCTCCTGAAACAGGAACAGGCGCAGGTCAATGATAGTGACCAGGCTGCCGCGTACGTTGGTCAGCCCCAGCAGCCAGTCTGCCGAACCCGGCACCGGCGTCAGCCTGGGTGGCGGAATGATTTCGTCGATCAGCACCACGTCGACGCACAGTTCATGCTGCTGCAGCCGGAATGCCAGGCCATCCCAGCGGTTGCCGGCATCTTCATCCAGATCGGGCTGATGCGCCAGCGCGCTGGCCTCATAATCCCTGAGCTGTTGCAGCAGCGAGCCGGCTGACATGGTGGTGCTCACAGTCTGACGCTCCCCGGCAGGCAGTTCAGGCAGGCATGTGCTGCTGCAGACTTTGCAGCAACTCATCCTTGGTGAAGGGCTTGGTCAGATAATGGTCGGAGCCGACCACCTGGCCGCGGGCGCGATCGAACAGTCCATCCTTGCTGGTCAGCATGATCACGGGAATGTGCTGAAATTCCGGGTTGTTCTTGATGATGGCACAGGCCTGATAACCGTCCAGCTTGGGCATGACGATGTCGATGAAGATCAGACTGGGCTTTTCCTCGGCAATGATTGACAACGCCTGAAAACCATCCTCGGCAGTGAGTATTTCCACCCCCTCTGAACTGAGCATGTTTTCGGCAGAACGACGTATGGTCTGGCTGTCGTCGATGATCAAAACCTTTTTCGCACTCATAATCCTTGGTCCATTCCCTGGCAGGCTGTCCGTCATCACCGGTGTTTTGGCAGATCACGCAGTGAAGAATATTTAACTTTCGTTGTTTATTGCTGAAATGTCAATACTCATAGCAACTTTTGCAGAAATATTGCGGCATTATACTAACATCTTCATAAAACAGGCGATCTGCATACAGAAATCCTCTGGCGCAGCTGTTGCTGCCGGGAACAGGCGTCGAGATCGCACCCGGCTTCGGGCATAATAGAGGCTTCAAGCTGCTGTGCAGGTCAGTTCAATGAAGCATCTTCTCGTGGTCATGGATTCCCTGGCCAGCATCAAGCCGTACAAGGATACCACTGTGGCCCTGTTGCTGGAGGCGCAGCGCCGTGGCTATGCGCTGTCGGTGTGTACCCCGGCAGACATCTGGCTGCGCAACGCCAGCCCGGCGGCCATGGTCAGCAGCCTGTGTGTCAGCGATGAGGACAGCGACTGGTATGCCGTCACTGATCGGCAGCGGCTTGCGCTGACCGGCTTTGATCTGATCATGATGCGCAAGGACCCGCCGTTTGACAGCGCCTATCTGCATGCCACCTACATGCTGGAACTGGCTGAGCAGCAGGGTGTGCCAGTGTGCAATCGGCCGCAGGCGCTGCGCGACGCCAATGAAAAACTGGCCGCGCTATGGTTTCCAGGCTGCATCCCGGAAACCCTGGTGGCCACTCAGGCTGAGCGCATCCGCGAGTTCGTCATCGAGCAGCAGGACTGCGTGCTGAAGCCGCTGGATGGCATGGGTGGACGCTCGATCTTCAAAACCTCGGCGCCCGATCCCAATCTGAATGTCATCATTGAAACGCTGACCGCAGAGGGGCGTCAGGCGATCATGGCGCAGCAATATCTCCACGCCATCAAAGACGGTGACATCAGGGTGTTGCTGATCGGCGGCAAGCCGGTGCCATATGTGCTTGCGCGGATGCCGGGCAAACAGGACTTTCGTGGCAATCTCGCGCGCGGCGGCAGTGGTGTGCCGCGGGCGATCAACGCTGCCGAACAGGCCATTGCCGAGCTGGTCGGGCCGGAGCTGTTGCGGCGTGGTATCTGGTTCGCCGGCATTGATGTGATCGGCGATCGACTCACCGAGGTCAACGTGACATCGCCCACCTGTGTACGGGAACTGGAGCGCGAATATGGAATCAATATCTGCGCAGATTTATACCAGCTGCTTGAAGATAGCGTGATGCACCAGCATTGATCCATGGCCAATACCCACCAGCAACTGCTTTATTCCGGACACGAGTTTGCGCACGCCGATTCCAGCGGGGTGTTGTGGATCGCCGTGCTCCTGGCAGTGGCTTTGCATCTGAACCTGTGGTTCATCGGCTTTGATCTGCCGGCAGCAAAACCCGAGCAGCCGCCTGGCCTGGATGTGAATCTGGTGGAACTGCCCAGCGCCAGCGAGATCACCGCACCCGGCGAGCAGGCAGAACTGGCGAACACGGTGGAGCAGCTGCCGCAGGCCAGAACACCCGATCCCTCAACCGTGCCGGAGACCCCTGAGCAGGCTCGTCTGCTGACTGCACAAGACAGTGCCACGCAGATCGAGCAGCCCGCTCCGCAGCAGCCGGATCTGCCCACCGGCGCTGATCTGTTTCGTGAGGGCCTGGGCAGTGCCGAGCAGTTCATTCCACAGGCCACTCTGGCACCTGGTGAGCTGCGTAAAAAGTATATCTCGGCCAGCACCACGGACTGGCTATATGCCAGCTACATGAATGCCTGGACGCAGAAAGTCGAGCGCATCGGCAACATGAATTACCCGGAAGAGGCACTGCGCCGCAACATGCGCGGGGATCTGGTGTTGTCGGTGGGAATCCGTGCCGATGGCAGCCTGGAGTCGATCGAGGTGTTGCGCGATTCCGGTTATCCGGTGCTCGACGAGGCGGCCATTCGCATCGTCGAATTGTCGGCACCGTTTTCGGTGCTGCCGGAACAGATTGCCAGCGAAGTGGACATTCTGTACATCACCCGTACCTGGCGTTTCAGCCCGGACAGCAAAACCTTCAACTGATCACTGCAAGCGCTCAGGTGTCGATGGCGGGCCGTTCATGCAGTGCCTTGCGCAGCAGCTTGGCGGTGTTGTCGATGACGTTCTGATTGTTGCCGAGGATGGCCACCGAACCCTGCTGCATGGGCACCAGCTGCGCCTGCATGCCGTTGACACGAAACGCGTTCGGATCGTAATCAGAGCGTGCCGGAATGTAGTAGACCGTGGCCGGGCCGTAATCGCTTTGTACCACCAGATGCACCCCGAGCCCTTCCGGTGTTGGGCAGTTTTTGGCGAACACGAACTTGCCGGCATATTCACTGCTCATGTTCAGGTTGAGAGTGGCAAGTATGCGCTCAATGTTGGCGGCATCCATCGGAGCCAGTGCAGAACGCGAAATGATGTCCGGACCGTCTTCCTGCCAGTGCGCTGCCAGATAGCCGGCGATGCTGTCATCAGTGACGCGCTCAAGCAGAAACACGGCCGTGGTCAGGCCGATGCCCAGCATCATTCCCGCCGCCATTGCCGGCAGCCATGACCACGCCGGTCGCTGCTGAGACCCTGCCGTCATGCTGTGCAGAGCATCAGGACCAATGTCGGTGGCAAACACCCGGTTCATGCACGACTGCAGCAGGTCATCCGGCACCGGAATGCTGGTGGCCTGTTGCAGGCTGTTTTCAAATGCCATGGCGCGGGCAAAGGCCTCGCGATGGCGCTGGTCAGACTCGCGGGCGCGCACGAAAGCAGCGTCCTGGCTGCCCGGCTCCACCATCAACTGGCGCTTGAATTCAAGATAGTTCATGTACGTTGTCATCCTTTAGCACATCATCAACCATGGCAATCTTCAGTTTTTCCCTGGCCCGAAACAGTTGTGTCATCACTGCGCTGCGCGAAATGTTGAGCTGTTCAGCAATCTCGTTGCAGCTGAAGCCGCCAATCACCTGCAGCATCAGTGGTTCCCGATACTTGACCGGCAAAGCGGCAATGGCCTCGCGCAGATTGGCCACCTCCGAATCGGCTTCCGGCTCCATCTGTGCATGTTCGGTCAGCACCACATCGTCGACATCAACAAAATTGGGCACCTTGCGTTCGAATGTGCGCAGATACTCCCTGCGCACAATGGTAAACAGCCAGCCTTTGATGGCTTTCTCGTCATGCAGCTTGTCCAGGGCTTTCCAGGCGCGCAGAAAGGCTTCCTGTACAACATCCTTGGCCAACGCATGATCGCCGGAAATCCACATCGCATAGCGGAACATGTCGGCTGAGTACTGCCGTGCAATGGCTTCAAACCTGGCTTGCTTGTCTGTCATGACCGTTGTTCCTGCGATTGTCTTTCAGTCCCTGCTGCAATAATCTGTCCCTGCACGCGGAGCGCTGTTCTGCCGTTCTTACTGATAGCGATGCAGGTATTAGTATATTGCATCATTCATGGCTAATGTTCCGACTGGGCGTTCTATGACCACCGATCATTCAAACAGTGCCGGCAATGCCCTGATGCTGCCTGGTGGCGGTGCCCGCGGTGCCTATCAGGTGGGTGCGCTGAAGGCGATCAGCGAGCTCAACAACAGCACTGGTGGTTGTGACAACCCGTTTCCGATCATCACCGGCACTTCGGCCGGGGCCATCAATGCCGGTGTGCTGGCCAGTCATGGCTGTTCCCTGTCCATCGGAGTGGAGCGGCTGGAGCATTTCTGGTGCAACATGCGCAGCGAGATGATATTCCGCACCGATCTGCAGGCCATGCTGATCAATGGGTTGCGCTGGTTTCTGTCCATGTATCTGGGGTTCTTCGGGTTTCGACCGCCGCGTTCGCTGCTGGACAACACGCCATTGCATGAGTTGCTGCGAAACAATCTCACGCCGGGTGGCATCAGTGAGGCGATTCGCCGTGGCCATCTGCGCGCGCTGGCAATCAATGCCTCCGGCTACACCTGCTCGGATGCAGTCAGTTTTTTTCAGGGGCACGAGGACATCACGGCATGGCAGCATGAACGCCGCCGGGGTGAGCGCAGCATGATCGATGTCGAGCACCTGCTGGCCTCCAGCGCCCTGCCGTTGATTTTTCCTGCGGTGCGTATCGGCAACGAATACTTCGGTGACGGCGGCATGCGGCTGACGGCACCGCTGAGCACGGCCCTGCAGCTGGGTGCCCGCCGCATCCTGGTGATCAGTACGCGCGACGCCAAGCAGGATGAGCAGGCGGCGCGCGAGGAGGATCTGCAGTTTCCCAGTCTGGGCGAGATCGGTGGTGCCATGATGGACATCATTTTTCTGGACAATCTGAATGCCGACATCCAGCGCACCAGACAGTTGAACGAGATCATCGCGCGCATGAGCATGGCGCATCGACGGGAACTTGGTCTGCGACATACCGATGTGCTGCACTTAACGCCCAGTGCCGATGTGCGCGAGATCGCTTATGCCCACAGTCACGAGGTGCCGGCTGCCTTGCGTTTCATGCTGCGGCGGCTGGGGGCCGATGGTGACGGGCGCAAAGTGCGGCTGCCCAGTTACCTGCTGTTCGAACAGGGTTTTTGCCGGGCCTTGATTGATCTGGGTTATCGTGATGTGATGGACAGGAAAGATGAGATTGAGGCATTTTTGCATGATGAGAGACACAATGAATGACGCAGGCGCAGCAGATCAGGCGAACACACCGCAGCCGGGCAGTCGATTGCCGGATGTGGGCTTGTCCATTTTTGCCATCATGTCACAGAAGGCGGCGGCTGCCGGGGCACTGAATCTGGCCCAGGGGTTTCCTGATTTTCCGCCGCCGCAAGCGCTGCAGCAGGCGTTGAAAAAGCACCTGGATGCAGGCCACCACCAGTACTCGCCGCTGGCTGGTGTGCCCAGGCTGCGCGAGCAGATTGCCGCCAAGACGGCGCTCTGTTACGGCGTACAGATCGATCCTGAAACTGAGGTCACGGTCACCACCGGGGCCACCGAAGCACTTTTTTCCACCATCACCGCCATGGTGCGGCCGGGGGACGAGGTGATTCTGCTGGATCCGGCCTACGATTCCTATGCACCGGCGGTGCGACTGGCCGGCGGCAAAACCGTGCACGTGCCGCTGTTGCCGCCGCACTATCGTCCGGACTGGGATCAGGTTGCAGCAGCGGTGAACGACAAAACACGCCTGATCATGCTCAACACGCCGCACAATCCCTGTGGCAGTCTGCTCACCGACGATGACTTTGCGCGCCTGCAGCAGATCGTTGCTGGTAGCAATGTGTTTCTCATCAGCGATGAAGTCTATGAGCACATCGTGTTCGATCAGCAGCGCCACATCAGCATGCTGCAATACCCCAAACTGCGGGCGCGGGCTTTTGTCATGTCCTCATTCGGCAAGACCTACCACGCCACCGGTTGGAAAGTGGGTTATTGTGTTGCCCCGCCGGATTTGACCTGGGAATTGCGCCGGATCCATCAGTTCGTCACTTTCTGCGTGTCCACGCCGATGCAGCACGCCATTGCTGATGCGCTGGATGATCCCGCGCATTACCAGGAACTGCCGGCGTTTTATCAGGCCAAGCGCGATGCTTTCCGCGCTGCGGTGGAGCCGTCCCGTTTCAAGCTGTTGCCCTGCCAGGGCAGCTATTTCCAGTTGCTGGACTATAGCGCCATCAGCGATGAAAACGACGTCGATTTCGCCAACCGTCTGATCAGCGAACATGGCATTGCCAGCATTCCGGTATCGGTGTTCTATCAGCAACCCACCGACCACAAAGTGTTGCGTTTCTGCTTCGCCAAGGATGCCGACACGCTGGCCCGTGGCGGCGATATCCTGTGCCGGATCTGAGCGCTGCCCCGGCGCGGGATCTGCGCCTGGCACTGCTGCAGCAGCCGCTGGTCTGGCATGACCGCGCGGCCAACCTGGCGCATTTCGAGACGCTGCTGGAGACCATTGAGGCGGTTGATCTGGTGGTGCTGCCGGAGATGTTTACCACCGGCTTTACCATGGATTCGGCGCAGCAGGCCGAAGCGGATGGCCATACCCTGCGTTGGCTGCAACAGCAGGCGGCTCGGCATCGCTGCGCGCTGGCCGGCTCGGTGGCGGTGCGCGCAGACGACGGACGCTGTTACAACCGCTTTTACCTGGTCAGCGCAACCGGAGTGGTGCAGCAGTATGACAAGCGCCATCTGTTTGCCATGGCCGGTGAACACCAGTCCTATGCACCCGGTAGCCAACGACTGATCGCCGAGTTGTGCGGCTGGCGCATCTGCCCGCAAATCTGCTATGACCTGCGCTTTCCGGTGTGGTCGCGACACTGCACCTCAGCGGGCTACGACCTGCTCCTGTATGTGGCCAACTGGCCGGACAAGCGTCGCCTGCACTGGCGCAGCCTGCTGCAGGCCCGCGCCATTGAGAATCAGAGCTGGTGTGTCGGCGTCAACCGCATCGGCCGTGATGGCAATGGTGTCAATTATGTTGGTGACAGCCTGATCATTGATCCACTCGGCAACATCGTCGCCGATGCGCTCGATCAGGCCACCGTGCTGTGCCAAACCCTGTCTGCCCAAGCCGTGCAGCAGGTGCGCAGCCAGCTGCCGTTTCTGCGCGATGCCGATGCGTTTCAGTTGGGCTGAGCTGCGGCCAGCAGATTTTCCACCGTGGTCTGAGCCAGCGGATGATAACCGGGCCGCGCCATGCGGTAGATGCTTCTGGCCAGCGCACGACCGCTCGCAGTTTCCAGCAGGGCTTCATACAGCGGGATGATCAGCTTGCGGCGGCCGATGCTGACCAGATAGTCACGCAGCCGTGCACGTGCCGACACATAGTCGTTGGCAATGGCCAGCAGCAGCCAGCTGTGCACGATCTCATTGTTGCCCGATGCCGTCAGCCGGAATGCCCGATCCAGTTCTGCCATGCGCTCGGTGCCGAGATCACGCGGCAGCCGATTGAGAAAATACACCCATTCCTGCGTGGTCCAGTCCGTCACCGGCAGCTGCGTGGTTGCCATGCTCTCGCTGAGCCATTGCCCGCGCGCGTCGTCAATCAGAGCAAACGCATCGGACTGCGGCAAAGCGGCAAACTCCGGCACGCCGGGCTGTTCGATCCATTGCCGGATCTGCGCCCGGCTGACCTCGCCATGCTGCGCCAGCAGATGCTGCGCAATGTCCTGCAGAAAGCGTTCGCTGGTCATCGGCACAAAGGCATTGCGCTGGAAATAACCGCGCAGCCAGGTATCGAAAGCATCCCGGCCCACCGCATGCTCCAGCCAGCGCAGCATCAGACTGCCTTTTTCGTAGGCAACACTGGAAAACACGGCGTCGGGATCGCGGCCTTGCAGATCCGGCACCAGCCGGGTATCGGCGGCATCCAGTGTGGCCATCTCCTGCTGCAGATCACGCCAGCCCAGCACTGCTTCCATGTCGGCGCGGCGCTGGCTGTAGACATCCGCCACGATGCGCCGCTCCAGATAGGTGGTAAAGCCTTCGTTCAGCCACAGATCGGCCCACACCGCATTGGTCACCAGATTGCCGGACCAGGAATGCGCCAGCTCATGTGCGATCAGTGAAGTCAGTGACTTGTCGCCAGCGATCACCGTGGGCGTGATGAAAGACAGCCGCGGATTTTCCATGCCGCCAAACGGAAAGCTGGGCGGCAGAATAAGCAGGTCGTAGCGACCCCAGCGATACGCGCCAAAACGCTGTTCCACGGCCTGCATCATGTTTTCGGTGTCGTCAAACTCGGCCGCAGCGGCGGGCAGCAGGGCTGGTTCGGCGTATACGCCGGTGCGCTCGCTCATGGCCTGGAACTGCAGCTCGCCGGCAGCGATGGCGAGCAGATACGACGGTATCGGCTGCGGCATGTCGAACTGGTAATGACCATCCTGATCGGCGGCATCGTTCTCAGCACCCATCACCGCCTTGATGCCGGCCGGGGTGTGCAGGTTGGCGGTAAAGGTGAAGCGCACCTGTGGTGTGTCCTGCAAAGGCACCCAACTGCGTGCGTGAATTGCCTGCGACTGGCTGAACATGAACGGCTTGCGTTTGCCTGCCGTTTGTGCCGGCGTCAACCACTGCAGACCGGAAGCCTGCGGGCTGGTGGCATAGTCAATGCGCAGCCGGTCGGCAGTCGCCGGCAGATCAATGTGCAGGGCACTGCCGAGGATGGCGTCGGCCGCAGCCAGCCGGAAAGACACCGTCTGCCAGTTGGCATCGTCACCGTTCGCCGCCTGCACGCGCCGTATATCCAGATCGCGAGTGTCCAGCACCAGTTCCCGAACCTGATCCTGCAGGCGCTGCAGCCGCAGATCAGCGTGCCCATGCAGCTGTTGGCGGGAAAAATCCAGCGTCAGATCAAGGTGCAGGTGCTGGATTCTTACCAGATCAGCCCGGGCGTGGCTGTGGGGATCGTTGCTGGCGGTGATGCCGGTCAGCGGCAGCAGCAGGCCGCACAGGAAGAGCACAGAAACGGATTGCAGGCGCATGGAGGTTACCGGTCATGAATGTGCGCCGTATTGTGCAGCATGGGCAGACAACATGCTAGCCCGCATTATTCACGAAACCGACTACTGCGATGCCGCCAATACCCGTATCTGCGGCGTTTCGCTCGGTCACGAATCCTCAACGTACTGTCAAGTACGCCTGCGGTTCGTTCGGTCGTGAAACACCACAGCTACAGGCACTGGCAGCATCTCGCGACGTCGACTCACGAAT
>Ga0180009_10000698_pt1 | contig 44138 bp, 42 predicted proteins | sample OS_PC_MetaG_FD_123537 | JGI IMG/M metagenome (GOLD analysis project Ga0180009, IMG submission 123537) | Groundwater microbial communities from the Aspo Hard Rock Laboratory (HRL) deep subsurface site, Sweden - OS_PC_MetaG | ecosystem: Environmental > Aquatic > Deep subsurface > Groundwater...
AGAAAAGTTTGTTCAACAATTTAAGAAAATCATTAAAAATTAATACTTTCTGCTTCTAATTTATTCTTTCAGACGACATTGCTATGAACGATTAGAGGCGACATTTATGTGATTGACAACATTCTTTTGAACAAAATAATAGATTTATTATTTTCTAATTGTTTTTTAATCTTTTCACTTGTTTCTGGTAAAAATGGCTCTATTAAAAAAGCAATCTCAGAAATAGCATAAAGTAAATTAGATATTATTTGTTCTCTGTTTTCTGACTCCCATGGTTTATTCTTATCAATATATTCATTACAAAAAGCAATTAACTTCCAAATTTCATTTAATACTTCGAATAATTTAAAATCTTTAAAATATTCTAAATAATTATCTCTTGTTTGTTTTGTTCTATCTAAAATATTTTTTTCTGGTTCTAATTTTTTATCAGTGGCTAATTTTAAAACACGAGCGACTAAATTACCAAGACCATTGGCTAAGTCTGAGTTATATTTTTCAATAAACTTTTCTTTTTTAAAGTCTCCATCTTGTCCAAATGGAAATTGAGATAACAAAAGATATCTGGCTCCATCAACACCAAATTCATTAACAATATCATTAGGATCTATTACATTGCCTATTGTTTTACTCATCTTTTGACCATCAACTGTAAAAAATCCATGAATAAATTCTTTGTCAGGAGTTTTTTGTTTAGCGGCTAATAATATAGCTGGCCAATAAATAGTATGAAATTTTAAAATATCTTTAGCTAATAAATGAACAATCTCAGCATCATCCCACCATTCATTAAATTCATCAGTCCCATATCCTATTGATGAAACATAGTTTAAAAGTGCTTCAAACCAAACATAAATAGTTTGATTTTTATCAAAAGGAAATTCTATTCCCCATTTAACCTTTTGACGAGAAATAGAAAAATCATCTAAATCTTGTTTTAATAATGCTAATGTTTCTTTTCTAGCAAAATCAGGTTCAATTTTTAATTTTCCAGATTCAATTAATTTTTCAACTTTATTCAAATAATCTTTTAATTTAAAAAAGTAGTTTTTTTCTTTAATTTTTTCTGGTTCTTTTTTATGATCAGGACATAAACCATCAACTAATTCTTTTTCTGTTAAAAACTTTTCACAACCAGTACAATAAAGTCCCTCGTATTCTTTTTCATAAATAGAGTCTTTTAAATTTTCTAAAAATTTCTTAACTGCTTTTTCATGTTTTTCATCGGTTGTTCGTACAAAATGATCATATTTAATATTTAAATTTTCCCAAGTTTTTTTAAATAACTCAGACTTTTCATCACAAAACTCTTTCGGGTCTTTGCCTTCTTTTTTGGCTGATTCAGCTATTTTTGCACCATGCTCATCAGTTCCAGTTAAAAAGAAAACTTGTTCTCCTTGTTCCCTAAAAAACCGCGTTAAAACATCCGCAGCTAAAGTTGTATATGCATGGCCTAGATGAGCAATATCATTTACATAATATATTGGAGTTGTAATTAATTTTTTCATTTTATTACAATAACAAATTCACCTTTTGTCTTAATCTTTAATTCACTAGCTATTCCTCTATAGATAGTTTCAAATTTTTTAGTTAATTCCCTACCAATAACAACTTCTCTATCTCCTAATTCCTTTAGTGTTTTTTCTATACGATAGGGAGATTCATAAATAATAACTGGATATTTAAAAGATAAGATTTCTTTAAAAAATTTATTTCTACCTTTTTTATGAGGAGGAAATCCCATAAAAACAAACTTATCCATTGAAAATCCAGAAACACTAGCAATTGCTGCAACAGCACAAGCACCAGGGATAACAGAAATCTCACAATCTAATTGTTTAATTAATTGATTTCCTGGATCACATATACCTGGAGTACCAGAATCAGAAACTAAAGCCAAATCTTTTTCTTTTAACAATTCTTTTATCTTTTCAATCTTATTAATCCTAGAATGTTGATGATAAGATTCTACATTAGTAGAAATATCATATCTATTTAATAATTTTTTAGTAACTCTAGTATCTTCACATAAAATCAAATCAACGTCTTTTAAAATTTTTAAGGCCCTTAAACTAATATCTTTTAAATTTCCTATTGGAGTTGATACAATGTATAGCATAAATAAAGCTTAACAGATATTTTGTTTTTTGTTAAGATGTGTATATATGAATTGTATATTTTGTAAAATTGCAAAAAAAGAAATTCCTTCAGAAAAAATTTATGAAAATGATAAAGTTTTTTGTTTTCTTGATATTAATCCTGTTTCTAAGGGACATACTTTAGTTATTTCTAAAAAACATTATGAAAATATTTTTGATATTCCAGAAAATGAATTAAAAGAATTAATTTCTGTGGTAAAAAAAATATCTAAAAAAAGAAAAAAAGAATTAAATGCTGATGGCATTAATTTATTTAATGCAAATGGAAAAATTGCGGAACAAAGCGTATCTCATTTTCATATTCACATTATTCCAAGGTATAAAAACGATGGGATAAATATAAGCAAGATGTTTAAACAAAAATGATATTAACTCCACATATATTAATTGGATCATTAATAGGATCTAAAACTAAAAAACCTTTTTTGATTATAATATTAGGAATATTGAGTCATATTTTTTTAGACTACATACAACATTGGGATTATGATATTTCTGGAATTGTAAATCCTTCTAGTGATTTTAAATATTTTTTAATATGTCTTTTAAAAATATTTTTAGATGTTTTTATAGGATTTTTAATTGTTTTTTTTATTTCAAATAAAAAAGGATATTTAAATAAAAAACACTTACCATTTATTGCTTTTGGAATAATCTTTGCTGTTTTTCCAGATTTGATTCTTTTTGTTTTATATATGTTCAATTTGCAAACAATTTTTGAACAATATCTTTTATTTCATCAAAAATTCTTACATACAAGAGCATATAGTGGATTTGGTTTTTGGGGAGTTTTTAATCAAATCATTGCAAGTATGATTTTCATATCTGCTTTTTTTATTAAAATAAAAAAGAGAACAAAAACATCCTCTTTTTCAAAAATAAAATAATTATTTGCGTTTTTTTACTATATCTCTAAAAAATTCCGCAACTACAGCAGTAATTGGAACAGCTAAAAACATTCCAACAATACCACCCAATTTAGCACCTATTAATAGAGCTAAAATAATTATTACAGGACTTAATTTAACAATTTTACCAACAACTAATGGAACAATAAGATTATTTTCTAACTGCTGAATTACAATGTATAGAATAAGGACCCAAAAACCAAGAATAGGTGCTTGTAAAAATGCTAAAATAACTGCTGGTATACCAGACATAATAGGACCAATATATGGAAGCAATTCAAAAGTTCCAGCTAAAATAGCTAAAACCAATGCAAATTTAACATTTAAAAGAGTTAAACCAATATATGACATTGTTCCAACAACCAATCCTAGGAATAATTGTCCTTGCAACCAACGACCTAATTTTCTCTGAGATCTTTCCCATAGTCCTAAAATGTAATCTTTGTGTTGATGAGGAATAATAGAGGCTAATGCATTTTTTATTCCTTTTTTTTGTACTGATAAATAAAATGAAACAATTAAAGCTGTTAAGAAAGAAAATATACCACCAAAAATACTAACTGCTGTTGAAAATAAATTACTGGTTGCTTTTTTCAATAAGTCTCCTGCTCCAGTTAAATAGTTCTGTGCTTTATCAATTATTCCACCATATTTAGTAGATGCTTTTTTAAAAGATTCAAATTTTTCAGATAAATCTTCTATATAAGCTGGCAAATTTGAAGACAAATCACCAACATCTCTAGAAAGACCAGGGATAATCAAAGAAAGAACAAGTCCAATAAAACCAATAACTATAATATATATTATTAATGCTCCTATTACTCTGGGGATTTTAATTCTTTCTAAAAGATTTACTACTGGCGCAATAGCAGAAGCAATAATTAAAGCAAAAATAAATATTGCAATAACATCACGAACCAAATAAAGAAATATTATAGCAAGGATTATAAAAACAACTTTAAATATTGTACTTGAAGATATTGATATTGTTTTTGTATTAGACATATATTTAAATATTTAATAATTTTTCAAATCTTTTTTTATCTTTAAACGGACCAATAAGAGCTAAATTCAATTTTTCTGGAACAAATATATCTTTAGCAACTCTTTGAATATCATTTATCGTTACACTTTCTATTTTAGCAAATATTTCATCAAGGGTCAAAATATTATCTTCTAAAAGCTCCTGATCTCCATGAAACATGGCTTGTTCATCAGACCCTTCCATAGCTAATATTAATCTTCCTTTAATAAAATCTTTTGCTTTTTTTAATTCTTTTTCATTAACTTTTTTATCTTTTATTAATTTATAGTTTTTAAGAATAATCTGAATAGCTATATCTATTCTCTTGTTATCTACACCAGCTCTAGTATATAAGGTTCCTGTGTCAGTATAATTATCTGCGTTAGTTCTAACATAATAAGACAATCCTTGTTTTTCTCGTATATCAATCCACATACGAGAACTCATACTTCCACCTAAAATAATTCCCAAAATATCTAAAATAAATCTATCTTTGTGGAATAAATCATATCCTCTTACTCCTAAAAAAAGATGTGTTTGGTCTGTTTTTTTATAATGAACCAATATTCTTGGTTTTGTTTGTTTTTCAATGACTTTTTTCTTATCTTTTGGTTTTTCAGTATTTATATTCTTAAAATAATTATTAATTTTATTTTTTAAGTCTCCTTTAATATTTCCAGCTACAACAACAACTGTATTGTGAGAAGAATAATGATTTTTTAAGTAATTTAAAAAATCTTTTTTTGTTAATTTATTTATTACATCTCTTTTTCCAAGAATCAACCAACCAGATGGTTGATTTCCATAAAGTAAACTTTCCCATATTTTCCAAATATACATTTTGGGATTATCTAAGTACATATTTACTTCTTCATTTATTACACCTTTTTCTCTATTTATCTCCTTTTGTTCAATTTTTGAATTTAAAAACATATCTGAAACCCAATCAAGAGCCAAATCTAAGTGTTTTGAATCAACTTTTGCCCAATACCCTGTTTGTTCTTTGCCTGTAAACGCATTATACTCTCCACCAACCCTATCAAGAGTCTCGGCAATAGCTAATGTATTTGGCCTCTTCTTGGTCCCCTTAAAAAACATATGTTCTAAAAAATGCGAAATACCATTTATTTCTTTTGTTTCATATTTAGAACCAGTTCCAACTAAAACTAAAACAGTCACTGCTTTAGTGTTTTTCATTGGAACAGTGACTAATCTTAAACCATTTTTAAATGTATGTTTTTGAAATTCACTCATTTAGTTTTTTATTTAAATATTCTTTTAATTCATCTATTTTAATTCTTTCTTGCTTCATTGTGTCTCTGTGTCTAATAGTAACAGATTTATCTTTTAAAGAATCAAAGTCAAACACAAGGCAAAAAGGGGTTCCAGCTTCATCTTGAGCAAAATATCTTTTTCCAATATTTCCTCTAGAATCCCATGCACAAACAAATCTAGTTTTTAATAAATCATATACTTTTCTTGCTTGTTTAACCAATTCAGGCTTATTAGACAAAAGAGGAAATATAGCTACTTTAATTGGAGCTAAGCTAGGTTTTAATTTTAAAACAATTCTTTTTCCATCTTCATGATATGCTTCATTTAAAACAGCTAGTATTGTTCTTTCTAATCCAAAAGAAGGTTCAATAACATGAGGAAAAAACTTATTATTATCAACCTCCTGATATTTTAATTCTTTTCCACTAGCATTAGAGTGTTGTTTTAAATCATAATCATATCTATAAGCTAAACCATAAAGTTCTTTAAAACCAAAAGGAAATCTATACTCAATATCTTCTGTTTTTTTAGAATAATGAGACAATTCATCTTTTTTATGATTTCTCCATCTAATATTTTTTTTATTAATACCTAGTCCTAAAAACCATTTTTCCATTTCTTTTTTCCAATTTTCAAAATGTTTTTTCCAATTTTCTTGTTTAATAAAATATTCTATTTCCATTTGCTCAAATTCTAGTTTTCTAAAGATAAAATTACCTAAAGTAATTTCATTTCTAAAGGCTTTACCAATTTGAGCAATACCAAATGGTAATTTTGGATGAAAAGAATCAATAATGTTTTTAAAATTAACAAATATTGCTTGAGCTGTTTCTGGTCTTAAATAAACAATAGAAGAATCTTGTTCTACTGGACCAATAAAGGTTTTAAACATTGGATTAAATTTACGAGGATTTGTTAATTCTCCTCCACAATCAGGACACTTATCCTTTGCATGATCTTGTCTAAATCTCTTTTTGCATTTTTTACAATCAACTAAAACATCAATAAATCCTTTTGTATGGCCAGATGCATCCCATATTTTAGGACTCATTAAAATACCACCATCTAAACCATATATATCATCTCTATTTTGAACAAATGTTTTCCACCAACTTGCTTTAATATTATTGGCTAATTCAACACCAAGAGGGCCAAGATCAAAAGTATTAGCCAATCCTCCATAAATCTCAGAACCTGGATATATAAATCCACGTCTTTTACATAAAGAAACAATTTTTTCCATTTTTTCCATATAATTATTCTTTTACCTTACCATCTTCACTACTTGTCATTGGATCATCAGGCAAGCTAGTGCTAACAGCAGGAGTAAAATCTTTTAAAATATTTTTCGTAAAATTATCTTTACCCTCTATAGAAGATTCATTAATTAAAATAGGCATAGTTGCAATTTGATTAACAGATGGTCTTAATCCTATTTGAAAAACCAATTCATACCATTCTTTAAAAATTCCAGTTCCTGAAGAAATATATGGTATTTCCCAAACAACTTCTTTTGTACGCTCATTATACTGTACATTAGTATTAGAATTATCATTTAAATAAAAATTAGACCATTCTATGCCTTGAGGTAAAAATGCAGAAACTCTAACATTTTCAATATCATTGCTTGTATTAACTATTTGCCAATGAACAGTATAATTAGTTAATTGACCAACACTGGGTGGAATTGGACCTTGATTAATAATTCCAGCTTCTGGTTCATAATAATAGACCTCTGTAATTAAATCAAGTGTAGAATTTAATTTGCAAGTTAATTTATCTGTAAATCTTAATTCTGAAACAGAAAATTTTTCTGGTATAGTTAATGTTTGTATTTCAGATATAGCAATTAATTCAAAATTCTTATCATTATTATTAAATATTGGTATTGATCTCATTAAATTAATTGAAAAACTTAATTTTCCTGATTGATTTGGTTCTAAAAGATTTAATTCAGAAACATCTGCACCGCTCCAAATAATTGAATTATCCCTAGAATCAAAAAATCCTTTATTATTTTCAACTGTTTTGAAATCAAAAGCTCTTGAATCTAAATATACTTTTAATATTAATTCTCTTAAAGCAACGTCTGTGTTATTTTTAAACTCAACATCATAACTTATTGATTGACCAATATTTAAAATACAATCATCATCATGATTTCTAGCTTTAATATTTAATAATATTGGAGAAGGAGAAATTTGAGTAACAAATTCTGCTTGAGAATACTGAATAAATTTTCCATTTTCTTGTTTTCCTATTGTTGTTTTTAATATTTTATTCTCCATTTCTAATCCTTGTAAAACACCTATTAAATCAATTATTCCTTTTTCTCCTACTTCTAAACTTTCTATTTCCCAAACACCATTAATAGGTTCTGGATTAGATTCTTTTAATTCAAAATCACTAGAATAATCTATTTCTATTCTTAAATTAAAAAAATCTTGTTCAGATTTATTCTCATATTCAATTACATAATTAACATCTTGTCCATTTACTGCTTTTTCTGATCCTTCGATATTTATTTCAATTAATGTAGAATTTATTTCTATTCTAGCAGAAGAAGAGTTTTCAAATCTAGAACTAATATTTTGGGGTAAATAATCTAATTTAATACTTAAATTTTTAATATCTCCTTTTTGACCAACAAATCTTGCTTTAAAAGTTTCTTCACCATTAGATTTACGATTAATTGTTCCAATATTTCTTGCTTCTTGAAATAATTCTTTTCCATTAATATCAAAAGTTCCAGTAGGATAAGCAATTATTAAATTAGCATCATTTAAGTTAACTCTATTATTATTCTCATACTTAATTTTAAATTCAACTTCATCACCAGATGCAATATCTTTTGATATTTCTACATTAATAGATACTTTTGATTTAGAAAAAGAATTTTGACCCCATAAAATAGCGCCTATAAACATTAAAATTAAAACAACAAAAACAATTATTAATGTTTTTGGAAGATTCTTTTTAGAAAACAAAGAAATTAAGCCTAGTTTTTTCTTAGAAGTCTTTGTATTTTCTAAATTTTTTACTTCAAAACTATTTGGTTGGTTTATTCCATCCATATATGTATTATATCATTTTAATAAATATCTTTTAAGTCCATATCCTTATCATACCCTAATAACTGAATTAAATCTTTTTCAAATTCTTTAATATTAATTGCTTTTTTATCTAAATCTTTAAAAGTTTTTAAAATTAATTTCCAAACACCTTCATCTTTTTCTTGTTCTGGAAAAGCATTATTAATTAAATCATTTAATTGATTAGCTTTTTTTAATTTTTCTAAATCTTTTTTAATATTTAAAAATTGATCTAATAAAAAAGCATCTTTTAAAATTAAAAAATTCTTTCCTTCAACTAAAATTAATTGAACAAAAGAAATTGGCTCAATAGAATATCTTAATTTACTTTCTATTTTTTTTGTTCCTTTTGCAGAAATAAATATTTTTCCTAATTCTTCAGAATAAATAGATATAACATTATCATATTCATTAGATGATTTTTTAAAAAGAATTATTGCTTTTGTTTTAATCATAAATATTATTTTAATTATCTTATTATATCACAAAATTAAATCGCCTTGATGGAAATCAAGACGATTTAATATATAAAAATATATTTAAATCCTTTTTTAAATTATTAAATAAATAACAAGCCAAAAAAAGATGAGAAGTTTTTAACACAGGAAAACTTCTCAAAAACCTCAGCTTAATCTACGAAAGACGGAATACCACCGCGAACCCTAAGTCCGAGCTTAGCGGCGACCGTACGAGCTGCTCGCATAGAAACTGTCTGATGAGCGCGGCGCTTTGACGCAACAGCCTCAGAATCCATGGCCTCCAGTCTTCCAAAAGAGACTGTTCCGCCACTAAAATAATTGTGACGAACATGGACATTCTGAGTCATAGCATCAAGTGCCTTCATTTCTTCTCTCGTGAATCCGGGCCAGATCTCTTTCAAACAACGAGCATAGAAATTGTCTTCCATGCCCATTGCCTGCATAAAGCAACAGCAACAAATCGTGCCCCTTATTTTACCACACTGATCACACATACTCCATCCGCAAATCTTACAGATAGAGACAGCTTCACCTTCCCTACAGACATCACACATTTTTCCTCCAAAAAGATCAAACAATTTAGATTAACCTTATTTCAGGCTATGGTATAATTATAACATATTGACAGAATTTGTCAATATGTTGTAATCTATTATTGTTTTATTTACTTATTTTATATCTTCTCAACTTTAAATTCTCCCTTAATAAGCTTATCCGCTATTACAGCTTTTAATACTTGTTCTTTATTTTTTTCAATAATTTCTTCATTATAATATAAATTAATTTTATCATTAGGTGTTAATCCTTGTTTTTTACGCTCATCCTGTACTTTTCTAATAAATTCTCTTACTATTCCCTCTTGTTCTAATTCTTTAGTAATTTTTAAATCTAATTCAACTCCTTGTTTTAATTCCAAAACAATATTTTTAACATTAACTTCATCTTTTATCAATTCTAATAATTCATCTTCTAATTTATACTTAGGAATTTTTAAAGACAAAAGAGGTTGTCTTACTTTAATTCCAGCATCTGTTCTTTTTTGAAGAGCCAAACTACAAACTTCTTTAACTTTTAACATTTTTTCTTCTAATTCTTTATTAATTAAATTTTCTTGTTTTGGCCAATCCTCTAAATGAACAGATTCTTTCTCTGTTACTTCTTTAAAAACATGATCAGAAACAAATGGCATAACTGGAGCCATTAATTTACTTAATTCAATTAAAACATATTTTAATGTTTGAATTGCTTTTTTATCTTTATCTTTTATTCTTTGTCTGGATCTTCTTAAATACCAAGTAGATAAATCATTAATAAATGGTTCTAATGGTCTAACAGCTTTATTTAAATCATAATTATTATATGCATTAGTAATTTCTTTTTTCAAAGATTCTATTTTAGATAAAATCCATTTATCTAAAATATTGTTAGAATTAAAAGATTCTTTAATATCTATTTCAAACATTTTATAAAAAGAAAATACATTTAAAAATATTAAAATGATTTTTTTAACAACTTCGCTTACTTCTTTTTCAGAAAAACATAAATCTTCTGCTCTCATAACATGAGAAGATGCTAAATAAAATCTAACTGCATCAACTCCATATTTATCAAACATTTTCATTGGATCAGGATAATTATTTAACATTTTAGCCATTTTTTTACCATCTTCAGCTAAAACAATTCCATTAACTATTACATTTTTAAAGGATTCTTTTTGTTTAATAGCACTAGATAATACGTGTAAATAATAGAACCAAGCACGAGTCTGATCAACTCCTTCTGCAATAAATTCAGCAGGAAAATTCTTTTCAAATTTTTCTTTATTCTCAAAAGGATAATGCATTTGAGCATAAGGCATTGAACCAGATTCAAACCAACAATCTAAAACATCTGGAATTCTTTTCATTTTTCCTCCACAATTACAATTAAATTCAATTTTATCAACAAAATGTTTATGTAAATCTTTAATTTTTACTCCAGAAATATCCTGTAATTCTTTAATAGATCCAAATACTTTTTTCTCTTGACAAGACTCACAAATCCAAATAGGCATAACAGATCCCCAAAATCTTTGTCTAGAAATAGACCAATCTTTTGCATTTTCTAACCATTTACCAAATCTTCCGTCTTTAATATGTTTAGGAACCCAATTAATATTTTTAGCATTTTTTAACATTTGATCTTTAATTTTTTCAACAGCAACAAACCAAGAATCAGTAGCATAATTTAAAAGCGGAGATTCACATCGCCAACAATATGGATAAGTATGAGTAAATTTCTCTGTTTTAAAAACTAAATTCTTTTTCTTAAGAAAATCAATAATTTTTTGATCAGTAGAAACAGGGTCATTTTTAGGTTTTACTTCTAATCCAGAAAAATCTTTAACATCTTTTGTAAACCTACCATCCATATTAACATGTTGGATAAACGGAAGATCTTTTTCTTTTCCTAAATTCATATCATCTTCACCAAAAGCAGGTGCAATATGAACAACTCCAGTACCATCTTCTATTGTTACAAAATCTGCTAATTGAATTGTATAATCTATATCAAAATATTCAAAAAGAGGTTTATACTTTTTACCTTCTAAGTCTTTTGCTTTAACTTCTCCTAATATTTTATACTCTTTATCTTTAAAAATGTTTTTTAAATTATCTTTGTTTAAAATATATTTTTCATCTCCAGATTTTACTTTTACATATTTAATTTTTTCTCCCATTGCCAAAGCAACATTACCTGGCAATGTCCAAGAAGTAGTTGTCCATGCTAAAATATATGTTTTTGGTTCATCAACTAATTCAAATTTAGCAATTATTGAAATATCTTCTACTTCTTTGTATCCTTCAGCAACCTCTGATTGAGATAAGGTTGTTTCACATCTAGGACAAATATGCATTGATTTGTAACCCTTATAAATTAAGTCTTTGTCCCATAATTGTTTAAATACCCACCAAACTGATTCCATAAAATCTAAATCCATTGTTTTATAATCATTTTCCATATCAACCCATCTACCTAATCTATTAATTACTTTTTTCCATTCTTCAGCATAAAGCATTACTTTGTTTCTGCAACATTCATTAAATTTATCAATTCCAAAATCTTCAATATCTTTTTTAGATTTTGTTTTTAATTCTTGTTCAACAATATTTTCTATTGGCAAACCATGACAATCCCATCCCCATTTTCTTTCAACTTTATATCCCTTCATTGTCCAATAACGAGGAATAATATCTTTCATTAAAGAAGCAACAATATGACCATAATGAGGCAATCCAGTTGCAAATGGTGGACCATCATAAAATACAAAATCTTGTTTAGATTTTTTATCTAAAGATTTTTTAAATATATTATTCTTTTGCCAAAACTCAAGAATATTTTTTTCTATTTCTGGAATGTTCATAATTTTCTTAATTCACCAGTTTTTTGACCTTTAATTGAAAATGATTTTTCTGCAAATAAATTTTTAGAAATTCCCTGAAAAGAAACCAATAAATCACTATGAGAAACAATTAAAATATTTTTTTCCTTATACTTATTATCAATATCATCTAAAAATCCTTTTGCTCTATTAAAAACATCTGTTAAATTTTCTCCATTAGGTGGTCTTTTTTCAAATCTATTACTATTCCCAAAATATCCATACCATTTTTCAATTGAACTACCATTTAAATCTCCTGTATTTATTTCTCTTAATCTTTTATCAAAATTAATTTTTAAATTTAATGATTTTCCAATTATTTCAGCAGTTGATTTAGCACGCAAAACATCAGAAGAAAATATTAAATCAATATTTTCTCTTTTTAATTTTTTAATTACTTGTTTAACTTGTTTTTTCCCATCCCTAGTTAATGGATTATACCCTTTTTCAGGCCAAGAACTAACAAAATCATATTTATTAGACCTAGCTTGTCCATGTCTAAGAATAAAATATTGATTATTCACATTTTTTTAGGCTTTGAAATTCCCATTAAGTCTAATATTTCCTCTAAAACAGTTTTAGTTGCTAAAACTAAACTTAATCTAGCATTTTCCATTTCTTTGTAATCTCCTAAAACCTTACAATCAGTATAAAATCTATGAAAAGCAGAAGCAACTTCCATTGCATAATGAGGCAATCTTTGAACCTGATAATCTTTAACTGTATCTTCAATGATTTCTGGCAATTTAATTAATTGTTTAATTAAATCTAATTCTGAAGGATGATTTAATAATTTTAAATTAGGATTTTTAGGCTTTGCTTTTTTTAAAATACTATTTATTCTAGCATAAGCATATTGAATATAGAAAACAGGATTTTTTTGAGATTTTTCTTTGGCTAAATCTAAATCAAACTCCATATGTCTATTAGCAGAATGCATTAAAAAGAAAAATCTTACTGAATCAGAACCAACTTCTTTTAATAAATCATCTAAAGTTTCAAAATTACCTTTTCTTTTAGACATTCTAATTTGTTTACCATTTTTAATAATAGTAACAAATTGATGTAAAATTATTTCTAATTTTCCTTTGAACCCAATTGCATCTACTCCAGCCATTAAACTAGGAACATCTCCATGATGATCAGCTCCCAAGATATTAATTACTTTATCAAATTTTCTAATTTTAAATTTATCTAAATGATAAGCAATATCATCAGCTAAATACGTATATAACCCATCTTTTTTAATTAAAACTCTGTCTCTATTGTCTCCAAACTTAGAAGATTTAAACCAAAGAGCTCCTTCTTTTTCATAAGTTAATTTTTTTCTTTTTAAAATATCTATTGTTTTTTTAATATCTAAACTACTTTCAAAAAACCATTTATCATATTTAACTCCTAATTTATCTATTGTTTTTTTAATTAATTTCTCAGTTATTAATTTGGCTGCTTTTTGTCCTGCTTTAAATGGGTCTTTTTCTTTAATATTCAATTTATTAATATATTCTCCTTTATACTCACCTTCTTTATTCCCTAATACAGAATTTCCTAAACTTAAAATTTGATTACCAGAATCATTAACATAATATTCTTTTTCTACTTTAAACCCAGCCTTATTTAAAACATTAGCTAAAACATCTCCCATAGGTCCTCCCCTGGCATTAGCAATGGTTAAAGGGCCAGTTGGGTTAGCAGATATAAATTCGACTTGGATTTTTTTTCCTTTCCCAATATTTATTTTACTACCTTTAATTATTTCTTTAACTTGATTTTGCAAAAAAGAATCTTTTAAGAAAAAATTAATAAATCCTGGTTTAACAATTTCTATTTTTTCAAATAAATCTGTTTTAATTTTTAATTTAATTTCTCCAGCTACTTCTATAGGAGATTTTTTCTTTGCTAAAAGCATTGCTACATTAGTAGCATAATCACCAAAAGATTTTTCTTGTGGTGCTTCAACAACAAAATCAATTTTTGATTTAATTGCCTTATTAATTATTTCTTTGATTTGTCTTCTAATAACCATTTATATATTGATTTAATTATTATTATTTTATTATCTATTTTAATTTCTCCATCTTCATTTTCAGTAAGAATTAATCCCTTTTTTAATTTTAATTCTTTTAATGCTTTTATTAAAGCCTTTACTTCTCTTTCCTTTGTTTCTATGTTATTCAAGCTTTGAGCAACTTGAATTAATAATTCAAGTTTTCTACCCTTTCTAATGGCAAAATCAATTTCTAAATTATTTTCAGTACGATAATAATATATTTCTTTTCCTCTTCTTTTTAATTCTATAAAGACTAAATTTTCTAAAAATTTTCCAACATCTTTTGAAAATCTAAAAGAAATTGAATTGGCTAAATTATTATCAATACAATAAACTTTTTTATTAGCAACAAATTGCTTTTTCAAAGAATAAGAATACAAACTAGTTGTAAATATTAAAAAACTATTTTCAAGATAATCAGTATAACTACTTACAGTATTAACGCTTCCCAATTTCAAAAGACTTTTTAATTTATTATATGAAAATAAATTGGCCAAATTACTTAAATAATAAAGAGAAAGCTCTCTTAAAGATTTAACTTCCTTAATCTCGTATCTAGTAACAATATCTCTATAAAGGATATCTTCATACATTTTTTTTAAAATTTCAGAATTCTTATAATTTAAATATTCTGGCATTCCTCCTTGTTTTAAATATTCATTAAATAATTTATTTAATTTTCCTCTTTCAACTGTTTTTAATAAAAAATTTTCTTTAAATTCATATTTATTGAATCTCAAAAATTCATCAAAAGAAAAAGGATAAAGTTCACAAAGAATATATCTTCCAGTTAATTTTGTTCCAAGCTCCTTGCTTAAAAGAGATGCATTTGAACCAGTTATAAAAAACTTAAATCCTCTGTCTTGCATTCTTCTAACAAAATTTTCCCATCCTTTAATGTTTTGAATTTCGTCGAAAAAGAAAACCTTTTTTTCACCAAAAAGCTCCAAGAAAGACTCATAAAGTAAATTAAAGTCTTTAGAAAAAAAATCAAGCAAGCGTTCATCTTCAAAATTAAAATAATAACACTTGTCTTTATAAAAAGATCTTATTAATTGAACTAATAAAGTTGATTTCCCAACACGCCTAATTCCAGCAATAACAACAATATGTGGCATTTTAAGATATTTTTTAATTAGAAATAAAGCATTTCTTTCTATGCCTTTATCTTTTTTATCAATAACTTCTTTTTGTTCTAAAATTATTTCCTTTAACAAAGATTTTTCCATAAATAATTAAATTAATAGTTCTCATTGATATTATAAGCTTATCATGTAAAGTTCTCATTGTCAATGAGAACCATTGTGGATAACCCTTTGATTTTTAAAAAGGGCTCTATTAGCCCTTTTTAACTTCATCTATTATTTTTACAAATATATCTGGATGGTCTTGGACCAGTTGAGCTAAGATTTTTCTATCAATAATGATTTCATTTTTCTTTAATGCATTAATAAATCTAGAATAAGAAATTCCATTTTCTCTACACATAGCATTAATTTGTATTTGCCACAATCTACGAAAACTTCTTTTTTTATTCCTTCTATCTCTATATGAATAAGTCCAGGCATGTTTTAATGCCTCTTTAGCTAATCTATACTTAGACTTTCTTCCCCATTTAAATCCTTTTGCCTGCTTTATTATTTTTTTCTTTCTTTTGCGTTTTTGAACGCCTCTTTTTACCCTTGTCATAAAAATTTAATTAGATCTTTAGCAATTTTTCCTTTTACAACCTTGAAACCTTTTTTTTTCCTTCTTTGATTTCCTGATTGTTTTGAATTCAAATGATCCTGATTCTGCGGTCTACGCATCAGTTTTCCTTTTTTGGTTAATCTAAACCTTTTGGTTATTGATTTGTTGGTTTTTCCAGACATATTGTTATTGCTATTCCTCTTGGATTATTCTTTGTTTCTTCTTCTTTTTTAATATCAAGAGGAATTGTTTCAATAAAATTATCTAATTTTTCTTTAGCAATGTATTTTCTACCTCTTTCTCTTCCTTTTAATCTCATTTCTATTCTAACTTTATGACCTAGTTTTAAAAATTTTTCTATTTGCTTAACTCTTGTTTCTAAATCATGAGAAGATGTATTAAAACCAATTCTTATTCCCTTTAATTCAAACTTTTTCTGTTTAGCTTTCATTTTTCTTTGTTTTTTCTCTTCAGAATATTGATATTTACCATAATCTGTAATCTTACAAACAGGTGGGTTTGCAGTAGGAGAAATTTCTACTAAATCCAATAATCTTTCTTTTGCTATGCTTAATGCCTTAGAAGTATCAATTATTCCTAAATTTTCTCCTTTTTCATCAATAACTCGCACCTGATCGATGCGAATCATTTCATTGATTCTTGTAAGTTTTTTCTTTTCCTGTTTTCTAAAAAATGTTTTTCTCATTGTGGAGACGGGGAGAATCGAACTCCCGTGTAAAAAAATTTTTAAAATAAATCTACAAGCATATTCTGTTTAATTAAAACTATTTAAATAAAAAACAGAAAAAAACTTAAATAGTTTTGTCCAAAGAATTCAATATTTTAACCAGGACAAGTTAAAATATCTATCTCAAAAAACTATAACATTCTTGATTGTGCATTGAGAATTACAATTAGAATGGCTGTATCAATTAAGCTACAGCAGGTGCAAAATTAAATTTGTTTGCAGTTGTTTTTTATTAGATTTTTACGAGCTAACTAATATCCTCGACTTGCATATTTTAAAGAACTTTTCTATCGAAGCCTATCGTCCCCTAAATTCTCTTTGTTTTTCTATTTCAAATTCTCTTTTTTTAATTTTTTGTCTTTTATCTATTTCTCTTTTTCCTTTTCCAATACCAAATTCTAGTTTAATTAAGTTCTTCTTAGTATATATCTTAATTGGTATTAATGTCAATCCTTTTTGTTTTGATTTACCAATCAAAGATTGAATTTCTTTTTTCCTTAACAAAAGCTTTCTTGACCTATATTTATCATAATCATCAGGTGTGTTTTTCTCTTGATATGGAGAAATTAAAGAATTAATTAAAAAAGCTTCTTGATCTTTAATTACAACATATGATCCTTTTAAACTAATGTGGCCGGCTTTGATTGCTTTAACCTCATGGCCAAAAAGCTTTAAACCGGCCTCATAAGTTTCTAAAATTTCATAATCATAAAGCGCTTTTCTATTTTCTGCTAGTTTTTTTGCCTTCTGTTGCATCTTCATGCCATTCATCTAATTTTTTATCAATTACTTCATCAACTGTATCAATGATTTTCTTTACTTTCTCATGTACTCTTTCATCGCCAACTATTTTTCCAAAGATATGACTAGCAACAATTTTTTTTCTTTTTTTCTTTAAAGCAAAAATATATGCTGCTGAAACAATTAGTAATATTGGCCACCATTTCCAAATAGATGCGTCTAATATTCCAAGATTTGTTAATAATGCTACTACTCCAATAATTAGTATTATTGTTGCTAAAAAGCTGAAACAATAATTTATATATGCCATCATAATTTAATAAAGTTACTTTCTAATAATACGACCTTTGTTTCTAATATACCATATAAAGCTCATTAATAAAATACCAATACTATTTATTCCTACATCTTTTAATGCTCCGTGTCTTCCAAAAACAAAAGTTTGATGATATTCATCAGAAAAAGCATATAAAACAGCAATTATTATTGATAAAATGATTGATTTATTACCAAATGCTCTTAAAAGTAAAAAGGTTAGAATAAAGTATTCTAACACATGAGCAATTTTACGAAGTAAAAAATCTTGTTCTAATCCTGATTCTAAGCTAGGAAGCGAAGAAAGAAGAAATATTATTCCTGCCCAGACAATGATTGGTAAATAAAATTTTAAAAATCTTTTCACTTTAAAATTTGTAAACAGAATGATCTCCAACAGAATGAAGCCATATTGTATTTTTATTTTTCAATTCAAATATTATTCTATATTTCTGATCAATAGAAAAAGCCCATAAACCACTTAATTTACCAGAAAGCTTATGAGTTTTTAGGCTCTTATCAAATGGATTTTTTCTAAAAATATGTTCTTTTTCTTTAATCTTTTCTTTTATTTTTTTTGGAAGCTTTTTGTATTTTCTTTCAAATTTAACCGAATAATATATTTTCATAAATTAATCTAAGTCTTTAAAAGATTTTAAAACTTTGCCTTTTCCTAAAACAATTTCTCTTCTGCTTTCTTCTATTTCTTTTAATAATTTTCTTTCCATCCAATCTCTTAATAAACTTCTAAAGAATTCGCTTTTTGTAGCATATTCTCCAGTTTTTACATTTTTTTCAACAACCTTGTTTAATTCAGCAGGCAATGATATATTTACAATTTTTCTCATATATTTGTAATATTAATTATTACTTTGTATTACAATATTATTATAGAAAAAATAGCTTGTCAAGTATATTAATATTTATTTTTCCCAATACCAATTTTACTTACAACTTTTCCTATCCTCCTTAAAAGGGCATGCTTAAGCAATTTTACGAAGTAAAAAATCTTGTTCTAATCCTGATTCTAAATTAGGAATTGATGAAAGAAGAAATATTATTCCTGCCCAGATAATTATTGGTAAATAAAATTTTAAAAATCTTTTCATAACAATTTTTTCTGTGGATGTGTTTCATGAATCTTTTTTCTAATAATATCAATAAATTTTATTGCTATTTTTATAGATTGTTCTGTTTCATATTGGCTTATAAAGCTTATATCTTCATAAATAAACTTGTTTCTTTTTTTTCGCATATCATCAAAAAGCCCTATTAATTCTTTATGCTTTTTATCTAATTTGTTTTCTATAAAATCTATAATCGCCACATAATGACCAGGTAATGATCTTGGTCTTTTCCCAAAACTAAGCATTAAGGCCAAGCTTGCTTTAATCATGGCTTCATATGCTGTTTGATAACTTAATTCTTGATCAATTAATAAAACTTTTTTAGAAGAATTTATTTTCTTTTGTGCGCCTTCTAAAAATCTTTCTATCTGTTCAAAATTTATATCCTGTTCTTTAAATTTTTTATTATTCATCTTTTAAAATAATTTTATTTTTTAAAACATTCATTAAAAATGGATCTTTGTTTTTTGTCTTTTCGTTAAATTCTTTTAATGAATAAATTATATAATTTATTTCTCTATCTAGTGTTTTCTCAATTTCCCTAATTTTATTAGAAAATTCTTCTATTTTAGGACTTCCTATAATCAATATATCTATGTCACTTAATTTATCTGTTTTTTCTAAAACAAAAGAACCGAATAGAAAAGCTTTTTTAATTTTAGAAAAACTTTCTACCAAATTCTTTAATTTTCCTTGAATTCCAGTAGTTTTAAAAATTATGCTTTTTAATTCATTGTATAGTGGATATTGTTTTTCTATTTTAAAATATCTTTGATTTCCACGATAATGACTTTTAACAATTCCTTTTTCTTCTAATTTATTTAAATCTCTTTGAAAAACACCTGGTTTTTTATTTAAAAAACTAGCAATTTCTCTAAAATAATATTCCTTCTCTTGATTTGAATAAAGAAGGCCTAAAATTAACATTTGATTTTTAGTAAAACTAATCATATGCTATATACATACAATTGTATGCTATTTAAATACACTTGTCAATTGTTATTATTCATCTTATTAATCGCCCTGCCTATTTTTCTAAAAAAAGCAAATTTATGATCTTCTAAATTTTTAAAAAACTTTAATTTAGTAATCTTTCTCAACCAAGCAATTAAAACAATAGATATAATTATTAAAAAGATTATTACACCAATAGCCAATCCTTTAGCAATTTTTTGAGTAATATCACCAACTGCTTTATATCCCAATCCAAGAGAATAACCAATTATTAATACAGACAATATCCAAACAATAGAAGCAAAAAAAGTTGTAATAAGTACTGTTTTTTTCTTAATTTTTAAACTACCAGCAATCATTAAAACAAAAATACTTGTTCCAAGAGTAATTCTGCTAATAAATATTGTTTTTACTACATGCTTTTCAAAATATTTTTCTATTTTTTCTAATATTTTTCTTGTTAAATGAAACTTTTTTATAAATTTATCTATAATATTTTTTCCACCAAAATATCCTAATAAATAAAAAAAGATTCCATTAATGTAATATCCAACAAAAAGAACAGCAAATAACCCAAAAAAATTAAAAAATCCAAATTTTAAAAGAACACCAGCAAGAACTAAAGTATAAGTGCCCTCAAATAGCGCACCAATAAAAGAAAATATATATCTATGTTCATATAAAAGACCAAGAATTGAATTTACAAATAACTCCATATAATTTAAAATAAAGTATCTTGCCCTCCATTTTTAATTCTTTTTTCATTTTCTTTAAAAACATTAATTTTACCAAATTCTCCATCATATCCTGGTTGTATTGAAACTTTTCCTTTTCTAACCCTATCTATGCCATCTGCTATTTCTGGTAAACTAACAGAAGCTATTTTTTCCTTAGAAACATTTAATAATATATTAAATTCTGTTTTAAAAGCTTTAATTAATGCCTTGTAATGAGTTTCTACTGTTTTTGTATTAGGACCAACATCTAAAGCATTCCCAATTATTTCATCTAATGGAATTATATGTCTAAAAGGAATTGTATTTTTGTGCTTTTCTCCTAATTTTCTATCTGCTAACGCAAAAACTCTATTCATTACTCCGATTGTTAATGGCTTTTTACACACAGGACATATATTGTTATGCTTGTCAGACTCTTCAGGACTTAATACTATATTACATTTTCTATGTCCATCCCAATGATATTTTCCTTCTTCTGGAAAAAACTCTAATGTTTCAATTAATTTTAATTCTTTTGACTCTCTTTTAATTGCCTGTTTAATTAGATTATATGATATTTTCTTTCCTTCAAAAATATTTGCTTCTCTACCGATCTTACGCGGACTGTGAGCATCTCCATTACTAATTAAAGTAATATTATCTAAAGAAGAATTGGCCCAGCTTGCTATAGGATCAGAACTTAATCCTGTTTCTATTGCAAAAATATCTTTTGAATATTCTTCAAAACATTCTTCTATTGAATCAAAGCCAGATTTAGAACCAAATATACTAAACCATGGAGTATAACAATTATGAATTATAGCAAATTCTGCAGTATAAGAATTATCTTGTTTTACCTCTAAATTATATACATCACCCTTATAACTACCTACTTCTATATCTCTAACAGGAATATAAATATATTTATTATCCATCCAACCATGTCTTCTTTTTAGTTTAGTGTTAAATTTTTTAAATTCAGGAGTTTTTAATAAATTAAAATCATCTTTTAAAAACGAAAGATTAGTCAAACAAAAAGAATTATAATTTGCAGTAATAATCCTATTCCCTATTTTAGACTTTTTACTATTAATTTTATCCATGTCTTGTTCTAAAATAGAAGGGATTATTCCCAATCTCAGTAAAATAATTTTCATTTGATTCATTAACGAACGAGATGAAGTTGCTCCAACATCACCACGCCACCATCCTATCAAAATTTCTTTTTGTTTTTCTAGTGGCAGGTCTAATATCCAACTAGGCAATTCTTTTGTAATTGCTGTTTTTTTATTAGAATCATTATAAAAATTATTTTTAAATATTTTTGATAAAATTTTTGAAAAATATATAATTTCTATGCTTTTAACTCCATCTCTACTATATTCCCTTGGCTCCAGATTAAAGCTTTTTTTCATTATTTTTTTTAGATCTTCAACATATTCTTCTTCGTTCTCATGAAAACAAAAAGAAATTGAATCTCGACTGTCGGTATATCCCTCTGACATATAATAACCTATCAATCTACAAAAATCTTTAGTAATTTCTATTTTATTTGGAATTAATTTTGCCCTTCCACCAAAACAAGAGATCTTGTTGTTGGTTATTTTAAATTCTTTTTTATTTAAAAAATCACTAAGTTTTATTTCTTTAATATCTTTAATTTTATCTAAAAATCTTGGGAATATAAGAATATCACCTTTTTCAATATTTTTAGCTTGTATCCATTCTGGCTTATATTTTTTATATTCCTCATGCGTACATTTTCTATTGTCTTTGTACGCACATATTGGCTTACAAACATTATGCGATACATTTAAACAGTCTTTATACGTCTTAATTGCATAGAATGGATGTTCAGAAGTGGTTTTTAATCCAAGTCTAAAATAATATGGTCTAATATTATAAATCTTTCCATTATATTTTCTTTTATAAACCTCTTCTACTTTTCTCCACCTTCCTTTGTGTGTAAAAACTTTATCATTTTCAGAAACATTTTTAATTTTTTTCAATTTATTATTTACATGCAAATATGAATCGGGCAATAAACAATGAGCAGGAATAATCATACAATCTTTAGAAATTTTAAAAACAATTTTAGCTAACTCCTTAGCATCTAATCCTAATATTGGCCTACCATCTGATTTAATATTCCCTATCCAGCCTAAATGAGCATTTATTTTATCTACAACATCAAACGAAGGAGCAAAAATTAAATTATGTATTTTTCTTACTTTACCTCCCTTGGAATAAATACTAGATATTTCTGCAGTTAAAATGAATCTTAAGTCTTTATCTATTCCATTCTTAATTTTAAATCTTTTCTTAATTTTATATAACCCTTTTTCAGCTGGTTCTAGTTTTGTTTTTAATTCTTTAAACCACAAAGGATGAGTAAAATCTCCTGTTCCTAAAATATCTATTCCTTTAATATTTGCCCATTTATCTAAATTTTCAACATCCATGTCTTTAGATGTTGCTCTTGAATACTTAGAATGAATATGAAAATCAGCTATGTATTGCATAAACTTAAACCCAACCAAAACATTAATGCCCCAGAATTAAGCGTGTAAAAATAATGATCATTAAGACTAATAATTAAAAATCCTATTATTAAAAAAGCAAAACCAAGAGTTTTTGTTTTAATTAAAGTTTTTAAAACAAATATACCAATTAAAATTAAACCAATAATTCCTAATTCTGTTGCTATTAATAAATATATATTATGCACTGGTTGATAAGCCCAATCAGGAATAGAATCATTATTTTTTAATTTTTCTAAGGTTGGTTCTATGCTTTTAATCATATTTACACCAGCTTTTAAATATACAGGATAATTTTGAGAATGAAAAACAAAATTTCCTATTCCTATCCCTATAACGGGCTTTTGTTTTATCATTTCAATGGCTATTTTATTATAGAAAAACCTTAAATCAACTGCTTCTTCATTTATTGATATTGTAAAAAATCTAGCTTTTAAATATGGAGATAGAATTAAAATAGATAATATTGAAATAATTAGAAAAACAAAAAACAAAGATATTAATTTTTTACTCAATTCTCTTCTCTCTTTATTATTGCCCATTTTTTTAATTACAAAAAATTTAATTAATAAATACAAAGGTACAAGAATTAAAAAAACTGTTAAGGATGTACGAGAAAATGTTAAAAACAAAGTAAAAATAAAAAGAGAAAAACCAATTAAATATATTTTCTTAAAATCAAATTTTAAAAAAAGAACTAAAAAACAAAAAATGCATAAAAGCATAAAACCAGCTAAAACATTTGGATGAGATAATGAACCATAAGCTCTTAATATTTTATCGTCATTAAATATAAAGCTAGCAACATTATATGCTCCTGGCTTTAAAACACCAGGTTCAATAAATTTTAAACCCAAGCTAGATTGTTTAATAAATTGTAATATTCCTAAAACTGCTTGAAAAATTCCAGAGGAGAATATAATTAATAAAATATTCTTTAAATTTAAAAATTTAATATTTCTTACAATATATATGTATAAAAATGAATAAGATAATAATTTAATAAATCTAAAAACAGCTATTGATTGATTAGAAGAATAAAAAATTGAAATAAAAGAAATAAATAAAAACAAAAACAAGAATATATCTTGTTTTTTAAATTTAATCCTTTTATTAATTATTGAAAATACAAATATACCAATTAAAATAATATCTGATAAATATAGAAAAAAATTATTCCATTCATTTGCTTGCCAATTAAATACATACCTTACTTGAAAAGGAATTAAGAAAATAAAAACATAAAAAAGAAATTTTTCTAATTTAATCATTAACTTAATCATACAAAATAAAAAAACAAACAGCAAAAACTGTTTGATTTTTATTAATAAGTATATCTATTTTAATACATAATCTTTAACTTCTTTTATTATATAATTTTTAATACTTTGCCAATTAATGTTTGAGTTTAAAATTCTTATTTTTGATCTATTTTGCTTTGTTTCTGCATCTTTAAAATAAAGCAACGACCTTAAACACAAATACTCATTAAAGGTTTCTGGATATTTTTTCTTTGTAAATTCAAGAATTTTTTTTAAACTAAATTTTTTAATTAAAAAATAAATATCTATAAAATCTCTTTTCGTTCCTCTCCCAATAATTGCTTCTACTTTCATTGCTGCAATATCCTTTATATTTGCTAATAATAAAAGTTTATAATTATCAAAAGGACCAATTAAATTATAAGGATATTTAAAAAAAGATATATCTGTTATACCTATTTTAAACTCAAGAGTATTTTCAGAATAGATAGGCTCAGAAATATCTTTTGAAAATTCTTTTTTAAAATCAAGATAAAGTTTTTTTGAATCAAAATCTTTTTTTGAATAAAAATCAAAATCTTTAGATGTTCTATGGCCTAATTGTAAGGCCAATGCTGTTCCACCGGCTAAATAAAAATTATTCTTTAAAAATTCCATTTTTTTAATTATCTTTTTTTGATTCTGATTTAAAATTTCATCTTTCATAATCTTATTTCTTTTTTTAAAATTCTTTTCATTATTCTTATCTTTTCTAAAGATGGAAATATTTCACGAATAGCTAATTTGTATTTATCTTCACTTATCTTAAGATTAAAAATCGTTAACCAATAATTTAAAACATTATCATACCAAAATCCTCTTTTGGGATTTTTTAAAACGTCTTTTATTTGCTTTTTAGAATAATTATTAAAAAGCCATTTTAAATGTTTTTTGGTTCCATGATTTAAAACCTGCTGAATAATTAAATTTTTATCCTTTTTAATATCTATATCTTTTAAGTCATAACTCCATAAAACTGATTCTAAAAACTTAGGTAATTTTTTTTCCATATATCATCATTATACCACAAATATATGACTATTTCAAACCTATTTTTTTAGTTTATAAACCATATATAATGGATAAAACTCATAATAATGATCTTAAATATTTAAAATCCATTATTTTTAATATAGTCTTCTATTTTTTTAATTGCCTTTTCAAAGTCTAAAAGTTCTGGTATTTGTTTTGAAAGACGAATTTTCCAATTCAATTTATATTCTTGTTTTTTAATTGCTGTCAAAAAATCAAGATCTTCTGAAAATCTATAATCAGGAAAATACATCTTTTTAAGCGCTGTTCCTCCTCTAAATATTAAATCTTTAATGTTTTTATGTTTAGAAAAATAAAAAAGAAACAATTCAATAAAATAATCTTTTTCAATTGTTTCTACTGGAACTCCTTTTTCTGATGCCTTTTTTACAATTTGAGAATAATTTATCATGTTTTAATTATTTTTCTGATTTGATTAGGAGAAACATTATCAATTAAACGCCAATTATTTTTAGCTAAATTTTTTTTTGGTAAAACAGGATCAAAAACATCATATTGTTTACCAATTATTCTTTTTAAATCATTTAATGTCTTTTTGTCTCCAATGTTTAATATTTCTGAAATATATCCTAAGCGTTTAACTATTATACTTTTATTATATTTTTTTAAATAAAATAATATTTTTTTCCAATCTATTTTATCTTTTACTAAAAAAATGCCTTTTGCTATTTCTGTAATACCCCCACAATATTCTGGATGAAAAAGCGCGTCTAAAATTGTTTTTTCTAAATCAGAAATTCTTACTTTTTCCTTTTTGTCTATCCATTTTTCCGTAACTCCAAAAATGAATTTTTTGCTTATAAAGACAAATTTAAATCTATCTTTTGCATTAATCGGTGAAATCTGTCTTTTGTTAGTAGCTATAAAAATCTTATTTATTGGATGAATAGTCATGCCCCAAAAATCCATTGCACTATAAAAAGCAATATAATAATTTAAACTATTAACTATATTTTTTGCAGCTATAAACCAATTTCCAATATAATTATTTACATTTCCTAATTCTTGAGGAATAATTATATGTTTTCCTTTTTTTAATGAAGCAATAATTTTTCTATTTTTTAATTCTGAAATAAGTCGTCCAGCAGAAAAATAGTTTAATCCAGTTATATTTACAACATCATTAATACTAAAAATTACTTTATTTTTATCATAAAGACCTTCAATCAATTTTGCACTTGTTTTTCCTAAGGTTTTCATAAATCAATGTTTATTTAATAGTATTAACGCCCATACCGTTAATACTATACAGAAAAAATACATTTGTCAAGGTTTTAATTTATAAACCATGTGTAAAGGATAAAATTCATAATAGTGATCTTGGTCAAACCATGCACATTTAAAATCATATAATCTTAATCCTGTTAACCTTGAAAGAGCTATTGCATACCATGTTAATTGTTCGTATGGTTTATCTTTTTTACTTTTTGGTTTGAAATCTAATATATGTATTTGATTATTTCTAAATTGTATAAAATCTATATGACCTGTTAATATTTCTGGTTTAATTGGAAATTCAAATTTTAATACTTTTTCCATATATTCTATATCTTTTCTTAATAAATATATTGGTATTTCTACTGCTACTGTTACTGAATCATTGGCTAACATAAATCTTTGCAATATTTCATGTCTTAATCTATTGTTTTTTACTGATTGCAAAACTAAATTGGCTGTTCGGGTTGCATAGTTTTGTTTTTCTTTGACCATTACTTGTTCTAAGCTAAATTTTAATTTTTTTGTTTGCGATGCTCTAGAATTTTCTTGATGAAAATAGTGGTGTGGGCATGATTGATATATTGTTTCTAAAAATTCTTTAAATATTTTAAAACTTTTATTACTTGGAAAATCTTTTGTAATTAAATCTAATTTAGCTTGATGATAACAATATTCATATACTTGTTTATGATTTAGGTTTAATTTTTTAATTATCTGATTTGGAGTGTATAATTTTTTTCCTTGTTGTCTATATCTTGAATAAGTACACAAATATTTAAGTTCTTCTATCCAATTTGATAAAGTTTTAGAACTAATATTTATTCCGAATTTTTCTTTTAATAATTTTATTGTTTTTTCTTTGCTATTGCCTATATTATATAAAGTTAAACCCTCTAAAATAATTTTTAAAGGGTATTTTTTGTTTTTTATTGGATACGGTGTAAATGTTTTATTACAATCTTTGCAAATATATAACTGAACAGTTTGAAGCTTGTTTTTTCTTATTCCTCTTCTTATTATGTTCTTACTATCACAATATGGACAGCTCTTTATATTTAAATTATCTACTACATTCATATTAATTAATTAAAAAATTTATTATTAATTTTATCATTGTATCTTTTTCTTTTGGGTTGCTTTGTGCTATTAATAATGCTAATGCCACCAATGCATTGTCATTAAACTTCTTTTCTCCTTTTTTATTGAATAAATAACTATTTTTTGCAAGAAAAACAATAAATAAAAAAGAACCAATGCGCTTATTTCCATCAGTAAATACATGGTCTTTAATAATAAAATACAATAAATGAGCTGATTTTTCTTCAATACTTGGATATAATTCTTTTTTATCAAAAGTTTGATTTATTGTTCTCAATATTCCTTGTAAACCATTTTTTGTATCTGTTCCAAATAAATCACTAGCTTGTTTCTTTTTAATTAAATTGTTCTTTAATTCTAGAATGATTTGATTTGCTTCTTTATAATCTATTGTTTGTTTTATTTTTGTAGTTTTTTCTATTCTTAATTTCCCTTCATCGTATTTATGTAATAAAATCCAAGCATTAGCATAATCAGTAATAACTTTTAATAATCCCTTTGCTTCTTTAGTATTAAGTTTTTTTGATTCTATTGTTTTTTTAATTAAAGAAATAGCTTGTTCAAATTCTTTTAAACTTGTTTCTTTTAATCTTTTTTGATTTATTGTAAATCCTTTAATTATATGATCTTTTAAGATTTTTGTTGCCCAAATACGGAATTGAGTAGCTCTTTTTGAATTAACACGATAACCAACTGCAATAATCATATCTAGATTATAAAAATCTATTTTTCTTTCTACGAGTTTCTTTCCTTCTTTTTGAACTATCCGGAATTTCCGGATAGTTTGTTTTTTCTCAAGCTCATCACTTTTAAAAATATTTTTGATATGCTCATTTATTGTTCTAATATCTTTGCTAAATAATTCAGATATTTGTTTTTGATTTAACCATATAGTTTCTTTTTCTAATTTAACATATAAAGATATTTTACCTTTTGTTTTGTATATTATTATTTCTCCTTTATTATTTTGATCTTGTTTTTTCATTATTTTTTAAATTTAAAATTTAGTTTCTTTTACTTTGTCTATATAATAACAAAGGTCTTTACAGTCTTTTCTTGATTTTGGTGGTTGTGGCTGGTCTAAGATTTCTCTTGCTTTTAGAAGAATTTTTGGGATTTTTTCTAAATCTATTTTTATATCTACAATATATGTTTCAAATCCCAGTTTAAAATTTTCATCACTATCTAGATCATCATGAGGATGACAATAAATTAAAGATAAATTTCTTATTGGTTTAAATCCATATTTTTCAGCTAAAAATGCATAACAATTTAATTGTATTTCATATAAAGGAAATAGTTCGTCTTGTCTTTCTGTAAATTTTGCTGTTTTATAATCAATAATATGATATGCATTATCTTTTGTTTTTAAAATATCATCTGGTTTTCCAATCAATATCCAATCACCATGCTCTACTGGAAGTTTAAATGTTGTATCATCTTCTACAACTTCTATTGCATCTGGAATTGGTAACCATTCTGGTGGTTGGCCCTGATTATTAAAAGAACGATGAGTGCTTCTTTTTGAAACAGAGTCCAATGTACTAAATATTCCTGGAAATATTCCTGGTGCTTTTCCTATGTGTCTTTCATACCAAAAACATCTTGGACAAAAATCTGGCATGTTTAATTTTCCCAAGTCTTTTGCGCTTATTGATTTTAAATAGTTTTGTTTCATTTTTTTATAATTTTTCAAAATTATTAATACTGTCAAACTAAAAATTAAAATTTTTATAAATTTTCTATGTTCTACAAATTATACAATTAAAACAATAATCACAACATTTCTTACCACAATTTTCAATAATCAATCTTTTGAAAAATTTTCTAAACTTTTTCAATTTTTCTAGTTCTTTTTGCATAAATTTGTTTTTTGTCATTATAAACTAATTTTTTCTGAGGATTTTTCTTTTCAATTATTTTTTCTATTCTTTTAATAAAATCTTCAGCTGTTTTTATGGCATTTTTTGCTTCAATTTCAGAAATTATTAAATCTGTGCCATAAATTAAATAATTTCTTTTTTGTTTCATTCTTTTAAATTTTTCTATTAAAATCTTAAATTCTTTTCCTAAATAAGATTCACAAAATCTTATTGTAATTATATGAGAACCAACGGTTCTTGGCTTGTATCCTAAAGAAAATATTAAAGCACGACCAGCTAAAATCATTGATTTGTATGCTTGCTCAAAAGCAGACTCATCAATGTTTTCCTTTAATAAAATTTTTGCTGCTTTGATTGACCTGCAAGACTTAATTAGCACGCTTTCTACTTCCTTAAGGCTGAATTTCTTTTTTTGTAAACTATTATCATCTAATAATTTTTTCAAATTCATTTTGATTTCCAATAATAAATATTTTTGGATTACTTATTATGTCTTCTAAAAAAACAGATTCTTTTGATTTTTTTCTAAAATCTTGTTGAGAAAATATAACATAATTTATTTCTCTGCTTAAATATGTTTCAATTAATGAAATATTTTTAATTAAAATATTTTCATCTGGATTACCTATTATCATTAAATCAATGTCGCTAAATTGATCTTCTTTTTGTTTTGCAAAAGAACCAAAAATAAAAGATATTTTAATATTTTTTATTTTTTTTAAACCTTTTTCAATTCTTGCTTCTATTCCTATTGTTTTAGAAACTATTTTTTTTATTTCTTCAAAAAGTGGTGTTTTTTTATTTAAAAAATAGTAAAGCTGATTTCCTTTTTTCTCTTTTTTAAACAAACCAATTTTTTCCAAAGACAAAAGCTCTCTTCGAATATTTCCCACTGAAATTTCTAGTTTTTTTTCTAATTCTCTTAAATAATATTTTTTATCAATATCTGTAAAAAATAATTTAAGGATTTTTTTTCTAGTTTTGGATTTTGAAATTCTTAAAATATCCATATTTATTGTAGTCAATACATACTTCAATTGTAGTCGATTTAAACTACGATGTCAAGTTCTTATTTTATATATTTTTGTATGTTTTTATCTCGCGGGTTTGGATATGTTTTATATATTTAAATTATCTACTATATTTATATTTGTTAATTAATTAAAAAATTTACTATTAACTTTATCATAATATCTTTATTAGTATGTTCCACATTGGAACATACTAATTTTTTATATAATTTTTTACTATCTAAAATATTGTTTATATATTTTGTAATCACTGATTTTTTAATTCTAAAATGATTTTACTATCTGTTTTAAATAATTTTGTTTCATTTTTTTATAAAATCTTCTTTGGTTAGTTTTGATTGTCTTAAAATAGATTTAAATGTTCCTACTGGTATTTCTTTTGAATGAATAGGGACAACAACTGTTAATGTTTCTTTTTTTGTAATTTTTCTATACTTAACATGACTTCCTTTTTGAGAAATAAAAAGAAATCCTCGTTTTTCGAGAATTTTTATTATATAACGAGAAGTAAAAATTTTAGACATACTTTAATTGATGCGTAGTAATAGTCGGTTGTTCCACCTTTATAATCTCTGATTTTGGAATATCTTCTAAATATAATTCTAAGGCTTCTTCTAAATTTTTTAAAGCCTTACTTCTAGTGTCTCCGAAACTAGAAACATCCACATTAAGACATTGAGCAACGTAATATTTACCTTCTTTCCATGTTATATATATAAATTTATTCTTTTTCATATATTTATATTTTATTATTTAAAAAATTAAATGTCAAGTTTTTATTTCGTATATTTTTGTATTTTTTACCTCACGGGTTTGGGTGTGTTTTTTGAGTTTTTTGTTGTTTTTCGTGAGGTGGTTTTGTTTTTGTTTTTTGGTTGTTTTCGTGAGTTTTTAAGCTGATTTTGTGGTTTTTTGTTTTTTATTCAATAATTTCTTCTTGTTGTATGGTTTCTTCTGGTTGTGTGGTTGACTATGGTCCTGATAATCCTTTAAACATTAAATTTTAACATAATTAAAAAACAAACAGTAAAATGTTTGTATTTTGAATAATAAATATATTAAATTTATCTTGATTTAATTCCTAATTTAAATTCTAATTTCCTAACTCTTTTTTTTAAGTCATTTACATCAAATTGAAAGGCTGTATTACCTAGTCTTAATTTAATGTCTTCATTGGCCTGTTCTATCCTTTCTAATCTGTTCTCTACCTTATCTAATCTGTCATCTACCTTATCAAATCTTTTATCTACTTTATCAAATCTTTTATCCATATTATCAAAACCACCTTTAACCATTTCAGCTGTAGGAAATATTTCTTTTTGGGCTTTTATTAGTTTTTTGATATCTTTATCTGTAAGCATAGTTTAATTTTATCAAATGTTTATTCTATGTCAAGTTTTTCATTTTTATCCATAAAAAAACTTGACAAGGGGTTTTTTATAATATAGAATTATAATATCACGATGAGAGGGCACGCCTAAGGTTTCGTCCGAAGGTTACTCCCTCTCTTTTGTTTTGCCCAATTTATGGTTTAAATCATCTATATAAATAAAATATTTACGAAACTTTCTTAATAATGCAGAATATTTTCTACGATTAGGAATTATTATACGGAAGAGTTTTCTTTGTTTTTCTAAATATTCTATTAAACAATGAAAATCTCCATCACCAGAGACAATAATTGCTTTATCATAATTAGGATATTCAATCATTGTATGTAATACTAATTCTGCATCAACATTTCCTTTTATAAAATTTTCTTCTTTCTTTTTGTATTCAAGGGTTGGTTTGAAAATAACAATATAACCAGTTTTTTGTAAAAAAGTATACAATGCCTCATTGCCTGGAACATAACCAATAAAAAGAAAGCTCTTTGTAACCTTATACTTGTCTTTAATATAAATATAGAATTTAGCAAAATCTAATTCCCAGCCACGATCTTTAATTGCTAAATTAAGATTCTGACTATCTACAAAAGCATAATTATTTTCTTTTATTTTTTGACTCATATTATATAGCTTATTTTGATAATAAGTTGTTTTTTTTATTCATAAAAAAAACTGTAAAAAAAACTTGACAAGAGGTTTTTTATAAATTATACTGAATAATGTGATAGCACTCTGGGGTGTCCTTTGGACAGCCCCAGATTTTTTTATTGAGAAATTTCGTTTTTTAATTTGTGTAGATCAATATATTTAGCTCTTTCTAATAATTCTTTAGAAATACGCCCTCTTGTGGACATAACAATAATCCATTTACTTTTCTTTTTAATTCTATTTCGAAAGCTAATTCCATATCAAGATTTCCTTTGAGCTTATCGCGATAACTAGATATTTTTATTTTTTTAATAGCTTTGGTTCTTAAAATATATCCATTAATGTCTAGCATATCTAAAAATTTCTGTTCATTTTGCTTGTTTTCGTCATAAGCAGCGTAAATAAAACATTTTACATCCTTGCCACATTCTTTTTTAAAATATTTCATTAATTTTTCATAAGAAATCTTCCAACCCAAAGTCCTTTGAGCATAAAAAGTATTAGCTGCGTCTATAAAAACATATACTTTGCCTTTAATAAATTTCTTAATCATATAGCTTATTTTAATAATAAGTTATTTTTTTTTATTTAATAACTGCTTCTGATTGTGGTGTTTGTTCTGGTTCAATGACTGGTTTTTCAATTGGCTGTGGTTCTTCTATTGTTGGTTGTTCAACAACTGGCTTTAATAATTCATCAATTACGGGGATAGATTCCTCTGGAGCAATGTCGGCAGAACCATCTTTATCTGGGGTTGGTTCTTCAACAACTGGTTCTAGTACTGGGGTTGGGGTTGGTGTTGGTGTTGGTGTTGGTTCAATAATTTCGGGTTCTAAAGGAGGGGTTTCTTCCTCTATTATACATGTGGAATCACAGCCGTCTCCGTCTATTTTATTGCCGTCATCACATGATTCTCCTGGTTGTACAACACTATCTCCGCAAAAAGCTTCGACAACTCCGGCATTGTTATTATCGGATGCAATATCGGCATCTGATGCAATGTCGGCAGGAGAATCTTCCTCATCTACTAATAAAATCCAGTAATCAAATTCTAGGGGTTCTGGGGTTACGTCGCTTAAGCGGATTGTAAATCCAGCTCCTTGTGCTTTTTCTGATATGTAGTAAGTTCTGCCTCCTGTGTCTGAGGTAAATGTAATGAATATTTTTGAATTTGTTTCAACTAGTTTATTCTTTACTCTGTATTCTATTTGTTGGGCTGGGAATATGTCTGAACCAACAATAGAATCTTTGTCTTTTTGTTTTTTAACTCTAAATTGTTCTACTGCTAGTTTAGTAATATTTGTTATTCCGTCTTTTATTGTTATTCCTAGATTCTTTAAAGTGTTAATAATTTGGCTTACTATGTTTGTATCTAATGATGGAGGAAGAATAGAATGTTTAATTGTTATATTATCCTCTTTGCTTATTGATGTTCCATTCTCTTTTATTTTTATTAACTCTTTTTCATTTATACATGTTTTTCCTATACATAGTTTATTACCTATGTGTAAATCTTTGGATATTGATGCTGTGCCTGCGACTGTTAGTTTGTAGGTTGGGTTAGTTGTTCCTATGCCGACGTTATTTGAAGCGTTATCTACAAATAACGTACCACTATCTACATTAAAATCACCTGCGACGGTAAGACCTCCTGCAAAGCTGGAACTTGCTGTTCCTGATACGGTTAAAACACCTGTTAATGCTGATGATGAGGCAAGAATTCCGCCTGCAACTTCTAACTTATATAGGGGTGAAACATTTCCGATGCCGACGTTGCCTGTGGAGTTGATTGTTATTGATTCAATATTTTGTGGTGCATTAATTATATTCATTATTGAAAACATTTCGCTAAATGTTTGGGCCCATAGACCATGTAATTTTTCATATTCTATTGCTTTTTGATTATCAAATAATTCAGTAGTTTCTGTATGAACCGCTTCTGGTAGTATTGCTTCAACTTCCTGAGCAATCATACCTATCTGTGTTTCTTGGTTTTTATCTGGATCTGTCCAATTAAATGTTACCCCTCTTAATTGAGATGCTTTTTCTAATGCACTTGTAACTGTTGTTATATTTGTTTTTAAACGTTCATCAGAAGATGAATGATATGCGCCAAAAACTCCACCAACATATCCATCATCTTCAATCCAAAACACATCGCTTCCTGCGTGCTGAACATGCACAAAACTGTCCGCATCATTATTATCACTGTCCATATTTATGTATAAATCATCTTTTGCATAATAATATCCATAAGTAGAATACCCTTGATAAGTAGTTGCAGTTATTGTTCCAGAAGCATTAAAAGCAGTTCTATCTATCGTTGCTTCTAAGAGCGCGTCTGCCAATGTTCCTATTGAAAAGAAGGATGTTGCACTGTCTCCTGTTAAGGCAGATCCTGCTTCAGCATCACCAGCAGCATAATTACCAGTAGTATCTGTGCCCAAAGCAACTGAATTAGCAGCAATTGTTGTTGTAATTGCTGTTGTTCCTGAACCAGTAACATCTCCTGATAATGTAATTGTTTGATTTCCTGTAAGATATGAAGAATCATTGGTCCACATAGATATATTTCCTGTAGCTCCTGTTAATGCTCCTCCAGTAAGTATGGCTGTGCCATCTGTTAAGGTTCCTCCTCTAATTATGTCTGTAGCTGTTAATGAATCAGATATTGATGCACGTACAAAATCAAACTTAATACCTCCTGTAATATTACCTGATAATTTAATATTACCTACAACATCTAATTTTTCTGCTGGCCCCGTCGTCCCGATGCCGACGTTGCCGCTCGTTCCATAAATCCCCATTCGCACCGTTCTTGCACTACCATTCCAATTAGACAATTCTACATTCGTAACATTGGAGGAAGGATTAGAAAATCTCATTCCACCCCACGAAGAGGCAGGTGAACCTACACGAAAATCAGTTGCGGAGTGAGAAGTGTCATTTGAACCCATAGAAAATTTGAAAATAACATCATCATCAGTTGTCCCAGTACCCGCAACCTCAAGTTTTCCAGTCGGGTTCGTCGTCCCGATGCCGACGTTGCCTCTTTGTGTTCCGCCCCCAATAGTCATTGCGATACTTGAACCGCCCACATTTCCCGTAACAAAATTGATATTGCCGTAAGTGCCGCCACTGGCCGCATAATTATTTACGATATTCGTGTCGACATAATTACTGCCGAAACGAAATGGCCCCGCCCCGCCATTATTCTGCTCAAACTCCGAAGTATATACCGCTGCTGTGGCTCGTATTATTCCGCTGCCACCTCCGTTGACTGGGACGGTTTGAAAGTTGCCCAGAACCAAATTCGTGCCCGTGGTTTCAGCCTTAAAGACGTTTAGCAAAGCCCCTGGACTCGTTGTCCCGATGCCGACGTTGCCTGATGTTGTTAATGTTCCCACTGTTAACCCAGCGTCGCCACTATCATCAGCCAGTCTAACCGCTAAAGTTGTTGCGCTCTTTTTTAATGCAGGAAAAGAAGAAGTCGTGCCACCAAATTTAAGCATTGAAAAATCAGTTTGTGCATCGTTATACAGCTGTATTACTCCATCAGTAGCACTATCTATTCTAAATCTATTACTTTTTTGCAATACTCCCCCAAAGGCCACGTCACTAGTAAAATAACCTGTTCCGACAACATATAAAGCTTTTGTCGGCCCTGTTGTCCCGATGCCTATATTTCCTTGAACATATAAATGAGATGAGATTGATGCTATTCCATCAAAACTAACACTTCCTGAGCTTACAATTGAACTTCTAAAGATGGCTGTTCCATTTACGTCTAATAAAGCAGCAGGAACGGTTGTCCCGATGCCGACGTTGCCTTGAATTGCTAATCCGTCCGTTGGTCCTGCAGAAGCCGCATATCCTGAACCAATGACAGCATTTCCACTGACGGCTAACTTTGACCCAGGCGAAGCTGTCCCGATGCCGACGTTGTCGCTTATATATGCCGTCCCTAAAACATCAAGAGTGTTAGTTGGGTCGGTAGTGGCATTATCCGCTATAGTAATACCTGAAGCTCCGATAAGCATCTTTGTTTTTGAGGTTGAAACATTATATATAGCAAAACCACCATTAGCCGCTGCTGGTTTTCCTGCGACTAATTGCCAACTTTGACCATTAGCCCCAGTATTAACTATCCCAATTCGTGAAGTTGATTGGTCTCCTGATGATACAGTTAATAATGACCCTGGCGCCGTCGTCCCGATGCCGACGTTGCCTCCTGATAATATAGTCATACGACTTGTTCCAGTAACAGTCGTATTATTGGCTGCTGTAAAAAATTGTATATTGGTAGCTGCATTCATTATAGAAGACCCTCCACCAATTTGCACATAATTATCGCTTGTATCTGACACGGCATACATTAAACTAATTGGTTCTTCTGCGTTTGTATAATGATACATACCCAAACGACCATATTTATCTGTGGTGTTTGTTCTTGTATTAGCTGCTGAATCAGCACCTAATACAATAGATAATCCACCATTTGCAACATCAAGTTTTCCAGTCGGATTCGTCGTCCCGATGCCGACGTTGCCGCTTGGTTGTATTCTCATCCTTTCCACACCAGTATTTGAGGTAACTGGATTTGTAACAAATCGTATAGCACTTCCGCCATTACTACCATCTGTGTCCCCTATTACTGAAATATCTAATATACGAGTATAAGGTGCACCAGCAATTGTGTAAGAATCTAATGTGGTCTTAGCTGGACTATTCCAAGTTTTAAGAGATACCCCTGTTCCAGAAATACCGAATGATAACTGACCAACTGGCGCCGTCGTCCCGATGCCGACGTTGCCTTGTATTGTAAATTGTCCTGATACGCTCGCTGTGCCATCAACGGCTAATTTAGCAGTCGGAAGGAGAGTCCCGATGCCGACGTTGCCGTTCATTACTGCTAACCCTGCTGTCCCTGGAGTAGCTGTTCCTATTCCAACATTTCCTCCACTTGTGATAGTCATTGCTAAAGAATTATTATTACCAAATTTCATATCAGTATTTTCAAAATTCCAAAATAAAGGTTGTTCTACTGAATTTAGTCCTATCCTAAGTCCATCTGAGGTAGTTTGCCCGGTCCCATCATTTGTAAAATATTGATAAGTAGTTGCCCCTGTTGCACCATTATGTAACCATAACGGAATTGCATTTACATTACTTGTTCCAACATCTACCTGAAGTTTAGATAATGAAGGATTAGTCGTCCCGATGCCGACGTTGCCTGATTTATCTATTGTCACTGCCGTAGTCAATGTCCCGCCAGTGTTAGCAGTTCGTAAGTAAAGTTTGCCACCCACATCCACGGAGGTATCCTGAAGTCCGCCAGCAATAGCCGCTGGTGTATAACGAGTAGTGCCGCTACTATAATGATTTTCAAAAACTAATTGTGACTGTATGTTAGTTGGAGCCCACGCATTAGTAATACCAGAACTAATTACAGCAAGGGTATTAAACCCTGTATTGTCGTTTACATTTTTAAGAACATCAAATAATACTGTAGGACTAGTCGTCCCGATGCCGACGTTGCCGGCACTTGTTATTCTGACCTGTTCCGTTTGCGCCCCACCATTTGTGTTGGTGGTAAATGTTATCTTTGATGGAGGACGATTCCCTGATGTAGGTACCCCATCAACCGAAAGTAATATGCCCGCGGTAGCAAAAAAACCTGTGCCTCCATGTGCATTTCCTTGAAGTAGAAGGATTTGATCTCCATCAGAAACAATAGAAGGAGAAGCATGTGTCCCACCCGATCTTACCCCATATATTACAGACCTTGCCCCTGCTCCAGATATAGCTAGACTACTTTCTACCGCATCTTTGGCTAAATGTAATTGATACCCCGGCCCCGTCGTCCCGATGCCGACGTTGCCGTTCATTACTGCCAGACCCGCTGTCCCTGGATTAGCAGTACCAATTCCAATATTTCCACTTCCAAATATTGTTATTGCATTGACAGGGGTTCCAGCCGTTTTTGTGCGGAAATACCAGTTACTAACGTCAGTGTTAAACGGGAAATCCACATATACTTGACCAGTTGTAGCGTTTACCCACGTATCTAGCCCGGAATCAGTACCACTTCTAAAGATTTTGAAATGCGGATTTCCACTCGATGGCTCTATGTGAAGATTAGCCGTCGGCCCCGTCGTCCCGATGCCGACGTTGCCTTGATTTTGTATATACAAGACCTCGCTGATACTGGCTGTGCCTGCTACTTCCAATGTTGCCCCTATATCGGTTGTCCCGATGCCGACGTTGCCGCTACTTCTTTGAATCCTCATAGCCTCATAATATGAACCACCGTAATATCTATCTATTGCTAAATCAGAATCTGGAGTGACAGAGTGTCTAAATCCCCAATAAGGACTAGTAGCATAATTAAACCTTAGAATTGGAGTTGTTCCTGGGGTATCTGACCTATTAACGGTTGATAGGTTTAATAACGCTCCTGGGTCGCTGGTGCCTATACCTACCATTGAGTTTGATGCTACAACAAAGGTTGTGTCCATTATTCTGGTTTCTGCACTTATAGATGCTGTCCCATCAACGCTTAACTTATATCCAGGGCTGGTGTCTCCGATGCCGACGTTGCCTTGATTTGTTATTCTCATTTTCTCGGAAATATTAACTGCATCACGATATGTGGTGAAAAATGCTAATCCCGTAGTACCACCAAATGTATCATTTTCATCTACTGCGGTAATTTTTGCTCTAACTCCAGCTACACCTGACGTCCAGGCACTAACATCATTTGAATAAAATTGTAATTGTCCTATTGTTTCTCCATCAGCCACAACAGTATTACTAGATTCAAGTCGTAAGATATTATTAGCGGAAGTACTTTTTATATTAAGAAGTGCCCCCGGCCCCGTCGTCCCGATGCCGACGTTGCCCGTTATATCATTCATATTTATAGTACCTACTCCAGAAATTATAGACAATGTATTGGCAGTATTTCCATAATTTATCTGCCCTTTTATTGTTCCTGCTGATTTAAATAAAATTCCCGGCACTCCACTTGTTGTTGTATCTAAAGTAATATATCCATAACCTGCGTCCCCTTTAAATTTTGCTACTCCAATACCGCTTACATGAGTTCCCAAAACATCTAATGTCGCCCCCGGCGTTGTCGTCCCGATGCCCACATAATTAGCACCCGCATCTACATAAAGGGTGCCGCTGTCTATGTTCATTCCTGATGCTACGGTTAGTTCGTCCCATAGGGTTAAAGCTCCTGAGATAGATGCTGTGCCATCAACGCTTAGTTTAGCAGTCGGAAGGATAGTCCCGATGCCGACGTTGCCGGTTCCTTTTATAGTCATCACAACGTCACTGGTTGTCTTGTAAGCAGAATTGAAAAGCGAATGAAAATTAAAATTGGTCGAAGTACCATCAAACACCATTCCAATACCTCCGACGGGCGTACCATTTGCTCCAACTTCATTTCGCCATATAATACCCTTTGTCCCCGTTCCCAACCCGCCAATATTATGTAACGTAAGTATTTCTGCGTCAGTAGTAGTACCAATGTTAGTTTGGATGTGTAATTTCGCCTGAGGTCCCGTCGTCCCGATGCCGACGTTGCCGCCAGTGAAATAAGAATTACCGGACCCTGCCGATTGTACAGGTCCGGGTCTGAACTTTTCGTAGCCGGTTCCTGGATTATCTCTAACCGCTATCGCTCCGTCACTTTCAATAGCTAGTTGTGAAGCAACCACTCCTCCCCAGTGAAAGCTGAGCCGCGGCGGTAGATAGGCACTTGTACCACCAAATTGGGCTTCACGTAATTGTATTGGAGCTGTAGCATAATTAGTAGCTACATTATCACTTTGAGCCAGGATAGAGCTGCCGAGTGCTTTTATATTACCATTTACATCCAACTTCGCCCCTGGAGACACAGTCCCGATGCCGACGTTGCCTTGATTTTGTATATACAAGACCTCGCTGATACTGGCTGTGCCTGCTACTTCCAATGTTGCCCCTATATCGGTTGTCCCGATGCCGACGTTGCCGTTCTGGTCCATCAACATACCAGTATTCAATGTGCCACCTGAATTATATGTTTGTAGCTGTAACTTACCTCCTTGTCCAACAACTGGATTAAAATAAGCCGAAATTAATGCATGATTATAGTAACCATTAAAAGTAAGTGATTCTCCTTGGGTATAATCTTGTGCGCTTGGATTACTCAAAGTAACAAGATTTGCAATACCAAAAAAACCCTTATTGACTGTTAGAGGTGCCCCCGGCCCCGTTGTCCCGATGCCGACGTTGCCTGAGCTTACTATCACATTGTTTCTCGGGTTTAAAATTATATTATCAGTTCCAGCTTGGTGAAAATCTATAAGGAGACGACTTGTCCCATCCGAATCCTTAAAATTATATCCTGTATATGACCCTTGATTTCCTTGAAATTCAAGTATTCCATTACTACTATTTCTACCTATTTTGTAGTAAATCCCACCACCCATACCTATTCTTAATTGATCGCTTGAAGTTGTTCCTACAATGTCCAGAGCACTTCCCGGTGCCGTCGTCCCGATGCCGACGTTGCCTTGTATTGTAAATTGTCCTGATACGCTGGCGGTGCCATCAACGCTTAGTTTAGCAGTCGGAAGGAGAGTCCCGATGCCGACGTTGCCAGTGCTTGCAATACTCATTAATTCGAGTCCAGTACCACTTAAAATAGATAATCTTTCAGAATCTTCGCCATCTTGATAATTAGACCTGATAGTAAATCTCTTGTCTGTCTCATTTCCTGAAGTAATATCAAAAGAAGCAGTAGCAGTAGAGGCAATACTTAATAAAGCAGTAGGCCCCGTCGTCCCGATGCCGACGTTGCCGAGTACATTGAAACCATATTCACCAGCACCAATATTCTCCAAAGTTAATGACGTATCTGTATACCCTGTATTTGTTAGTATTCTAAATTTCCTAGCTGCAGTAGCATCAATCAATAGTGGGTAAGTAGAATTTTGAGGGTCTTTGAGTGCCAATATATCATCACCATTAGAAGCAGCAGCCACTTCCAACTTCGCCCCTGGACTCGTTGTGCCGATGCCGACGTTGCCTTGTATTATAGTTTGTCCTGAGATACTTGCAGTGCCATCAACGCTTAGTTTAGCAGTCGGAAGGAGAGTCCCGATGCCGACGTTGCCGCTGTCTAAAAAGGTTACAAGTTCCGCTCCACCAGTGGTTGTTGTTCTATTATGACCAAAATGATAGCCGGCCCCCGTTTGATTGTTATCCGAATCAATATTAAAAAACATTTCATCCGCAGTATTGATAGTTGCATTGATAGATCCCGCCGTACCCAATGTCAAAACCGGAGAAAAATTAGCGGTACCTAAGAATGTTCCCTCACCGGCAACTACAAGTTTTGTCCCCGGACTCGTTGTCCCGATGCCGACGTTGCCGCTTCCTTCTAAATGCAACACCGGGCTTGAACTCCAAGTTCCTGCAGAAGTAAGTAAATAATAATCAAGTTTTCCAGAAGAAACACCAGCTGAATATTTTGTTCCCTGTAAATAAGCTGTGTTTAAACCATCAACATCAAAAAGTATAATCTTCTGTCCTGTGGTTGAATCTAATCTCATCGCTCCAACCGCAGAACCACCTGTGTCTATATCTAATTTAGCCCCCGGTCCCGTCGTCCCGATGCCGACGTTGCCGGTTGATTGCTCAAGAACCATTACATTCTTTGCGTTTTGCTCGTCAAAAAAGTACAAATGCGTTGCATCATTCGCACGCTGTCCAATACTCCATCTCCATCCACTCGCACCTGTATTGAAATACAAATTAGCATCGCTTGTTGAGACAGAACGTGTAATTCCAATTCCACTTGAATTCTTCGCTACTTCAAGAGCCAACACTGGATTCGTCGTCCCGATGCCGACGTTGCCGCTTCCTAAAATTGTGACCAAATCCGTTGTGTAATTCTGAATTTTAAGAACAGTTTCAGTGGCGGCGAGTGCCATAATTGATGTTCCTGCTACATCCTTTTTTGCGCCTACAATGCCAACTGCCTGCAATGTTGCTGTTGGAGAATTACTTCCAATTATTCCGAATAAATCCAATCCTTGAGCATTAGCGTCAGATGCTCCATATAATCTGTATCCTCCAGCAGTTGAAGATATAATGGTATGGTAAGCAAAAGTAGTATCATTAGACGCACCGAACCATCCTGATAAGCCATTACTTACATCTGCGTCGGAGAGAATAAAATTTCCATCACGAACATCTAATTTTCCAGTCGGCGCCGTCGTCCCGATGCCGACGTTGCCTGTTTCTGTTATTCTAACCTTTTCACCATTATCGGAACCATAAAAAGCAGACATACCATCATCTCTTACAATAAATCTTGTAGCCCCAGCAGAATTTGCTGCTTCAAGTGAATATGTAGCCGAGGTTGTTCCTGCACCTCTTATAGACAACCTACCATTTCCAACTCCCGCTGTTCCGACTCTAAGGTCACCGGTTATTATCCCAATACCTACAACATGAAGAGGTGAGCTTGGCACCGTCGTCCCGATGCCGACGTTGCCTTGACTATCTATTCTCATTTTCTCGGTTAAATTAGTAGCACTTCCTCCAAGGTTAGTATAGAAAACCATATCCTGCCTATAATTAATACCTTGTCCAACAGATATAGTGCCTATTTTCCCAGCCTGCCAATTCTCCCCAGTATACCCTGCCATAAAACCAATCGCTGGACCGGAAACGACGTCCCCAGCAGCCGGTCCCGCTTGTAGATTTAATACCGTGTTTAAACCAGACGCTGTAGAACCTTTAATATGCAAATTATAGAGTGGCCCCGTCGTCCCGATGCCGACGTTGCCTTGATTTTGTATATACAAGACCTCGCTGATACTGGCTGTGCCTGCTACTTCCAATGTTGCCCCTATATCGGTTGTCCCGATGCCGACGTTGCCAGAAGTATTGATTGTCATAGCCAATACTCCATTAGCGCCTAATTGTAATTTGGAACCAATTCCACTAGATAAAATAGCTAAATCGGTAGACAACCCTCCACTAAATTCTTGATCAGCATTTGCAATTCTACCAATTATTGTCCCCCCGACAGACAATGCTATTTCCGCACGAGTTGCATGATTAACGGTCAATAACTCGCCCGGTGCCGTCGTCCCGATGCCGACGTTGCCGCTTGTTTGTTCAATGACTACCTTTGGTGTAGCCGCACCTGCAAAAAACTCTGCACGACCGCTGTCTTTTAAAACAAACAAATTCAAAGTATTGGCTTCGTTATTAAAC
>Ga0180009_10000699_pt1 | contig 44134 bp, 49 predicted proteins | sample OS_PC_MetaG_FD_123537 | JGI IMG/M metagenome (GOLD analysis project Ga0180009, IMG submission 123537) | Groundwater microbial communities from the Aspo Hard Rock Laboratory (HRL) deep subsurface site, Sweden - OS_PC_MetaG | ecosystem: Environmental > Aquatic > Deep subsurface > Groundwater...
ATCTGCGATAATTACGCCTCCCATTCGACACAGGAGTTCTGCCAGGGCATTGCCCAATTATGTGATCTCTCCCTGCCACTTCTCAAAACATCGCAAGAGCGCAAAAAGTGGCTGGAATCAACTGACAAACGCATTATCTTCCACTTTCTGCCATCTCACGGATCCTGGTTGAATCTCATAGAAGTCTGGTTTGGGATCCTGAAACAAAAGTCACTTTCCAAACAGAGCGTTTCCTCAAAGGCTGAAAAGGAAAAACTGATCTTGGATTTTACCCAAACATGGAATACCTATTTTGCCCACCCATTCCAATGGAACTACACTGGACAAGACCTTTATGAAAAGGTCGTTAAGCGACTTATCAGATGGCTTGAGCTGGAATCATCGCAAATGACATCCGAATTCCTGACTAAACAGCTCTCCTTAATGGGTAATCTCCTTGAAAAACACCGCTCGAAAATCACGAATAACACCTGGGAAAATCTGAAAAATACACTCATTGCCAAAAAAGGCTATTTGTTCTCCGTTATAGACACCATCGAAACAGAGAACATCAGGGACAAAAAAGTGAAAGAACGCCGGGACAGAATACAATCGATGTATTCTCTATTAACAAATCATGAATTAACCCATGAAAAGGCAGCTTAAAATGCCAGTTTCAGGTAGAAAACTTTTGAAACACGATACTAGTAATCCAGCGAATAGTTTCTGATCATTGATTCTACCATTGTTATTGTTCTAAATCGTCTTTTTCAGCATAATGCCGCACAGGGGAAAGACAAAATCCGGACATGAATCAGGCATGGTAGCGGATAAGTTCACAGGGTCGGGGAAGCTGATCGGTGCACGTAGATAGAATACCTGCATTAAAGTGCGGATCCTTCATGTAAATATCTGAATTTCTATATAAACAGAAAATTTTTTGATTGACAATACAAAGTAAAACAGGTATCTGTATGAACAGCAATCGCTTTGGTTCAATTATGTGCCTTTGACTATCCCGTCCGTTTCTGAAAAAACGTTGAGACGATTTCCAAATGAAAAGAAATCCGGTTTATCTGATTCTGATTCTGATCCTGTTGTTTATCAACAGTTGCAGCATGGTTCAGGAAAAGCCGGCAGCACCCGCCTGGTATGTTGAACAGGGCTTGAGGGGGCAGTCCTTCGAAGTGATCGGCTACGGTGATGCCGGGACCATGGAGGAGGCGAAACGGAGAGCGCGATCGGACGTCGTCCGCAAGATCAATGTCATTGTTGAGTCCAACTGGAAGGAGATCCAGAATTGCCGCCAGAATCCGGATGCCGTGATGGACTGCAAATACGAGGTGCTAGCCGAGATTCGGGAACAGGCCAGCATGGAGCTGGATGATGTCCGGGTGCTGAAGCAGCAGGTGGTTGGAGATCAATATTTCATCGCCCTTCGGTTCGTGAACCTGCCCATCGCCCGGAAAATTCTGTACGAGATTGAGGCTGACGTCGGTGATATCTGCTCCCCAGGCAACCGGTTACCCTATTATGCGGGGACTCCCCTGGCGAAGAAGCTGAAATCCGCCCTGGGATGTGAGCCAGCGCTGAGCCTGGTGCGAACCCGGGGGCTCTGGTACGTAGCCATTGGTGATCGCATGATCCGGTTGTCCCAGGCTGATTTTACAGAATTGTGGTCCGGCCAGCGGGACGTCGCCGTTTCTCTTGAGACAGTCGTCAACTCATCGGGCAGGCCGGAACAGCAGGTTTCCCGGGGGGATTATTTTCACCTGCGTGTTGCATCCCAGGAGACAGGCTATCTTTCATTGTTCGTTGTCTATAATACCGGGCAAACCGTCTCCCTGCGGACCAATGTGCGGGTGGAGGGAGGAACAAACCTAACCTATCCGGACCTTAACAACTATGAGGGATTGATTGCGGACATCCCGGAAGGCCAGACGAACACCCGTGATCTGTACCTGGCTGTCCTGTGCCCTTCTCCTAGGGATTTCGATCGTTACGAACCCATTGATGAGAAGCTCCTGGCCAGTGAAAATGCCTACCAGTTCGGGGCATTGATTGGGGATATTGATGGCTGCCGGTTAAGCGGTCGCATGATGCATACCCGACAAAAAGGAGAGCGAAAATGAAACAGAATAGCTTGAGACGAATGTTGATGGTTGTGGGCTGCGTTCTGCTTCTGTCACCTGTGGGGACGTCTGTTGCGTCTGTGGGTAACAACATGAAAATTCCGGTCTTCCTGGCCTTTATCGAAAGCGGGGACGGGCGCATGGACAGCCGTTCAACGGAGACCGGCAGAATTCTGCAGGAAAAAATTCTTGCGGAGCTGGCCGGGAGCGGAATGACAGTTGATGAGACTTTTTCCGTGTCTGCCGGCAATCCCGAGGATGAACTGCGGGGCTGGTTGATGCAGTCGAAACTGGATTCGGCTCTGGTGGTGACTGCCCGGCTTTCGGGGGAACTGCAGAAGAAAGTGACCATGATGTACCAGGGGATGGCCGTCATGCAGCTGAATCTGTCAACTTGGCGCTTTGAAAACGGGGCTCTCCAGACGGCAGGGGTCGACCTGAACCTGAAACAACAGATCCTGCCCGTCAGCCGCTGGAGCGACGACCAGGAAAAACAGAGCCTGGACTTCAGCAGGGTGGCTGACAAGATCGTGAAAAAATGGCCAAAGGTAGCTGCGGCCGAATTTGTTACCCGGGTGTCTCAGCTCAAACGCACAATGGATCAGGCGTATGGTGACGATATCCCGGATCTGCTGGCCACGACCCAAGCCGCACCGAAGAATCCGAAAAAATGGCTGCTAGTCATCGGCATCCAGACATACCGCAATACCGATCATATCCGATACGCCAGGCGCAGCGCCGAGTTGTTCGCCAGTGTTGTGCAGCATTTATACGGGGTAAAGCAGGCAAACAGTTTTCTGCTGCTGGACGACGATGCCACCGCCGGGGAGATTAAGAATAAAGTGAGACTGCTGCTGGAAAACGTCAGGGAGGGGGATACGATCTATTTTTACTACAACGGGCACGGGGTACCAGTGAAAAACCAGAACAGCGAGCCGGAGCCTTATATTCTGCCTCAGGATGCCATGGCAGCTTACATCCAGGATGAGTCTTTTTTCATGCTGAGAAATTTTTACAAAACACTGACCGATTCAAAGGCCGAAAAGGTGATTGCCTTTGTGGACAGCTGTTTCAGTGGGGCTACCGACGATAAGTCGGTTATTAAAGGGGTTGCGGCAACGCGGTTGGTCCCGAAAAAGGTCAGCTTTGACCAGCATAAAATGGCTGTGCTCGCCGCCGGTCAAAAAACCCAGTATTCAAATATGTATCCCACGAAGAAACATCGGCTGTTTTCCTATTTTGTGATGAAAGCCATGCTGGCGGACAAGAATAATCTTATCGAGATATACAACGATATTTCTCCCAGGGTTGAGGACGTCTCCAGGGCCATGGGTCCCCTTAAAAAACAACAGCCCACGCTGGAAGGAAACCCCGAAATCAGTCTGTGATGCTCCGACCATGCAGTCAGCAGCAGCCTGGTAAACAACCGAGTGTTAACCCATGGAACGCAAATGAATGTGAGCGGCTTATTCAGCAGGGCATTTACTGCGGCTATCCTGTTAATGGCAATTTTTCTCATCCCAGCAGCAGCCTCTGCAGAAAAAGCGCCCCGTTTCTGGATCAGCAGCCTGGACGGAGATCGGTTTATCAGCCAGAGCCATCAGGGAGGAATTATTATCAGCTTCTTTTACGTGGATTGCGCTCCCTGCAAGATTGAAGTGCCGGAGCTGTATCGCCTGGTGCAGGAAAAGAACGGGCTGAAGGATGTGAAACTGCTGTTTGTCGACCCACTTAAAAACGATTCAAAGGAGGCCATCAGAGAGTTTGCCGCGCGCCGCGACGTACCGGTTCAATTCTTCTACCATGACTCGTTCGGTCGCCTGGCGAAAAAGTTTTTCGGCAACAAAATAGTCTATCCCGCCATAGTCGGCATCAAAGATGGGGAAATCCGCTTCAGGGTTCATCAACTGGACGACGAAACCGCTGCCACCATCCGCGCCACATTTTCACCCTGAGCCTATTGTTGACCAAAAATCATGATACGCTTAATTCCGACCAGCAGGTTGTGAGACCTGCATAGGTTGGAAAAAGCGGCTATTTATTGACTCGACGGGCCGCTTTCATTCCGGTAAGCACTCCAGAATTGCATGCTGCACTAGGCTCAAGTTTAATAGTTGAAAAATGAAATAGTAATAATAACAAGATTTCATACAAATAGACCCCATGAAAAAGCTATCCATACTGCATTTGTCAATCTCTGGGGATCAGAGCTCGCGAATGGTCTGTGGAATAGCCACGCCGACAGCCTTGAACACCTTACCCCAAATGCTGAGGCATTCGCTGCGAACGGCAAGCCACCGCTGCAGTTCTTTACGCAGGACCAGCGCCAGGAATCTGATCCTTTGAGTGCCCTCGTTCACCCAGCGTCTTGCCGCCCTCCCCCTCGAAGTAGATCGAGGTGGTGTCGAAGAAGACCAGTTCCAACTCGGTCAGCAGGTCCCGTCGGGCGAAGTGCAGATCCTCTTCGATCAAGTCCTTGAAACAGCGCGGGCTGAAAGGGGTCGCATCCTCCTGATCAGCGAGGGGCTCTCCCAGCAGCGACATGGTCCGGTACAACTGATGGAGGGTCAGCTCTGCGGCTCCCTCGATGACATAGTCCCGCTTCCAGCGATCACAGGAGCGATCCGATCCCGATACCATCAGTCGATGGAGGACAGTAACGAAGATGGCACTGACTCTTTATGTCAATCACAGCATTGTTACTCCCGACAATAATCTTGCAGAAAATGCGATCCGGCCCTTTGTTGTCGGGCGAAAAAACTGGCTCTTTAATGATACGGTAGCCGGCGCTGAAGCAAGTGCCGGGCTGTATAGCCTCATTGAAACTGCCCGTGCAAATAATCTGAATCCCTTTGAATACCTCAAATTATTATTTGAGAAACTTCCTTTTGCTGAAACGAACGATCAGCTGCGACCTCTTCTCCCCCAGTATCATGATGCAACCGAAGCCAGGTGAAAACAAGTAGCGGTTGTTTTAGCGCTTACATTCAAACAACTCGACGGCATTGACGGCCGGACCTACCTGCAAAAAGCCCGGGTGGTCTTCGAGGAACTGGACCTGCAATGGGACCTGGAGCGGCTGGACCAGCTGGAATCCGCATACAGCAGCTGATGACCCACCGTAACCGGAAGGATATTTTCCCTTTTTAAGCTGGACCGGACTGTTCAGTCAATTCGGCAACGGTTGGGATGGTACCGCAAGGGTCACTCAAATACCAGTAACATCCTGTCGAGGAGGATTCCGCCCGAAAAACTGTGCACCAAGGGATTTGGCACTTGGGGACAACGTGATCGATATCCAACTGCCCGGGGTTGTTGAAGGTCCGGCCGGTGTAAGGATCAATCCATTTGCCGGATGCGACCTTGCACTTTGAATTGGTTTTGAATGAGACGGGAATCACGCTCTCTGCTTTTAAGACCTCATTTCTGGTTGACTGGCAGTCGTTATCAGCGTCGATCCAGTGATGATAGTCTGAGCGGTTGTAGTTGATGCATTGCTGAGTGTAAATGAAATCTGGAAAGCAAATCCCTATCAACAATACTGACAAGACCTCTAACCATTTTTTCATGGCGCTACTTATTTTGATCCTTTTTGCTCCGTTAATAAAAGCCTTCTAGGTCTAATCCCCCCAAGCAGAACTTTTCTTTCTCGGCTTAGTGTCGTAAGTATCATAGGTTTTTGGAGAAGAATAAGTGTCCCTTTCTTTGGTCCCTTCCTTGCCAGTATAAGGATTTATATTCCCTTTTGTTGAATAATTATCATTCCTTGTTGAATTGGGACTTGTTCTGTAATGCGGCTGGACGTATGTTCCGTCACTTTTTTGATACCCTCTTACATAAACATCCCCACCGTAGACTACAGATACTGACAGCAAAATGAGCATGAGTAGAAAAAATGACTTTTTCATATGTTTCCTTTCGTTATTTGTTTGTTTGGAGCCCTTAAAAACTCTAACTTCGACGGAAGTTTAGTCGTTAAAATTAGGTAAGTCAATTTTTATGAATGAAAATATTGAAAGCGATAAATTATTATAATCCATTCATATCAAATATATCCGATATCAATCAATAATCTCAAAAGAATAATCAGGTGTTTTATAGTTCAAGTGATAAATCACTATATCGCCAATATGGGAGCACGTTTTCTCTTGCTTATACATTCCTTCTGGTATGCCGTCTTTGTCGTAGTAAGTAAGTCTCATAACAGGCCAATTTTTTATTTTACACTTGACTACAATTTTTAACGCTCCAATATAGTCCGAAGTATGTGGTGCTACAGTCATAACCTTCAAAACTTTTAATCTTTCATTTTCAGGCAAACCAGATTGAAAGTTTGAGTGCTTCTGTTTATATACATTTATTTTTGAGACAATCCTTTGTTTTATCTCAACTGGTTCAACCTCTGCAGTAATCTCTCTACAAACATTTTTCTTATCTAAATCCTCCGTTTTTTTGGTGATGCGAAGGTTTTTCAATACGCCCGCACTCAAACTTGAAATCAAATCATTCATTAAGACAGAGTTTTCAACGGTTGTGGTTGAAGCAACAAATACTTGGTATTTTTCAAGCGCCTCCCTTTTAGCCATAGACAAAGCAATGTCTCTCGCTTCATTTATGCTTTCGTTATCGCTGTATCTATAACAGGCATAACCTGTGATGGTTTCTAAACCAAATGATAAAATTGGATTAATAATAATCAAAATGAGGCATGTTATTGTTGTCTTTATTTTCATGATGCGTTCCTCTGTAGTGATGAAACAATATTCTTCTCAATCTTCCAAGTCAAAATACAATATCCAAAAGCGATTTTTTAAAACCTATAACGTTTGAATTAGGCAGGCAGTCCGCAAAACAAAAAAAACATCTGGAGTTGGTCTAATTTAGTTGATCATTTTAACTTTCTGGTTGACTGGCAGTCATTATAGCCACTTAATCCAGTGGCAGTAATCGGAGTGGTGCATTTTTAATGTTGCCGTTTCTAGGGCTGCCGGAGAGAAATCGGCGACTACCCGATTTATGCCGGCTTTTTAATAGAGTATTCAGAGTTTTACCCTCAGAAATTTTTTACCCTATCGCATCTTTCAAATTCTTCCCTGGTTTAAATTTCACAACTTTTTTGGCTGGGATTTTGATTGTCTTCCCTGTTTGAGGATTTCTTCCCTTTCTGGCAGCTCTTTTTACTACTGAAAAAGTTCCAAAACCAACAAGTGTTAAGTTTCCGTCATCAGCCAAACCTTCCTTGATGCCTAACAAAGTGGTATTTAATACTTTTTCAGCCATTGCTTTGCTTACGTTTGCGTCTTCAGATATCTTTTTTATTAATTTTGCCTTTGCGCCGCCTTTTACACCAAACCCATTTGTCATATTTTATCTCCAAATATTGTTTTTAGTTTATTTACCTAAAGTGTAATAATTTGTTTTTCATTAAGAATAGCTTTTGTTCGATTGTAATACTTTCTTAAAGCATCTCTTGATGCAAAAAAAAGTGTGATTAAAATGGCGATAACCAAAACTACAAAGTAATATTGGGGTAATTCCTGTTTTACAATAATATAAGATATTGAGGAAATGAGTATAGATACTAGCGTATTGGAGTAATATTGATAATACCTATAGTGATTTTCAACTAGACCTAAAAATGCTGAATACTTGTCTCTGTCGCTAAGCTTTGAAAAATCGATATTTGGTGATTTTACCCCAATAAGATGCATTACGTGATCAATCAATAGCCATCTAAAAGCACTTGTCGTCATACCTAAAGCCAACGACGCCAGCGAAGTGTAAAGAAAACCTGCTATTTTGGGAGTGTTTTCCGGTGTATTACTTAATAACCAAGTAGATATTTGTGGAATTGAAAATGATAATCCATATAAGAGGATGAACCCAGGAAGAATAGACGCTATAATAAGGCCAAAGTTCTTATCTGAAATATCTTTCATTTTTTCTCACTTATATGTCTCAATCCAGGTTTCCCAAATGCTTTTGTAACAGGATTTCCAAAGATATAAATGAACGAACGACCATGGATATAGACATTCCCCAAGTAAGCTCGTCTTGTGCGACAGCTAGGCACGAACTTTCGCATAAGATCAGGGGTTTGGGGACACAGTTTCTGTATCTATGGTGGAGCGCTCGCTTTATGCTCTTTGGATCCGATAAGCCAGGACCAGAAAATCAACATGAAGATGTTGCGAATCCATATGATAGCCAATCGAACTCCTGGCCACTCATAGTTTACTCGACGTAGATGGCAATTCCTTCAACAGTATGGCCAGTTCCTCTGGAAGAGGTTACTATAGCTGAGTTTGAACCGGGCATTGCATTCACAACACCAACGGAAGCACCCATTGCCTGTTCACCAACCCGTTGCAAGAGAACGCCATTTGCGCCAAGTGATGCCGCCCGTTCCTTTATTTGTTGGATGGCAGCATCAACGACTTTTTGTTGATCGATGAAAGCGTGACCGGCTTTAGATCGGATGATCGCAATTTTTTTATATGAAGCTGGTTCGTCATAGTACATTTTAATTTGGGAAACCGGAACTGGCGGTCGGGGATTTCCAATCAAAACATGTGTGCTGCTTTTAATTATACAACCGGAAAGAAGTAGAGCTATTGGGATCCATATCCATTTTTTCATGGCATTCTCCTGTGAAATTTACGTTTTTGAGTTTTAACTCCGCCGATAGAAATACAGGACACCTACTAAATTTGCAAACGCAACCAGTAGAATAGGTAGTATGAAAGAAGCGTATCAGAGGCGTTTAGAGCTGCCAGAAGAGGCAACATGACCTTGGGTATTAGTTTTCCCATTACCGCCCTCACAGAGAAGCTGAAAGCCTCTCTATAGGCCTTAACGATTACATTTCCTCTTCACAAATGTGTTCTGATTCCCCTGCACTTTCTCAATCATCCTTGCCCGTTCACACTCCCATTCATCAACCGGATCTGATTTATCCCACGCTTCAAACAGCTTCCTGTTTTTTCTAGATATGACACCATGCCCGGGGTATGCTGCGTCCATATACCTATAAATCCGTGCAATATCTCCTCTGATAGCGGGTCTTGGCTCAATCTTTCGCCCTTCGATTTCCACATCACAAGCACCATACCTTCTCACCTCACCGGGGATCATTGCCATGGAATAGTTGGATCGGTTCCCGTTAACCTCCCCAATAGCAGGTACGAGGTTGTAAAGGTCTGCCTCCATACGTGCGAATAGCTGGTTGGTTTCTGCACACTTTCTTCCTTTGAATGGTTTACCATTCTTATTGACACATTTCGGATCCCCTTCCCTCCATTCTCTGAATGACTGACCAAATGCATGTGCCGGGACTATATGTTCCCATTCAATCCGGTAAGCTCTCTCATTTTTCCGACCTGATTTATTCAATGGTTTTCTGGGTTGATACCCGCAGGAAGAATGATCAACCTTTTTGTCGTATGAGCATCCGCAATAGAATGTCACGCGATGATTCTGATATAGCTTGGCAAGTATCTTCTTTGCTTCTGGAAACGATTGTATCTTTGTGTTCCCTCTTTCCTGGGCCGATAAGGAGAATCCAACCAGTATTGCCAGCAGTAAAATGGCGAGTCGTTTCATTTATACTTCTCGATCAGTTCTCGCTCCTTCTCCTTTTCGTAGATCCGGTAAGTTCTTTTCGCACCATGGATGAATCCCAGACAGTAAGCAGCAACGAGTGATATAGTTGCCAAGAGAAGAAAGAGTAGGTTCATCACAGTGTCCAAAACAACACTATTCAAATGGGTATGGCTTGTTCTTTTCTTCTCCAATGGCCTTCAGCATTTCTTCTTGATTTGCAAATACAGGTGAACGTTGATCTTCAGGTCGTATTGCCATGGAAATAGAGCCAGTCGGACAAGTCGAAATACAAAGACCGCAGCCAATACAGGATTGTCCATCAATTTGGGTTTGATCATCAAACATTTGAATTGCACTTACAGGACAACGATCTATACAGTCTTCACAAATATCACAGCTATCTTCATTTAAAACCGCCAGATAGTTTGATTTTGCAAGCGCATTCTTGTTGCCGTACTTGACGATATGAGCCATCGCTTTGCAACAGCAGCTACAACAATTACAGATGAATATTTTATTGTCTTGATGATTGGAAGAAAAATGGACCAATCCATCTGCTTCGGCCTTGGCTAAAACCTCCAGAGCTTCCTCTTTGGTGATTTCGCGAGCCAGCTCATTTTCAATATAGTACTCCGCTGCAAAACCAAACATCATACACGCTTCCAATAGCTTATCGCATCCCTCACCTACCATTTGAGCTTCTTTACGGCAAATACAAGGAGCTACGGCGAATTTTGTCTGTGAATTGATAATTTCTGAGACCTGTTCAAACGGTTGGACTTCCTGAATCGACTCAATCTCAGCTTCAATTGGTATAACCCGAAACCCTGAGTTTTTTCTTTCTCTGGCATAAGGAACCATGCCTTCTTGATAAAATCTCTCATAAAGTTCGATATTTTCATCAGTCAGGTTGTCCAACTGGAATTCCCAGATCCCAACCATCCAGGGAGCAAGAAAATAATATCTTTCAGTCTCCGAGGCACTGTAGCGTAAGATTAGACCACGTTTAGACATTCCATAAAGCGTTTCGCCTATTTCAGATACATCTTGACCATATCGTTCAGCAATAGTTGCAACCGCCTCAGGGTAGGGTCTCATAGCTAAAGCGAGCCTTGCTTCATCTTCTTTAAAAAGGTGCTTTAGGATGTCAATTTCAACACCACTGGGAGTACTTGGAAACCCTTGAGGGAACATGTCCAGTCTTTCACGAAGCTTTTTGTAAATGCTGTCCATTTCTTTCTCCTGGTTTTTAGGGCAATGGAAGATTTTTACGAGGGCGAACAAAAATTCAGACGGTTGTTGGAAAATGCCGTTAATAACTTAGTCCTCTTGCTTGGGAAATACAAGGTGATATGTATATTACTTGATACTTGCGACAAATAATGGCGTATAGCAAATGGCAAGAACTAATACTGAACAAATGCGCACACATTCCCCTTCACCATATTGCGCGGGATAAATCGACTTACGTGGTATCAGTCAGGTTCGGATTAGCTGGTAATCTGGATTGCATAGACCGGCTGGTAACTGCCAGTGAAACCGGTACTGCTTACCAGCTTCGCAGGTTGTCCGATGCAATAGTATAGGTATCAAGGCTTTTTTCAGCGCAATATCTTCAGACCAGAGATATTATTTCTTTTTCCATGGTTTCAATGTTGATATGAAGGCTGCGAAAATAACTGTTAGACCTTGGGCTGTTCCGTATATAAGCAAATTGTGTTGATTATCAAGAAATTCAGGATTGGAGAGAGCGTTCATTCCCAGTTCTTTTGCAATTGCTGCACTACCGCTCATCCAGGGGCCAAGCCAGAAAGTACCGAACACTAATCCGAAAATGCAGATAATCCATTTTACAGTGATCCAGTTGTGCTTGAACCACCCCCAATTGGTCCAGATAGAAAAAACCAACGCTGTGACGAAGGTACCAATAGCTCCAGGTACCAGAATGAATAAGTCTATGAAATCGAGAGTTGAAACAATTCCATATAATTCTCCACCATTTTCTGGATTCATGAAAAACGGCATGATTATAAGTATTGTCGCACTACCAACCCAGACACATGCTGAGTAAATATGAAGACTTTTTAACCATTTTTGTCCTTTGCCGCTCAATTTCCTCACCATACCTCCTAAAGCCTTAGAATAAATTGCTTAATAATTCCATTTCAAAAATCAGGAACATCTTTCTTCAGCACAATGCCTCCAGACTGAAGGGATAGATCCCAGGTAATCGTCGCTTCGCCAGTTTCCAATTGTCTGATCACCATATCAATCTTCTGATCCATCGGCATTTCTTTATTTCCGTAAAACGTGCCGTCACGGGTTGTGTACTCTTCAATGAGTGCCCTTAGTGTTTCAGGTTCGATTTGATCGTATGGGACTTCGATTCTCCTATGCTTCATGCTTAATTCGGGAAATTGATAGGGGAGTCATCTTCTGTGTCGATCAAGAATTTCAATACAGCTTGTCTGATTTCCAGCCATTCTCTCAAGTCTGAATCTGAAAGCTGTTTTAGTTCCTCATGGGATTTAGGATTGTCTTCTTCAACGTAGGATTGAATTAAAACATCATGGTCTTGAATCTGGTTGATTAAATCGTCGCGATCCATGCAGGTTCCTTGGTGTGAGCACAGCTATTACCGAAATTATGAACGCAAATGTCTTGAACAGCATGAAAAACAATAGAGTAATCATGAATAAAAATACCAAAATCGTGTCTATTGCGGATGGCCTTGAATTTCTCGACATCTTTGGAATAATTGCTGGCGCTACTGGTTCATTTCCCGTCGGAATACTTTCGATGGATGAAAGGTAACAGCATTTCTTTCTGAAATCTCGTATTCCTCTTTGGTTTTCGGGTTTCGACCCATCCTGGCTCGTTTGTGCTTTACTCTGAATTCACCAAATCCTGATATTAGCACCGTTTCACCTCCGGCAAGGGAGGCCTTAACAAGCGTTAATATTGATTCAACCATTTTCCGAGCGGTGTTCTTTTCCATCTCGCATTTGGTCATTACCTCTCGGATGATGTCGTCTTTTATTCTCGTCATGTTGTTCTTCCTACAATAAGGATTTGTTGTTCTTGGGGAATGTATTGATTACTCGAGCCCTTTCCTTCTCAAAGATCTCATTGGCTCTATCAACGGTTAGCTGCCTCATATCGACTTTCATACAAAGCCCGATCCATAAAGCGTGTAAACCTTGAACATCATCGTTATTTTGGTTGCTGTCAATGATACCCTGCCATCGTTTAAGCTCTTCTGGATCATGGCAGTAATCAGTGTTGTATTCTTCTTCTGTCGTTTCTGAATAGGCGAGGTCTGGCGCAGAGGCCAAAACAAACAGAAGGATGACAACCAGCGCAATGAACTTGGATTTCATCTATTCCCTCATTAGAGATCAGCGATCCTGCTTTGCCCATATACGACCAGCTCCATCCCTTTCCTCCACATCACCGCTCTTTTATAAGCCAGGTCCTCACCGTATTTCGATATTGAGAACTTGGCCGCTTTCCTTTTGTATGGGCTTTCATGGATGTAAGCGTGATAGAAGCCGGAGCTTTTCGATACCCCATTCACACCGGTTGTGTTAGTGGATTTCCTATTGTTGTGAACACGTCGGTTTTCAACCAGTATCAGCCCTTCCTTTCTGATGATTTTATCCCGATACTGGATAGCTTTTTCCAGTGCGGATTCCTTTCCGCCGTATCTGGAATCGCTGAATATCTTTAGATGCTTTGTTGGCGTGCATTCCAGTTGGACGACCCAACAAAAATTCGCTCCTGGTTCTTCCTTTCGATGAATGTATTTGTGTTTTTCCATATTGAAGCATTGTTTCCGGTAATCTAATTCAAATCAGAAACGATTTCAAGTTTGGCAGTAACGGCGAGTTTTACTGTTAAATAAAAAGGACTATTCTGGTGTTGATTTCTGTGTTGGGTTTGAAGCGCCAGGAGGCTTAAAGGAGAGAAGAGATAATCCGCTTTTTAATCCTTCATGAAACAGCCATTCAGCTTGAGTCTGTATCAAAGAGAAGAAAAAGGAAGTAACAATTGTGACGAGTAAACAGGTGCGGCAGAGACTCGGCACGTATTGTGTTAAAAAAGATGGCCGATTGATCTTCCTTCTGTCATGACGTTTATGACCGACCAAATCGGGGAAATAAATCGTATTTAGTCACTGCCATTGCAGGGCCTGTATCATCGTGCATGTTTTGAGGCATTGACATCAAGGCTGCCAGTGGCCATCCGGCTGCTGCGACAATCGGATATTTTTGACATGGGGCATCCGGCAGGTTGCTCGGAATCTGCTGCAATGCGCTTTGGACCTTGGAGGCGTCCCCCAGGTACAAGCTCTTTGAATTGGTCCGCAATGCTTCGCGGATCATGTTCAAATGATACGAGACATTGCCTCCATCGAAGCGATACGGGTAACTGAAATGTATCGTATCAAGCCCATTGTCGGCTCTCTGCCTGTTCAAATGGATCAGAAACCCGTTCAGCGCATCATCCATCGGTCCGTACAACATCTGAACCTTGAGATCGGCGTGCATCTCCATCGTCTGTCGCAGCAGGTTGCCAAGGTCAAAATCCTCATATTCAGCCATGACATAGAATTTCTGAGGCAGATAAAGGGACTCTCCGATCACGGTGGTGAATCCAGGTTGTTCCCCTGGGGGTACGAATCCCGCATATACCCTGTTCAGATCGCGATCATTGTCTTCATCATACCGTATGAACTTGTGATCTTCTGGTATCGGCATCCGGTGTAGTTTGACAGTCATATCGTCTCCTTAACTGAAATCGCAGTTTTGAAAGAATCCGGCAGAGGCAAATGTCAAACACAGTGCATCCGCTCTGTCGGGGCTTCTACGCAGTAGTTCGCGCATCGTGTCTTTTTTCATGATCTGGATCTTGCCGCCATCCACCTTGTAGTCAGGAACCAGCAGCTCTTCGATCAGCAGCTCATCCGGCGGAAGCATAGCACCTGGATCCGTTCGCAGCCACTCACGGACAGCCCACCAGAGTTGATCCCGCAATATCCGGAACTCGCCCAGGTCGGTAGTTTCTGTCGGTTTGGACGCAACCTTGATACCGTTAGCAGAACAACCCTGGCGGGACATCTGAGGTGCTGCACCAGCGCCTACGCCTGTTGCGTCGGTGTTGACACGGAGAACCTCACGGGTGTGGTACTCGGATACCGCACGATCTATCGAGGCCGCTAAATCCATGCCACCCCAGGCCACCAGACGTTCGACAAAGGATCCGTACCTGAAGCAGGCCACACAGAAGTCAGATCCGAATTCGGCTATGTCCAGGCCCATGACACCGGATGTATAAGCAGGAGGTATCTCGCCTTTCTCAGCAACGTATACATCCCACTTGGTTCTGGCAGCTTCGACCCATGTGCGGTTGATCAACTTGGTCGAACCCTGCGCTGGATAACGTCCCAGTACCATGTAGCTGAACGATGGCTCTGTAATCTTCCGCCAACCAGGTTGCAGAGGCGGATAATCGACTCCTGCCAGGCTTTTGGCCACTGCCCCTTCCAAGAAGTCAGGTAGTTCAAAACAATCCGCTTCGGGCTGTTCATCGTCTGCCAGGGGTCGTGACCACTCATTGATACGTCTGACAGTCGTCTCACGGGTCACTGCTCCGGGGATGACATCATCTCCAGTCACCACGTTAGGATGGGTGAACGCTGATATCTGAACCACATTAGCCCGTCGATCACGAATCATTCGGTAGACCTCTCCTTGCTCTGCTCGTGGATTGAACATGACTAGCAGTCTGGCATGGCCTCCGGACATGCAGGATTCAATACCGCGATAGACTTCGTCAGGTACAGCATCGCCTTCATCGATAATGAATAAAAGATGCGGAGCGTGCTTCCCGCTGAATTTGGCTTCCCTGGTGGCTTCGGTCCCTGATGAGGGAATCGTTACTCCAGTAAAGAAACTGAGCGATGACCGGCTGATGTTCAATGAGGTTATATCATGGTTTTTGTAAAAGTTCGGATACTTTTCAACGATGCTTCCGATTTCACCCCACAGTAACCTTCGAAGGTTAGATTCAGGAGGTGCTGCGGCAGTGTAAACCTGAGAATCGGGAAATACCATGTACCAGCAGTCACCTACATGGCCAGAAGCATGAGTTTTACCGACAGCATTTGCAGTCATAGCAATGGTAATTGGGTACTTCCAAACAGAATTCACCATTCTTTTAATATCATCTGTTAAGACCACACCTCGTTTCTCCTCAATGAACTCCACAGGTTTATCTCGGTACCGGCTAAAGTCTTCCGCTTTCTTGACCTTTAAATACTGTCTTAAATCTTCTGCTAATGGGTTAGCCATCGGTTACCTCCAGTGCCTTGCTGACTGCTTCCAGGGCGTCAGGATACTTCTGCAGCGTGTTAAATATTTTACCCCGCAGGTTGACCCAATCGGGATGATTGATGATGGCGATCTGTACACCGGACTGCAGTTCGCCTCGCTTTTTCATTACCAATTCTACCGTGCTGCGGGCCTCCTTGATTGCTGCAAGAATCAATTTGGAATCGCCAGTTGCTTCCGCCTGTTTTAAAACAGACAAAGCTGAATCAAGCAATCCGGCAATCTGGTCATCAGAGCTTCCAATTTCGGAAGGAAGAACACCTTCTGCCGGTGCTGAGGATCCGCCTCCGTATTTCAGCGGATACATGGCATCGCCGGATACGAGCATATCAACCTGATCAAACAAGTCCTTATATTCAGATAGTCTCGACAGCATCTGACTGACTGCTGACTGACTAACGCCCAGAATCCTGCCTATCTCAGTCTGTGAATGGCCTGCATTATGGAGGGCCCTCAGGTCGAGAGGGTTTATTTTCGGTTTTCCCATTTATTGCCTTCCCGGTCGTAATAGTTGAGAACTACAATCATCCTCGATTTTAAATAGTTCACAGGGGTTGGGTGTGTATATGGTGCTGATTGACGCATTTTCCTTATTTATCTTATCTATTCGTTAACCATATAAAATAGGTAGTTAACGGATATTTATTCAGCGAAAGATTATCAGTATTATTTGGCAGCGCCGGTTATGCGCGGCTTGTGTTTGAACACCACCGCATCGATTGAACAAACGATACGGTGGTGTCGGTTCCCTTCGGGGGCACAGGCCGAAGGGAACCCAAATTCATTCTGAAAACATACACCATATCCGCCACCCGATGATCATCTGATCCACAAGTGCATACTTGATGGGTGGCGCATGTGGCGCATCTCGCCATTGTTTTACTTTTTATATATTGCATTACCTCTATTACCTATTGAATCGAATGAAAAAACCAAAACAATAAAAGGATGCGCCACATGCGCCACCTTACGCGCGTATTTACGCACCCCACCCCCTGTGTTATTGAAGCCATTCTGCATCTGCCCACTCCTCTTCAATGCTTACAGCGTCAGGTGCTAACGCGATTCCGGAAAGTTGACGCACCCCTTTTCCACCCTTTCCGGCTACCACCCCAAATCTCTGAAGACGGATTGTCAGGTTTCGCTGTTTCAGACGTTTATCAACTCCGACACGGCTCGCCCATCGTTCGTACGCCCGATACAACACTCCGGATTCGACGGAATATGCTGTTCCAATAATGCACTCTTCTTCAACGAACTGTGCCGCCTGGTCCGATTCCAGTTGCCAAGCTCGCTTCGCCTCCTCGCATTCTGCCACATGCGTACAGTCTCCGTTCTTAAACAGTCGGGTCAGACCCTCCAGCGCCAGATTCAGTATCCCCCGCAGTTCTTCCTTCAGTTTGGCAACCAGATGCTTGTCCTGCTCTTCCGGACGGAAAACCCGGTTGAAGTTGATGATGATTGCTCGGCGCATCAGGGCTTCGCTGAAATCACGGGTATGGGGCATGTGGTTGGTCGCGAAAATACAGGTAGCGAACGGTTCAAAGTTGAACGGATCCCCGTATTTCTGTTCAGCCGTCAGACTTTCACCGCTGGCAATGGCCTTCAGCCTGGCGTCTGCTATCTGGGTTCCGACTGCAATCTCGGTGACGCTATTTAGCAATTTCCCCCGTAGATATCCGATCTGGAACTTGTTTGCGAACTGATCGGGCTGGACAGCCGCGACATTCTCGGCGCCGACCAGAGACTCGAGGGTTTTCAGTAGAACGCTTTTACCGTTTGCACCAGAGCCGAGCATGATCACAAACTTCTCAAGTTCAGTGCTGGACAACAGGCAGTACCCGGCAATTTCCAAAATCAGCTTAATTTTCGCTTCTCGTTCGTCGTCAATTTCGAATATCTCTTCCAGAAACCGCTCAAATCGCGGCGCAGGGGTTTCAGGATCGTATTCCACCGGAATCCGAACCGTCAGGTAGTCTCTCCGGCTGTGTTCCTGCAGATCGAACCCTGACCCATTCCAGACCAAAAGTCCGTTCAGGCAGTTGATCCCCCGAGGGTTGCTGTCAAACTTGATGCTGCGGTTGCACTCGGTTTTGGCCAAATCCAGCACAGACGATACAAACGCCTGGCTGATCTTGTCCCGGTCCGCCACTTCGTGAATGACCTTCTTGACAGCCCGGTCCTCCAGGCTTTTCCACACCCCGGTTCCATCCCATGTCCAGAAACAACCGAGGGTATACAGGATATTCTCCTTCCCATACCTCTCTATGGCTGCGAGGGCAGTCGCATGGTGCTGCTTTTGGACTGATTCCGCACCCTGTTTCTTTTTCAGGTCCGTGCGGAGTGACCCGACCGGGACGCCTGCCGCCCTGGCGATATCCTTGACCAACCTCTCCTTACTGGTCTGGGGTAGATGGCTTTCCCAAACACTGGAAGCAATGGTCATCAGCGAATCGAAGTCGTTACCGGCGTCGGTTACTTGTTTTTCGAAATCCTTGCGTCCGTCCTGGTGCTTAACCGCCGTAAAATCGATCTGCTTCGACTTAATGGCCTTGGCCAAGGTAACCAGACCATATGATGCTCTGTCGTATTTCTCTCGATATAGTCCGGATGTTCGAAACAAATTATCCATCAGATTCGGATCACACTTGCACGGTTTGGCCAGCCGAACGGCAAAAGCCATATCTCCCTCCGATTGGCTGGGGTAGTCCGACCAATCGCCTTCGTATAGCTTTTTCGCCCGCTCATCCTTCAGCACGGTATTCAGGATGGCTGATTCATTTTCCGCCAGATCCGTGATAGAGAGCGGACCTTGCGCCCACCATTCCGGTATCTCATCAATATTGGCTTTCAGTTTCTTTTTCGTATCGATGAAGTTTTCCAGAAACCAATCGATAGCCTCCTGCCGGGCTTCCACAGTCGCTGGCGTACCAGGAACATGGTCGCCGGTAACTGTAAAAAACCGCTTGCGAGCGTATATTTCATAGGGTTTCTGGTTATACCCGCCTTCGTCCTTGCCCAGCGTCGGAATGTCGCCCTTGATGATAATATGAAAGCCTTTTCCGGATGGTGACCTTTCGGTGTAGCTGTCGAATCTGCTGACTATTTCCTGGAAGGCGGGGAGGATGGCACCTGTGTCCTGGTCGATGCAGTCGTCCAAGTCTATGCCGACCAATCCGTCACCTTCATCGAAGCAGAACCCAAGGCCTTCATATTCGCCGGACTGATAGGCTTTAACGGCATCGTCGTAGGATGTCCAATCCGAGAGATTAGTGGAACTGGCACCTGATCCGGTTTTTAGATTGACCGGGAATTTTTTAGGCATACCCCCTTTTGGATCTGGTAAGTACAACCAACAATTCCACTGTGGACGTTGCTTTTGTTCGTCAGGTATATACTGCAAATCAACTGTGCCCATATTCTGTGATTAAATTTGAAGTTATTGATGTACTATCGTCCCGTGTAATTTACCCGAACATCTTCAAAGGAATTTCTCTGCATCAGACATACTGTCGTTGCCTGCTGGCTTTTTCGTTTTTTCATCTGGTCTTCCCCGTAATGGGGTTGTATGAATCTCTTGCGAGAACATCATACTCAGTTTTTGCCATGGCGCACTCTGACGCCTCCCGTTTCATAGCACGGTCTGCAATCCGTCTTTGAGCAATTTGGACGGCTTTAGCCCTGAGTTCATTCTTCCATTGTTTGCGGGTGGCTTTTCCTTCCAGACAGCGCATCCAATTGTCCAGCTCATCCAAGTACATTAAAGTTCGGTCACTGAGACTGCGTAGCAAGGTTGTCGGTATGGCGCCATTTCGAACACCCCTCTCAACCATAGACGAGGTGATCCCAATATAGTCGGCGACCTCATTCGGATATAGCAGTGTTTCAATTCTAATGTGTCCTCCTTCGCTTGCTGTTTCCGTGGTTTGTCCCGCTAGTTCCAGCAGTTTCTCTGTCGCGGGAGGTATTTCAGTGCCGAATAATTTCACATTCGCCTCCTCAATTAATCTGGTCGCTTTGTATGGTCAGAGGTAACTTATAAATCGGCATGTCCGGATGCAATTTGTTGTGCAGTGTCATCACTGTCCAGCGCCGTTCGGGGGACATTTCCTGGAACGACGGGAATGCATGGAAGGGGATCAGGAGTTTGCCGTCTTCGTTCTTTATGCACAGGTGGGCATAGTGCTGCTCGAAAACATCCATCTGGGCGAAGTCAACCGCCTGCCTGTGGTACAGATCAAGTATCTCTTCAGCGGTCAGCTTGCTGTTTCGGGCCAGTTGCCCCGCTACATCGATATAATTCTCTGGCTTGAGATTTCGCTTCCATCCGAATTTCCTGGCCAGCTTTTTCATGAATTTGGCCAGATATCGCTTGACCTTGGGGGCAATCTCGTCCTCGTGTCGTTCCCACCATTTGTCGGGAATTGGTTCTGTCAGTTCGATTTCAGTCATTTCTGTGCCCTCTGATTAAAATGTTAGCTGGCTTGTTCGGCGGCTTGCGGCGGCTCAGACATGCCAGCGTTGATCAGGTCTACCAAAACAGATTGAGGAATGAAAACTCGTCTGCCGATGCGGCAAGTCTTAATAGTCTTTTCCAATATCTGCCGTCGAACCCAGGCCAGGGACATTCTTGAAGCCTGTGCAAACTCATCGGCAGTGAGTAGTTCTTCAACTCCGTCAATCATCGCTTTCCGCATTATTTCTCTTGTCATTGCGTACCTCTCAAGAACGTGTTAATTAATTTTTGACAATAAAGATTAACCTGTAGTAATTTAACAATACCACACAAACATAGGTTGAGATCAATTCTTTAATGAAAATTTCCAATTGAGTCCGAAATTTAATTAACAGAAGCTGCACATGGATAAGACAAAAAGACAGCGTATTAACTGGCTGTTGGATTTTCTAAATACGGACCTGAATGAGTTGAAGCTAAAAAATTACAGTGAATTACAGGAAGTCACAGTCAAGGTAATTCACCATATAGTTCTGAGTGAGTACCGGATTTTCAATGGCGACAGTATGCTTTTCCCAACCGATAAATCTGAATCAAATCGGAAAGAAGCAGAGCTGAACCTGGAAATCAGAGAGGCAAGACGGGCAACGAATCCATCCGAAATTCAAGGGAAAGAAATACTTGAGCTGCTCAAGATTCAAAGAAATGGCGACATACAACTGACAACAGATCTGGAAAAATACGTTGAACGACGAACCGGATTTGATCTGTTTATGCTTCAGGACAGATTACGGGAAGAGCTAGAACCTCTGTTCAAGCGCCTGGACGATATTCAGAACGGTCGAAAAACAGACGGGGAACTGTTGTTTAATAGAACCATTACCGTCCAGAGATGCATGAATACCGTCAACGGCAGGATAGCCATCACAGGAGAAGGTATGCTTGGGGTCAGTACAATAGACCTCTTTATATGGGATCTGATGGCTTGCCTGAATCAGGTTCCGATTGACAGCTTTAAAAAATGCGAAGCGCCAGGGTGCAATAACTGGGTGGTTCAGCTAACTGAGCGGGAAAAGAAATTCTGCAGCAATAGATGCGCCGCTAACATCGGAATGAAGAGATCTAGAACTAAAGCGAAGAAACCGCGGGCAGGGGAGAAAAAGGAGAAATGATGGATTTCGTCAAAAGACTGATCGACATCGATGAACTGGAGCGGATTTCCGTGGGCGATAAAACCGGGTTTAAGCATCGAAGACATCGGTTTGTTTTACCGCTTCTATTGCACGCCCAGCGGGAGGGGGTTCTTCCACAGCCATGCACTTTGATTTGTTTTGACCGACATCACGACTGTTTACCCCCTCGTGAAATTGAAAAAACAAGAGAGATAGATATCGCATCCATATCAATGTTTGATTTCACGGTTTTCTGTGAAAGGGATTTGAGTCCGAGAAATGATGAGTGGATCATCGCCGGAATTGAACTCGGAATGATCCAGGATGTTATCGTCATCGGAGTAGATGATATACACTGTGCTGCGGCTGAAAACGGGAAATATCCGCCAGGTTCTGACAGCTATAGCAGGGTTGTTTTTAAAACTGGCCACCTGGGACATATGCTTGAATACCAAGGGCATTTAGCTGACCATGCGAGTTCTCGATCTCATGCAGATTTCTGGGATATTCTGGGATGGCGATTTGAGCAAGGGATAAAATATTGGTTCAATGATGAGAGGCCGCCATTCCTGTTAGATATCGATTTGGATTGTTTTTCATTTGAGTTGGCCAGTGGCGAATTCACTATCCCGTGGCCAGACGAGGTATATGAAAAATGGTATTTGGCAGAAACAGATTATGGAATGACATATAAAACGACAGGAAAAGATGTGTTCCAGGGGCTAGTGGAGCGATCCGGATTAATCACAATTGCGACAGAACCAGGGTGCTGCGGTAGTAAAGAGAAATCAGAACAGATCCTAAACGACGTTAATCGAATTCTGTTGGATGGTACTTTAGAAGTTCATGAATTGAAACCAATACAGGGATAAGAACCATAGCCATATTGATCGAATGTCCGAAATGCGGATCCAGATGGGGTGAAGAGGTTGGTAAAAAGGGCAGTATGGAAAAGCGGAAGACCTGCGGCAAGTGCGGATTCGACATTAAAAAGGCTTCCGGCAAGATATATTGGATTGAATATTGGCTGGATGGTAAACGCAAGCGGAAGAGAATCGGATCCTCCAGGAAGGCCGCCGAGAATGAGATGGCCAAGAAACTGCGCGAGATCACAGAGGACCGATATATTGAGAAGGACAAGAACGCGCATGTGACCCTCGGACAGCTCAAGAAATGGTATCTCGGACTGACATCCACCAAGCAACTTACATCGTATCGCAGGACAAGGGCTTCCCTGGACAACGTTACGCGGATTATTGGATCCGACATAAAGATCAAGGCCATCGACCTGGACACCCTTGAACATTACGGCAGACAGCGTGAAACTGAAAAATCCCGGAGATACCCGGATCAGCTTGTAGCAGACGCTACCATCAACCGTGAAATCGCAGCCATCCGCAAGATGCTGAATGAAGCGGTCAGAGGCAAGAAGATCAGCAGCAATCCGATCCGCAATGCCCCGATGCGCAAGGAAGACAACGTGCGGAAGCGGATCCTGACGGATTCAGAGTTTGAAAACCTGCTTTCCAAGGCACCGGAACACATCAGGTCAATCCTCCTGGTCGCTTTCTATGAAGGGATGCGCTACGACGAGATTATGAGATTGGAATGGAGTGAGGTGGACTTGAAAGACGGACCCGGCTGGATCCGGTTGGTGAAGGAACGTACCAAGGGGAAGCGGGAGGCGAAGTCCATCCCTCTTCACCCCAGGGTAAAGAAAGCTCTGCAGGAACTACCCAGCAGGTTTGCTGCTGGCCGCGTATTCCTGAAGAACGGAAAGCCGATATACAATATCAGGAAGAGTTTTGTTAAAGCGTTGGAAGATGCCGGAATAGAAGATTTTGTGTTCCATGACTTCCGCCACTGTGCTGTAACACGGCTCAGAAAGGCTGGAAACGACAGATCGACAATCAAGAAGATGACCGGCCACAAGACCGATGCGATGTTCTATCGGTACAATCTGGTCGATGAGGAGGATTTAGCCGATGTAGTATGGGAGAAACAGAATTCTGGCGAAGAAAAGAGGGAGGTTAGGTGATAGACACCTATATAGACACTGAGCATTTGTTCTAAAATGGAGTCTCTGCTAACCCATGTTTTTATGGTGTCCCCACCAGGACTCGAACCTGGAGCTGCGGATTAGGAATCCACTGTTTTATCCGGCTAAACTATGGGGACACATTCAGGCAAAATGCTGCCCCGATTCTGACGGTGACAGCATCCATATTTAATGCTTCTATTCCAGGGCCTTCATGGAAAGCTTGAGCTTGCCACGCTTGTCCAGCCCAATGGCCTTGACTTTCACCACCTGACCTTCGCTGAGCACATCCTTGACTTTATTGACCCGCTCGCTTGAGATTTCGGAGATGTGGACCAGCCCCTGGGTATTGGGCAGGATCTCAACAAAGGCGCCGAAATCAACGATGCTGACAACGGTTCCGTCATAGACAGTCCCTATCTCTACCTCCTGGGTGATTTCACGAATCAGTGCCAGAGCATGTTCTGCACTTTTCTGGTCCGCAGAGGAGATATTGATAATCCCGGAGTCGTCAATTTCGACCTTTGCTCCGGATTCGGCCTGAATACCCTTGACGATCTTGCCGCCCGGGCCGATGATTTCCCGGATTTTGGCCGGTGCGATCCGGTATTGAATAAACCGCGGAGCGTTGCTGGCGATGGTGTCTCTGGTGTTCTCAATCGCTTTGCTCATTTCGTTCAGGATATGCAGCTTTCCCTCTTTGGCCTGCTCCAGGGCTTCCTTGATCACTTCGGTGGAAAGTCCATCGATCTTGATATCCATCTGCAGGGCGGTGATACCGGCTGCCGTTCCCACCACTTTGAAGTCCATATCGCCGACATGATCTTCATCCCCCAGGATGTCCGTCAGAATCACGTTCTTTTTCCCGTCACTCACCATACCCATGGCGACGCCTGCAACAGGGGCCGCAATGGGAACCCCGGCATCCATCATAGCGAGGGATGCGCCGCAGACACTGGCCATGGAGGATGACCCATTGGATTCGGTAATTTCAGAAACCACGCGAATGGTATAGGGGAAGGACTCCTTGGCTGGCAACTGGCTGCGAAGTGCTCTTTCAGCCAGGTTTCCATGGCCGATTTCCCTTCTTCCGGGAGCTGCCATTCTGCGGACTTCACCCACCGAGTAGGCCGGGAAGTTGTAGTGCAGGTAGAAATGCTTGAAGGAAAGCCCGTTGGGGTCATCAACCATCTGCTCGTCGTCTTTGGTCCCCAGAGTTGTTACAACAATCGCCTGGGTTTCACCCCGGGTGAACATCGCTGAACCATGGCTGTTGGGCAGGATGCCGATTTCACAGGCGATGGGTCTGACCTCATTAAAGGCCCGTCCACCGATCCTTTTTCCATTTTTGAGGATATTTTCGCGAATCAGCTCTTTTTCCAGGTCGTACATCAACCCCTTGACTTCCGCTTCGAAAATTTCCTTCTCCTCGTCGACCAGTTTCCCGCAGGCTTCTTCAATCAGTGCCTGAAAAGCGTCCTGCCTCTCCATTTTGTCTGAGATGTCCAGCACACCCTGGAGTTTTTTGCGGGCATATTTGGCCACTGCCTTCTTCAGGTTGACATTCTCTTTTGGCGGTTCCACGGCCCGTTTCTTTTTGCCGGCTACCTTCAGCAGGTCTTTCTGCATCTGGATCAGGGGCTGAATGGCGTCGTAGCCAAAATTGAGCGCGTCAACAATGACATCTTCCGAAACCACCTTGGCACCGGCTTCGACCATGACGATGGCACCCTCTTTGGCGACCATGAACATATCCAGCTCACTTTCTTCCAGCTGTTTGGGCGAGGGGTTGATCAGGAATTCACCATTGATCAGTCCCACGTTGACTCCCGCAATCGGGGTCTCGTAAGGAATATCGGAGATCAGCAATGCGGCTGAAGCGCCCAGCATGGATGCCGAAATGGTATTGGCTTCGTCATCCCAGCTCATCACAGTTGCGATAACCTGGGTTTCCGAGCTGAATCCCGCTGTGAAAAGGGGGCGCAATGGTCGGTCAATCATCCGGGATGCCAGAATCTCCATTTCGGAGGGCATGCGTTCCCGTTTGATAAAACCGCCGCTGATTTTACCCCTGGAGTAAGTTTTAACCTGGTAAACACAGGTTAAGGGGAAAAAGTCGAGTTTGGACTTGGTCTTTTCAGCTGTCGCAGCTACCAGGACCGTTGTATCACCGTAGGTTACCCAGACAGATCCATTGGCCTGTTTGGCTACCCGCCCGGTTTCTAACACGAGCTTTTTTCCGTTGTATTCAATTTCAATTTTTTCCATATTCTCATCTGTTGTTGAGTGCTTTTAAATCAGCTTTTTTCGGTTTGATTTATACAGGAATCGTGGGGCTTGAAACGGGAAAAAATCAAAGTCGATTAAAAGCACACGGCACGTTTTTGGGTTGGTCCATGTGATGGTCAAGTGGATCTGTCGATTTAACTGTCTGTTTAAGGTTGAGTGTAACAGAAAAGGTGGCGGGGGATGCGGATGTTGGCGGAAAAGAATCATCAAAACCTGAAAACGACTGCAACTGAACACCCCCAAACGACCTACTTCTGCTTCTCCCGGTGAAAAAGCGCCGCTGTTTTAATCCAGGGAGAAAACTCGATGACAGTTCTATTTTCGCAGTCCCAGTTCCTTGATCAATGCCCGGTAGGCACTGACGTTTTTGCGTTTCAGATAGTTCAACAGATCACGCCTGCTTCCAACCAGCTTCATCAGTCCTCGTCTGGAATGGTGATCGTGTTTATGTGTCTGGAAGTGCTCTGTCAAATAAATGATCCTGGAGGTCAACAGGGCGATTTGCACCCGCGTTGATCCGGTATCGTTTTCATCTTTGCCAAATTTCTTAACAATTTCCTTTTTATCTTCAAGTGTTAACATGCTTTTTCCTTATCCAGCGGTTAAATCAGAACGTTTGAAGGGTGAAACGTACCATGACCATCCTGGCTGAATTCGAGACGGCCAATCGCGATCAGACGATGTTGCTGATCTTTCACCAAACATTTCGAAAACTGCTTCCCTTTTTCAGAGAGGCAGAGGGTGTCAGGTTCCACGGAAATAGATCTGCCCTGACCAAGATGGTCTATCGTATCCGGTGAGTGGGTTGTTATCTGGTTCCACTCTGTAAACAAATATTGTGGATCAATGAAGTGTCTTTGTAAATCAATTTTGTTGAAAAGTTTGATCTTGTCCAGTTTTATGGCATTGCCGTCTGTGAAGAAACGACCGGCGCGGGTTCGTGTCAATCCGGTCAGATAAGCGCCGGTGCCCGTTTGCACACCCAGGTCGTGAACCAGCGATCGGATATAGGTCCCTTTTGAACAGTGAACCTCAAAACTCAGGTCCGGCAGACCGCACGCCACATTTTTTATCCAGTGGATTTTTATCCGCCGGGTTTTTCGGTCAATGGTTTCCCCTTTTCTGGCGTACTCGTAGAGTTTTTTCCCCTGGACCTTGACTGCTGAAAACATGGGGGGAACCTGTTCGCTCTCACCGACAAACCCATTCAGGGCGGTGGTGATCGTGATGCAGGTGCAGGTTTCCGGGATAGGCACAGGGGTCAGTTCCCCCTCCCGGTCCAGGGTGGTGGAGCGGGCGCCGAAGCGGGCCTGTACCTGGTAGGTCTTGTCATCCAGGTTAAAATGGGGGATGAGTTTGGTCATTTTTCCCAGAAAAAGGGGCAGAACCCCTTCCGCCAGGGGATCCAACGTACCAAGATGCCCTATTTTCTTCTGACCGCTGACCTTTTTGACTACCCGGATCACATCATAGGATGTTATGCCGGCAGGCTTGAAAACGTTGAGAATACCATTCACAGAAAACACTCCGGCAAATTTCGTCTAGTCCAGGGTCATTTCGGGGTAGGGACTGGATAAATCCAGGCTGACAGGCTTGTCGAAGCCGGGAATCCTGATTGCCCGGTCGGTCATATCCAGGTCATCATCATTCAGGACCCGTTCGTTGTCTTTATATATGGATTCGGTCAACCCCCGGATGGTATCCCGGTCGTACTGCTGCGCTTTTTCGACGACCGGCCCGGTCAGCTTGTGATAAGCGCTGATGGCCTTGCTGCCGTGTTTTTTGGTTATCATGTTCAGCGTCATCTGGGGAGACAGAATCAAGCCCGTCGCATTGTTCCCGCCAAACCCCTTTGAATTGATAAAGGCGGCGTCCATACCCTCCGGACCGACTTCAATGTGTTCCCTGCTGAACAGGAGATTACTGTTATGCACATCGTCTGCAATATGATCCAGGGTAAAAATCCCGGGGATCAACCCGTATTCCCAGGTTCCCAGAGCGGTAACGATCTGGTCTCCGGCCGCCGGCGTCAGCGGGTGACCGATGTAACACTTGACAGCTGAGAGTGGCCACTGTTCGATACCGAAAGCCCTGGCGATTTCATTGAGCCCTCGGGATTCGGTGGTGCGGTTGAGTGGCGTGCCGGAACCATGGGCAGACATGAACGTGCGCTGTCGCAGACGTTTCTCCCCCAGTATGGCCCTGGCCGAAGCCAGCGCTTTTGCCAGGGTCAGGTAGTTGCCGAAGCCCGGCGAGGAGATGGATTTCTTGTATCCATCCGCCTTGATGAAGATATCCCCGATGGAACCAAATACCTGGGCACCGGTTTCCAGCACCAGATCGTCATCGAACAGGATTATGTACTGTGAGGATTCCGCCAGGGTAAACCCACAGTTTTCACTGAAGGGGCGGCAGGAGGTCGCCCGGTGTTGATGGGTGACTTCCGTGGCATTGTTCAGGGTCAGCAGGCGTGTATCGTCGGCCAGTGCGCTCATGGCCTTGTATCCCTCGATAATTTCGGGGATCAGGGGGGCTTCGCTGTTGCCCACGATGGCGACTCGCCGTTTGCCGGACCGGATCTCTTTCATGCCCAGCTCCAGGTTGTACAAAAAGGTGGCGCAGGCTGCCTTCTGGGTTCCGGTATGACCAATATTGCCGATGATATAAGCGTTAATAAAATTGGAGGGCATATCCAGCAGACTCAAAGGCAGGTGCTTGGACGAGGTTCGCTTGCCGAGGGCATGGGCTTTCATCAATCCGCCACCCCCTTCGTCATGCATCTGCCCATGACCGCTGCCGGCATAGACCCCGATCTCATCCGGATGAACCAGCTGCCTCACCGTCTCCCAGTCAATCCCCAGGGAACCGATGGCATCAGAAGCCCCATAGACAGCCATATTCAAGCCCCGGGGATGGTTGCGGGAGTTATAGCGGGCACCTGGATCGAATCCTGTCGGCAGTTGCCCGGCGGTCTGAACCTGAAGTACCTTGCTGTCCGGCAAGAGAAACTCCAGATCACCGCAGATTTCAATTTCTACTTGATCCGGGTCCTGGGGATGGTCGCTGACTCGCCAGTTGTCGGGGATATGGTTGGGAAGATCCCTGCGCGAGGTCTGCAGTCTGACGGTGGATTGACCCGCTGTTTTTGTAGTCATCCTTTTGTTGACGGGAACATGATCCACATCAAAATGTTCCGCTTGAATTTTGCGCAGCAGTGTGTTTTCCAGAATCTGCTTCCCGAATCGGGCGGAGATCCGCTCCGGTGGGCAATCATTTCCCTCCTGGTCAACAAACCGGCCCTCTTCGTACTGTACGAGACCCATCATTGTCGCCAGATTGGTCAGGGTGTCCTCTGTTTTTGAGGGGCTCAGCCTGTCGATGGTCATCCTGCGGTAACTGTGGTGAAAGGAGGTCCTGCCGGCTGAATTCACTCCGCCAAAGCCAACAACTACTGGTAAATGTGCCACAATGTCTCCGTTGTCTGTTATTTATCAGGGAAATCGATCTGGAGGAATGAATTGCTCTGCGTATGCCCGTCAGAGGCTGAAGTATCCGTTTCCGTGGGTTGCATTGCTGTTCGCGTGATCGTGTCCTGTCTCACCTGAAATAATAACAAGACCTGGATGGATCCAGCAACCCAAAAAGTCGTTGACGGAGTGAGAGGCAGTTCTCTAAAATCGATTCTATCATATCAGACAAAAAACCAGCAATTAGCAGTTGACAGAATATAGTCGCTTCGCTAATTATTAATGTTTGATAGGGAAATCCTTTCGATTCCGTGGGCCAGTAGCTCAGCAGGTTAGAGTACATCCCTGATAAGGATGGGGTCGGTGGTTCGAGTCCACCCTGGCCCACCACGAGCAATCGGATTGATTTTTGGATGTTGTGTTTCTCTATAAAAGTGGGGGATTAGCTCAGCTGGCTAGAGCGCCTGCCTTGCAAGCAGGAGGTCAGCGGTTCGAAACCGCTATCCTCCACCAGATAGTCGTTGTAACAAATCAGTTTACGATAGGCGCGTAGCTCAGTGGGAGAGCACTACCTCGACACGGTAGTGGTCGGCGGTTCAATCCCGCCCGCGCCTACGACGTAAATTTTCAAGGAGGGGTTATAGCCCTGCAAAAAAGGAGAAAGCCTGCTAGACAGGATGGTGGTCGCGTGAACAGCAGCATTGTAGCACCCGTTGTGCGCGTGATCGATGAAAACAGTCAGCAGCTGGGCATCATGGATACGAAGGAAGCCTTAAAGATTGCTGAGAGCCGTGGATTTGATCTGGTTGAAGTCAGTGGAAAGACAGACCCGCCGGTTTGCCGCATTATGGATCACGGCAAGTTCAAATACCAACAGAGTAAAAAGTTACACGACGCAAAAAAGAAGCAGGTAATTATACGTATTAAGGAAATCAAGCTCCGACCGAAAACAGAAGAACATGATTTCCAGTTCAAGGTCAAACACGCCAGAAGCTTTCTTGAGGATGGCAACAAAGTCAAAGTGACCCTGCAGTATCGGGGAAGGGAAATGGCGTTTACACGGCTTGGCATTGAACTTCTGCATCGTTTCGCTGCAGCGGTGGATGATTTGGGGATTGTTGAAGCACAACCCCGCTCGGAAGGCCGCTCTGCACAGATGATATTGGCACCGAAGAAGAAACTGTAAAGGAAATATGGCAGGCTATAAAATAAAAACAAAGAGTTCAGCGAAAAAACGGTTCAGTTTTACCGGCAGTGGCAAGATCAAGCGGAAACAGGCTAAGCTGCGCCATATTCTGACCAAAAAGAGTCCCTCGATGAAACGCAATCTGAGACATGCCAGTTTGATTGCACCCAATGATGTCGCGGCTGTCCGAAGAATGCTGCCGAACGGCTAGTTTGGCGGGTCTCTGGATTCATCTACAAATCAGTTAATCATTCAGACATGGATTAAACAAAATGTCACGAGTAAAAAGGGCGGTTCACGCGCGGAAGAAAAAAAGTACCTATTTTAAAGCAGCCAAGGGTTACCGCGGTGGCAGAAGCCGCCTGCTGCGAACAGTCAAGGAAGCGGTTGAACGGGCATTATGTTATGCCTACAGAGACCGCCGCACAAAGAAAAGAGACTTTCGCTCACTCTGGATTATCCGAATCAATGCCGGGGCCAGAATCTGCGGATTGACATACAGCAAGCTGATTCACGGCTTGAAGCTGGCGAATATCGAAATCGACCGTAAATCACTGGCAGAATTAGCAGTTGCGGATTTTGATGGTTTCAAGAACCTGGCTGAGACCGCCAAGGCAAAACTGTAGTCCGGTTGCTGAACATTCAGCTGTCATTGCGGTTGAGTGTTCTCCTTATCTTTTCCTCCCAGCTCCGCTTCGATTCTCTTTTCGACCTCCCGCAGACGCATTCGCAGAATTTTGAGTTCAATCTCCAGTTTCTGTTTCCTGATAAACGTGGTCGAATGCTTCCCCAGCTGACGGACCTGTTTTTCAAACGCGTGCGGATCATTGGCGGCTGCATCCAGCAGGTCCTGGATCTGTGTCACGGTGCCGTCCACAAAGGCGGACATCTTCTGAAGTTTCTCTTCAATTTCCTGTTTGGTCGGTGGTGTCATCCGCAAAATTTCCCATAAAATCGCCCGATTGATGCATTCCCCTTGAAAGTTATGTAAGGTCTCGCTACTATTTTCGTTATTGGACTGAAGTGAGTCAACCCTTTATTTGAAAACGGCTGCAGGCAACCGTCGTCGGTCAGATCTGAAAAACGGATGGGATAATGAGTGAAACGATCCATCCAGCCAGTCAAGCATGAAATGGGAAATGAGGTGTTATGTACGGTCATATCAAGGAACTTGAAGAAAAAATCAAACTGGAAAGCCAGAAGATAAAGGATATTCGAACCGAGATCGGTAAGGCGGTGATCGGGCAGGCGTATATGATTGATCGGCTGATCATTGGTCTGCTGACCGGGGGGCACGTGCTGCTGGAAGGATTGCCGGGGTTGGCCAAAACCCTGTCCGTCAGTTCTCTGGCACGCTCGATCAAGGCTGAATTCAGACGGATTCAGTTTACACCGGACATGCTGCCCGCAGATCTGATCGGGACCAATGTTTTCAACCCGAGGGATGGGACGTTCTCACCCAAGAAAGGACCCGTGTTTGCAAATGTGATCCTGGCGGATGAGATCAATCGCGCCCCGGCCAAGGTTCAAAGTGCGCTGCTGGAAGTGATGCAGGAGAAACAGGTGTCCCTGGGGGGGGTGACCTATCCGCTGGACAGGCCGTTCCTGGTGCTGGCAACCCAGAATCCGATCGAGCAGGAAGGAACCTATCCGCTGCCGGAGGCGCAGGTGGACCGGTTTATGATGAAACTGAAGGTGTTGTACCCCTCGAAAATTGAAGAGCGGGAGATACTGGACCGGGTCACGGCGTTCTCACAGGAATCCCCTGTTCGTCCGATGATATCGCTGCCGGAAATACTGCATATCAGCTCGCTGGTGAATGATGTTTATGTTGATGGGAAAATCAAGGATTATATCGTCGATCTGGTCCATGCCACCCGCAATCCCGATCAATACGGACTGGCCAAACTGGCGCCGCTGATTGAAATCGGAGCGTCACCGCGGGCGACGATCACACTGGCGATTGCGGCAAAGGCATTTGCTTTTCTCCAGGGCAGGGGGTTTGTTGCTCCCCAGGATATCAAGGTCATCGCACCGGATGTTCTGCGACATCGGGTGATCATCTCCTACGAAGCGGAAGCGGAGGAACAGACCTCCGATGAAATTATACAGACGGTTCTTTCGGAAATACCGGTTCCCTGAGAGGTTCATGGAAAGATCCGGATCCGTCGTTTTCGGACGGTTTAACGGCTGAAATCTATCAAGCGAGGAGTCCTGATGAAATTGAGACACCTTTTACTTATCCTGTCACTGGTATGGAGTGTGAACTGCGCTCTGGCTGAAAAAGTCCGGGTAATGAAAAGCGCCGAGGGCGGTGAGGTTGTTGAAACAACCTTTGAGGAGGGGGATAACGAATACCGGTTTGAGAAAAAACTGAGCTATTATGATCCCAGCGGATATAAAGTAAAAGACGAAAATTTTATTCTGAGCAATGATTATAACGATCTGGGCATCGAAAAAACAGCCAGGACCTATAATGTAAAGGGGAAATTGATGCAGATTGAGATCCTTTTCAGGGAAGAGACGTCTTGGGCGACCGGTTATGAGCGAATTGTGCTGTTTTTGGATTCACGGGGCACCTACCGACAGATGGATGTGCATTTCAAGGATGATCAGGTCGATAAGCGGATATATTCCCAGTCCAGCAGTTATTATGATCTCAGCGGATCAAAAACGCGGACGGTATACTACTTCACCAGCAGATTGACAGCGACTACCGGATTTCATTGGATTATCGAACACTATAACCGGAAAGGCCGTAAAATAAGCGAACAGATCCTGGACGTTGACGGTAATGCACATTGAGCGCGAGGGGAACCATGAGTCGGACAAACAGACCGGTGGACCGAAAGGTGAGCCGATGATGCAACCGGAGGAGATGTCCATTCGGACACCATTCCTGCGTTTTGGTGCAAAAGGATGGGGAAACAGCCATGGCCTGCCTGTGCTGGGTCTGCATGGCTGGCTGGACAATGCGGCTACTTTCGACCGTCTGGCCCCGCACCTGCCGGAACTGCATCTGGTATCACTGGATATGGCAGGGCATGGTCGTTCAGAGCACCGCCCGGCTGGAATGAAATATCACTATGTGGACTATATCGATGATGTGATTGCAGTGGCAGACGCATTGGGCTGGCACCGATTCGCACTGCTGGGTCACTCTCTCGGTGGCGGGATCGCCAGCGTCGTGGCCGGCTGTTTTCCGGAGCGGGTTTCACACCTGCTGCTGCTGGACGGCATCGGCCCCATGTCGCGGGAGGCCGACACGGTTGCCCAGTCTCTGTCCAGATCTGTCAAGCAGATGAAACAGCAGATCGGTAAAAAGAGACCGGTCTATGCCGATTTCGACAGCGCGGTGGCGGCTAGGATTAAAGTTGGTGATATGAAGCCGGAATCGGTGCAGATACTGGTAGCGAGAAATCTGGTGGAAACGGATGGGGGAGTTACCTGGCGCAGTGACCCCCGCTTGAAGATCGGCTCGCCCGTGTATATGACAGAAGAGCAGGTTCAGGGTGTGCTCAGGGAGATCAAAGCCCCGACCCTGCTGATGACCGGAGACGGGGGACTGCTCAAGCGGATGGATCGACTGCAGGCGAGGGGCGCCTGTATCGGGAATATACGCCAGCAGTTGCTGCATGGCGGTCATCACTTGCATCTGGACGATCCGGAACCGGTCGCGGCGATCATTCAGGAATTTCTGGCTTGAGCAGAACGGATCAGGTCGTAGCCAAAACAGATCAGTCAGGGTGTTTGACATTCTTGGTCACGGTTTCAATCGCCGACTCAACCACGTCCCGGAAGTCGTCATCCGCCAGATCCTTTTTCAGGACAATCGTCCCCGACTGCGTGTAACGTGCCGTGAGCTGGTTCAGACTTAAAGCATAGACATCTTGCAGACAGATGGTACAATAATCAAATTCCGGAAACTGGGGAATGAGTTTTTTCATGAATTCGATCACTTTTTTCTCGTTTTTATTACGGATGTTTGCCATTGAAACTCCAAAAACCTCATAATCTTCTTTTTCCATCGTATTTCCTGTATAGTTGGCAATGGCCGAATAGGTTCCCCAAGAAACAAATTTCCTGCCGCTTCACTTTTTTTAAAGGACCCGTGTGCATTGATGATCCGGTAAAAAAGGGTTCGGGGCGCAAGCATGTTGATACCGGGTTCTGACAGCGTAAGCAGCGTCCAACCGGTTGGCATATATGGGATGCAGGTGACTGGAGTCTACTGAAATGCTTGTCGTTAAAAAAATAGCAGGTTTCAATCAGATTGAATAGCCAATCTTTATTTTATTTTTGATTCTGGTCTCCGGTTTTCAGCCGGCCAGGAATACTCGACAGTGGAATCGAATCAGGGTATCTTGATACTCTCAGCGATTTGAAAATGCCTGTTTTGATGGACCATGTCAATTTTATGCAGATGGGAGACGACTGAATATGATGGATTTATTGATCAATTATGGACTGTTTCTGGCGAAAACCCTTACCATTGTTGTCGCCGTGATCTTTATCGTGGGAGCAGTCGCTTCGACTCTCTTCAGGGGGAGATCGGAAAAGCAGAGCAGTCTGCTCATCAAAAGCCTGAATGAAAAATACCGGCAGTTTGCCCATGCCATTGATGTGGAGACGCTTTCCAAATACAGGTTCAAACAGGTGGCCCGCAAAGAAAAACAGCGGCGAAAAGCTGAGAAAAAGAGCGAGAAGAAAACCGAATCCCGAAAAAAAAGGGTCTTTGTTCTGGATTTTAACGGTGATATCAAGGCGTCGGCGGTGGATTTGCTCCGGGAAGAGATAACAGCCCTGTTGACGGTGGCCACACCCCGGGATGAGGTGTTGCTGCGCCTGGAAAGCACGGGTGGGATGGTCCACTCATATGGTTTGGCAGCATCCCAGTTGCAGCGGCTTCGCGAAAAAAATGTCGCCTTAACCATTGCTGTCGACAAGGTGGCTGCCAGCGGTGGATATATGATGGCCTGTGTCGCCGATCGGCTTATCGCAGCCCCGTTTGCGATTATCGGCTCCATCGGGGTGGTTGCCCAGATACCCAATATCAACCGGCTGCTCAAACAGCATCATATCGACTATGAACAGATCACGGCAGGCAAGTATAAACGCACGCTGACCTTTATGGGGGAAAACACCGATGCTGAACGGGAAAAGGTGCGGCAGGATCTCGAGGAGACCCATGACCTGTTCAAGGATTTTGTCATGCAGCGCCGCCAGGATCTCGATATTGAAAAGGTGGCTACCGGTGAGTACTGGTACGGACGTCGGGCGCTGGAGCTCAAACTGGTCGACGAAATAACGACCAGCGATGATTACCTGATGGCGGCTGCTGAAAAAGCGGATCTTTTTGAAATCACCTATGAGATAAAACGGTCCCTGCGGCAGCGGTTGCCGCTGGCTGTGGAGGGATTTTTCAACCGGTTCTAAATGGGATTCCAGGGGGCTCTGCCGGATTTCAACAGTGGGAACCCCTTCAGAAGGACCCCATTGGACAGAAAATGGAAAGATGCGGTTGCTTAAAACCCACAGAAACGATAAAACGATTCTAAGGCCAAATAATCAGGATTGTTTTTTCCTGACAGCCGGTTACAATTCGATTCAAAGTGTCGTCAACCGGAAAAGGCAGCAGTCGCGGTTTTACCCGGGGTATGGTCGTTAAACTTACTGACATGAAAGGAAAAATGGTTGTTAAAGATCCTGTATTGGTTGTTGATGACGAAGTGGAAATGCGAATTGCCATGTCGGCCGCTCTTAAGCGTTGTGGATACCCGGTGGAGCTCTCCCATAACGCTATCGACGCCTTGAACAAATTCCGCAAAAACAAGTACAGCCTGGTTATCACCGACATGACCATGCCAAAACGAAGCGGACTGGAGCTGCTCAAGGACATCAAAGCCATCAATCCTGATATCCCTGTTATTCTGATTACTGCATACGGGACCATTGACACCGCTATTTCCGCCATGAAACATGGTGCTTTCGACTATGTTCAGAAACCCTTCGACTTTGACACCTTTATCTTTCTGATTGAGCGAGCCCTCTCCTTTAAACGGGAACTGGGTGTCGGGACAGCGAAGATCGAAGAGAGGCTGAAGAAAGGTACCGGGAAAAAGGCGGATGATGAGATTCCGGAAGGGTTGCTGACGAAAGAGATCATCACGGACGATCTCAACATGAAGCATCTGCTGGACGTCGCTAAAAATGTTGCTCCCAGCAAAGCCTGCATTCTGATTCAATCCGAAAGCGGAACCGGAAAGGAACTGCTGGCCAGGTTCATCCATAATCATTCCGACCGGGCGGATCGTCCCTTTGTGGCGATCAATTGTGCGGCTCTGCCGGAAAACCTGCTGGAAAGTGAATTGTTCGGGCATAAAAAGGGGGCCTTCACCGGGGCGATCAATGAACATCGGGGGAAATTTGAACAGGCCAATGGCGGTACCATCCTCCTGGATGAAATCAGTGAAATGCCACTCTCCCTGCAGGCCAAGTTGTTGCGGGTACTCCAGGAATACACGATCGACCGCGTTGGTGGATCAGAGACAATCGCCGTAGATGTCAGGGTAATCGCCACGACCAACCGGGTGCTCCTGGAATGTGTTGAAAAGCAAACATTCCGCGAGGACCTCTATTTTCGGTTGAATGTCATCCCCATGGTATTGCCGCCCCTGAGGGACCGGAAGGGGGATGTCAGTATCCTGGCTAGCTACTTTGTCGAAAAATATGCCCGGATCAACAACAAACCCCTGCCTGAAATCCATGACGATGTGCTGAAGGTCCTGCAGAATTACAATTGGCGGGGCAATATCCGCGAACTTGAAAACATCATGGAGCGGGCGGTACTTCTCTGTAATGGCGAGACGATCACGGTCAGCAACCTGCTGATGACACCCGTCTCCATTCAGCAGGCTGTGGCGTCTGCACCCAGGACGGCTGCCAGTGAAAAACCCCCTGTAGAATCCGTAAAATCGAAGGATGGAGAAGAAGAGCCCATGATACTGGCGCTTAAAGTGGGTATCTCCATGGCTGAGGCAGAGAAACAACTGATATTCAAAACCCTCCGGCAGACCAACGGGAATCGCACCCGGGCTGCCGAAATTCTGGGAATCAGCATTCGCACGTTGCGGAACAAACTGAATGAATACAAGGATGCCGGAGAGACAATCGACTTTTGACGGGTTTGCAGGGCTCTGCCTTCGGTTCTGCACGCACCGAAGGCAGAGCAGCGAGGAGCTGTCTCGCTGCCTGGTTAATCGGCTTCTGCAGATGTTCAGTTGCTCTTGATGCCTCTGATAAAAATCCGGATCACACTCTCGACGGTCTTGATCTCTTCCTTTGTCATCCCTTCCAGCTCCGGAAACTTGATATTCTGCCTGTCTTTGAGGATTTCGTTTTGTGATTTCAGAACATCAATGGTCTTTTTCTGGGCATCAATCGTCGTTTTCAGAGCCTGGACAATGTCACTGTCGTCGCTTTTGATTTCCAGTTGACTCTCCTGCTGTCTTACTTTCGGACTGACATTCTGGATACGGTTGTTTTTCCAGAGCGAGTAATAGGTATTGATGGAGGCCGGCTTGGTGTCAGAGAAGTACGCTCTCAGTTGCGGCAGATCCGTGTTGGCATTGGCATCCAGGTAATCCATGATACGCTGTTTCAGGCTGACTTTCCGTTTGGGCGTATGCTCCTTGCGCCATTGGTCCAGATAGTTGCTGATGGTTTTTTTGTTAAAATCGGGAAAGGCCTTTTCGAGTTTGCTCAGCGTGGTTTGCGGGGCTTGTTCAAGAAAATCGAAGACATTCTGTCTTAAGCTGTGTGCTTCCTCTTCGCTGTCGACTTCCTGATTCTCTTTTTTCCAGAGGTTCCGAATATTGACCAGCAGCTTTTTGTCAATATCGGGAAAAAGGATGTTGAGTTCTTTGGGTGTGGCTTTTGGCGCTTTTTCAAGGTATTTGTAAACCTTTTTCTTAAGACTGGCTGTATTGCGGGAGTGTTTTTTGATCATGTCCGGATGCTCAAGTTTGAACTCGGTGCGGCCTCTTTTCAGGGTTCTTTCACTGAATCCTTTCAGTTCGTCCAGGTTTTCCAGAAAACTGGGGGTTAACTCGAAGAAATCCCTGCCTTTTTTAATATATTTTTCAATCACTTCTTTGACTTGATCCTTCTTGTGTACGGCTTGGTCCGATTTCAGCATTATAATCTCCTTATTTTGGGATGACCTGCATTTGTCCTCTATCGTCCTGATAATCGGTGGAGGGTTCAATTTGCGAGTGTGTTCCAGGTTGAGCTATGGCAGTGAATTTGCTAGTATAAAACAATGATGAAGACGACCGTGTTGAAGAAAAGGGGTTTACCCTCAGGATTTCAGAATGGGTCGTTCGGTGCGGATGACTGCATCGCTTACTTTCATGAAAGGTATTTTTTTTTTGTTTGTCAACCAAAACTTGGCCTGATTTAAAAAAAAACGCCTGATATCTGATCCGTTTCAATATAATTTATGGTTCCCAGCCGGCCCTGCCTGCAAGTGTGTGCCGGGGAAGTCCCCCGTCACCTGAATGGCTCTTTATGGGATTGACGGTTTTGGAAAAACCGGATAGCTGAATGACACAAATATCAAAAAAAGAGAGGGCCTCTGTCATTGTTGCCATGAGCGGTGGTGTTGACAGCTCGATCACGGCTAAATTGCTGAAGGACGAAGGATTCGATGTGACCGGGATGATCATGCGTCTCTGGGGTGATAAGGCAGATGACGCTCAGCAGGCGAAAATGGAGGAGGCCATTTCTGACGCATCCGAAATGGCGGCATTGCTTGATATTCCGCTGCTGGTCAAGGATTTCAGAAAACAGTTCAAGGAGATCGTGGTCGATTATTTTGTTGCGGCCTATGAACGGTCAACAACGCCAAACCCCTGTCCGGTATGCAACAAACAGATCAAATTCGGTTTGTTGATGCAGGAGGTGGATAAGATCGGCGCTCACTATCTTGCGACAGGTCATTATGTCAGAATAAAAAAGGCCAGGTCCGGATATATGCTTCAAAAGGGAGTGGATCCGCACAAGGATCAGAGCTATTTTCTATATAAGCTGAATCAACAGCAGCTCGCCCGGTTACTGTTCCCCCTTGGCGGGCTTCTGAAATCCCAGGTCCGAGAGATGGCGGCCGCCCACAACTTTCCGGTGAAGAATCGGCCGGAGAGTCAGGACCTTTGCTTTATCGGGGATAATAACTATCGAGGGTTTATCTCCCGCTATTCCAACCTGGCATTCAGAAAAGGGCCGATTGTCGATAAATCGGGGACACGGTTGGGTACCCATGCCGGCCTGCCCTGCTATACCATCGGCCAGCGCAGGGGAATCGGTGTCGCAGCGGGGGAACCGCTGTATGTAACGCGCATGGAACCGGAAACCAACACCCTGGTGGTTGGCGATAAAACAGAGCGCTTCAAATACGCGTTGACTGCCGCCGAGGTCAACTTTATCAGCGGCACGGCACCTGTCTCACCCATACCGGTGACTTTGAAAATCCGCTATGCTGCCAGGGGCGTCAAGGCCCTGCTGACCCCACTGCTGGACGGGCGGGTCTCATTGCAGAGCGAAATGGCCCTGAATGATGTGGCGCCGGGTCAGTCGGCGGTGTTTTACCAGGATGAAACGCTCCTGGGTGGTGGTATTATCGAACCGTAATCTGCTAACAGGTATAAGGTTATGAAACCGAGTCTCAATCATAAAAAAGATATTCTCATTGACAACAGGAACAGAAAAATCCGGTTTTCCTCATTTATTCCCCAAAAGACAACGCTTCAGCTGGTCATTATCCATGGATTTGCAGAGCACATGCGCTGCTATTACACCGCGGCGGAAACCCTGTCTCAACATGGGATCGCGGTTCATCTGATGGACCTGCCGGGTCATGGCCTTTCTGATGGACCCCGGGGGCATATCGAAGATTTTCAGGACTATCTGGATGATGTCCATCTTTTCTTCCACTCCTACCCCCATTTTCTGAAGACCAAGCCGGTATTTCTCCTGGGGCATTCCCTGGGGGGATTGATAGCAACCCTGTATTGCCTGCAGAAAAAACCAAAAATTAAAGGTCTGATCCTCTCTTCGCCCTTGATCCGATTTTGTTCGCTGATGTCCGTGGCCACGACACTGCTGTCAAAAATAATTGCCCGCAGGAATCCGGCCTACCTCATCCCCAAGCCTTCCGGCGTTCAATCTCTGTCGCGGAATCCGGCCAAATGGCAGCAGTACAACAGTGACCCCTATCGCTTACGCACGATTTCACCCAATCTCTATCTCTCCATGCAAGAGCAGACCCGGTTGCTCCAGGGAAGGGCTTCTGAATTGACGTTGCCGCTGCTGGTTTTCTATGCTGCCTGGGACCAGGTGGTCTCATCAATGGCCATTCGTCAGTTTGTGAAGGATGCCGGCAGCAGGGATAAAAATGGGGTCATCTTTACGGAGGCGAGGCATGAGCTGTTTCAGGAGAAAGAGCAGAGCATCGTGATAGAAAAGATGCGGTACTGGATGAATGAGCACTTGTGAAGGTCGATGCGACATGATACCGCCTCCAGAAAGAATTGCATATTTCGTCTCACCCCATGGTTTTGGACATGCCGCCCGAGCAGCCGCTGTGATTTCAGTTCTGCAGGAGCAGAGACCCTCGTTGCATGTCGACCTCTTTTCCCATACGCCACGCTGGTTTTTCGGAAGTCTGCTGGAGGGCCCCATTGAATACCATGAGCTGTTCACCGATATTGGTCTGGTCCAAACGAGTCCCCTGGTTGAAGATTTGCCGGCAACGGTCCGGCAACTGGATGAATTTCTGCCTTTTGATGAACACCGGATCCGGCAACTGGTCCGACAGTTGCTGGAAGAAGGATGCCAGCTGGTTGTCTGCGATATCGCGCCACTGGGAATTTCAGTAGCGACCCGGGCCGGCATACCTTCCGTATTGATTGAAAATTTTACCTGGGACTGGATTTATCAGGGGTACCCGGAATATCAGACCCAACTGGAAAAGCACATCCGCTATCTGGCGATGATTTACGCTGAAGCGACTTTCCGTATCCAGGTGGAGCCCAACTGTCAGCGTCAACGGGCGGATCTGCTGACCGGACCGGTGAGTCGGAAGCCGGGTGTGCCAAGAGAGCAGATAAAACGGCGATTAAAGATTCCGGATCAGAAAAAACTGATCCTGATGACAATGGGCGGCATTCCTGATACCTGTCCCTTTCCTGATATGTTGCATGTCTTTGAAGACTGCTGCTTTCTGGTGCCGGGTAACAATACCCGCATGGAGGTCCATGGGAATTTGATCCGGTTGCCGTACCACTCGGACTTCTATCATCCCGATCTGGTTCATGCGGCCGATGCTGTGATCGGAAAGGTGGGATACAGCACTCTGGCAGAAGTCTACCATGCGGGGATTCCTTTCGGTTACATTACCCGGTCCGGATTCAGAGAGTCTGGTATTTTATCTGCATTCGTACAGGAGAAGATGAATGGCCTGCCGATTACGGAAGACGAATACCAGAATGGCAGCTGGGCGGGGCGGCTGCGTGACCTGCTGGCACTGTCGACGATGCCAGGGACTGAGAAGAATGGCGCAGATCAGGTGGCCGATTTTCTGGTTAACCTGCTTGAGAGCCGCGAAGGAAGGCTGGCATGAAGTCCAGGACGCTGGCAAAGGGGCCGTCCCTCTTTCAGAAAACAGAGATGGGATTCCTGCTGGCGGCTTTATCCGGTTTGCTGCTGTTCCTCTCCTTTCCGGGGTACAACCTCTATCTGCTGGAATGGATCGCTTTTCTGCCGTTGCTCTACGCGTTGGAGGGACGATCTGTTTACCGGGCTTACCTGCTGGGATCTGTCGCAGGTATGGTGGCCGTTTTTGGTGGTTTCAGCTGGACCGTCAACCTGGCGGTTTCGGCCATGGCAACCCCATTTCCCTTTTCGGTGATGCTGGCGGTCGCTTATGCAGTGCTGACCGGGCAGGTATTCGCCGTCAGCATCGGGCTCTTTCAATGGTGTCGAGAGAGACACCGGAGCGTCGAATTGCTGCTGTTTCCTGTTATTCTGGTTACCGTATTCTCGCTGTTTCCCATCCTGTTTCGATTTAAGCTTGGTGATGGACAGAGCTACTTCCTTCAGGCAATTCAGGCAATTGAATTTACAGGTGTTTATGGTCTTGACTTTGTTCTGGGATTGGTCAATATTTTAGTTTACCGGTTGATACAACCCCGGGGGGAAGTCCGTTTTACCGGGCTTTGGATCGGTTGTCTCCTGATACCCGTCCTCTGGTTTGCTTATGGCGTGTTCAGTCTTGGACAATGGGATGCCCGGATTCAAAGCTGGGAAACCAAACGAATCGGTGTCATTCAGCCCAATCGGCCCGCCCGCTTGGGAGAGCCCCAACCTGAAAAGGGCTTCAGCCGGGAGTATCCGCTGGATATGAAGCTCAGTGAAAAACTGGCTGCAGAAGGCGCAGAGATCGTCTTCTGGCCCGAGGGCCATTTTTACGGGATTACGTTCTGGGAGGATGTCAGACGTGCTTTTCAAAGGCGGATCCGGAAGATGGGAATTCCCCTGGTGATATTCGATTCGACCCTTACCATGCGGAACGGTGACGCGCAGTACCACAACAGTTCAATTCTGCTGGGCGCCGATGGGGAACAGCAGGGGATCTACCATAAAATAAAACTGGTGCCGTTCGGAGAGTATACCCCCCTGGTCGGACGCAGCAATTTCCTGAAGTGGCTGCTGGGGGATTTTCCTGATTCACTGGTCCCGGGAAAACAGTTTGTGACGTTTGACGCAGCCGGCATGCGGATTGTTCCGGCCATCTGCTATGAACCGCTCTTTCCGCGGTTTATCGCGTCTGCCATTGGCAGTGCCGGTCAAGGCAAACTGATTCTGGTGCAGTCCCAGGATGGATGGTATGGAAAAAGCAGCCAGCCGGAGCAGCACACGGCGGTGACGGTTCTCAGAGCCGTTGAGAACCGGGTTCCCCTGGTACACGTCATCAACAATGGCAGTTCGGCCGGCATTCTACCCAATGGTCGCTATCGGTTTCGCTCTCCATCCTTTGTAAGGGGGGCCTGGGTGATTGCAATGCCCTATCACCGTGACAGCGGGGGCAGTTTTTATTCAAGTCATCCGCTGCTTTTTATTGGACTGATATGGCTCCTTTTTTCCGGGTGTGTGGCGCCGGGTATGATAAAAAAGGTGCCATTTTTCCGGAGCAGGTTGTGACTTTTCGCAATCTTAAAAGTGTTTGGCTTGCACCTTATTTAATACCTAGATTCTGCAGGTGAGTTTCAATTAATTCTCTCTACGCAAGCCATGGTTGGACTGTTATTGAACGGATTGGGAGCCGAAAAATCTCACCAGGGAGGTGAGATCGGCGACCGCCCTCG
>Ga0180009_10000700_pt1 | contig 44115 bp, 39 predicted proteins | sample OS_PC_MetaG_FD_123537 | JGI IMG/M metagenome (GOLD analysis project Ga0180009, IMG submission 123537) | Groundwater microbial communities from the Aspo Hard Rock Laboratory (HRL) deep subsurface site, Sweden - OS_PC_MetaG | ecosystem: Environmental > Aquatic > Deep subsurface > Groundwater...
CCTGCTGGCTATACAAAAACTTCCGTCTTAATCTTAAAATATCGCATCTGAAAAATTTCACTTAGGCATACGTACGTGGGATTTTTGGCTGGATTTTTGGGATATTATCGAGACTCTCTACACCAATGTTGCTAAAAAAAATTCAGTTATCTTTTTGAAGATAGTCATAAATTACGGTTCCCTGGTCTACAATTAACTCAAGATCGATATAAACAGATTTTTTGACAGCCTTTATTCCGGCGTCGATTATGTATTTTGGGCAGTGTTCATGCAAATCAACTGTCCCCTTGCCGATGATTAAATTATGAATCAATGTTTTTGAATATTTCATAGCAACCAGTTTTTTAACGTCTGGTTCATGATTTTTTATACAAGAGGGAATAAATTTCAAGTTAATAAGTGTTCGGTTTTTTCCAACATCTTCCAGACTCCCTTTTCTCAAAGGCTTGAAAGACAGAGAACAAATTTTTTGATTCTGTCCATAATAAGATGCTGTCCCGTTAAAATCTTCGTTGGTTTTAATAATATCAACATCAGCCAAAATTTTGGGATATCCAAATAACTCCCTATTGGCAATGAGTATCATCGGATGATTTACAAATCCTTCGCAATTATAGGTATAAAGTTCCTTTTGATAGATTACCGGTATCTGGAAAAGGATTTCACTCCAGTCTCCTTTTTTTGAATATTCGGAAAAATTTCCCTGGAATTCCTTCACTTTATTCAAACAGATATATATGGTGCTGCCCGTATATTCCAATGGAAAAGGAACAATGTTTTTAATAATTTGGGTATGGTTTACCTCTATTTCATATTTCACCAAATCAAATCTGCAAGATAAATTCATGTCTGCCCATGGCGGATTATGAACCGGCATCGAGAAAAGGGGATGGTTTTGATCAAAATTTAAAAGCATGGTTGTACCTCTGTTTTTATTAATTTAATTATTTGATTTCATATAGCTTATGCGGTGCAAGCATGTGGTATTTGATTAGTATGATTGGATCTTAACCTGCTTGTCTGGATATCCAGCTGATCGGGTCTGCTGTCATTGTTCATGAAATATTTTAATAGATTGTTTTTCCGTGAGGCTTTTATGACTTCAATAGGGTAATTGGTGAGTAGTTTTTTTGTAATATAGGCAGTGGCGCTGCCGGGTCCGAAATCAAATACATGACTGATATCCGGACTATCGGCAATACGCTGTACACACACAGGCCAGTTAATATTGTAAGTAGAGTTAAGTAAATACAGCGGCATTACAAGCTTGCCAATACAGTTTAACGAGGTTCCATCAAAAGTTGAATATACAGGTTTTTGCAAATCACTGCCCAGATAATCAAACTTGACTTTTTTAACCAACGTGTGGAAGAGATCGTATCCTGCCTGGTAATATTGCGTATGAAACGGTACACTGCACGACAGATATCGCCACAAGATTTTTTTTGCATCAAAATTTTTTTTGTGCTGAAGGCGAAAATCAACAATTAAATCTTCCGGACCGGAAATGATGTTGCTGATGCCATTATTGACAATGGATATTTCTAAATTCCGTTTTTTATTTTTATTATACTGATTAATTTTTTGTAAAAGAATTTCATGGGGCAAACCATCGATCATGGCCATGGGTTTGGGGGCTTTGTTGTCCATTTCAAATGCTTTTTCCATGACCGTATCCGATATCTTAGGCGATACGTACACATTATCAAAAACATATCCAAAATATAAAAGAGCGGTTATAAATTTTGAGACGCCTTCCCAATATGAATCACCTTTAAGATTCAATGAAATAAAAATACCCGGATATATGCCTTGACTCAAGCCGATAAATCCATCGATAAATTCTAAAATATTTGCATTACCAGAAATTGTTTTTGTAATATAATGATGAAATGCCAGTTGTGAAATCAATATAGACGACATTGAAATGCTTGGATTTTCAATGTATGAATTTTCCGGAAAGGTATCATTTTCAAGCCAAGTTTTTAAATCAAACCCTTTTTGTAAAAACAATGAATTGGCCAGTAATGGATCTTTTAACCCTTGTTTGATTACATCAAAGGAAAAATTAAAAAACTCTGACATTTCAGGGAAACTGTGCAAAAGCTTCAATTCCTTTGCAAATCCACTTCCCTGACCTCCAAATTGAAAAAAACATTTCTGCCTGTCTCTTGCCAGTTTTAACCATACAGTCATAACTCTTTCTCCATTAGGGGTAATTATTTCGTATTTACATTACTCTGTCTAAAATTTCCTCTTTCCTTAAACCATTTTGATTCATATTTCGGAGGAGGAATGATGTCATGGATATCCTTTCGCACAAGTGTTGCTGCACCAGTGGGACAGGTTGTTACACAAAGCCCGCACCCAATGCATCTTTCTGCAATTATCTGATTTGACGCCTCTGCTACCTTAATGGCATTAACCTGGCATCGTTCAGAGCTGCATATGCCGCATGAACAACATGTGGCGCTGTCAATCTTTGCATAAAAGTTTGAGTTAAACGCATGTTGAATACCAAACATATTGATTGATTTGAGCATATTACAGCAGCAGTTACAGCAGTTGCAGATATAACTGTGACCTCTTTGAATATTTGACGTCACATGAACCAATCCAGCCTCTTCAGATGCTTTTAATACCTGATACGCCTCATTTTTCGATATTCTGCGCCCCCATATCAAGCTTGTTTTAAAAAAGTCGGGCAATGGTGCAATACCTAGGCATACCTCTGATGGTTTATCACATGGATTTCCAAGTAATGCGGCTTCTTTTCTGCACATGCAGGCATTTACGGCAAAATCAACACCTGCCTCGATGAGTGAGGAAACTGTTTCATACGGCAGGGCTTCATGATTAACAGGAATTGTCTTTTCTACCGGGATTGTCATGGGATATTGCGGTTTGTTTGAAAAAAACTGAGGGCCGAAATAATGGAAATATTCATTAAAAAGTGCGGCCGTTTTCTCATTAATGCGATTGATCTGAAATTCGTATATTCCCCACATCCATGGGAGAATTTTAAATTTTTTTATTCCGCCAAGATCAATGGAAAATATCAGCCCATTTTTCCACATTTGAATCAAGGTATCTTCCAGGACTGCTTTTGAACGAAGGGTTCGGTCTGCGATTTGATTCGCTGTTTCAAAGGTTAATCTTAAGTCACAGCAAAGGTCGGCTTCTGGTTCTGTAAATAATTCTTTGAGTATTTTTATTTCCAAGCCCTTGCCTGTTGCAGGGAAACCGTTTGGAAGATGATCAAGCACTTTTGCAAGCGTATGATAAGTCGTATCATTCATTTAATCGCTCCTTGATTCAATATTTGACGACAGAGAAAAAATTTTAGAACAAAAGAATTGCCAGATATCCATACAATGCGCCGGAACCCGGATTTTTAAAATTGCTGCAGCCTTGTTTCAAGCTAAAATCAGCCCTTTTAGGATAAGTAGATTCTCAGTTTTTTAAAACAAGATAAAGACACGAGATACACAAGTATAGACAAAGAGGAGAGTAGTATTTAGTATCCATTTCAGCAAATTTGCTGTCTTTAATCTTTTTGAAAAACCCAACCAGCCTGAATTCTCCGACTGCTCTGAGGAACATAATCGCGCTTAATACGCCCAAGGCTATTTTATAGAGGGTATCTGGTATAAAGGACAAAATATTATCGGCATTCAGATATATTAACACCGATGCTCCCAGCAATAAGGTCGCGATAAAGGACCCTCCTAGTCTTGTTGGAATAAACACAGGTTTTCCGTTAATATGCGGAATAACAGGCTGTAGGTCAAATTCCCGGTTTACAATGACCCAGTAAAAATGAATCGCACTGATGACAACGAATATGATGATATTGGCAACAGTTATCAAATAAAACATGCAGATTTCCTTTTTTATATATGAGTAAAAACAATGGAGGCGTTATGTCCCCCAAATCCAAATGAATTTGACAACGCTACATGAATATTTTTTTTCACTGAATTATTTGGAACATAATTCAGGTCCAATTCAGGATCAGGATCTATATAATTTATCGTTGGCGTGACAATGCCGCTATGTATGGTCATTGCAGTGATGATGCCTTCGATTGCCCCAGCAGCCCCGATGGTATGTCCATGCATGGATTTTGAAGATGAAACAAGCAGCTCAGAAGATCTTTTTCCAAAAACATTTTTTATGGCCATGGTTTCATATTTATCATTAAAGTAGGTTGAAGTGCCGTGTGCATTAATATAATCAAAATCATGTTTGGACACCCCTGAATTTTGTATTGCCAATTCCATTGTTTTAGCCATTCCGACTCCATCTTTTTTCGGTGCAACGATATTGAATGCTTCACTTGTTGTAGCATATCCACTGACCACTGCATATATTTTTGCACCCCGTTTTAAAGCCGATTCTTCCGATTCAAGCACCATGCAACCGGCGCCTTCTCCCATGACAAATCCATCTCTGGTTTTGGTGAATGGCCTCGAAGCGGTTTCAGGCGACTCATTTCTGACCGAAAGAGCATATAATTTATTAAAACTATCAATTTTTTCAGGTTCTATGTGAGAGTCAGCCCCGCCGACAACGACAACATCTGATTTGTTATCCGCGATCAAATCATATCCCGCACCGATGGCATATGCAGAGGATGCGCAGGCGGTTGCAACCGAATAACTGGGACCTTCCAGCCCGTATTCCAGGGAGATCCAGGCACTGGGGGCATTTGACATGGCTTTGATAATTTTATAGTCATTGTTTTTTTCCTTTTCTATGGCTGAATAATTATTGCTGACAATACCAAAAATGACAGCGCAGCGCGTTTTATCATAATCATCAAAACTAATCCTGCTGCTTTCAATGGCCTGCTTGCTGCATAGATATGACATTTTTGTGACCCGCGTCATTTTTTTTTTCAATCGTCGTGAAATATTTTTCTCAGCATATTCTTCAAAACCATCCGGAAGTTGAGCGCCAAATTGAGTGGTGCAATGTGACGGATCAAAGGATACAATTTTTTTTGCACCGCTTTTGCCATTCAACAAATTTTCCCAGTTTGTATCTATATTCAAGCCAAGTGAACTTATGATATCCATTCCTGTAATAACAACTTTCTTTTTTTGAGGCATTTCATAATCTCCTATTTATACTGTTCCAAATATTGTATTTTTAACTGGCATTAAACATGTTCTCAACCGGCTTATAAACAATATCATGTGTACCGTTGTAATATGAAATAAGGTTTGAATAAATATTGCCATACCCGTATTGGTCAGCATATTCAAACGGATCTTTTTTTATCCCGAGAATTTGGGTTAATGCATTTAAAATATCTTGTTTTGCTGCATAACCTTTTGATTCGGCATAAAAAATTTCATTAATCAGTAAAGATTGAAATTTTTCAATCATCTCTTTTTGATACTGATCTCGATTAAAATCAGTTTTTCCGGGGTTTAAATGACAGGCATATAAATCTTTAACACCAGTTCTGCCGGTATACCCTTTTTTAACCAATGTGTTTATCCAATCGATATAGGGTTTGTTAAAACACTGGTTCCGCTTGTTTGTAAAATTTTTTGCCAGTTCCAAAATTATATCTGAGCCCACGGAATCCATAATTTCAAACAGTCCGAGTAAAAACAGGTTTTCCTTCAGAATTTCATCGATGTCTTCCATGGTTAAATCATTTTCCTGATAAATTCTATAGGCTTGAACCATCAAACTGAGGAGAATCTTATTTAATAAAAAGTTGGCTTCTCCAGAGAATTCAATATAAATTTTACCTATTTTGCCAACAAATTGTTTTAAGGCAGAAAGCCGGTTTTTATCATTGTTATCCATGATGTTTATTTCGATGGTGTTGATCAGTTTCAATGGATAAAAAAAATGAAGGCCAAAACATCTTGATTTATTATTTTCATATAAAAATATTGTATCAAGGGGAATGGAAGATGTGTTGCTTGCCAGAATACACCTGTCGCTGACAATGCCGGATAAAGCCTTAAATATATTTTGTTTTACTTCGGAATTTTCAATAACGGATTCAATGACCAAATCACATGCATTTAGACAGGATACATCACAACTGACGTGAAGATGATTCACTCTGTTATCATATGCATCCTGGGTAATCAGATTTCTTTTCAGTTTTTTATTGAGTTGTTTTTTGATTTTATCTTTCAATTTGAGTTTATCATCATTGGTTCTACACAACAAATGAATTGTAAAATCATTTAAATACAGATTGTCAAAAATATCCCACCCCATTTTGCCCTTTCCGATAATTCCGATTTCTTTTATGGCTGCATTCATTTTTTCACCTGCTTTTGATGACAAGATTTTCTTATCATTAATTTGTTGGTTTAATTGGGATGCGGCTGATACCGCTCAAGGAATGTTTCTCTTGCTTTTGTGCCTGTTTTATAGAGCTCTGATACCCTTCTATAAAATTCTTTTTCAGGCAACCGGGTTTTAATAACCGCATTGGTCAAATTGTAATAATCAAGATCCTGTATAACAATTTTATTTTTAAGGATATCCCATTGTTCAGTCCCTGGGAATGGCGTTAAGATGGTGAATCCTGAAAAATAAATGGGATTATTTTCTATAAACACGCCAACCCGCTCAAAATCCTTTTCATCAAAATCAGGACGAACTATATAATTTCCAATACCATAAATTCCTGACTCATTGATGATCTTGATAGCGTCTATGGTGTCTTGGATGGTCGAATTTTTTCCATATTCTTTTAATTCTTCATCACTTGTGGCTTCCAGACCCATAATCATCAGTTTAACACCTGCTTTGCTGGCAAGTTTAACAATATCCGGATGTTTTACAACCGTATCCGCACGAATATCGGCCATAAATAAATGATTAAAGGATCCTTCACTTATCAGGGTAAAAAGATGTTTCGCTTTTTCTATATTTCCAAAGGTATGCGCATCACAAAATCGTATTAATTCATACTTTCCCATGGTTTTTAATTCATCTATTATGGTTGCAGCATCACGATACATATATCTTCCATGGGTCATCCGCCACAGGAAACAAAAATTGCACCTGTGAGTACAGCCCATGGAGGTGCTTAAATACTGAATTTTCATTTGCGTTTGCGGATGCCGGTAATCATAGTGATCTGTTAGGTCTCTGTTGGGTGGAATTTCATGTTTGAAATGGGTATCGCAAAACTCTTTATAGCTTAAAAGATTCAAAGATTTTGTATAAGTGAACCCATTCCCGTTTTTAATACCGATCCCGTGAATATGTGAAAAGTCAGGATTGTCCCTGTTTTTTTTGTACGCTTGAATAATGTTATAAAAGGTAACTTTGCCAAGTCCGAGAACCATAATATCAACATTATGGTCGTGAAAATCATCCGGGCAGGATGTTGCATGAATACCCCCGATAACTACAAGTAATTTTCTATTGTATTTTTTTACCGATTTTAAGACTCTTTTTAAAGTGTTAAATTGTGCGGCAAGGCAGGTGAATCCGACAATATCCGGATTAAATGCCCTGATTTCATCAATAATGCCTTCTTCAACATCATAATCAGGATTGTTTTCGATCTCTGCTTTCTGGTCAAGAATTTTAACCTCTTCTTTGCCCAGCATTCCGGCAATATCGTTCAATCCCAGGGGCGGTCCGACCAGCACCCTTTTTGATATTTCACTTTGTCCCAGTTCATCGGCATAATCAAGCATTCTAAAACGGTGTGGGATTGAAGGATTCACTAATAATATTTTCATAATATTTCTCCATCTTTAATTTGATATTATTCAAAATATCTGATTGTAAAACCGGCCTGCATGAATTTACTGACTTCCGTAACAAAACTTAATATAAGATCCTGGTCTTTAAAGGTCTGATTTTGTATTAACTTGTCTAATGAAATAAAAGCGGCCGGAGGGCCGGCATAGCCCATATTATCAATGGTTGTAAAAACACAACTTTTAGGAATACCGATGGTTTCACACTCTTGGACAATTGAATCCACCACATACTTTGTCGGCATATTAATTAAAAAACTTTTTATGTTGGTTAAATTAATAGAATCTTTTTTAATCATTCGCTTTAAACCATTAAAAAAAATAGTATGGCCATTTTCAACGAAATTTTCCTTGAGTTCCTTTTGAAAAAGTTGTGATATATGATGGCTGCAATTGTTATACACTTCCAAAGGATTTTCATAGTAAGCCGGAAGGGATGATCCCATTGTGGCTTCTTTATGACAGCCGGGTGATTCCATATAGGTGCTTTCGATAAAAAACCCGTTTTGTAATGTATCAGAGGATTGTAAAACAACTGCACTTGCGCCGTCACATAAATAGAACCTTAAAAACAGATCTTTTTTCTGAATTTTTTGTTGATTGTAATATTCACTTCTCAAAAAAGAACTTGAAATATTTGATGAAACCACCAGCGCATTTTTATAACGCCCCAACCTTAAAAAATCATGGGCAATTAAGAGTGCCTTGTAAACTGATGTACAATTTGAATTGATATGCAATTCACTACAAAAATCGATGCCTAATGCTTCTTGCAGGCGTGAAGACATCGGGGGCATCTGATGTGAATAATTGCCGCCAAATATGATGATATCAATCTCTTCCGGCTTTAGATCCGCTTTTTGAAGGGCATTTAATGAAGCTTTAACCGCCATATCGACATTATCTTCTTTAATTTTTCTGGAATCAGGATCAATGGCATAATGACAATATGAAATATTGATGATGTCCTTCATTATTTTATGGGTTCGGCTGTACCATTTTTGAATGGACTGAGGTGCATCTTTCAATTCTCCGAGAAATCTTGTGATATCGTCATATGGAACAGGATTTCCAGGCAGGTATGTACCCGTACCTTTAACTCTAACTGATAACTCTGTCACTTTTCAAATCCTTTGCATTATGGATATATTGATTAAACTGTTTGATGTAAGAGCCTCGGTTTGCTTTGGTATACGGCGCTTTTATATCAATAATATAACGAATTAATGTTTCAGCTGATTTTACGGTTTCTCGTTTATCGGTGATCACATCCACCAAACCAGATGACAACGCTTCTTTAGCTCCAATGGGTTCGCCGCCAACGATCATTTCAACAGCTTTGCCATATCCAACCAAAGCCGGTAATCTCTGAGTTCCGCCAACGCCTGGAGGAAATTCATAAGTCACCTCGGGTGAACTTAAAAGTGCACCGCTCCCACAAACACGCATGTGACAGGACAACGCAAGTTCCAGCCCGGACCCAAAACAGATGCCATTGACTGCACCAATCACTGGGATGCTCAGTTCATCAAGATATGCACAGCTTTCTCTGAAATCAGATAAGTATTTTGGATAGGCATCAATATCATTCTCCTGGCTGATCAGTATTCTTGTCGCCACATTTTTTCTGAGTTGTTCAATATCTGCGCCAGATGAAAAATGCCTTCCTTTGCCATAAATTAAAATTCCTCTTACAGCACTCTTATAGATATCCTTTCGAAAAACCTGGTTGAATTCATCAAACCATATTTTTGTCATTTTATTAGCTGGCGGATCATTTATTACCAAATGCCCGATATTATTGTCTTCTTCCCAGTAAAGACGGGTATAATGTTTCATCATTATCTTCTTTCTTTATTATATTTAAATTGATGATTTTAACTGTTTAAACAGGGTGGGACCAATAAATCAAATGGGTAGAATCCATTCAGTCTACAGGTTGATAAACGACTTGTGAATCAATAAGCAAAATTGTCTCCACTCTTCTTCCAATGCAAATCGAGGAGGATATTTTAGATAAGAAGTTAATGTTTTCATTGTACTGTCGATAACATACCTTCTTCTGTTTTCGACCATTCTGCTCAAAAGATTCATTGAATTTTCTTTTAGCCCTTCTTTGGGAAGAATGCAGTTAACAAACCCGGATTCTTTTGCCATATCCGAACATATGTTCATGGTGAAAAGGTCGGGATTTTCTTTTTGAAAATTGCTTTTTAACAATTTATTCAACCGGTCTGCGATGGTAATATGATTTAAAAAAAAAGAACTCTTTTCAGGAAAATAAAACAGGGTGTCTGGGTCACAGATTCTAATGGATGCAGCCATTGCGATTTTTAAAAAAAAACCGGTACACCGGCCTGTAACAACTGCCAGGGACGGGATGGCCAAATCATTAAAAAAGTTTAACAGCTGTAGGTCAAAATCGTCGTCATCCCCATTAAAGCTCAATCGAGGGGCTGAATCCATAAACCCGCTGCCATCATGCAATAAAACCACAATGCCTTTTATTTCCTCAGAACCCTCAACCAAAACTTTCATTTGTTTAAAATTAGTGCGGTTGTCATCCACTGTATTGTTCTTTGACCATTCAAAGCTTATGATTGCAATCGCATCCTGAATTTGTGTTGTAACCTGAAAATAATGATAATTTTTATTCATTTTGTTGTCCTTTGAATAATAGTTGCCCTAAATTGGACGCTATACCAGTTCCAAACTGTTGTGATCAGGTTTTTGAATTTCTTGATCATTAAAGGTTTCTCTGATAAAGGGGGGAATATCATATACAATTCTGTCAGTGTCTACGATCAGATGTTTTATTTTTGATTTGGATATCCGTTTTTGGTTCTTACACAAAAAAATGGATTGATTTGCAACAATAAAATTTCCTTCAATTTTAAATATTGACTCGACAACTGCTTTGTCAAATACCTTTAATTCAGCCAGATATCGAATTTTCGCTTCTGTAACAATGATGTGCAGATGATGCTCAACCAGATAGTTAATGATGTTGCACTCATTAAAACTTTTCCATCTGGCATGTTCATAATAGTTGGCATATATGCTGTTATTAACATGTCCAAGAGAATCGAGTTCATAACCCCGTACATCAAAATAAAATAAACTTTTCATATTCAAAGATCCTTAATTGGGCGTATATCCGGGAAAGGTCTTTTTGTGTTGATAGTCTGCTTTTAAACTTTTTTTTGATAAAGCATCATCTGGATGACACAAAACCGGCTTGATTTTTTATATAATCGTTTTGGCCGTCAAAGGCCTTAAGATTGAAGGATAGACGCAATAAACATTCTTTTGAATCCATGGTACCAAATTTATTCATATCGAAACCATGGTGCCTGTTTCACAGAAAAGATGGATGATGTAACAGTATTAAACATTTATATTTATCGTATTCAGCAATTCGCTGATGGGATGAATATTGTCATCATCTTTTATGCAGTCCATTACAGATTCTGCTTGATGATTCAGTCCCAATTCGCTTAATCGGTTAACCGTTGGAAAACCATCAAGGGTCAGTCCACGATACTTATAATACTCATCTATCATGCCTTGCTCATTTTTATCAATGGTTGCCTCGTCGATAATGTCTTTTGCCACATCATCGTCCTTTGCCCGGATCGGCCATTCATCATCTTTTTTACTTTGGCTGTTCATTATATTAAATATTTTTTGTAACTGAAAAATACGCTCTGCCGCGTAAAAAATTTCTTTATCATTCATATCAATACCTAAAACAGATTTCATGATATCTGAAAAATCTTTATAAAAGGGCGCCCCGGAAAGTGCAAGAGGTGAAATTGCCAGTATGCAGAAACCGAAAGAGTCAATGACAAGTTTATAATTTTCATGCCACCAGACAATCCTGCCTTTTTTGGACGATGAATCAAAATCATGGGGCGTATTGGTTTTGAATATTTTAGAAGCAATGGTTTCTGATGACGGCCCATACATCATGGAAAAGGGAAAACTTTTCAAATGATCTCCCCCACGTGTGGATGTAATATACCCCAATGACCATGCCTTTCTATCCCTTGCAGGCGTGCTGACGGCAATACCTTTAATCGTAAATGAATATTTTTCACCGCAAATGGCTTGGGCCGCATTTTTTGTACCGCTGTTTAATATTTTCCCAAACCCTTTGTTTTCGCCGATCAATGTTATTAATGTTTCAATGATATCTATGTTGCCCCATTCCAGTTCCAACCCTTTGGTATGGATTGTGGAAATGATTCCTCTTTGATAACACTCCATGGCCATGCTGATTACCGCACCTAACTCCATGGTGTCCATTCCGTAATCATTGGCAAGATTTTCAAAATGGAGAATGGCACCGTAATCATAAACGCCAAGATTAGGCCCTAGGGCTGCGATGGAGCCGAAATCTATTTTCTCCCCTGTTTCACCGGTATATTTTCCCGTTTTAATTTTATATTTTTTCACACATGCCACCGGGCAGGAGTGACAACCGATTCTATCGGTTTGATACTCGTTTTTAAATGTTTCACATGAGATTTGTTTAATTTTATCTGTCTTCATTTTCTGCCCATTGTAATTTGGTAGGGCACTGAATTCATTATATAAATCCACAAGCATCGTTGTACCGTATTCAGAAAAGAAGTGCGCAACAGGCGAATCCTTAAACATATTGATATATTTTTCTCTCAATTGTTTAAACTGGTCACGATCAAATATCGGAACGGACAGTTTAGCCGGTTTGACGACAATCGCTTTCAGATTTTTGGATCCCATGACACATCCCATGCCGGTACGACCCGCTGCATGGGTATTGGATACGATGATATTGGCAAATTTGTTCAAATGCTCACCTGCCTTGCCAATACAGGCAATTTCACATTTATTACCATGTCTTTTTTCTAATATTTTGCCAAGTTCTACCGTATTACATCCCCAAAGATCAGTTGCATTTTTTATTTCTATTTGTTTTCCTTCTTCTATGTACAGGTATACCGGTTCTACTGATTTCCCTTGAAAAACCAGATGGTCGTATTTTGACGCTCGAAGATACGGTGCAAAATTACCGCCAAAATTTGAATCACCAAAAATATTGCTTAACGGGCTTTTCGAGGTTACCGTACACCGGTTTCCTGCAAAAAGATGGGTGCCGACAATAATTCCACAACCAAAAATCAGAATGTTGTTTTTTGATAACGGATCCACCTTTGGATCTATAAGATCATGCAATAATTTTGTGTTGATGCCTGTCCCGCCAATATACTTTTTTCTTAATTCCTGGGAAATGGTTTCTGTTTTAATTTTTTTTAAGGTTAAATCAATATATGCAATTTTATTATCTTTAAAGTCCGTCATAATCATCTCCATTTATTGTATATATGAGCCATTTTGTAAGTACTATGAAGCATAGCCCAAATGGAATTCTTTATTTGCCAGCCGGCAAAACATCTTTGCCTCGTGTATAAATGCGTCCTGTCTGTTTAATGAATAGCCGTTATTTAATGATTGAATAATAGATTTGACGACATGCAGCGGTTTGTTTTGTGTAATTTTCGTAATATAGCCCAATGTAAAATCCGACAATTCATTTTTAGGCGCAATATAATCTACCAACCCAATTTTCAAAGCCTCCTTTGCATTCACTGTATTGCCGGATAGAATCATTTCCAATGCCTTATTATACCCCACAAGCCTTGGAAGCCTTATTGTCCCTGTCAGACCGGGCATTATATTATGATTTGATTCCGGCATGGCCAATATTGCACGGGATGAACATATACGCATATGACAGGAAAGCGCAATTTCCAGGCCTGCACCAAAGCATACTCCGGAAATTTGAGCGATTGTGAGAATATCAAGAGATGAAATATAATCTAAAATTTTTCGACATTTTTTTAACTCCTTTTCAAATTGCTGCATATTTGCCGATGCCTGTTTTAGATAATTCATATCTGCGCCGGAGGAAAAATGTCTTTTTCCTCCGGTAACAATCAGTCCTTTTATTTTTTCACCGTCAATCCAGTTTTTTAACGTATCCAGTTCAATGAACTGATTTCCATTGATTAAATTTTGTGGGCCATTATTCATGGCCAGTATTCCAATATTCTGGGTTACCGACCATTGAAAAGTTTTTGAAGACACCATTTTTTTCCTGTTTTTTTAGTTGTTTGAGAAAAGATACTGTAATGAAGAGATATTGAGTCTGCTAAAGCGTTTAATTTTTCTAAAGGCTCATGTAAAAATCATTTCACTTTTTTCAATTCACAGGTATTGATTTAATAAATTTTATTCTATGGAATAAAAAACACTATAGCTATTTATTCATGTGATACCATTCAGATAAAACACAAATAAAATCTACCTGATTTAAAAAACTGTAAATTTATTTTTCCATGAGCCCATAAGGTATGGTTATCAAGGCCTATGCATATTTAAGCTCAGGCAATTCATTTTCACATAAAAGATATGCTAAAGAAATTACTTTTCCAACCGTTTCTGCAGGGTTTGTAATTAAATATTTTGTGATGGCTTGTAATTCAACATTGAAATCATATTGGGTTTTTAATAATTCAATCAACTCAATAAACATTAATGAGTCCCCCCCCAACTCGTCATTAATGTTGCTTTCGTCATTAAATTCACTTCGATCAATTTCACATTCCTCAGCTAAAAAATTGATGATCAATTCCCGAATTTCCTCTTTGGCTTCATTACTTAATTTTGACATGATTACCTCCCCATAATAATTTTTGTTTACATAGATACAGTTTGTTGAATTTCAATTTTAGAATTTATATTAATTTTACCTCCTTGTTTGTGTTGAATTTAACTTGTATTCAACAGTTATCGGGTTCATTGATTCTGTCGCTAAAACACGCAAGCACACAACAACAAGGTAAATGAATCTTTGCATAATGTATCATAATGCAAAGTTTTTTATGTGCATGCCTGTACGAACAATAATGCACCGGAATAAGGGTGAACAGCCACAGGGTGTCCTGCATAGCTCCGCCCCTTCGGTTACATTCGCTGTGTCCCAAACTAAAACCATATATTCGGTGGTCACGATTCAGATCAAATAATTCCAAATCACAACGTACTATAGACTGGATTTTTCGCAGAATCCAAAATCATGCGTTCAACACAAGCAAAACCTGCGGTAAACAACATGAAAGTAGACCTATGCACTTAAAATGACTTAAAAAAATAGTTTTTATAGTTATAAAAGGCTTGATTTAGATAATAGCGGCTGATAAGGTAAGAACGGTGTGTGTTGATCTTTATCGGATCAGCCTGTACTAGAACCCTGACAATCTCAACATTGTCGGGGTTCACTTTTTTTTACATCTAAACTAAAACCAAGTAACAACTGCTGAATTCTTTTGGCACAATCAGGATAGACACTATCTCTTTTCCTAAAAAAGAATGGCATCTATTCTTAATCGTAAGAACATAAAGTTAATTATTGATCACCTCCAGTATGCTTATAATTGATCTGTAATACCGTATTACTTTCATTATTTTGATCTGTCAAGATTTTTTTAATTTAATTTATTTTTTTTCACTCGTCTTGGTTTATTAATCTCATTTCAGAAATATATAAACTATTCGAAAGCATATTAAATCAAAATGTTAAATAAATATTTCTCTAAAATTTTATGAAAAAATTGTCTTTTCTTTATCAACACTTTAATTGTTTCTATCAAATTATCAAAAAAATACGTCCATAAAAAAGTATTACTTTTATTTAAGGGTTTGCCTTATTTTACAGTTTTTGTTTTTAATCGTAAATAGCTTGAAAACCTTATAATTTTATCTATTTGGACAATTACTGACAAACTGTATTTTTATAAAATATTCAGTTTTTAGAATTACAAAAGTGTTGTGTTTTATGTGCAATTTTTATAAAAACCGCCATTCCTCTACAAGGATAAGCTTTGGTTTCAATTCACGGCGAAGTCCCTGTTGAACTTAGGTTGACTTCTGGCAGCAAACATTATAATTGCAGATACAAGCACATATGATTTGAGGTGATAATGGAAAACTATGAAAATTTCCTTGAAAGCTGTTTGTTTTTTAATACCAATGCATTGTCAAGATATCTGCTGAAGCTTGCAGAAAAAGAATTTAAACATTTAAAACTGTCTCCTGCTCATGCATCCTTGCTGCTGTTGGTTTACGATACACCAGGAATCAGTCCCAAACAATTAAGCCGCAATCTTCACCTGACACCTTCCACCATTACCCGGTTTATTGATGCCCTTGAAAAGAAAAAACTGGTAATTCGCAAAAGCAAAGGGAAAGCTGCTTTTATCTCTCCAAGCACAAAAGGTCTTGAACTCAAAAGACCTATTGCCGTTGCTTACAAAAAATTATTTCTTAAATATACAAAGATTCTCGGGTCTGACTCAGCCAATGAATTATCTTTTACCATTCTTAACGCAAACAAAAAATTGGCCGATTTTTTAAATAATAATGACTAAAAATTTTAAAATTGTTGTTGAATACGATGGTACTGATTTTTTTGGCTGGCAAAAACAAAAAGACAAGAAAACCGTTCAAGGAGAAATTGAAAAAGTTTTAAGCCTGATGTTAAACCAGACGATCCGAATTTCAGGATCAGGGCGAACCGATGCCGGTGTCCACGCCCTTGGCCAGGTGGCAAATTTCCATGCTCAGACAACGATCTTGGCCGAAAATTTAAAAAAAGGGGTGAACAGCCTTATCAAACACCCCATTGTGATAAAAGAATGCTCGATTGCAGACAATGATTTCCATGCCCAGTACACTGCTGTTTCCAAAGAATATCATTATGTTATTTTGAATCAGGAGGATCCTTGCGCCATTGGAAGAACGTATCACTGGCACATTCGACACCCCCTTGATCTGGAGATAATGAATATTTGCTGCAAAGCCATTACAGGGATATTTGATTTTAAATCATTTGAAAATACAGGAAGCCCGCGCTCTTCAACCATTCGCGAAGTTTTTTTTGCAACCATTAAGTCCTCAGGCAATAACAGGTTTGTCTTTAAAATCTGTGCCAGTGGATTTTTAAAATATATGGTACGGAATCTTATGGGAACCATTGTCCTTGCAGGAATGAATAAAATCAGCATTGATCAATTTATTCATATCCGTGACGCAAAGGACAGGACAACAGCCGGCCCGACAGCTCCGGCACAGGGCTTATTTTTAAAAAAAGTGAACTACTCTTGATTTTTTCTTTTTTTCACATACTCATTGTAAAAAGAAATAATATCCCGCCTGTAAATCAAACCGATCAGCTGGCTTGAATTTTCTTCTTCCACAACAGGCAGGGCATCAATATTTTTTTGAGTCAATTTTAAAAGCGTTGTATTCAAATCCTCAGAAGGTGTGGTGCAAATCAGGTCAGATATCATGATATCTTTCATGACCACCAATTCCTCTATATGAAGCGTAAAAATAACTTCCCTGATATCATTGGAGGAAAAAATACCTGAAAAATCACCTTTGCTGTTCATCACAGGAAAGTAGTGTTGTTTTGTGCTTGAAAATATTTTTTTGAATTCACTGAACGGCATATCCTCATTTACACATCTGACCTCTTTGATCAGATGTCTTAGATTCCCGACTTTTATGGTTTGAAGAATATCCATCATAAATTCACCGGCATGGGCGGGTGAATCTATCCTTGATTTAACCTGATTTTCAAAAATAGTCCATCGCTGACACAATAAATAACAGATTGAACACACCAGAAGGCTGGGTAACAACAGATGATATGAATTGGTCATTTCACTAATAAAAATAATGGTTGAAATCGGTGTGTTGGATGCTGCTGCAAAAAAACCTGCCATACCCACAATGACAAATGAGCCCGGATGGGTGACAATCGTCGGCATCAGCAAATTAAATATTTTCCCGACTGCTCCCCCCATGGCGCCCCCTATGACAATTGACGGGCCGAATACCCCGCCGCTGCCACCGGAACCAATGGAAAATGAGGTGGTAAATATTTTCCCCAATGCCAAAGCGATCAAGGTGGGTATGGCCACCTGGTTGTAAATTGCCTGCTGGGCAATGCCATAGCCGAATGCAAGGGTATAGGGAAGAAAAAATCCGATAATTCCCGTGATCAACCCCCCGATAGCCGGTTTAAAATGGTTGGGAATTGAAAGTTTCTTAAAAAGATCAATCACCCCGTAAAAAACTTTAATATACAAAATTGCGGTGAGGACCAGAACACCGGAAAGGACTATATAGGGGCCTAACTCCAGTGGATTTCGAAATATAAAATCCGGCGATTCAAACAAAGAACCCCATCCGAAAACAAGGCAGAACGTGCAATAGGCAACAACAGAGGAAATACCGGCCGGAATAATGACTTCAGATTCAAAATCAGGATCACGGTAGAGAACTTCGGCGGCAAAAAGCGCCCCTGCCAGAGGGGCACGAAAGATGGATCCGACTCCGGCACCAATCCCTGCAGCCATCATGATCCTTCTTTCCCTTTCAGATAATTTGAATTTGGTGGCCAGAAAAGATCCAAACCCGGCACCGATTTGGGCGATGGGCCCTTCCCTGCCCCCTGACCCCCCTGTTGTCAATGTAAGGGTGGAGGCAATTGTTTTGATGAAGGGAATCCTGCCTCGGATAAGACCCCCTTTATGATGGTAAGCATCAATGGCAGCATCAGTTCCATGGCCTTCGGCTTCAGGAGCATAGGTGTAAACGATCCAGCCGCTTACCAGACCGCCGATAGCCGGCAGGATCAACAGTATCCATTTGTTAAAAGGCGTCTGGGTATGGGGCAACAGAAGATGTTCTCCTGCAGGTGCTGCCGGCCGGTATCCGGCAATCAGGTCCAGAAAATAATGCATGCCAAGACCGCATAGATAATGGAAAAGGACGGCCCCACTGCCGGCAATAATCCCGATCAAGACAAAATAAAACAGCCATCTTCCTGCAACTGCAATATCCCGCGAACCGACCTTTTCTCTGAACCCCATGAACAATTAACCTTTTCTCAGGTCATTAATGCCGCTCAATATGATATCAAACAATATTTCTACATCAGTTTCTTCAAGACAGGAAAATGCAACCCTGATATTTTTTTGTCCAATGGCAATCAAACCGGTTCCATAATTTTCAAGAAGATGGACTCTTAAACTTTCTGCATCCACATCCTTTAGACGAATACACATAAAATAACCCGAATTAAACGGATAAACATCAAAGGCATCCTTGAATTTCGGATTTTTTAAGACAGCTTTCACCTTTAAAGCCCGTGTTTTGAGAAGTTCAAATTTTTCTTGCTTATACCTGTCATAATGTTCATCAGCCATGGAGTTTAAAACAAGGGTCTGGCTTAAATGGGATGAGTTGGAAATATTTCCCCTGATACATCCGGCTGTTTTTTTTTCCAAAGCTTCAAGAACATCGTCATTTTCACCATAGACACCATAGGTAACAAATCCGATCCTGAGCCCCCAGACATAGTCTTCTTTTGTAGCGCCATCAAGCTTCACCGTCACAATCCGTTTATCTTTTCCTGCCAATAAGGAAAATATGGATTCTTTGCGGGTATCCTTCTCAAAGAAAAGCCCGAAATAAGCGTCATCACAGGCTGCGACCACATTGGTTCCCTTTTGGGCGATGTCAATGAGAATTTCTGCCACCTTTTGTGCCTCAGCAACCGTCAAAGAATATCCGCTGGGATTGTGGGGAAAATTTAAAACCGTAACAATTTTATTATTTTCTCTGGCCTGCTCACGAATCACCTGTTCAAAAGACTCTATATTAAATCGGGTCAGCTGATCGTCAAAAGCCTTGTAATGAACAATTCGTGCTTTGTTTCTGACACAAAAGGTCATGGTATAATTGCCCCACATCATGTCCGGCAGGACAATTACATCGTTAGGATCAATCCACATATCCGAAAGAATACTCACCCCATGGGTGATGCCGGAAGTAACAACAGGAAGACTGATTTTTTTAGTCGCAAGCGACGGATTTTTTTTATAAAGATCTGCCTTCCACTTTTTTCGAAACTCTGGAATACCAAATGACGGCGCATAGGGCAAATAATTATCCGGGTCAATATCTTTAATAAATTTTGTGATTGAAGAAAGACCCAATACTGTGTTTTTTTCTTTGGCTATACCAATTGTCGCATTAATTTTATGTGCTTTTTGTTTGGCTTCAGCACTCTGACTTAAAATACCTTTTGGGAAAAACAATGCTTTCCCCATATCAGAGAGCATTTCAAAAATGTGGGGATTGGATCCTTTAATTATCTTGTTGAGGTCTTGTGCAATAGGATTCATAATTCACTCTTTTAAAATGGTTGATGGGTAAAATAAACCGTAAAACATACAACAACGCATTTGAATCAAAAAAAACTCTGCAGCTTTATCAAGACTAAAACTACAGAGTTTAAATAAAACCAGTATATAAAAATTATCGTCTTTTGGAAGCTTTAATCGGGTTAATTTTTTGTTTTTTGGCTGCTTCAGCGGCTTTGATATGGGTTGCAATATTACAGTTCCCGTTTTTCCATTTTAATGACGGATCAGGAGCAGCTGTGCAATAAGCACCTGTTTCATAGTCTGAAGTTCTCGAGCATCCGTTGCATTCATCAATAATAGGAAGACAAGCACCGCCAAGATAGCTGCAGCCTTTTGTTTTCATGAATACGCAGTCGTCACCTTCTCTAACTGTTGTACAAATCATAATAATAATAATCCTGTAGTTTGAATTTATAAAAAACAAAGAAACATTGTGTTTTCTTTATCATTATTTATTTCTTAATCTCTTAAGAGCTATAAACCTTAGTCAGATATCACAGCATTAAAAAATTGTCAATATTTGAGTCTCATTTGCACGGATAATTTTTTTATATGAAAATAAGATGGAGTATTGTATATAAATGTAATGTAAATCAAATCTTAAAACCAATAAAAAGAATAGACAGCAGTTAACCATGATAATAGATAAAGCTAAAGAAGTATTGGAAATAGAAGCCGACAGTATTTTAAAATTAACCCAAACTATTGGGGCCTCCTTTGAAGCACTCGTTAATGCCATATGCGGTTCTTCGGGCCGGGTGATTATTTCTGGAATCGGCAAATCAGGACTTATCGGCAAAAAAATTGTTGCCACGCTCATCAGTACCGGTACAAATTCAATGTTTTTACATCCTGTGGAAGCCCTTCACGGTGATTTGGGAATGGTCAGTAAAGATGATGTGTTTATCGCCATTTCCAACAGTGGTGAAACCAATGAGCTCAATCAATTGCTTCCTGTGATCAAGGATATCGGGTGCAAGATTGCAGGGTTTACAGGAAAGATGGAATCAAGCATGGCAAAATCCTGTGATATGGTCATTAACACTGGAGTTGAAAAAGAAGCCTGCCCCTTTAATATGGCACCGACTTCCAGTACCACGGCACAGCTTGCCATGGGAGATGCACTGGCTGTTGTATTAATCACCAAGAAAAAATTTAAAAAAAGTGACTTTATGAAATCCCACCCGGGCGGGGTTTTAGGCCAGCGCCTGTCCTGCAGGGTGGGTGAAATCATGTTTGAAGCCTCAGGCGCTCCATGGGTATTAACAGGTTCTTCCATGGTTAAAGCCATAGAAGAAATGGATAAATTCAGATTGGGGGCCGTCCTTGTCCTTGATAAAGAAAAAAAATTAAAAGGGATCATCACGGACGGTGATATCAGGCATTGTGTCGCCAATGGCCAAACTCATCTGATCACCCAATCCGTTGACACAATCATGACTAAAAATCCGCGCACACTAACTGCCGCATCGTTTTTATATGATGCCTTGAACCTTATGGAAAAATATCAGATCACCGTGCTTCCCATTGTTGATAAACAAAACAGGCTTGACGGACTGTTGCATTTACATGACATTCTGGGAAAAGGATCTTTTCAATTTAATGGAGGGGGCAATGAAAAACTTTGATTTCTGTACCGATATTCCGACACTTGGTGAAGCAAAAATCTGCTCTCCCCTTAAACGGCATACCAAGCCGGGTGAACCTGAAAAAAGATTTGTTTCAGACAAGGCAAGAATCATTGTCGATGTTCAGACAGACCGCCTGGAAGCTAATTTAAAGAAAGCCATCAGTTTTGATCAGGCAGGCCCGCGGGAAAAAATATACTTTGATCCGAGCAAGGTAAAATGTGCCATTGTCACTTGTGGTGGATTATGCCCGGGATTAAACGATATTATCCGTTCAATTGTTCTGGAGCTTTACCACATTTACAACGTCAGAACCATTTATGGAATCAAACATGGACTTCAAGGATTCATACCTGATTTTGAACATGATGTAATGGATTTAAACCCTGATTCCGTGGCCGGAATTCAGAATACCGGCGGGTCAATGCTAGGCTCCTCCAGGGGTACCCAGGATATCGGCATGATTACAGACTGCCTTGAAAGGATGAGCATCAGTATCCTGTTCATGGTGGGGGGTGACGGGACATTAATGGCATCAAAAAAAATTGCAGAAGAAATTGAAAAACGGCAATTAAAGATTTCGATTATCGGAATTCCCAAAACCATAGATAATGATATTTATCTGGTCTCCCGATCCTTTGGGTTTGACACGGCTGTTGACGTTGCAACCCTTGCCATCAAAGGGGCTCATAATGAAGCCGCGGCATATCCCAACGGCATCGGCTTGATAAAGCTGATGGGAAGACATTCCGGGTTCCTGGCCGCAACAGCTGCATTGGCACAGCAGGATGCCAATTTTGTTCTCATTCCGGAAGTTGATATTTTCCTGTACGGAAAAACAGGTTTTTTACAGGCCCTTGAAAACAGAATTATTCATCGTAAGCACGCGGTTATTATTGTGGCTGAAGGTGCGGGTCAGAATTTATTTGATGACCATGAAAAAAAATTTGATCCGTCCGGGAATGTGGTTCTTCAGGATATCGGGCTTTTCCTTAAAGATAAGATTTCACAATGGTTCAAAGCCAAGGACATCCCCATCTCTTTAAAATATATTGACCCGAGCTATATTATCAGAAGCCTTCCTGCCAATGCCAACGACAGTGTTTTCTGCGGCTTTCTAGGCCGGGATGCAGTGCATGCCGGAATGGCTGGAAAAACAAAATTACTGGTCAGTTTCTGGAACAATCATTATGTTCATGTGCCAATGGATGCCTCTTCCGGCAAACGCAAAAATCTGGATCCCCATGGAAGGCTCTGGCAGTCAGTTCTGGAAGCAACCGGCCAGGATGCTTTTTTCACCGACTGATTTCAACAAATTTTCCTTTTTTAATCGTCATGAGAAAAAGTTCCCTGTGAGCTGTGCCGTCTTTATCAAAAATGGTATTACCGGTCACACCATCAAAACTTTTTCCCCCCTGGAGGGTTTGTTTTAACATCTGTCTGGAATCAATGGTTTCATCCATGGCGGTCAAAAAAAGAATCGACGCTGTATCATAGGCTATGGCTTCTAAAAAGTTGGGTTTGCTATGAAACAGTAATTCAAAAGTTTTTGTAAACTGCGCGGTAGCATAATTCCGGCTGCCGTCAAAAAATCCATCCGTAAGGATTGCCTGTTTGTTATATCCCTTTGCACCTTCCAACAGGCTTTTATCATGCCACAAATTCGTTCCGACAATATACATGCCTGTGGCATCATTAAATGCAAGTTGCGGCAGTATCAGGTTGGCTTTGGACGGGGAATCCGGAATAAACAGGGCCTGAAAATCGATCTGAATTTTTTCTTCTTTTTCTTTTTTCCGGGTTTGTTCTTGTGCATCGTTTTGCACTGAATCCATCTGTTGATCCTCACTAAGGTCTTCCTTATTTTCAGCATCAACAGGTTCAGGCTTTAAATGATCAGGTATCGGGAAAAATCGTCCTGTTAATTTTTGTATGGATTCTGTAAAATCTGTTTCTTTACCGTCATAAGGTTCAACACCAACCACTTCGCCACCAAATTCATCCACTACATCCCAGAAAAGTTCCATATATTTTTTACCATACTTCTCGTTTGGATAGAGAATGGCCACTTTTTTTATTCCAAGATCCTGAAATAAATAGGCACCAAGTGTTTGAACCTGCATCTCAGGAGTAATAAAATTTGCAAACAGATAGTCTCCCTTAAAGGGGAACTCACTTTTTTGTGTTAAAGCAATCATTGGTATTTGAAGCTTTTGCGCTTCCTCACCCGCCTCATTAACTGCCAATAGGGGGCCGATTATCCCTGCAACATTTTTTTGATGCAAGGTCCTGACACCTTCAACTGCCCGATCAGAGCTTGCCTGGGTATCGATTATTATAATATTGAATTCTTTGGAATATTTTTTTGATAATTCCTGTATGGCCAATTGAATTCCTGATAATGCCCTTTGACCAAAAATAGCATATTTACCTGTCAACGGGAGGAGACATCCAATCGTGTTCCTGCTGAAAAGCGATTTTTTGATGACATCCACAAGATCTGCTGCATCTGAATAATATGGGTGGCCAGGATATTCAAATAAAAAAACTTCCAGTATTTCTTTGGATTTTACAGCATTGTTTTCCGTGGCATAGTTCAAACCAAGCCAATACAGCAATAAAGATCTTGGAATCTGAATGTTTTTTATATCAAGAAATTCCTGTATGATTTTTATTGAGGTTTTTGCAAGAACCGATTCAATGCGCAAGATAAGAGATGGCTTTTGATTTTCACTGGCCTGAGAAAGCGCCTGGTTGTATACAAATAAGGCATCCTGGTAATTTTTCTGTAAAGAAAATTTTTCTGCTTCAACAATTAAAATCTCAACAATTGATATTTTTGACAGGTCTTCTTTTGTTTTATCTTTTGAAGAATCCGGCATCTGTTTTTGATCTTTAGCTTTTTCAACAGGTGATTTTACAGGCAGCGCGGTACATGCAGACAAACAAAAGATAATCATATAAATTATCAGGTATTTATACTGTAAATGGCGGTGGTATTTTGGCTTCATTTTATTTTAATACTTATGTTGTCGGTTATTTTTTTTGTACTCCATATCGTTTCGAACATGGACTATATGTAAATTCAAAAGCTATGTCAAAAACTCTTTTATCAGGTTTTGAGCCAGATCATCCTGAGATGGGAAAAACCAATGAATATCTTTATCCTTGTGAAACCAGGTAAACTGCCGCTTGGCATATCGTCTTGTATCTCTTTTCAGCAGTCTGACGGCTTCTTCCCAATCTATTTCATTTTTAATGAACATGGCCATATGTTTGTACCCGATGGACTGCATGGGTTTCAAGTCAAAGGAATATCCATCTTCGACCAACGTTGTCACTTCTTTAAGCAACCCTTGATCAAGCATTATGTCAACCCGTTTATTGATGCGGTCATATAATTTTTCCCTGTCCATGGTCAGCCCGATTTTAATGCTGCTATACCGCTGGTCATCAAAATTATGTGTTCTTTGCTGATCAGAAATTTTTTTTCCGGTCGTCTGATAAACTTCCAATGCCCTGATCAGTCTGAAGGAATCATTGGGATGGATGTTTTTTGCAGCCGCAGGATCACAGTGTTCAAGTTTTTGATAAAGGCTTAAGCTTCCTTTTTCTTCAAGCTCTTTTTCCAATTGCGACATGGTTTTTTTACAGAGGGACTCAGATCGAAACAACCCGTTCAGCAGCGCCCTGATGTATAGGCCTGTACCACCTGCTATAATGGGAATCTTTCCGCGGCTGATAATATCCTCAATGGCCTTATCTGCTGTTTTTACGTACGAACCGGCATCAAAATCATCTTTTGGATCAAGAAAATCAACCAGATGGTGCCGTGCCTGTTTTAATTCTTCAGGTGCAGGCTTGGCCGTGCCAATGTCCATATGCTTATAAATCTGCATTGAATCCGCACCGATAATTTCTCCATCAAACTGTTTTGCAGCTGAAATGGCAAAAGATGTTTTACCTATTCCTGTCGGACCGCAAATGATAATAATTTTTTCCATAAACAATGTTTATATTCGTTCAATAATTGTTGACAACCCTTATTTGAAAGCTTTATAACATAATATTTTGGTTATGAAAATATAAGGTTGATTAGATCGTGAATATTTAATTCATGGTAAAGTAGTATGATTTATATAAGAAACAGGAGAAAGTTAATATGAACAATAAACTAACCGGATCTGTAGTAGTGATTGGTGGCGGTATTTCTGGCATGCTTTCAGCTCTTGATCTTGCAAATTCCGGGTATTACGTTTATTTGGTTGAAAAAGGTCCCTCAATTGGCGGGGTTATGGCCCAGCTTGACAAGACCTTCCCGACAAATGACTGTGCAATGTGAATTATCTCACCAACACTGGTCGAGGTCGGCCGGCATTTAAATATAAAGCTTTTAACGCTTTCAGAAGTAATTGATGTAAAAGGTGAAAAGGGAAACTTTCAGGTAGAAATACTGAAAAAGCCCAGATATGTGGATGTAGATCTTTGTGTCGGATGTGGCGCATGTACAGAAAAATGTCCGGGAAAATTTGATGACCAATACAATGCAGATCTCAAACAACGGACTGCGATTTATGTGGAATATCCTCAGGCAGTACCGTTAAAATATGCCATTAACCCGGATGTCTGTTTAAAACTGACAAAAGACAAATGCGGTACTTGTCAGGAAGTATGTCCTGCCAATGCAATTGATTATACACAAACTGAAGAAACCATAACGATTGACGCGGGATCCATTATTTTTTCCCCTGGATTTACACCGTTTGATCCATCAAAATTTGATAATTATCAATATGCAAATTTCCCCAATGTAGTAACATCCATGGAATTTGAGCGAATTTTGTCTGCAACAGGCCCTACCATGGGACATGTTACAACCTTTCCAAAATTACCGCTCAATCCAAAAAAGAAAAAAGACAAGCTTCTGGCACAAAAGCGGAAGGACCCGAAAAAAATAGCTTGGTTCCAGTGTGTGGGATCAAGGGATATCAATAAATGTGATAATGCATATTGTTCTTCTGTCTGCTGCATGTATGCAGTTAAAGAGGCAATCATTGCCAAGGAGCATGCCGGCAGTGACCTTGACTGTTCTATTTTCTTTATGGACATGAGAACACCTGGCAAAGAATTTGAAAAATACTATCAGAATGCCAAAGAAAAACATGGGATTAATTTTATCCGTTCCAGGGTTCACTCTGTGACTGAAGACAACGAAACCCATGACCTGAACATACGGTACGTAGATGAGCTGGGTCAAATTATTGATGACACCTATGACATGATTGTCCTGTCCGTTGGGCTTGTTATTTCAGAGGAAACTAAGAAATTCGCACAAAAACTGGGTATTGATCTGACACCCGGCGGATTTTGTAAAACCGATTCATTTGAACCTGTCACAAGTTCCAGAGACGGGATTTATATTGCTGGTGTGTTTAACAATCCCAAGGATATCCCCGAGTCTGTTCTGGATGCCAGTGCGGCCGCATCTGCGGCAGGAGATGCTTTAAGTGCGGCAAGAGACACACTTACCCAGGCGATTGAAAAAATACCGGAAATCAATGTTGTGGGTGAACGGCCCAGGATTGGCGCGTTTATCTGTGATTGCGGTTCCAATATAAAGGGTGTTGTGGACTGTGAGGCTGTCACTGAATATGCAAAAACACTTCCCTATGTCGAGTTTGCCGATGAAGCCATGTATGCCTGCAGCCAGGATGCCCAGGCAAAAATGGTAGAATTCATCAAAGAAAAGAAACTGAACCGGATTGTTCTTGCAGCCTGCACCCCAAAAACCCATGAACCTTTGTTCCAGGAAACATTGGCCGCTGCTGGGTTAAATAAATACCTGTTTGAAATGACCAATATTCGAAACCATAATTCCTGGGTTCATAAAAACAATCCCGAGATTGCTACCCAAAAAGCAAAAGACCTGGTCAGAATGGCCGTTGCCAAGGCAGCTTTGGCAGAGCCGTTAAAAGAAGAAAAAATTACTGTCAATGATACCGTTGTGGTGATTGGCGGTGGCTTAGCGGGTATGGCTTCTGCAAAGAGTCTTGCAACTCAAGGATATAAAACCCATATTATTGAAAAAAAGGAACAACTGGGTGGTGAGGCCCATAAGCTTTATAAAACAGCCCAGGGCGAAAATGTTCAGATTAAACTTGCCGAACTGATCAAAGAAATTGAAAACAATGAAAATATAACGGTCCATTGCAATACAACCCTTGAAAGTGCTGACGGATTTGTCGGTAATTTTAAATCAACCTTGAAAACAGTTGATAAAGAATTTGAACTTAAATATGGGATTGCTGTTCTGGCGACAGGCGCCAAAGCCTTTGTGCCCGTTGAATACGAGTACGGGAAAGATGACCGGATTATCACTTCCCTTGACCTTGACAAGATGTTCAAGGAAAATGATGCAGGACTTGATACAATAAATTGTGCTGTTTTTATCCAATGTGTCGGATCAAGGCAGCCGGATCGTCCTTATTGCTCAAGGGTATGCTGTACACACTCTGTTGACAATGCCATTGAACTCAAAGAACGAAACCCTGATATGGATGTGTTTATCATTTACCGTGATATCCGAACCTATGGCGAAAAAGAACTTTTATATAAAAAAGCCAGAGAGCTTGGGGTTATTTTTATCCGGTATGATGTGGATAAAAAACCTTGCGTCAGTTTAAAAAATGATAAACTTTTAATCCAACTCAATGATCATGTATTGAACCAGCCGGTTGAAATCCAGGCAGATCTTTTAACCCTTGCAACTGCGATTGTTCCAAGAAAAGATGAAACCCTGGCCAATTTCTTTAAAGTACCCTTAAATGATGAAGGTTTTTTTGTTGAAAAACATGCCAAATTAGGTCCTGCAGAGTTTGCCACAAGCGGAGTCTTCCTCTGTGGTTCAGGTCACTATCCAAAACCGGTCAATGAAGCGATAACACAGGGTAGAGCTGCTGCATCCAAGGCCCTTACCCTTCTTGCCAAAAAAGATAACCTGTTTACCAGCGGCACCATAGCAAGTGTTGATCCAATGAAATGCAGTGAATGCGGCGTTTGTGTATCCATTTGTCCCTACTCAGCCCCTCAGTTTGCAACCCAGGGCCGATTTGAGGGAAGAGCGGAAATCAATGCCGTGCTCTGCAAGGGCTGCGGACTGTGTGTGGCATCCTGCAGGTCAGGAGCCCTGCATCTTAGAGGGTTTGATACAAATCAGATTTTTTCACAGATCTTTGCGCTGGGTGAAGTGGTTTAAAGGAGAAAATAAAAATGGCTGAAAAAGATATTAAAATTGTAAGCTTTCTATGCAACTGGTGCAGTTACGGTGCAGCAGATCTTGCAGGCGTCAGCAGGATGGAATATCCGGCTGATATACGGGTGATTAGAATTCCCTGCTCCGGCAGGATGAGCCCTAAATTCGTCCTTTCTGCATTCAGGGAAGGTGCTGATGCGGTCTGGGTATCCGGCTGACATCCGGGAGAATGTCATTACCTGGATGGTAATTATTATGCACGCAGAAAATTTGCACTCATGGGAAATCTTTTGGAACATATGGGAATAGAAAGAGACAGGATACATTTTTCCTGGATCTCCTCTGCAGAAGCCACTAAATTTGTGGATGTTGTTAAAGAGATTTCAAGCAAAGTAAGGGCACTTGGGCCAAATAGAAAACTTGCAAAGGACTATAATTAATAAAGGTAAGTTTATGGATACCTGTACACATAAAATCAGGGAACTTTCTTTGAAACTCCTGGAAGAAAAGGAAGTTGACAAAGTCATTGGTTTTGCGAACGGAACCATTCCCATGGCAACAAGTCCCATTATTATTACATCAAAACAAGATACACAAAAACTTGTTTTCAATTCAACATGCGGACTGAATCTTGCCAATTATATCAGAAATCAAAAAGGCAAAATAGCCGTGATCGCCAAAGGGTGTGATGCCAGAAACATTGTCACCCATATTGTTGAAAATCAGATCCAAAGAGAACAGCTTTATATTATCGGCGTTCCCTGCAAGGGAATGATTGATAAAGCCAAAATCACCTCTTTGTTTGAAGACGAGATTATTGAATTTACAGAAGATGGCGACACACTGAATGTTAAATCTTTCTTAAAACAAGAACAGCTCAATAAAAAAGATTATTTAAGAGAAAACTGCAGGCTTTGCCTGCATAAAAATCCTGTCATTTATGATGTGCTGGCCGATGACCTTGTGAGGGAACAGACACTGGATATTCCATATCCTGATGTTGAAAAAATTGAAGCCATGGATGCAGACACAAAGTGGCAGCATTTTGAAGACCTGACACGCAATTGTATTCGGTGTTATGCCTGCAGAAATGCCTGTCCCTTATGTTATTGTCCTACCTGCTTTGTCGATGAATCAGGCCCCCAGTGGGTTGGTAAAGGCCAGGACAAAACAGATGTAAACACCTTTCATTTTTTAAGGGCATTTCATTGTGCCGGCCGTTGTACAGACTGTGGCGCCTGTGTTCAAGCCTGCCCCATGGACATTAATGTCAGGGATTTTACAAGAAAATTAAATAAAGATTCCTTTGAGATGTTTGGCTGGGAAGCAGGGTTGGATATCACAAAACGTCCGCCCTTGGACGCTTATAGCCCAGATGATCCCAACGATTTTATCAAATAAATAAAAAGGGCAAACAATGAAATTTATAACAATTGATAAAAAAGAATGGGCCAAAGGCATTGAAAGATCCAGGGAAACCTATCAGCTTTTTGGTCCTGTTAAAGATAAAAACGGGTTCTTTATCAAGAATCTTGAGAATGGCATACTGCCTGATATGGACTATTCAAGTTCCGTCATGTCGGTAAAATCAGTGCTGTTTCCCCAGACGGAAAGAATGCTCTTCACAACCCTGGATGAATCACAAGAAGATCACCACATTATGAAAAGAGCGCAGACCGATACCACGCCAAGAGCGGTTATCGGAATCAGACCCTATGATGCAAAAGCCATCGAGCTGGTCAAGCTAAATTTTGATACCCCTGAGTATCGTGACCCCTATTGGTGTGATGCTTACGAAGCAACAACCTTTGTCGGTTTAGGCATTAACAGGCCGGGACCGTTTGATTTTTCCACTTCTGCCGGTTCCGGACCATTTTGTGATGATGGGCTTGATGTTCTCTTGGCAGATATGGATGACAACTATCTGGCAAAAGTTTTGACGGATAAGGGAGAGGCTTTCATGGCTGCCTGCACCTTTGATGCAATTGCCGATGAAAAGGAAAGCAAGGCGCTTTTTGATATTTTACAAAAACAAGCTGAAAAAAATATTGCATCCCATGTTGATACGGACAAATTAAAAGAAAAGACCCTTCTTGAACTTCATGAAGCTCCTTTCTGGGATGATGTTGCCTTTTCCTGTATTAACTGCGGTACCTGCACCTTTGTCTGCCCTACCTGCTGGTGCTTTGACATCCAGGATGAGACCAAGCGCAAATCCTCCACCAGGATCAGAAACTGGGACACCTGTATGTCACCCTTATTTACACGGCACGCAACAGGACACAATCCAAGGGATACAAAAACCCAGAGAGTCAGACAAAGATTTATGCATAAATTGAAATATTTTCTTGATAAATACGACCAGGGAATTATGTGTGTCGGATGCGGCAGATGTGTGAAAAGCTGTCCGGTTAATATCGACATCCGTAACGTGTGCAATATGATGAATGCTTTTGAAAAACAAAATTAGCGAACAAAGGAGGAAAAATGGAAAACCCCTATATGCCTTATCCGGTTCGCATTGATACGATTGAAATTGCAACTGAAGATAAATCCTTGAAAACATTTAAATTTGTTTTTTTAAACAAGGAAGACGAAGAAAAATTCTCCTATCATGCCGGACAGTTTGCTGAATTGTCTATTCCAGGTGTAGGAGAAATTCCCATAGGAATCGCATCCTCTCCTGTTGAAAAAGGATTTGTCAAATTTACCGTATTTAGAACAGGCGTTGTTACCTCTCATCTTCATAATATGAAGGTCGGGGATATCATGGGAATCAGGGGGCCTTTGGGCAACTGGTATCCCTGGGATAAACTGGAAAATAAAAATGTGGTTATTATTGGCGGTGGATTTGCCTTTACAACCTTAAGGTCCTCCATTGTTTATATGCTTGATCCTGCCAACAGGAGCAAATTCAAAAATATTGATGTTGTTTATGGTGCCAGGTCACCCGGCATGCTTTTGTATCGGGAAGAACTCTTTGAATGGGAAAAACGGGACGATATCAATATGCATATTACGGTTGATTCCACCAATGATCCAAACTGGAAATACCATTCAGGATTTGTTCCCCAGATTGTGGAACAAAACGCACCAAAAGCCGATGAGAATACATTTGCCATCATCTGCGGGCCACCGATCATGATTAAATTTACCCAGCCGTCACTAACCCAGCTGGGATATAAAGAACATCAGATTATCATGTCGCTTGAAAACAGAATGAAATGCGGAATCGGCATGTGCGGCCGATGTAATATCGGCAAGGAACTGGTATGCAAAGACGGCCCAGTCTTTACTCTTGAGGAGCTTAACCAAACCCCGAAAGAATATTAAATCGGGTTTATTTTATATTGACAAGTAACCATTGCTTAAGATATGTTTAGGCTTCAATTATTGAAGCTAAGACAGAATGTCTTAAAAGATGATAGTAAAAAAAACAATTTACAGGAGGAAATTTTAAATGGCAACAGTCGAGTTTACTGGGAAATCTTTCGAAATAGATGAAGATGGGTTCCTTCTTGATTACAATACCTATTGTGAAGAGTGGGTTGATTATGTCAAAAGTCAAGAAGGTATCGAAGAGCTTACTGAAGAACACTGGACACTTGTAAAAGTTCTTCAGGATTACTACGAAAAAAATGGTATTGCTCCAATGGTTCGTGTTCTTTCCAAGCTGACCAAGTTCAAACTGAAACACATCTATGAACTATTCCCGTCTGGACCTGGAAAAGGAGCCTGTAAAATGGCCGGTCTTCCAAAACCAACCGGATGTGTATAGTAACATCAGCATTCGATACGTTTAGTTAGGTTTTAAAGGCTCTGCATAAAAAGTGCAGGGCCTTTATTGTTTTTTGTTCAAGGAGTTAAAATATGGTACAAATCGATGATAAAAACAAAAAAATCCTTAACACTATCCAGGTCGATTTCCCTGTTCATTCAAGGCCGTATAAAATCATTGCCGACAAACTTGGCCTTTCGGAAGATGAATTGATCCAACGGATCAAACAGATGAAAGATAGTATGCTGATCAGACGTATTGGCGGAAATTTCAGTCCTGACAGACTTGGATACCATTCAACCCTATGTGCCGCCAAAGTACCGGAAGACAAAATATCGCTATTTACAAAAACAGTGAACGCCTATTCAGGGGTAACTCACAATTACAAACGGGATCATGAATTCAATATCTGGTTTACCTTTATTGCCCCTTCGGTTGAAATAATTGAAAACAGCTTAAAAAAAATACGTAAAGCAAGCGGTGTTGAGACGATTTTGAATCTGCCGGCAACAAAGGTCTTTAAAATAAGTGCTAATTTCAAATTATGACAATTGTTAAAACCGCTCTTATCGTTCAAAACTGTATTGCTGGAAATTTTAAAAAAAACCTTGAGTCAAGTCGCAACTTCATCCTTTCGGCAGTCCAGAAAGGTGCAAGAATCATTGTTTTTCCTGAAATGAACCTTACCGGTTATGTGGCAGGCCCTGATATTCTTTCAATTAGCCGTCCCATTAATGAAGACCTGGTAACTGTGTTTTCAACCATTGCCAAAGAGTTGACCATCACCATACTGATCGGCCTGGCAGAAAGAACGCTCCAAAAAAAAATTTATGCAACTCACCTTGTTTTCCTGCCTGATGGTTCATATGAGACATATCGAAAAATCCATACAGCTCCTTTTGAAAAAAAATATTTCACACCAGGAAACAAAATTTCCCTGTTTCAATCACATGGACTTATCTTTGGCGTCCAGCTTTGCTATGATGCTCATTTTCCGGAATTGTCACTGGCCATGGCATTGAAAAAAGCCGATGTGATTTTCATTCCCCACGCTTCGCCACGGGGCAGCTCACAGGAAAAATACGAGTCCTGGATTCGACATTTAAGGGCCAGGGCCTTTGACAATGGAATTTATATTGCTGCCTGCAATCAAACCGGTGATAACACCAAAGGTCTCTTTTTCCCGGGGATAAGCATCTTCATCGGACCGGATGGAAATATTATCAATAAATCCATTGATGAATCAGAAGGGGTGCATATTGTCACTATCAAAAAAACCGCACTGGATCAGGTCAGATCTCATAAAATGAAATATTTTCTGCCCTATAGACGCAAAGACCTGTTTAACCTCTAAGTTTTATTCTTTTACCTTTTCTGAGCGTTGCTGAATATATGCATTCCTTATGGCAATATAAGGATCTAAGGCTGCTTTCTTTAATGCTTCATAATCACCAATGCGAAATGAGGTGGCATTTATGGTATCATAGGCTTTAATCCCGGTTGAAAGCTCCCAGGGTTCTACATAGTTGACCGGGGTTAAAAAATAATCACCCACAAGTCCCACCGTATCTCTCAGTGTTGACGGACCCAATATAGGAAGTACCAGATAAAATCCATTTCCAATGGAATAAGAGCCAAGTGTTTGTCCCAGGTCTTCATTGGATGTGTGAAGATTAAGCTTATTTTGAGCAACCTGGCCAAATCCCAGGCCGCCAACAGTTGTGTTGATTAGAAAAATTTGAAACTCAGTTCCCGCATCTTTGATTTCACCTTGCAAAAGGTTGTTTATAAAACGGACAGGAAACAACAGATTATGAAAAAAATTATTTACCCCCCTGCGTATCGGGGTGGGCATAATGGCTTTATAGCCTGTAGCAATCGGTTTAATTGCTGCAAAATATAAAAAATCATTAAAAGAATACATCACATAATTAAAATAATATAAAGGATCAGCAATGGATTCAGGTTCCAGGGTATCATCAAAATCTTCCAAAAGCGATTCAGACAGTTTCTCCTCTTCTGACAGGGGCTGGGTGTTCTGAGCCATATAAATTATATTCTTTTGATCGATTTGGCTGTAAGATGCAGAAATGGAATCTTCAGATAAGACCGGCGCTATGCGGTGTCTGTCCTGAGCAAAAACATATGAGTTAAGAAAAAAAACCAAAAAAACAACTATCAATGCGGCAAAGTATTTTTTTTTAACCATTGTTAACCGTTTCCTTTTGTTTCATTGAGCACAATTTAAAATAAACTTTCCGGGTTCATTCCATTATTGTGAAGTTAAACAAGCAACTATTTATTGTCTTTATCAAAAATGATTTTCCTGACCAGCGATTCAATATCAAGGGATGATTCTGTATTGTATACTTCCTCTCCGGGTTCAAGCATAATATCAGAACCACCCGGCGAAATTTCGATAAATTTTTGTCCTATTATACCAGAAGTCTTAACAGATGCAATGATATCTTCAGAAAGCGAGATGTTTTTATCAATACTGAGCTCTACCTTTGCAAGTAATCGTTCCTTATCAATACTGACGGTTGAGACAGCGCCGATTTCAACTCCGGCCATTTCAACCCTGGCACCTGTTTTAAGCCCTGACACAGAAGTAAAAAAAGCCGTAATCGGATATCGCTTGTCCTTAATAAAACTTATTTCGCCTAGAACAGCGAATAGACATACGACACAAATCAAGCCAATGATAACAAAAAGTCCTACATAAAATTCTATTTTGCGTTTATCCATGTGTTTCCTTTTAAGTTGGATTTTCAATCCAAGATAGTTTAAATGTCCTCACCACTGACAAAGGCATTTAAAATTTTACTGTGTGAATCAAGGATGTCTTTTTTAGTGCCCTCGAACCGGATAACGCCATCATCTATCATGGCTATTCGCTGGGCAACATTAAAAATTTCAGGGATATCATGACTTACAATTACAGCAGTAAATCCAAATTTTTCCTGATATTCCTGTATCATTGAATGTACTGTTTTTTTTCTTACAGGATCAAGACCGGTTGTCGGTTCATCAAAGAGGACAATCTTGGGATCCGTCACAAGAGCTCTTGCAAGCGCAACCCTTTTGCGCATCCCCCCTGAAAGCTGTGCTGGAAATTTTTCTTGTGTACCGGTTAAGCTCAATTGTTCTATACGCGACAAAACCTTTTCTTTAACCTGGGCTTTTGGAAATTTTGAATTTTCAACCAACGGCAGGGCAATATTATCATATATATTTAAAAAATCAAACAATGCGTTTTCCTGAAACATATAACTTAATTCTTTTTGAAAAGATTGAATTTTTTGAGCCGGTAATTTATGGAGCGGTTCTCCTTCAATCAAAATCTGACCGGAATCCTGCTGAACAAGGCCGATAATGTGTTTTAGCAATACAGATTTTCCTGTACCGCTTTTGCCTATAATGGCAATGATCTCGCCTTTGTATATCGATAAATTGATTCCTTTTAAAACACGATGGGTTCCAAAACTTTTTGCAACTTCTATAAATTGTATAAGTGGGACAGCCATTTTTTTTAAACCGTAAAGAAGGTAATAATATAATCAAAAACCAAAACGAAAATGCAGGATTGAACCACTGCATTTGTTGTTGATAAACTGACGCCTTTGGCACCAAACCCGCTGTATAAGTGGGTGTAATACCCTCGATAACAGCAAATGGTTGTTACAACAATGCTGAAAACAAGGGCCTTGTAAAAGCCCCCGTTGATATCACTTAATTCAACGCTCTTGATAACCGTGTCCATGTAAACATATCGATTGATGCCCAGCATGACGGAGCCTGAAATATATCCCCCCAATATCCCAATAACATCAAAGAGTGCTGTCAGCAATGGAAAGCTTATGATTGCAGCAACAATTCTTGGGGTGAACATAAATCTGACAGGATTTATATGCATGGTTTTAAGCGCATCAATTTGTTCTGATATGCGCATAACTCCGATTTCAGCAGTCATGGCAGACCCTGCCCTTGCAGTGATCATAATCGCCGTAAAAACAGGTCCAAGTTCACGAATCAAGGTCAAAGCAACAGCGGAACCAAGCGCTGCTTCCGAACCGAATTTCACCAAAGAATAATATCCTTGAAGTCCCAGAACCATTCCTGTAAACAACCCTGTTAAAGCAATAACAAAAATGGATTTTGTTCCAACAAACCAGGTATGGTCAATAATCTTGCCCCATTGAAACGGCAACACAAAAATATTCACACTGCCGATCAAGAAGAAAAGCACTATCCTGCCAAGGGTCTCAAGTATTTCTATGACGGTTTCGCCAATTTTCTCAATGAATTTAATTAACATGATTGTTGTTTATAGCTTCTATGGATAGAAATTTCAAGATTCTAACTGTGTGTATGTTTATTTATTTTGTAACGATATGTAATCCTATGTAAATTTTCTATTGACACGTATATAAAAATTTTATACGTATAGAAAACTATCAAGAATATCCAATACTATTAATAACAGGATAGACCCATGGCTCAGAAAATTACATTAAGCATTCCCGACCTGCTTCATGAAAAGCTCAAAGATTGGCGGACTTCTTTTAACCTTTCAAAAATGTTTCAAGAGGCAATAACCGATGCTATCCAGAGAAAAGAGGAGTTTCAAAAACGATTTTCAGAAGATTTTGATATGTCTGAAATTATCAAACGATTGAAACACGAAAAACTGGTTTGGGAAAAACAATATTTTAAAAAAGGCAAGGCAGAAGGCTTTCGATGGGCAAAAACAGCGCATTATGAAGACTTGTTATACGTATTGCAATATGATGGCACGTATCAATTGATTTCTGATCCAAAAATGAATCAATATTTTGAACAGATTTATCAGTCAACAGATTTTGTAAATCACTCAAACGCAGGATCAGTTGATCACGAACAAAGATTTATAGATGGATGGTTTAAAGGGGTTTTTGAATTCTGGAAACAGGTAAAGGAAAAATTATAATCATGAAATCTTCATCTCAAATTCTGGGGCTTGATGTTGGTTCTGTTTCTATTCACATGGTAGTTTTAAGCAGCAAAGGCAGTATTGTTCAAAAAAACACTTCTTGTCATCATGGTGAAGTAAAACAATGTCTTACAAACTTACTTGAAAAAATTGATATAAAAAAGATACACCATGTTGCAGTTACCGACTCTACCCCTTCTTTTATCAAAGCGAGCAGGTCTTATGATGAACAATTGACCATCGTAAGAGCTGCCAAACATTTTCATAAAACATTTGATGCGATTTTACATATCGGTGGTGAAAAATTTTCCTTAAGCAGGTTTGACAAGGATCAAAACTATATTGGAGCAAAACATAACACTTCCTGTGCTGCCGGCACGGGAAGTTTTCTCGATCAACAGGCACGCAGGTTAAACCTGTTGGGGGGATCAGAAGAACTGAGTCAAAAAGCCTTTTTAAATTCAAAAAAAATACCGGATATTGCCACCCGTTGCGCTGTTTTCGCCAAAACAGATCTTATTCATGCCCAACAGGAAGGGTATGGCATTGAACAAATCTGTGACGGCCTGTGTCATGGTCTTGCAAAAAATATTTCCAACACTCTTTTTAAGTATGGTCACATTGGTGAAAAAATTTTATTTTGCGGTGGTGTTTCTTCCAATCTGTCTGTTAAAAACCATCTTGAAAAAATTACGGGTTACAGCTTAATCATTGATTCATATTCAAACTTTTATTGCGCAGCAGGTGCCGCCCTCTGTCTTTTAGATGACATTACCAGCAAAAAACAATTTGAGAAAAATAATTTCTGGTCTGTAAAAGAATTTTTTGTATCTTCAAAAAAAGAAAATATTCTTTTATATCCTGAACTTGAACTTAAACTTTCAACATATCCTGATTTCAACTGCTTTTCCTCCTATGTTTTTGAAGAGGTTGAGGCTGATATTTATCAAAACCCGGCAGATATTGTTACCACACAAGGATACCTGGGACTTGATGTGGGTTCAACCAGTACCAAAAGCATTCTCATCAATCAGGAGGGGATACCTGTTGCAGGGTTTTACACTAAAACCGCATCACGGCCTGTAATGGCTGTTCAAAAGATTTTCAAAGCCTATGATCAGTTTTTTAAAACATATGGGATCAACATTACCATTCAAGGGTGTGGTACGACAGGATCGGGGCGACGGATCAGCGGTAAAATTATCGGTGCGGATATTGAACCCGATGAAATAACCGCCCATGCGACAGCAGCTGTCAATTTAAACAGGAACGTGGACACCATTATTGAAATCGGGGGACAGGATGCCAAGTTTACCCTGCTCAAAGACGGCATGGTGACCGCTTCTGTCATGAACACTGTCTGTGCTGCCGGAACCGGAAGTTTCATAGAAGAGCAGGCCTTAAAATTAGATTGCCCCCTGTCTGAATATTCCGATCGTACAGAGGGTGTCAGCTCGCCTGTGGCCAGTGACAGATGTACTGTTTTTATGGAAAGAGATATTAATTATTATTTTGCCCAGGGGTATAAAAAGAATGAAATTCTGGCATCGGTTTTACATTCTGTAAGAGACAACTACCTGACAAAAGTAGCCAATATCGGCAAAATAGGTCGTTGTGTTCTTTTCCAAGGTGCCACAGCGAAAAACAAGGCACTTGTCGCGGCATTTGAGCAAAAATTAAATCAACCCATTCATGTATCAAAATATTGTCATCTGACCGGTGCGCTTGGTGTTGCCTTACTATTAAAAGAAAAACAAATCAAGGTCTCCGAGTTCAGAGGATTTAGTTTGTGGAAGCAACAGATTCCCGTTCGCCAGGAAACCTGTGAATTATGTACCAACCACTGCAAACTGACCATTGCGGATGTGGGTGATCAACCCCTTGCGTATGGGTTTTTATGTGGCAGAGATTATCAAAACCAAAAAAGGGTTTCTAAAAAAAGCGCCTATGACCTGTTGAAATTACGGCAGCAAGCGGTTCCCAAAAACCCGAAGCCCACCATTAAACATAAGTTCACCATTGGTATTCCCCATGCGCTTCACCTTTTTGAAGATCAAGATTTCTGGGTTCACTTTTTTTCCAGGCTGGGCATTGAAACGATTACAAGTTCAAACCTTAAAGCACCGGTAAAAGCCGGTAAAGTGATAGCAGGCGCTGAATTTTGCGCCCCTGTTCTATCCTTGCATGGCCATATTCAATATTTAACGGACAAAGCCGACTTTATTTTTCTACCCTTTTATTTTGAAGAAAACCTTAAGAAAAAAGACAGGCGCAGGCAGCATTGCTATTATACTCAATTTACCCCTTCGATCATATCCTGTCTGCCAGGGTTTGATACAAAAAAAATCATATCGCCGATTATCAAATATCTTTATACGAATTTCCATACCAAGCTGGAATTATATAAATCTTTGAAAAAAATTTCCCCTGATTTTTTATTTTCATTTTTTGATATCTCCTCTGCCTATGATAGTGCAGTGGAGTTTAAAAAAACCTGTCAAATAAATACAAAAGCCATTTATCAGGAATATAAATCCAAAGGGTCTGATATCAATGTTGTCCTTTTGGGAAGGCCTTACACGATTTTATCCAAAACAATGAACAATAATATCCCCCAGCTTTTTGAAACCCTGGGGGTAAAAACTTTTTTCCAGGATATGCTGGATGATGAAACTCAGGATTTTTCAGAAATTGACCCGTTGTTAAAAGAGATTCACTGGAAACATGTCTCACAAATTCTTAAAGCCGCCTATATCGCTGCAACCTGTGACCATCTGTATCCCGTTTATATCAGCTCGTTCAAGTGTGCACCTGATTCTTTCGGTATCGACTATTTTAAACAGATAATGGAAAGTTGCAATAAGCCCTATCTTGTCCTTGAATTGGATGAACATGATTCCAGTGTCGGCTATGAAACAAGAGTTGAAGCAGCCGTGCGTGCATTTACAAATCATCATAATTCACCATCAAAAGAAAAAGTCAGGGATCTTTCACATCTTAATCCAAAATTCAGATCAAAGATAGACAACAAAACCATCATTTACCCGAACTGGGATTCCTTTACCGGCAATCTGATTGTTTCAGCCATAAAAAATGAGGGCTTGAATGCCATTTTAATGGAAGAAACCCCTGAAACCTTGAAAAAAAGCATTTTGACCAATACAGGACAATGTATTCCGCTCAATGCTGTGGCAGCAGGATTTATTCATACCATAGAAAAAAATAATCTGGATCCGTCAAATTGCATTTTATGGTTAAATCCTTCGGAGATTGCCTGCAATATTAAGATGTATCCCTATCACATTAAAAAAATTCTTGAAAGAAATGGTAACGGGTTTGAAACCTCTGAAATCTATAAAGGCGAACTTTCTCTGTTTGATCTTTCTTTTAGAGCATCAATCAATGCCTATTTAGCCTATATGTTCGGCGGACTTCTAAGAAGCGTTGGCTGCAAAATTCGACCCTATGAAATCCGCAAAGGCGAAACAGATCAGATACTTCAAAAAGCCTTGAAAATCATGTGCCTGGCTTTTGAAATCGGCGCATCCAAGGAAAAAGCATTAAAAATTGCCATGCAAATGTTTTTAGGGATCGAAACACGGATAGAATCTCGACCCAAGGTCGGTATTTTCGGAGATCTTTATGTTAGAGACAATGATATTATGAACCAGGATCTGGTTCATTTTATTGAAGACAATGGGGGTGAAGTCATTACAACACCCTACTATAAATATGTCAAAATCATTGCCAATTCATATTTTAAAAAATGGTTCAAAGAAGGAAAATATGTAAGCCTGATTTCAAATGGAACCCTTCTTGTGGCAATGCAGACCATGGAAAAAAGATACTATAAGTATTTTGAACCCATTTTAAGTAAATCTGCATTTGAAGTAAAGGAGTCTTATGAAAACATTCTTCCTCAATACGGCATCCTGCAGGAACATACAGGCGAATCCATGGATAATATTTTAAAAATTCACCATATCATTAATGAATACCCGGATTTAAAGCTGCTGGTCCAGACCAATCCGGCTTTCTGCTGCCCGGGGCTTATTACAGAGGCTATGGCCCAAAAACTTGAATCAAAAATAAATGTGCCCATTGTGAGTATCACCTATGATGTTTCAGGCGGCAATAAAAACAAGGTGATTATCCCGTTTCTCCAGAATCCAGGTAAAAAGCATTATTCCCATAACCTGAAAGTTTCAGTCTGACGTTCACCCGGAAGATAAGGTTTGGTATCAGGAAATTGTTCTAAAAACGAGTTTTGAAAATCAATTCGTTTGACATTAAACCTGTTATGAGTGTCAACAGCCCGGCGATATCTTATATAGTATTCATCATAATTTTTAAGGTGTTCCGGATTTTTATGCTCTGTAATATTATAAAAATTTACATAGGTATATTTCAGCAACTCTTCAAAGCCATATAAATATTTTTCAAGGCTTTTATAGTGCTGGATAACATTCCTGTTATGATAAAAATTTTGAACATTAAACACCCACGCAAGATCTTTTCCGGAAAAAAAACTCTTGTAATCAGATGTATATTTTACAAGTCGATCAATGGCATCCTGATTTTCAACCATGATGATTCTCAGTTGATCGATAAATTCAATGGTTTTTTTAATTTCATGAACCCTGGATTCAACCTTACTCAGATTTTCCAGTTTCACCAAAGCATTGTCAAGCTTTATAGTGCTTGTCTTTAATTCTTCGCTGAGACGAATCATTTGCCTTGTCACAGGCGACAGATCCGAATACTTGTTTTTTTCCATATAATTTGAATATAAAAAAAATTCCCCTGCAACTACAGCGGAAAAGGTGGTTAGAAAAACCATGAAAAGGACAATGCCGGATTCCCTGCGGGTTTTAAAAATAAAATAGGGGGTTGTAACAGGGGCAAACAGGACCATAAGCGCCCACCATCCGGGTTGGATTTTAGTGCGACATTCATAGAGCATCAACGAGGCCAGGATTACAACATAGGGGAAATATATATAGTACACGGTTACCCACCTTTATAGGTTTTTATTATATGATCTTTACCATCACTTGATATGAACGTTGCCCCGTCCTCATCGGTTCTAAAAATATTTATTCCCATTCTTGCATATCTTTTTAAAACTTTTTCATGAGGGAAACCATACTTGTTTTGCCGGGCACAAGATATTATTACACTCTTGGGTTGTACTTTATCAAGGAAAAATTTAGTGTTTGAAGTAGAACTTCCATGATGGGGCGACAAAAGAATGTCCGAATGAAGAGCATGCCGATGATGAACACTTAAACTTTTTTCCCTTTCCATTAAAATATCCCCTGGAAAGAGCATTGAAAACTCGTTGTATATCACCTTGAAAACAAGAGAGTTATTGTTAAACCCATTTGAAAGGGTATTGTTAAACAAATTAAAAAAAATCAATTCAACTTTGCCAAGCGCCAATGATTCTGTTTTGTAAAAAGGCGTCCATATCCGGATATTTTTCTTTTTACATGTTTTAATCAGGGTTGTATACGACATTGAATTTTTATAGTCCAAGTTTTTAATTAACGTATGAACATTAAAATTTTGAAGAATAAAAACAAGACCATTCAAATGATCGGACTCAGGGTGGGTTAAAATAACATAGTCCAGCGATTGAATTCTTTTTTGCCATAAAAAAGGAGCAATGATAAACCTTCCTGTATCAAAAGAAGACCCGTCAGAAAAGCCGCCGCCGTCCACTAAAATATTGTTGCCGGCAGGTGTTTGAATAAGAGCGCTGCTGCCCTGCCCTACATCAATAATGGTGATGGTTAAATTTGTATTGGCTGTTTTTTTCAACCAATCATTTGAAAAATTAAATATGAGAAACAGCAAAGCAATAATAAAGAAAGCAGCTGATGGTTTTCTTTTGTCTTTAAATAATAAAAAAAATGAAATAAAAACAAAATAAATTGCTGCTATTGTAATCCATTGCAATGTGGCGGTCCTTGACCATGAATAAGGAATTGAAACAAGAAACTCAGAAAAACGTGTTAAAAACAAAATAAGCTGACTGCATACCTGAAGAATAACAGCTGCAAAAACAGGGAAAAACGAAAAACAAGAAAGCGCAATAAGCCCTAAGGGCAGCACGACAAATCCAAGAACAGGGATAGCGATTAAATTTGATATCAGTTGGACATGGGATACAATATTAAAATAATGCGCTGTTAAAGGCAAGGTTCCCAAGCCGGCAAAAAAGGTGACCCCTATCATCAAACCCAATTTGGCCAGCCATTTTTTTTTAAAACCAAATAAATAGTTATTTACCAGGGAAACACCGCAAACAATAAAGACAACGGCAATAAAGGATAATTGAAATGATATGGAAAAAACTGCTGAAGAATCAACCATAAGTATTAAAATGCCTGCAATTGAAAG